>Ga0070675_100001073_pt1 | contig 19720 bp, 13 predicted proteins | sample KBSM43metaG_FD_65343 | JGI IMG/M metagenome (GOLD analysis project Ga0070675, IMG submission 65343) | Miscanthus rhizosphere microbial communities from Kellogg Biological Station, Michigan, USA - KBS M4-3 metaG | ecosystem: Host-associated > Plants > Roots > Rhizosphere > Soil ... | reverse complement strand
AGGAGCAAAGAGCTCTCGGCACTGATCGACGACTTCTTCGAACGCCTGCGGCGGTTCGTCCCTGCGGACATCACGGAAATCCGTGATCCGCGAGCGGGAAACGACAAACGCCAGCTGGCTGTGGAAGAAGAAAAGCTTCTCGCAGCGCTGGACTCCGATGACCGCGTTGTGGCCCTCGATGCAGCCGGACAATCCTGGTCATCGCAGCAACTGGCGCAGTTCGTGGGAAAGCACCTTGGAAGCGATCCACGCCGGCTCACGTTCGTGATCGGCGGGTATGGGGGCATGACCGAAAAGGTCAAAGCCCGCGCGGAACGCAAGTGGTCCCTCTCACCGCTGACCTTCACACACGAAATGACGCGACTGCTGGTCGCTGAACAGCTCTACCGCGCGATGTGCATCTTGAAGAATCACCCGTACTCGAAGTAAAGTAGCGTCGCCCTTTGCGTCGATGAAAGGTCATCGTGATCGACGCGATCCTGAATCTGGTTTTTCCGCAGTCGTGTGTTCTCTGCAATTCCAGAATCTTTCAACGCCGCTGGTCTGTAGCGTGTCCGGACTGCTGGTCGAAGCTCGAACCAATCCCGCGTCCCTTCTGCCCGCAGTGCGGAATGCCGGCGCCCGTTATCGAAGGACTCTGCGGCGCCTGCCGGCGGGGAGATCACGCCTTCGACCTCGCCCGTTCGCTGTTTCTGTTTACCGATCCCATGCGCGGCATCCTGCATCATTTCAAATACTCGGGTCGCGTTTCGCTGGCCCGGCCGTTAGGACAAAGGCTTCGCGACCACATGAAGGAAGAGGAATTTCGAGGATCCGTGGCATTGCCCGTCCCGCTTCATCGCGCGCGTTTGCGCGAGCGGGGATTTAATCAGGCGGAACTGCTGACGCAGCATCTGGGTCTGGAGGTGGATAGCGGTCTTCTTCGGCGTCGCAAGAACACGCCGAGCCAGACCGGCTTGAGCCGGTCGCAGCGGGCTCTGAATCTCTCGGCAGCATTCGAGGTCCGGAAGACGCCACCGGCTTGCGTGGTCGTGGTGGATGATGTGTATACCACTGGCGCAACGCTGCACGAAATTGCGAAGACGCTGAAGCGCGCAGGAGCTTCAAGGGTGGAGGTGCTGACCGTCGCTAGAGTACTTCGGCAGGAGTGAGAGTCGTGGAAGACCAGTGCGTGGTGCTTTCCAGCAACGCGGCGACAAACCGGGTGTGCAGAGCATGGCCCGCTCGATTGGCGGTCAGGCGACCGAGCACCTGCTGGCCCATCAGAGCAAAGTCACCAAGGAGGTCGAGAATCTTGTGTCGCACGAATTCGTCCGGATAGCGCAACGAAGTCTCGTTAAGCAGGCCGTCCTCGGTCAGCACGATCGCGTTCTCGAGCGATCCGCCGCGGACCAGGCCCGCCGCCTGAAGCGCTTCCACCTCATGGTAGAAACCGAACGTTCGCGCCGGCGCGATCAGCGCGCGGTAGTTCTCCGGGGTGATCTTCACTTCGAGTTTCTGATGGCCGATCAATGGATGCTGGAATCCGATCTCGTATTCCAGGCTGAGCGAATCCGAAGGATAGATGGCAATGCTCTTCCCGTTCTCCTCGAGCACGAACGGCTTTTCAATACGGACATAGGTACGGGGAGTTTGAAGCTGGACGATGCCGACCTGCTGGATAGCTTCGGTGTAGGGCAGCGCGCTGCCGTCGAGGATCGGGACTTCGAAGTTGTCGAGTTCGATCACCGCGTTGTCGATGCCCAGCGCATAGAGTGCCGAAAGCAGATGCTCGACGGTGGAAATCCACACGCCGCGGCTCATCAGCGTCGTGGCATAAGCGACCCGCTCGACCGAGCCCACGTCCGCTCGCAGCTCGAATTTGTCGAGATCCATCCGACGAAACACGATGCCCTTTCCGGCTGGCGCCGGAAGAATCCGCATCGTCGCTGTCTGACCGGTATGAAGGCCGACGCCGTTGAACTCGATCGGCCCTTTGAGTGTTTGCTCCTTCATCGCGATCGAACCCTTGCAATTCGACGGCCGAAAAAACTGAAACGTGAGATGAATAACTTACAAGCGCAACACAACGAGAGACCGTGTACATTTGTGCACAGTTGTTGTTTATAGTCCTTCTCCCTCCGGGAGAAGGTGGCGCGAAGCGCCGGATGAGGGATATTCAGGACCTGCCTCAACCGCCGCTTCGCAGCACCCTCTCCCGGAGGGAGAGGTAATTTAAAAAGACCATGATCCAACATCCGCTCTTCATCATCATCGATGGCATGTCGCAGGCCTATCGCGCTTATTTCGCAATCCAGGGACTCTCGACAACTCATGGCATCCCCACCAATGCGACCTACGGCTTCGCCATCATGCTGAAGCGCGTCCTGGAGAAGTACCCTCCCGAATACCTCGCGGTGGCTTTCGACAGCTCTGCTCCAAAGTTGAGGCAAATGCAGTACGAGCTCTACAAGGCCACCCGCAAGAAAATGCCCGCAGACCTCGCCCAGCAAATTCCCTACATTCGCAAATTCTGCGAAGCGATGCGCATCCCCACCCTCGAAGCACCGGGCTACGAGGCCGATGACATCATCGCAACGGTCACCACGCGCGCCCTCAAGGAGGGCCTTTTCCCTGTCGTCGTGACACTCGACAAAGACCTCTATCAGCTCGTTGACACGATTCTCGTTCTCAACACGTCTAAGGACGACCTCCTGGTTGACCGCGACAAGGTGCAGGAGCTTTTCGGAGTCAAGCCCGAACAGATCCCTGATCTGCTCGGCCTGTGGGGCGACACATCCGACAACGTTCCCGGCGCCCCGGGCATCGGAGAAAAGACCGCGAAGGATTTAGTCCAACGGTTCGGCTCGATCGAAGCGTTGCTTGAGCGCACTTCCGAGATTTCAGCCGCGAAACAGCGGGCATCTCTTGAAGAGCATCGCGACCAGATCCTGCTCAGCAAAAAGCTCGTCACGGTTGATCGTGACGTCCCCATGGAGGTCGACTGGCAGCAGTTTCTCGTAAAGGCACCGGACCGCGCGGCATTGATGCCTCTCCTGAGAGAGCTCGAGTTCACGGGGCTCATCAAGGAGTACCTGCCCGAAGAAGCGGCGCCAACGACCCAGGTGATACAAACCGACACGCTCCCTCAGGTCGAAGACACCGTGTACCTGGACCTGGAAGACGAGCGCATCTCCCTTTGGACCGGAAGCGGCGAAGTTTCCAGTGTGCCTCTCGATGGCCGGATGTCTGCCCTGCTGACCGATCCGAAGGTGCGGAAGATCCCGTACGACTTGAAGAGCGCGATCGTGAAGCTGAGACAACACGCTCTCGAACTTGCGCCGCCGTATGACGATCCCCAGCTGATGGCTTATCTTCTCGCTCCAAACCGCGGCAAGTACGAACTTGCCGATGTGGTATTCGACACGTTTGGGAGCACGCTGGCCGGCAATCGCGCGCCATGGATTCAGAAAGTCCATGAAGAAATGCGACCCAAGGTGGACGAGCAGGTGCGGAATGTCTACGAACAGATTGAGCTTCCCCTGATTCCATTACTCGCGAAGATGGAACGGATTGGCATCGGCATCGATCCTGGCGTCCTCAATAGGATGTCTGAGGAAATGGGAATTCAGATCCGGGAGCTGACCATTCGCATCTTTGAGGAAGCCGGTTGCGAGTTCAACCTGAACTCCCCGCGGCAACTGGGTGAAGTGCTCTTTGAGAAAATGAACCTGCCGCATAAGCAGAAGCTGAAAAAGTCCGGCCAGTACTCGACCGCTGTGGAGGTTCTTGAAGAGCTGGCCGAGGACTACCCGCTGCCGCGGATGATCCTCGAGTACCGGCAGCTGGCGAAGTTCAAGTCCACGTACATCGACGTCATTCCGGAGCTCATCGATCCCGCGACCTCTCGGTTGCACACGTCGTTCAACCAGACGGGCGCTGCAACGGGACGCCTCTCGAGCAGCAATCCCAACCTCCAGAACATTCCCGTGCGCTCCGAGCTGGGCCGAAAAATTCGCGGAGCCTTCGTTCCGGAGGAGGGATGGTGGTTCGTCTCGGCCGACTATTCCCAGGTGGAGCTGCGTATCGTCGCGCATCTGTCCGGAGATTCGGGATTGATTGACGCCTTCATCGCAGGCGAAGACATCCATCGCCGAACCGCAGCAGAGGTCCTCGGGCTGCCCATTGAATCTGTCACTCCGGATCAACGTGACCGCGCCAAGGCCGTCAACTTCGGCATTGTTTATGGCCAGACTCCGTTCGGCCTGGCGCAGCAGCTCGGCATCAGCAATGAGGAGGCTGCGGAATTCATCGCCCGATACTTCGCGCGTTATCCTGGCGTGCAGCGTTACATCGCAGAAAGTCTCAGCGTTGCTCGGGACACCGGCATAACGAAGACGCTCTTTGGCAGGATTCGACAACACCCTGAGATCAATTCCAGGAACGGTCTCCGACGCAGCATGGCCGAGCGTACGGCGATCAATTCCCCGATTCAGGGCACGGCAGCCGACATCATCAAGATCGCCATGATCCGCATTGCCGAAGATCTCGAGCGCGAGAAGCTCCGCACCCGCATGGTCCTGCAGGTTCACGATGAGCTGATCTTCGAGGTTCCGGAAGACGAGCTTCAAATTCAGCACCGGATTCGCGAGCGCATGCAAAGTGTTGTCGATCTTCGCGTGCCGCTGACTGTGAATCTGAAGCAAGGTCGCAACTGGCAGATTCTGGCGTGAGTTTCGGTGACGTTGACCGAACTCTGTCTAGCCTACGCCGCCGCTCGCATTGACAGTCTTTGATGAAGCGTCCTATAGTCTTGAAGTCTTTTCGGGCGCTTAGCTCAGTTGGAATGAGCGCTACCTTGACACGGTAGAGGTCATCGGTTCGATCCCGGTAGCGCCCACTTTCCCTTTCAACCACTTACGCAGACGCATCTCGAGAGATTTCCTCCATTTCAACACGGATTTCAACACTGGCGCCTGTCGGCTGTGCGTCAGCCTCGATTCGGCAATTGTATGTGCTCTCCGGCTGCCTATTGGGGTGAGAGACCGCGGAAGCGGTCAACTCGTGCTTAATTCACGCGGCCAACTCGTTTGCTAACGACAGTTCGGCTCCGAAGTGTTGTGCGATTGAAGCGCTCAGTGCTACGCTCGGCCGTGAGATCTCATGAACAAGCTTTGCGTTTGGTCGACCCTCGTGGTTTGCGTGGCTTGGGTTTCATCGGTAGCGTTGGCTCAGACTTCGTTCACGGATTACAACGACGTACATCACGTATTGGCTTTCTTAAGTGATGTCCTGCCGGCGGAGTTGAAGTCTTCGGACTTGTCCGTTCGGCGCAATGCATGGCCTGGCTGGGTGGTTGTACACGATCGTGACATTCGTGAGCGGCTGCTGCGCGGCGACGAAGACACGATCGTCAACTGGCTGTTGTTTGGGACCTCATTTTCGAAGCAAGCTGCCGCCTTCTCGGACGGTTTGCCGACCCTGGTATCGAGGCGGATAAGAGATTTTATTTCCGCGCTCGCCTCGGCGGACCGGGACGAACGCACTGTTTTCGCCCGCCGACTGCTTCTGGGCCAAGGATACAAACTCGACACACCCGAGGAAAGAGCAAGGCTCGAGGGCCACCTGTGGGCCGAGATCGAACGCGTCATTGCCGAGAGGCGGCAGTACATGCTTAGGGAAGACGCATTCCCCAAGGGGGATACCGTGGAGCAAATCATGGTTCAATCCACGTTATTTCGAGACCGGGGGCTGTCTCTGGATACATCGATACTGGCGAGTTTTGCGATTGAACAGGCGTTGGAAAAGATGAGCAGCGACCATCTGCTTCCGCCAGGCCGCATTCGACGCGTTGCTTTGATTGGGCCGGGGCTGGATTTTGCGGACAAGAACTCGGGTTATGACTTCTATCCGGTGCAGACGGTGCAGCCTTTCACGTCGATCGACTCGCTCCTGCGGCTTGGCCTCGCGGCTGGGCCCGATGAGATCGAACTTACAACCCTGGACATCAGCCCTCGCGTTAACAACCACATCATTGATATCGGGAATCGCGCCAAAACCGGCGCTCCGTACATCCTGCGATTGCCGACCGAAGCGGGTTCGCCATGGACGCCTGGTCTGATTAGCTATTGGAAGAGGGTCGGTGACCAAATCGGCGCGGTCACGCCGGCCCCCAGACCGCCAGACATGGTCAAAGGAATCGAAGTTCGTGCAATCGAGGTGCGGCCTCAGATTGTGTCCCGAATCACGTCGGCAGATTTTAATGTGGTAACCGAAGCATGGAAAGGAACGCCGTTCGATCTCGTTATCGCAACGAATGTTCTTGTCTACTATGACAGCCTCGACCAGGCCCTCGCATTTGCGGGTATCGAATCAATGTTACGGCCGGGAGGCTTCTTTCTAACGAACAACGTCGTCGTTGAACTGCCCGTGTCGCGCTTGCGATCCGTAGGTATTGTTACCGTCCAACATTCTGCCGAGAAAGTCGATCACGTCTTCTGGTATCGCCGCAGCCAGGAATGACCTGCGACCCGATTCCGTCGGAATTACGACGTGTTTCCTTTTTGTTTTGGCACTTCAACTCCCCGCCAGCGTATAGTTCCCCCAAATCACATCTGCAAACGAATTAGCCGATTGGGAGACGATCCATGAGAAAACTTCTGGAAGTCGCGGCAGCGTTGGCTTTTTTCACCGTCAGTGCCTTCAGTCAAACCAGTAACGCCTCGGTTGGCGGATTCACCCAGGATGCCACCGGAGCTTACATTCCCGGCGTGTCGGTGAGGGCGACAAATACTCAAACCGGGGTAGTGACGTCCGCCGTTACCAATGAATCGGGAACCTACAACATTCCGAGTCTCCTGCCAGGGACGTATCGGTTAACAGCCGAATTGCCCGGCTTCAGGACGCAGGTCGTCAACGATGTGCAACTGGGCGCGAGCGCGGCCGGACGTTACAACTTCACGATGGAACTCGGAGCCCTAGCCGAAACCGTAGAGGTGACGGCGCAAAGGGGAGCACTGCTGTCGGAATCTTCGCCGACGATCGGACAGGTGCTGACCGAGCAAGCGGTCCGCGACCTTCCTCTGGTAACGAATAACGTTCTCGACCTTATGAAAACGATGCCCGGTGTTCGCGGCGGCATTTACTCCTCGCAGACGACCTTTGCGGGAATCAGCGCCAGCGCCGTGAACACGACGCGCGACGGCTTGAGTGTGCAAGAAGGCCGCTACGCGTACGGCGTGGGTTCCACGACATTGATCAACCCTGACATGGTCGGCGAGTTACGCGTGATTCTTGCGCCCGTGGATGCGGAAACCGGACGAGGCAACGGGCAGGTTCAGATCATCACGAGGTCCGGCACAAACCAGTACCACGGGAGCGTCGTTTGGAACGTGCGCAACTCTGCGCTTGACGCCAACACGTGGAGCAACAACAAGCAGGTTGTTCGCGGCGTGTGGACTCCTGCAAAGCCGAATTGGCAGAACGAGCATGAGTATTCCGTTTCGTTCGGCGGTCCGATCAAGAAAAACAAAACGTTCTTCTTCGTCCTGTGGGACCAGCAATTCGAGCGCGATCGCACGCAGATGCGCCCAGTTGTGCTGACAGATTGCGCAAGGAACGGTGTCTTTCGATATTGGGAAGGATATCAGAACGGCAATATCAATCAGATTACCAGCGGCCTGGGCACCGCCAATCCGATCAACCAATCGGTAGATTCGTTCGGTAATCCCGTGCGACCGGAACTCAATCCAAACCGCACGCCATATACGGGTCAACTGCGGTACTTCAGCGTTTTCGGCCCGCTGCTGAACACCCCGACCAGCCCGGACTGTTCGGATGCCGTTGTCAACGGAAGCGCTCCCTGGGACAGCTTGCGCCCCGGGATGGATCCGGCGGGATTCAGCCAGCGTTACCTTAGCAACATGCCTCACGCTAACGTGTTCGATGGCGGAGACGGTCTCAATACGGCCATCCACCAGTGGCAGTTCGCCGCCCACGGTACGGGCGACCTGAACACGGCCTACGGCACGAGCTTTGTGGCCGACCACTATCAAGTGAACCTGAAAGTGGATCACAACATCAACGCGAGCCACAAGATTGCGGTCAACGGTAGCTATCAGGTCGTTCCGAACGACTACATTCCTGTTTCGGGCCCGACCGTTCAATGGCCCAACGGCTGGTTGTCAAAGACCCTTCGGAAGCCAAAAGTGTTCACAGCGAACTTCACATCCACGCTCACGCCTTCCCTGCTCAATGAAGCGCGCTTTGGCTATCGCGCCAATTGGCACTATGTTTGGGCGCCCTGGGAGGTTGAAGATGAGGAAGATCGGGTAGTCCCCCAGTCCTTCATGCTGACTGGAAGTAATGGAGTTCCGATCGTTTACAACCCCGCGACGATTGCCAGCTCCGCGACTCAAGGCGGCACGCTCACCACGGTAAGTTTCACCTGCGCGACGGGTTGCGCCCAGCAAGGCAACTACACGCCGCTGTGGCAGTTTGCCGATACACTCACCTGGTCCAAAGGTAAACACACCTACAAGGCCGGCGTGGACATCCGGTATGCGTATACGAAAGGTTTCGAGACGCCTACCGCCCCCATACCGAAAGCTTTCGGCGGTGCCGGGCAAAATCCTAACCAGAGGTTCTCGAACAATACGGCCATGCCCGGTTTGGTGGCCAATAACCAGACTGTGGCCAACAGCCTGCTCTACTTCCTTTCGGGGTCCCTCGCGAGTGCGCAGATGTATTACCACATCTATGACTCCGAGAACCCTGAGTGGAATAGCTACCTCGACCACAACAGGAAGCTGACCTGGGCCCACCAGAACGATTGGTCTATGTTCCTCAAGGATGATTGGAAAGTGCGACCTTCGTTCACACTGAACCTTGGTGTTCGATATGAGTTCTACGGAGCGCCTTACGAACATAACGGCTTGACGCCCACCCCCGTTGACGGCGGTCTCGGCATGCTCGGCGTTTCAGGGCGAAGCTTTGACACATGGCTCCGTCCGGACAATCCAGTCGATATGAGTCTGTTGACGCAGATCGAATTGGTCGGCCCGAACAGCCCAATCCCCAGCCGCGGACTCTACAAGAACGATTGGAACAACATCGGGCCGGCTGTGGGCTTTTCATGGCAACTTCCATGGTTCGGGAAGGGAAAAACCAATATTCGCGGTGGGTACCAAATCAGTTACGCCAAACCGAGCAATCTCGCCGCGCTCGTCAACGGCATTTTCCTGAATCCTGGTTTCAGCAACCTCGCGCAGACCAGCGGGCCGCTCGACGGTTCGTATTTCGATCTCAGGAATCTCTCAACCGTCGTGCCGATCACGCCCACAACAGCTCCGCTGCAGCCGATACCGCTGACGAAACCTAACCAGGCAATTTCCGCGTTTGACTGGAACTTCAGTACGCCGTACATCCAGAATTGGACGCTTTCCGTAACGCGGGATCTGACTTCATTCATGAAGCTGGACGTGCGCTACATCGGCACCAGAGGCATCAAGCTCGATGGAAACTGGGACCTCAACGTACCGAACGTCTTCAACAACCCGAAGTTGATGGACGCATTGGAACGTACGCGGCAAGGCGAGGACGTGGAATTATTGGACCAGATGCTCCTGGGCTTAAATATCAACCCGGGCCTTGCAGGATGCGATCCATCGAACCCCACGGCTACCTGCGGTCCCGTGAATGGCACGACGCAGAGAGGATCGCAACACGTCCGCCTGAATTCCACCTTCCGGACCGATCTGGCAAACGGCAACTTCGCGGCGGTTTCTAATGCATTGAACGTCTACAACGGTGTGGGTTCCGGGGCTTCGGGCATGGTAAGTTTCGGCGTCGCGGGGGAGCGAGGCACCGTGCTCAAACGCGCCAATGCGGGATTCAACGTTCCGGGTGGCAACACTGGCGCGACCATCCCTTCAGGTTACGTCGTGCCCGCGGGTCTATTCCCCGCAAATTGGATCACCTCCAACCCTCAGGTTTCCTCGGCGAATTACTATACGAACACGGGAAAATCCAATTACCACTCCCTGCAGATCGAAACGACATTACAAGCGGGGCGAACTCTGACCTTCCAGGGTGCCTACGTTTGGTCCAGGGCCCTGGCGGTGAGTGCCGGGGGCTATACGAATCCTGCCGATCGCGATAAAGACTACAACCTTGCCACCAACCACGTTACGCATGACTTTCGCGCCAACGGCACGCTTTCGCTACCCTTCGGTCCTAACCGCCTGCTGTTTGGCAACGCCTCGGGATGGGTTGCGCGCGTCGTCGAGGGTTGGCAGAGCAGTTTTATCATAAACGCGAATACGGGCCAGCCGTCGAGTGTCGGTGCCATCAACACGTTGTATGCTAACGGCGTACCGGATATCGTCGGCGACTTTCCGGTGAAACCGTTTTCGCAGTCGGAATGGGATGGCGATTTCGGCCAGTATTTCGGTTCCCGTTTTGGCCAGATCGCGGATCCGCAATGCGCCCAAATCGCTTCGGAACTACGGCCCTACTGCAGCTTGCAGGCGGTTACAGACACCGGAACCGGCCAGATCCTGCTGCAGAACGCCAAACCCGGAAAACGAGGTACGCTGGGGCAGAAGACCCTAGAACTGCCTGGCGCGTGGGCATTCGACGCTGCCATAAGCAAGACCGTGCACATTACGGAGTCCAAGACCGTGCAGGTGCGAATGGACGCCACCAATATTTTTAACCATCCACTGCTGGGGAACCCAACCCTCGACATCAATAGCACGACGCCATTTGGAAGCATCAGTTCCAAGGGCAACCAGCGGCGTCAGTTCAAGGCGCAGGTACGCCTCAACTTCTAAAGCTGCACTAACAGGGCGCAAGACCCTCATTGCGCCCTGAATCCACTTCTTGCAGGCCGCCCCAGTCCTCGGCTCAACGCTCGGACGCGACATTCTAAGCAAATATATGCCCCACGTTTCGAAAAGGGCGGTCAGTGAATGCGAGGGAAGAAACCTGGAATATGTCGATCAGAAACTAAACCAAAAGGTTAGCCAATGCTCGTGTTCCCGAAAAGGGCGGAACTCTTCGTCAATCCTCAACGTATAAGCAATCGGAGGCTTCCATGCACCGACTAGTTTTGACGGCTGTGACCGTAACCGGTTGCTTGATCGTCCTTACCGGATGTTCTGTCACGACGCCCAGCGGCACAGCCAGTGTTATAGAAGGCGGGGACCTAAAGGAAATCGGTCTGGCCGCCTACCCGGGTGCGTTGCCCAAGAACGATGCGGCCGGTGACAATGAGACCGCGAGCCTCGCCGTTTCCACGCCTTTGTTCGGCCTGAAGATCGCTTCGGCGAAATTTCAAACTGAAGATTCTGCCGACAAAGTCCTCGCTTTCTATCGCAAGGAGATGAGCGACTACGGCGATGTGGTTGATGATCACAAAGAGGAACTCAAGGTAGGCCCCGATGACGACCTGCGTATCGTGGCCGTAAAACCCACTGGGAAAGGAACCGAATTCACGTTGGTGTACGCCTGGGTGGCAGAACGAGATCGACAATAATCCCAGGGCACTCGCGGCACAGGCTCCAGCGTGGTGCGACTTAGCGATTCACGGGATCGCCGCTCGAAAGCGGGACCAAGCGCGCCGTCGCAAGAACCGCGATGCATAACTTCGCGCGAGACTGCAATGCCTCTCAGCCTCATTAGAAACTGTCCGGCCTTAAGGTTTGTCGTGCCCTAAGCCACCGTAAGAGAGTAGCCCTACGATCAACAGCACCACCGGGGGAAGCAGAAATAGGCTGTAAACCTCGGCACCCACACTGGGCCGAAGTAGGGTTCAACAGTGAAAAGGGCATCTATGTGGATCTCCGGGAGATTCGGTGGGGCGGGTGGAAGCGTCTGAGTGAGGCTTCCAAGCAACTCCACGACGCCATGGCGCATCGGTCCAGCATCGCCGGAAGCGCCCGGGATAAAGAACTGCAAGACGAATGGGAACTGGTTTTGCGCGAGATGGAACAGGTAACCGAAGAATTCTCGGCCGTCATCAAGCACCTGCATGAAGGCGGAGCTGGTAATGCCTGATTTCTTCGGAAGCGCCCGGTCAACTCGTTTGGCTTTCTATACACGATGGGATAGGCGTCTAATTCCGATGTTAGGCGGCACGGCCGGCTCGGCAGTGCCATCGTGTGTGTTTGGTGTTCGAAACCTTCTGTGGCATGGCGAAAGGACAACAAGATGCCAGACGTTGTTCCGTTTTTGACCTATGAGGACGAGATACTGGGGCCAGTCCCTTTAGGACGAGAGCCCAGCGCGTCTCAAGCAGGGATCACTTATCGCGACAGAGCCGAAATAGGGACGAAGGCACGCATCGGATCAGGCGATGGCAGATGTTTCGCTTCAATTTCAACAAACATTAGATCTCCCGACTTCGAGAAGACCGCGCGTTCTGGCATAATCCCGGCGTGAGACGAATTCTTTTTGGAGCGTGCGCTCTTCTTGCCTTCGTGGCGGCGCCGGTATTCGCGCAACTCGTCAGCCATCCCGAGGCGCCGGTTCGCGTCGGCCACTATCACCTGCACGTGACGAGCATCGAGGAACACAAGAAATTCTGGGTCGGCGTCCTTGGTGGGACTGCGATGAAGTTCGGGGATCTCGATGTCGTGAGATTTCCCGACACGCTGATTTTCCTAACTGCCCAGACGCCGACCGGCCCGACACGTGGGACCGCGTTCGATCACATCGGATTCGCCGTGCCCAACGTCCCCGCGATGGCGACAAAACTTGCAACTGCCGGCTACCGGGAAACAACCAGCCGCGAGCCCGCTCCGGGAGCCCCAGCGGCTCAAACCACGGCAACCGGGACTTCAACTGTTTACGGCCGATTCGCTTATTTCCTTGGACCCGATGCCGTGAAGATCGAGTTGGTCACGGCCTCCGAGCCCAACGCACCGGCAATCTCTGGTCACCACATTCATTTCATCAACAAGCAGTACGTCGAAATGCAGCAGTGGTACATGAAAGCATTCGACGCCACACTGCGGCCCGGGCAAACCGACTTCTTCATCGGAGCGGACCTTCCGGGCGTCGGCTACAGCCTGAACTTCTTTAGATGGGAAGGCGATCAGTCGATCACCCACATCCCCACGGCGGGACGGATCGTCGATCACGTCGGCTTTGAAGTGAAGAACCTCGAATCCTTCTGCAAGGCTCTGGAAGGGAAGGGCATCAAACTCGCCCGACCGTATAACCGAAATACGCCGGCGATGAACGGCATCGCGACCGCCATGATCGTCGATCCCTGGGGCGTCTCCATCGAATTGACCGAGGGTCTCGACAAACTGTAGAGGCTTATCGGTAGCGTCGGGGAATTCGAGGGACAGCCTCGGAATTCAGAGCCGCTGATCAACATTGATCCGGAGTCTGTCCCTCGAATTCCCAGCCAGCCCATTCGCTGCAAGTAGGCCCGAACTTACCGGCACAAACGCGAAACGTCGGCGAGCCTGAATGCCTGGTCAGCAGAACGCTGTCACGGACCCATGAATGGCGTAAGATCATAGCCGCTGGAGGGACCAGAATGCCCCGATTGGCTATTTGGCTTGCAGTAGGCGTCGCAATCGGGAGCGCCGGCTGCGGCTCGACCACTTATGAAGCGGCCCAATCCGCCGGGGCCCGCGCGACGGCGCTGCAACAGGGAAACACAGGCATCGCAAGCCGGCACCCGAGCGACGTCGGCATCGGCAGCGATCCGAACGTTATTTTCGCCGATGACTTTGAGGGCTACACGCGGGGCACCGATCTAAGCAACCGCTGGGAGAACGTCTACCAGAGGCAATACGTCGACATCACCACCGAGGCCGCGAACGTCTATCGCGGCAGTAAGGCGCTGCAATTCATCTTGCCACAGCAGACCGCCAGTCTTGGCGATGCTACCGAGAAGGTCGTCAGTCCCGAGCAGGACGTGCTGTTCCTCCGCTACTACTCAAAGATCCAGCCGCCCTACGACGTCGCTGGTTCCATGCATGACGGTGCCAGCATCGGAGCGCACTACGCGGAGCCCGGCGTACCGGCGAACGGCACCAACAAGTTCCTTGCCAGCCTGGAGAACTCGGGCATGGACCCGCCTACACCGTCGCCCGGTCACCTCAACATTTACCTCTACCACCCGGAGCAGCGTGATGTGTACGGAGATCACTTTTACCCGAACGGTGACGTCTCGCCTAACACCAGCCTCAAGTTCAACTACGGACCCGGCTTCGTCAGCCGGCCCAACATTGTCCTGAAGCTGGATCGCTGGTACTGCTACGAGTACATGATGCAGGCGAACACGCCCGGTAAGCGCGACGGGCGCATCGCGATCTGGGTGGACGGCGCTCTGGTGGCCGATTTTCCCGGCCTGCGCCTGCGCGACGTGGCGACGCTGAAGATCGATCGCTTCGCACTCTCGCTCTATCTTGGAACGAACCCGAAGGGGGAAGTGCGGAAGTGGTATGACAACGTCGTGGCGGCCAAATCCTACATAGGGCCGATCTCGCGCTGATCATCGGGCTGCGACAACGGATCCGCCTCGGACGATGCGTTCGAGGTTCCGGTGGAGTCGGGGAATTCGAGGGACAGGCTCGGAATTCAGAGCCCGCTGAACAACAGCGATCCGGAGTCTGTCCCTCGAATTCCCCCTCGAATTCCCGACCATTAAGGCATTCGAACGAGACGGAGCGGGAAGGAGAAGACAGTGGACCCTCTCGGGCCGGAGACGGCAGGAGCACAGCCTGCCACGTTGATAAATCTTCCAACGACGGGCGCCTGGTTGCCGGCGGATTGGAAGCCCTCGACAAAGACCATTGCGAAGCCGATAACCGGAACGTTCACCCACGTGCCGCTCGGAAACCGCTCGCCCGGACAAAAGCCCGGAAAGTTGCAGGTATCCCAGATGGGTGCCACGATGAGCGCTTTGCTCACGTCGGACGGCGGTTGGTTGCCGTTGATCAGATATTCACCGACAGCCTGATAGAGGTCATCTGGCGGGTCGCCAATCAGAGCATCCACACCCTGCCGGGTTGGTCCGACCATGTTGCCCGTTTTCACATCGAGTAAATCCCCGCAAGCGACAGGAGGGGTGGTACATGCGCCGATCGCATCTCGATACTCGTTGGCTCCTCCTCCTGATCCTCCCACATCGATCGCAAAGAACTGACTGGGAGCCAGAGCCTGATTGGGTTGCTGGGGCTTGAGCATTATTTGTTGGCCTAACAACGCGCGCGCGTATGCAGTGACCTGTCCAGTGGAAGGGTCGATCAAAACCTGACCCGCAGCGCACGCGGTGCATGCCGGATCGCCAGACATGGTGGTGTTGGGTATGTACCACGGCTTCGGACAGACCGCCGTATCGGCACCGCTTCCCGCCTCTGCGACTCCTCGTGTCACGATGCTGGCATTCGATAGAGACAAGGCGCGAGCAAAAAACGTGGGCTGACTCGTCTGGAGGTCGACCATGACTCGGCGGTTCGGTATATCGACCGAGACCGTGACCTCACCGCCTGTGACTGGCCTGTGCATAATCGAATTCGAGACAGCGATAGCGGTAGCTCGTTGGATGGCGGTTGCAGGCTGAGGTGCCGTTGGGCTGGAAACGAAGGAGAATGCGCCGGCGAGGGCGGCCGAATCCGCGATGGACTGGGACGATGTACGGTGGCTATAAAGAACACCCACTTCCACGCCCAACGCAACGAAAGCTACAAGGACAATGAGAAGAATTGCCACAACAACGAGGACAAAACCTGACTGTTCCCGGCGAACTACCCGCTCGACATGCATCATAAAATTCCTTTCGCATATCTATTTCAGGCCGTTTCAGCAGATGTTTAATGATGGTAAAGGTACCTTCGTGATGTTGCATAGGAACGATAGTGCTACCAGAAAGACACCTGAATTGCCTGCGGAGTTTCAGGCGGGAACATACAGTAAAACCCCACAACAATCTCAGTGTTAACACCGAGAACGTAAGATGGACTCACACTCCCGGAGTGAAGACCGTTCCAGACATCTGCGGAACGGTTTGATTCGCCAGACGTCGCCTGAAGGCGAGATGACGTTGACGGCTAAGCTGAACCAGCGGCCGCCAAACTTGAGCAGTCCATCGATGGGCAATCAGAAAACGCCAGAGGCGATTCGAGCGCTTATACAAATACGACATCCCGAGATACGACGGCACAGCGCGCCAGTCTTCCGGCCGCCGCCGCCAGATGGATCGATGCGAGAACAACCGTTCATAGCACCATTGATAGCCTGAATGGAGTTCTTCGGGCGTCATTCGCGCCGGCTGAAACACGACGTGTGCCGTGTCGTAGAAGCGCCAGTCGCGGTGAATGATTCGTCCCTCTTTTTCGAATTGTGAAAAGAGCGGAGTTCCCGGGTAGGGCGTCAGGATATGAAACGTGGCGCACTCCAGGCGGTTGGCTTCAATCCAGGAAGCCGTTTTCTCGAAGACGCTGGGTTCGTCATGATCGAAGCCAAGCACAAAGCTGCCGTTCACCTGAATGCCGTTGTCATGCAGTATCCGGACGCGCCGCGCGTAGTCTTCCGGACGGGGAGTGCGCTTTCGCGCCGCTTCCAGATTCCCCATGTCGAGGGATTCGAATCCGATAAAGACTCCGGTACATCCGGCCAGCGCCATCTCGCGGATCAATGAAGGATCGTCGGTGACATCGATGGTCAGTGCGGCGCTCCAGATGATTTTCAGCGGTTTCAGTGCCTGGCACAACGCGCGCAGGTAATCGGGTCGCGATCCGAGATTATTGTCGACGAACACGGCGTAGGGTTGCCCATCGGCTTTGATTTCGGACGCGATCTGGTCGACGTCGCGAAGGCGATAGGGCATGTCGAGACCGTCGGTCGAGAGGTAGCAGAAATCGCACCGATTGTGGCAGCCTCGCGTGGCGATCACGCTTGTCGTCGTGAGGAATCCGTCACGGGGAAGCAATGCGCGTCTTGGAGCGGGATCGTCGCGGTAGGGCAATCGATAGTCACCGCGGTAAACAGGCTGGAGGGTTCGGTTTTCAACGTCCGCAAGAATCCGCGGCCAGGCTTGCGAACCTTCTCCAATCGCAAGAGCGTCGGCATGGGCGGCGGCTTCATCCGGGGCCGAGAGGACGTGCAGGCCGCCGAGAATCACTTTCGCGCCCCATTGCCGATACCAGCGTGCAAGCTCGTAAGCGCGCTGCGCAAATGTCAGATGGACGGAAATACCGACGACTTCTGGGAAGGGATCCAGCGGCGGCGGTCCCTGCAAAAGATTCTCATCCCAATACCGCACCTCCCAGTGGTCGGGTGTATTTCCTGCAACCGACGTCAGCGCTAACGTGGGAGTGAGGACATGTTTGCCAAAGCTCGCAAAGGGATCTTTGCGATAAAAGGGGTTGATCAACAGCGCATAGCGGCGGCGCATCGGTCCTGGAATGGCATGAGGATCCAGCGCGGGAGCGATTGCCATTTCCTGTGGTAGCCATCGGGGATTCACCTTTGTGGTACTCATCGCAGATTCCCTGCATGCGCCGGTTCGAGGCCGCCGAAGCGGCGTTCACGCTGGCGGAATTGGCGCATCGCCTCAATCAGGGCATCCTCGTCGAAGTCCGGCCAGAGGGTATCGACGAAGACCAGTTCCGCATAGGCGCACTCCCAGAGAAGGAAATCGCTGAGCCTTCGTTCTCCGCCGGTGCGGATGAGGAGATCCACGTCCAGAGCGGTGGCGGTTGTGTTGCAGCTTGCGGCCAGTCTTTCCGCGAAAGCTGAACGGCTTGTCCCAGTCGAGCAAGGAGGTTGCGTCGCCGCGAGCGCGATGGCGTCGCGAGACGAGTAGTCAATCGCCAGTCTTAATCTGAGATTTGCGCCTTCACAGGTCAGAGCTTCGGTTTGTGCGATCGTCGCGCTAAGACCGGGGCGGAGTCGATCCCGACGTCCGATGATGGAGACCCGTACTCCGTTCGCGATGCAGCGGTCTGTTTCGGCAATAAGGTAGCGCTCCAGCAAATCCATCAGGTGCCCCACCTCGCCGGCGGGGCGCGACCAATTGTCCGATGAGAAAGCATAGAGCGTCAGCGCGTCGATTGGTCCTCGGGCCGCCGCCTCAATGACTCGACGGACGGCCCGCGCTCCCGCAACGTGACCTGCTGTTCGAGGCAGCCCTCGCCGTGTAGCCCAACGCCCATTTCCGTCCATGATGATTGCTACGTGCATTTCGCCCCTCCCGGTCGTCTGATAGGAGAGTACTTTGTAATACAAAGTCACGATCACCGCAACCGCTTTTTACAGTCCAAACTATGCCTGCCTCCTGCTCCCGCTTGGTGTAGACTCGCCGGACATGAATTCTCATATCGAGGGTACCTCCATGTTTCGAGCAGGCTTCTTTCTCGCTGCACTCTTTCTGGTGACAACCGCCGCCGCCGCCCATCACAGCACGGCGGCGATCTACGATGGGAGCCGGACTGTCGAAGTCACGGGCACGGTGGACGCGATTAGTTGGCGCAACCCTCATGGCCAGATTCTGCTCAGCGCCCGCGACACAGCAGGCAAGACGGTCCAGTGGACTATCGAAACGCCGGCTACGGTCGTCCTCCGCATTCTCGGGATCGGGCAGGATTTCATCAGCGTGGGTGACCGCATCACGGTTGCTGGCGCCCCCGCGCGCAAGAACTCAAGCGCAATGAACGGGCGCAACGTCCTGCTCTCCAGTGGCTATGAACTGGCTTTCGGGGCAAACGTCCCGTACTTCCCTGCCGGTAAGAACGGCAATTTGATCGGCCGGTCGTATGACAAGTCGAACGTGGCGCAGGCGACGGCCAAAGCAGACGGGATTTTCCGAGTCTGGTCCACAAACATGACCGACCCTGCAGCGTTTCCGATGTTCAAAGGAGGCTATCCGCTGACTCCGGCAGCTCAGGCGATTGTCGCCAAATGGGATCCGCTCAACAACGAACTGCTCCGCTGCGGTACCAAGGGCACGCCCCTTATCATGATCACCCCGGCACCAGTGGAGTTCGTGCGCGATGGCGAGCGGATTCTCATGCGCATCGAAGAATACGATTCGCTGCGCGTCATTCAAATGAATCCCAAGGCGCCGGCGCCGGCTAAACCCTCGCAGTTCGGATTCTCGCGCGGCCGCTTTGAAGGCCGCACGCTTGTCGTCGAAACAGACCATATTCAGAAGCAGACCTTCGATCCCGATGGCGTGCCCCAGAGCGAAGGCATGAAGCTGGTCGAACGGTTTACGCCCAACGCCGACAACAGCCGTCTGGATTACCGCATCACCGTGACCGATCCCGTTTACTTCACGCGATCGTTCGACCTCACCCGGTACTTCGTCTGGAAGCCCGAAATGACGGTCGCGCGCTACAACTGCCTGGAACGCAATTAGAAATTGGCACGGCCGGGCGCGAAATCGACATTTGAAGTCTCCCTAGCCACTAGAGAGAAACAGTGACTCGCATGAACGTTGCCGGTATAAGAGTGCCGACATCCTTACTCTTGTTCTGCGCTTCGGCCAGTTCGACAAGCTGGTTGTGAAGATCCCCTGCTTTCCCGTTTTTTTGAGCCGCTTCGACAGCATTCATCGTCGGTCCATAGTAGGTTTCAAACAATTCGATGAACTGTCTTGGGTTTGCGTCGGGCGACGCAAAGTAGTACGTGTCCTTGACCATTGAAATCCTCTCCCTGGGCACGCCGGCCTGGCCAAATCTCTCGAGGATATGACTCTCCACTCCCCAGGTCATGGGAC
>Ga0070675_100001072_pt1 | contig 19739 bp, 7 predicted proteins | sample KBSM43metaG_FD_65343 | JGI IMG/M metagenome (GOLD analysis project Ga0070675, IMG submission 65343) | Miscanthus rhizosphere microbial communities from Kellogg Biological Station, Michigan, USA - KBS M4-3 metaG | ecosystem: Host-associated > Plants > Roots > Rhizosphere > Soil ... | reverse complement strand
CCACGTTCCATATCAATCACAATGTAATCCTAATGCTGGGCGAGTTCGAATACCTTCTGCTCACCGCGGCGGCGCGCCTCGGCGACGACGCGTACGGCGTGGCGATTCGCGCGGCGGTCCTCGAGGCCACCGGCCGCGAATGCTCGCTGGGCGCGCTCTACACCACCATCGATCGGCTCGAGCACAAGGGGCTGCTCTCCACCTGGATGGGCGACCCCACGCCGCAACGCGGCGGCCGCCCCAAGCGCATGGTCAGAGTCACGGCGAAAGGCGCGCGCGCCGCGGCCGAGTTCTACACCGCAGTGCAGCGGGTCAGCCGCGGCGTGGCATGGGCGACGAAATGACCGGACACCGGACGCTCGATCGTCCGCTCGGCGCGCTGGCGCGGCTCCTCGCGCTGGCGCTCGAACCGGGCGAGCGCTCGGTCGTGCTCGGCGATCTGATCGAATCGCACGCGTCAGCGGGCCGGGCAGTGCGCGACGTCGCCAGCCTCGTGGCCCGCCGGCAGCTGGCGCTCTGGGCGGTGCCCGCTCCGTGGATCGCCCTGCTCGCGCTGGCGCTGCCGGTCGGCGTCCTCCTCAGCCACGTGTCGCGCATGTGGTCCGACGGCAGCGTCGTGTACCTCAAGGCCTACGTCGAGGGCTTCACCTGGACCTACGTGACCAACCCCGGCTCGCGCCTCGACATGGCGCAGTTGGCGACGTGGTTCGTATTGAACGCGGTGGCACTGTGGGTCTGGTCCTGGACCGCGGGATTCGCGCTGGGGCGGCTGTCACGGCGCACGCTCTGGCTCACCGGCGCTGTGTTCGCCGTCGCGGTCTTTGCCGGAACCCTCGGAACCTGGACCACGGCACGCGGCCCCTTCGGGCGGGGCATGGCGGACAGTCACTTCTACGGCGTGGTGCTCCCGCGTCTGTTTCGCGTAGGTCTGGTCCTGCTGCCGGCGTGGCTCGGCGCCCGCGGCGCGCGCCGCCTTGGAGAATCGACGTTCACCCGCGCGGTCTCGGTCGCACTCGTCGCCGTCGTGCTCACCGGGTGGAGGGCCCAGGGCGTCGAAGCCTCGCTGACGTTCGGCCGCAGCCAGTCATGGACCGGCCCCGGTCCGGATGCCACTTGGGGCACCGAGGACGACCCACGCCCCCTCGCGCTGCGGCTGATCCCGTTGGCCCTTGCCTGGCCGGCGGCATTCGCCGTCACGCTGACGATCCGTCGAGCCCACAAAAACGACGGAATCATGCGCTAATCTGGTCAGGTTTGTCGGGTCTGGTGTTACGAAATGGAACACCCGGCCGGCAGCCCGTCAATTGCCCGTGAATTCCCACCGCTGACTGCTTGTAGTCGAGCTTGCGCATTGTGTACGCTTGAGCTCGTCTCATACGTTCTCACCAGTGCAAAGGCTTGCTTGCACACTCTTTTTCGCGGGCCTGGGAGTTTGTCATGTCCGTCATGTCGAGCCGCTCCGCCAATGCGACACGTCGCACCGCATCTGTCAGCAGGTTGCTCGCCTTTCTCGCGCTCGTGCTGACCGTCGTCGGACAACAGTCGGGACGGGCCCAAGGCGAACCCCAGGACGCGCTGCCGTTCGCGCTCAGCTACACGGTGACGGGTGACTTTGCGGTCGGCGGCGTGGACCTCGTGCCGTCGTCACAGACGAACGGCTTCCAGACCGGCACGATCCACATCGGCGGACCCGGTCCCGCCCGCGTCGTACCGAAGAACGCCGAGATCCTCGCCGCGTTCCTCTACTGGGAGACGCTCGCTGAGACACCCGCCGACCTCGACGGCGTGTTGTTCCGCGGCGAGCCTGTCACCTTCACCCGCACGCTGCAGCAGCCGCTGACCGGGGTCTACGCACCCTGCTGGAGCAGCAGTGGCAACACGCTCTTCGCGATGCGCGCCGACGTGCTGTCGATGCTCCCGTCGCAGTACGACGAAGCCGGCAATCCCACGGGCCGCCGGCTCGTGGATGATGCGGACCTCGGCGGCGCCGGGCACACCTTCAGGCTGCCCGAGAGGGGCGTCGGCAACCAGACGCCGCAGAGCGCGGGTGCGAGCCTGTTCGTCGTCTACCGTAAGCTGGACGCCACACAGCAGTTGCGGCGCATCGTGGTGTACGACGGCCTTCACGTGCAGCCCAAGGGGGCAACGACCACCCAGAAGATCCGTGGCTTCCTGCAGTCGGCTCCAAGCACCGATCCGCTCAACCCCACTCGCGTTCTGCAGATCATGAGCCGGGGTGCCGCCAATTCCACCGACCGGACGACGATCACGGGCGCAGGCACTCCGACAATACTGAACAACCTCTTTTCCGGATCGCTGAGCCCAGATTCGGATCGCACCTGGGCCAACCCAGTCAGGCCGGTCACGGCCACCATGCCCGGCGCCCCGGGAGGCGTGGACGGCGAATACGGCGAGCAGCTGACGTTGACGTCGAGTTACACCGCTCCGGCGACCTACGGATGTCAGAGTTGGTCCGCCATCGCGTTCAGCACGCCGGTCAGGGATGGAGACAACGACGGCCTGATCGATCTGCTCGAGACCGCGCCGAGCGGCATCAGCGCCTACAAAGACCCGAATGGCGCCGAGTACCCGCGGCTGTGGGCGATGGGCGCGAGCCCCGATCAGCAGAAGGATCTGTTCGTCGAAGTCAACAGCATGACCGCGGAGCCGGGCACGTCGTACGGCTCTCCCATCCACCCGTTTCCGCTCGCCAGCCAGGATCTCGATGGCGACGGCATGGTGACCGATGCCGCGGGCCACGACCACAAGCCGCTGCCCACCATGTTGACCCTGGTTGGCGACGCCCTGTTCCGCGCGGGCGTGCGTGTGCACTTCGATGTCGGCCCGCTCGAGAACGGCGGAACCGGTTACAGCGTTGGCGGTACGTTCCGGCCGTTCCCGGCGGCTACACCCGGCGACGATCGGGTGAGCACCTACCCCGACCCCTCGACCTACTTCGTGCACGAGGACGCGCGCGGCGGAGAATCGATTCTGGAGGAGCATTGCAGCATCGATGACGCCGCCGACTCGCTGTGTCAGTTCCCCGCGTTTCCCGGCACCGTAGGCTGGAAGTTCAATTTCCAGCTGGTGCGCGACGCGATCACCGACCTGGCCACCGGTGAGCGCCGCTTCGACGCAATCCGGAACGGCTTCTTCCACTACCTGCTCTACGCGCACGCCCGTGGCAGCGCCCACACCGCATTTCCCTGTCTGAAGGACGGGTTGCCGGTGGGATTCAACCCGGCCACCAACCTGTGTGACAACGGCTCGACCGACAATCCCGACTTTCACGTGCCGACCGGGGCCTCGGGCGTCGCCGATCTTCCGGGCTTCAACGCGATGATCACGCTCGGGCTGTCGAAGAATTTCCTCGGCACCGAGTACTTCCAGGCGTCGACCACGCTGCACGAGCTCGGCCACACGATGGAGCTGTGGCACGGCGGCGCAACGCCGATCTTCACCGACTCGCCGACAGTGCCGGGCCGCGTACGCGTCTACATCGAGCCCAACTGCAATCCGAACTACCAGAGCAGCATGAGCTATCTCCACCAGCTCTACGGGTTGATCGACAACGCCGGCGACGCGCACATCGACTACTCGGACCGGCACCTCGGGATAGTCAACGCGACGATCAATGAGAGCAATCTCAGCGACAGCCCGCTCCTGGGGGGCCCGCGTTACCGCGCCGCGTGGTACGCACCAATCGCTCCCGGGACGTTGGGCGACGTGCTCGACGTGCCTGCGGCCGAAGCGCACTGCAACGGCACGCCGATTCAGGCCGGCGAACCGGTGACCGGCCGCCTGCTGGCCGACGAGGTAACGCCGGTCCTCATCGACTGGGCGGGCGACGGGGCCCCCACGCTGCCCCAGGACGTGAACTTCGACGGCCTGACCTCTGGTGCGACGACGCTGTTGCCGGCGTTGAAAGGCATCTCCGATCTCGACTTCCTGCGTCTCAATCGGATGGGCGGCGGCGTGGCGGCCGCCGGGTTCTCGGCCGGGATCGCCTACGTCAACGGGGATCCGGCGGCCGATGGCATCCCGTATTTTGGTGCCATCAAATACGGGTGCAGGCCCGTAGCCGGCGGCGAGTACGAGTGCGGGACCAGAGAAGGGGGCGGCATCAAATACGACAGCGGGATCAAGTACGACTCCGGCATCAAATACGACAGCGGCGTGCCGGTCGCCCAGGGCATCAAGTACGACAGCGGCATCAAATACGACTCGGGCATTCCCATCGCCGACGGCGTGGTCACGGATGGAAACAGTCAGTATGTCGGCGGCATCAAGTACGACTCCGGCATCAAGTACGACTCCGGCATCAAGTACGACTCCGGTGTCTACTACGTCCAGAACGGCGGCGCCGAGCTGACCCACCACGACATCGAAGATCTGGGCCACGCGCCGCCCAACCATCTCACCGCGTGCGTGTTAGGTGTCGGCGACTGCGCCGGCGTGCCGCTGCACCGCAATCTGCTGCAATGGCTCGCCTCGAACCTCGACAGCCCCGACGGCTTCAGGGCGTACCGGACGCAAGGCAATTCGCTGAACGCGAACAGCGTGATCACGTCGCTCACCCCGGTGGCACTGCCCGCGACGGCCACGAACTACGTGGACGCCGAGGAACTGCCCGACGGTGTCAAGTTCACGTATTGGACGAAGGCGTTGTTCGTCGCTGACCTGACTGGACCGTCGATCCTCGCGCGCGTCACGGCGGTCAACCAGGCGCCGGTGGCTGCCGGCGACAGCTACAACGCGTCGGGCGCGGTCGTGACCGGCAACGTGTTGACCAACGATACCGACCCGGACATCGGGCCGAACGGGAAGAACCGCTGGACGGCCGTACTCGTGAACTCGAGCGGCGTGCCGGTGCCGGCGCCGACGGGGCTCACTTTCGGCAGCAACGGCTCGTTCTCGTATCTCACGGTCAACGGCCCGTTGACGTTCTACTACCGGATCGACACCGGCACGTGGACGGACGGCTCGACGACGGCGGACATGAGCGCCGATTCCAACATCGCGATGGTGACGATCTCCGTCCCGCCACCGGTTGACGGCACGAATCCCGTGGTCCAGATCCCGATCACTGTGACTCCGACGACGATCTGGTCGCCAAACGGCAAAAAGCTGCCGGTCACGCTTTCGGGCAAGGCAACCGATGTCGGTACCGGCATCGCCTCTTTCAGCGTGGAGGTCATCGACGAGTACCAGCCGAATCACGCCGATCCCGACGAAGTCGTCACGTTCACGGTGACCGGCCCTGTGATGAACACACCGACGCTCAAGTGGAACGCGAGCACGGGAGCTTTCTCTCTCGTGGTGCAGCTGACCGCGTCGCGGCTGGGCACCGACACGGATGGACGCAAATACGACCTGCGGGTCTGCGCCACCGACAAGGCGGGCAACGTGGGCTGCGGACAGTCGGTGTCGGTGACGGCGCACGACAAGAGCAAGTAGACAGGCCCGAGACAGACCACCGGCGCCCGCTCGACTCGAGCGCGGCGCCGGTTCTCCTGTACGGGGGACGCGCTGCCGGCTAGAGGCCGGCGCGCTTGCGGACTTCTGGCAGCAACTGGTCGTCCTTCGAGTCGCCGCGAAGGGCGATGTACTCGCGGTAGGCGTCCCCGTACCGCGCGCTCTTCAGTTCCTGCCGTGCGCGACCGAGGTAATAATGCACCGGCGCCAAGTACGCGTAGGTCGGCTGCTCGTCGAGGAAGAGCGACAACGCCTCGCCACGCCGGGCGTTGAGGCACGCGTCGAAGGCGGAATCCGCCTGAGCGTAGAGGCCGGCCTCGAGCGAAGCGCGCCCGAGATCGAACAGACCCAGCCAGGTCTCGAACAGCTGGTTCGCCTCGCGCAGGCTGATCACGGCGCGGCGCGCGTCGCCGCGCTTCAGCGCGAGCACGCCCTGAACGATCTTCGCGTAGGCCCGTGGCTCCTCGTAATACTCGTTGTCGAGCGCTTCGACGAGCGGCCGGGCCCGGTCCGGGTCGCCGGCTTCCGCGAACGTCCGCGCAGCGAGGAACCGCGTTCTGATGTCGTGTCCGTACTTGAGCGCTTCGTCGGCGGCTTGAATCGCGGCGGCGTTGCGGCCGCGTGACAGCTCTGCCGACGCCAGGGACATCAGCTTGGCGGCAGCGGAATCGGTGTCCTCGGCGGCCAGGTCCTCGGCCACCGCGGCGCGCAGGATCCGCGCCGCGTCCGCGTAGCGGCCCTCGTACGCTGCCAGGTCACCGAGACCAGAGGTCGAAAACGACTTACCGCGCCGGCGAATTCCCGCGAGCATCTCGTAGGTCTGCTTCGCCTCGGCGCGCTGCCCCTGGCCGAGCTGCGCGAACGCCAGCGCCAGCACCGCGTAGGCATCGCTGCCCTTCACCGCGCGGGCTTCCTGCTCCGCCTGCTGAAAGTCGCTGGCGTAGTTCAGATACAGCGAGAGGTTGTCGCGAAACAGCGGCTGGCTGGGCAGGATCTGAACGACTTCCCGCATCAATTCGACGGCCCTTCGCATCTGCCGCTGATGCGTGAGGCACAGGGCGAGCTGGTTGCGTCCCGAGATGTCGGCGCGATACCGGGCGATGGCGTCGCTGTACTCCTTGACGCACTGCTGATAGTCGTTGGTCGCCAGGCCGTACGCGCCGCGGACGTGATAGCGCTCCCGTTCGGTCATGCCGTCCAGGTGCTCCGTCGCCATCTTGAGATATTTCAGCTCGTCGGCGGATCGCCCGAGGTTGGAGAACTGGTTGGCGGCAATCAGGTATCCGAGCCCGAAGTTCTTGTCGATCTCGATCGCCTTGAGCGCGTGCTGCAGCGCCTCTTCGAACTTGTTGGCCGACGCCGCCGTCACGGCCGCGGCATAGGGACGCACGACCTCGAGCGAGGTCGAGAGCGACGCCGCGAACTGCTGTGCCGACTCCGAGTCGTCGTCGCCGAGCGCGTTGCGGACGCGGGCCATGAGGCCGGTCGCGACCGGCAGGACCTGGTCCTTGCTCGATGCGCGCGCCTGGGCGTTGACGAGCTCATCTCCGGTAACGGTGCGCCTGGCTTTGACCTCCACCTGATAGCTTGTGCCCTGGCGCTGAATCGACCCCGACACCACCGCGCCGAGGCCCTGCTCGAGCGCGACCTTCTGCGCGGCCGCCTCGGTGAGCGCAGCGGTCGGTGTCACCCCGAAGCTGCGCATACCGCTGCGTTCGTAGGCGGTGATGAACGTCGATTCGTCCAGCGCCCGTTTCATCACCGGCTCGAGCGTGCGATCGAAAGCCGGATCGCCGGTCCGGTTCACGATATCGGCAATGACGACGACCACGTTTTCGTGCTGCACCGGTGGCCGCGTATACCAGTAGACGGCCCCCGTCAGCGCGAGCAGCGCCGTCGCGACCGCCGCCGCCAGCGGCAGCCCGACGGCCCGCTTGACCGGACGCAGCTTGCCTCGATCGTCGAGCCGCGACAGCGCCTCGAGCATCTCGGCCGTCGAGCCGAACCGCTTCGCCGCCTCCGGCTCGATGCACCGCGAGACGAAGCGGTTCAGCGGCTCCGGCACCTCGGGCACCACCGACTTCACCGGCGGAGTGGCCTGCTCGAGCCGCTTCTGCAGATCGGCCACGGCGCCGCCGGCGGCGTCGTCGATGCGGCGCCGCCCGATCAGCAGGTCGTAGAGGATGAGCCCGAACGCGTAGATGTCCACGCGCTCGTCCACCTCTTCGCCGCGCGCCTGCTCCGGCGCCATGTAGGCGATCGTGCCGACGATGGCACCGGCCACCGTCGCCGCCTTCCGCGTCGCTGCCACGCGCGTCAGCTCGCTCTCGACCAGCGCCGGAAGCGGTCCGCCGCGGCGCGCCGTCGCGGCGGCGGCCGCGGCCGCCTTCTGGTCCGACGACGCCATGCGGGCGATGCCGAAGTCCATGATGATGGCCTCGGCATCCTTCTCGATCATCACGTTGGCCGGCTTGAGGTCGCGATGGACGACGCCGGCGTCGTGGGCGGCCTTGAGGCCGGAGGCCACCTGACGCGCGATGGCCATCACCGCGGCCACCGGCAGGCGGCCGGACTTCCGCAGCACCGTGGCGAGGTCGTCGCCTTCGATGAACGGCATCGTGATGTACTTGATGCCGTCGATCTCGCCCATGTCGTGGATGCGCACGACATTGCGATGCGTCACCTGGCGGGCCAGCAGCAGCTCCTGCTTGAACCGCCGTTCGATGTCGCGCGCGGCCACCGGGTCCTTGGTCACCTCGGGGCGGACGACCTTCACCGCGACCATCACCGCGAGCTCGGAGTCCCACGCCTGGTACACCGCGCCCATGCCGCCGATGCCGAGCAGGCGTACGACGATGTAGCGGACGCCGAACTGCTGGCCCACGCTCAACGGGCCTTCTGCTGCCCGCATCGCCGCCGTCTGCCGCACGCCGCCACCGGTCGCGGCGGCCCGCGGATCGCCCGGGCCGGTCGCTGCCTCCCCTTCGGGGTCTACCCACGTAGTCCTGTCGACATCCGGCGGGGGGAGGCCCGTGGTGTCGCCGGGGTCTCTCAGGTGATCGAATCCGGTGGGCGCCTCGTGCGCGGCGGCGTCGGCGCCGTTCCCGGCTACGTGTCCGGATGGGGGGGCGACGAAATAGGTGCTATCGGGATCGAACGCCTCGGACGTCGACACCGGCGCGTAGACGGTGTCGGCGTCGTTGCCGGGAACAGGCGTGAGCGTGCTGGTAAGCGTCGGGGCAGGCCGCGGGACCTTGCAGGAGGGGCACAGACCTGCCGACTGGCTCATGCCAGCCCCACAGTTCGGGCATTTAATCAAAAGGCCCTCGGGAGTAGTGGGCGCAACGGGTTCCCGCTGCGTGTCGATTATGTCGCCCGGCTTTGAAAATGCAAAGCCCTAAACCGGGCAGTAGCCCCCCCCGTTTCAGCCCGTATTTCGCATGCCGGCGGCGATGCCGTTGACCGTGATCATGAGCGCCGTGTGCACCCGGGAGTCAGGGTGTACGCGCATCCGCCGGAGCAGTTCCACCTGCACCAGGTTCAACGGATCCACGTAGGGATTCCGCACATCGATCGAGCGGCGGATCACGGGGCTCGCTTCGAGGAGCTCGCGGTGACCCGAAACCGCCCGGACAGCCGCGATCGCGCGCGCCAGACGGTCGCGCAGGTCGGCCCCGAGCGCCTGGAGAGGCGGCGGCACCAGCCGCCGGTCGTACTCGGCGGCAATCCGGCCATCGGCCTTGGCGAGCACCATTTCGATCAGGTCGACCGCCGACTGGAACGACGGCCACTGCCGGTACATCTCCTGGAGCCGCTCGCGCTCGCCGCGGTCGAACGCCCGGCCCAGCGCCTCCTCCACTCCCAGCCAGGCGCCGAGCATCAGCCGCGTCTGGGTCCAGGCGAACTGCCAGGGGATGGCGCGCAGCCCCGCCACGCTCGATCCGCCGCCGCGCCGGGCCGGGCGGCTGCCGATGTTCATGCCCGCGATCTCGGCCTCGGGCGTCGACGCGTGGAAGTAGTCGATGAAGCGCGGGTCGTCATAGACCGTGCGGCGGTAGCCTTCGCGCGCGTCGGCGGCCAGGCGTTCCATGCAGGCGCGCCAGTCATCCGAGGCGGCCCGCACCGGCGTGAGCCACGCCTCGAGCGTGCCGGTCGTGTACACCTCCATCGTGCGCACGGCAATCTCAGGAAAGCCGAACAGGGCCTGGAGCATCTCGCCCTGCTCGGTGACGCGCAGCGTGCCGTCGATCGAGCCGGGCGGCTGCGACTGCAGAGCCAGGTGCGTCGGCCCGCCACCCCGGCCGACGCTGCCGCCGCGGCCGTGGAACAGCGTCACGCCGACACCGTGGCGGGCACAGGAGGCGACGACCGCCTCCTGGGCTTTGTAGAGATCCCAGCCGGCGGCAACGCGGCCCACGTCCTTCGCCGAGTCCGAGTAGCCGATCATCACTTCCTGCCGGCCGCCGATCCGGTCGCGATAGAGCGGCTCGCCGAGCAGGGTGTCGAGGACGGCGCCGGCCTGCTGCAGGTCGTGCGAGGTCTCGAAGAGCGGGACGACGCGCAGCGGCCGGGCCACCCGCAGCGCCTTCTGCAGCACCACCACTGCCAGCACATCCGACGCGCTGCGCGTCATCGTGATGACGTAGGCGCCCAGCGAGCCCGCCGGTGCGGCGGCAATCATCCGGAACGTCTCGAGGACGTCCTGCACCTCAGGGTCGGCCGCCAGATCATCGGGCACGAGCGGCCGCCGGCTCTGCAGTTCCAGGCCGAGGAACGCCAGCCTCGCCGGTTCGTCCCAGTCGGCGTACGACCCGAGCCCCAGCGCCGACGTGACCGCCGTGAGCGCCGCCGTGTGGCGCGAGGAGTCCTGACGGATGTCGAGCGGCGCGAGCGTGACGCCGAACGCCGCGACTTGCCGCAGCAGATCCGTCAGCCGGCCGTCGGCGATGAGGCCGTGACCGGTGGCCTCGAGCGACCGGTGGCACAGGCGCAGCGTCGCGGCGAGATCGGCGGCATCCAGGTAGACGTCGGCGTCGGGTGGACGTACATCCGTCGCCTGCAGGCACGCCTCCACCCACGCGCGGGTCGCCGAGAGGCGGCGGCGCACGGTGCGCAGCAGTTCCCGATAGGGCTCCGCGCTGCCGGGGACCAGCGTCTGCAGCTCGTCGGTGGCGCGATCGATCGACAGTTCGTCGCGTAGCAACTCGACGTCGCGCAGGAAGAGACCGGCGGCCACCCAGCGCGACAGCAGCCAGGCACGGCGCGTGACGTCGGGGGTGACGTGCGGATTGCCGTCCCGGTCGCCGCCAATCCAGGAGCCGAACCGCAGCGGCGCGGCCTCGATGGGCAGCCGACGCCCAGTACTCGCGTGCAGCGCCCGGTCGAGACCGCGGACGTAGGCCGGCAGCGCGTCCCACAGGCTCTGCTCGAAGACGATCAGCCCGCTCCGTACCTCGTCGATGGGTGTCGGCCGTTGTGCCCGCACGTCGCTCGTGGCCCAAGCCGTCTCGATCTCGCGCCGGATGGCCGCCACGAGATCCTCCTGTTCGGGCGCCGTGAGGTCGGGACGGTCGCGCATCGCCAGCGCCGCGGCAATACGGTTGTGCTTCTGGACCAGACGCCGGCGCGCGACCTCCGTCGGGTGGGCCGTGAGCACCAGCTCCACCTGCAACGCGCTGACTGCCTGGTGCAGGCGGTCGGGCGCGATGCCGCCGGCGAGCAGGTGCGCGAACGCGTCCGCGCAAGAGCCGCGCTGCGGCGCAGCGCGCGGGTCGCGCAGGTAGGCGCGGCGGCGGCGCACGCGATGGTGCTGCTCGGCGATGTTGGCGAGGTGGAGGAAGTGCGCGAAGGCGCGGGCAATCGGCAGCGCGTCGTCCACGTCCACCCGCGACAGCTCGTCGGCGAGCACACGGAAGTCGGCGTCATTGCCGGTGCGCGCGCTCTTGGCCAGCGCCCGCACCCGCTCGACCGTGGCGAAGATCGCCTCGCCGGCGTGGGCGCGTACCGTGTTGCCCAGCAGTTCCCCGAGCAACCGCACGTCGTCCCGCAGCGGCTTGTGCGGATCGGCACCCATCGCTCCAACGATACCTGCGATTGGCGCCCTGAGCGCGCGCGCCGCCCCTCACAGATTTGTGGCGACCGCCGGACCAGGCAACGTGATTGTCGTGCGCCGGCTCAGACGCAGCGCATCACGACGAGAGTCATGTCATCGTGCTGCGGCGCGCCGTTCACGAACGCATCGGCGCCGGCCATGATCCGCGTGATCAGCGTCGCGGGCGGGTCGCGGCGCGCCGCGCGCACGAGCGGCACCAGGCGTGCCTCTCCCCACTCCTCCTGCGCCGCGTCCATCGCTTCACTGACGCCGTCGGTGAACGCCACCAGCAGGTCCCCGACGGCCAGCTGCACCTCGCCCTGCGCGTACTCGCAGCCGGGGATCAGGCCGATCACCGGGCCGCCGATGTCGAGGTGCGCGAGGTCCGGGGCCGCCGCCGGGTCGCCGCGCAACACGATCGGCGGGTTGTGCCCGGCGTTCACGTAGGCCAGGCGCCGGTTCACCTGGTCGTATTCGGCGTAGAAGAACGTGGCGTAACGGTTGGGCGCCGAGCTCTCGTAGACGAGGCCGTTGAGATCAGCCATCAGCCGGGCGAGGTCGCCGCCGCCGCGCACGGTCTGCCCGCGGAGGAACGCCCGCAAGGTCGCCATCAACAGCGCCGCCGGAATCCCCTTGCCCGAGATGTCGCCAATCGCGATGCCGAGCCGGCCGTCTTCGAGCGGCACGAAGTCGTAGTAATCACCGCCAATGGCGTGCGCCGGCCGGCAGGCGCCGGCGAACTCGAGCCCGGCGACTGTGGGATAGGACTGCGGGAACAGGCGCTCCTGCACCTCGCGCGCGATCTCGAGCTCGCGCCGCTGCTTCTCGCGCTCCGCGATCTCGACGCCGACCTGCAGGGTGAGCCGGCTGTTTTCGAGCGCCAGGCCGGTCTGCGTCGCCACCGAGCCGAGCAGCCGCAGATCGTTCGGCGAGAATGGTTCTTCCGAACGCTTGGGCCCGAGGCTCATCACACCCAGGAGCTTCTGATTGAGCGACAGCGGCAGCAGCAGCTCCGACTCGAGCCGCTCGAGCGAACGCTGTTCGGCGTCCTCGGCGGTGTGCACCCACGAATCGGCGTCGTCGAACCGGACTCGGGCATGCGGCTCGCGCGCCAGCCGTCGCGCCGTGGCGCCGGAGGCCGCCATCGTCACCTTGGGCGGCTCGGCAAAACCGACGGCGTGCGCCATGGCGAGTTGTCCCCCCTCGTTCAGCAGGATCGCCACGCGCGGCACGTGCAAGGCCTCGGCAATCCGGCGCGACACGGTCTCGAGCAGCGGACGCGTCTCGATCATGGTCCGCACCTGGTTGGCCAACTCGCTCAGGATCTGCTCGGCGTCGTAGGCTTCGCGGAAGAACCGGCGGTCGACTCGCTGGCGCAAGGTTTCGGAAAAGCGGCGGATGAGGACGATAGCGCCAACGCCCCCGGCAATGAAGGCGACCTGCGCGACGAGGTTGACGCTCCGCCCGCCGAGCGTGATGGCGCCGGCCAGGGTCGCCGAGCTGACGACGAACTGCAGGGCGCGGAGCGAACCGCGCGCCAGCAGATACCGCAGCCCCTGCCGGATGACCACCCGCACGTCCATCGCCCGGTGAACGACGATCACGTACGCCATCGAGAGCGGCAGAAGCAGCAGGGCCGCGAGCAGCGGAAATGGGCTCCAGGCAGGAAAGTCGCTGTAACCAGCAGCCAGCAGGACGACAAAGATGAAGAGCGGCGTCACGCTCAGGGCGGCTCCCGAGAGCAGCAGCATGAGCCGGCGGCGGGCGTCCGGCTGCCGTTCCGTGAAGGCGCGATACGCCATGATCGCGAGGAACAACAGCAGAAACAGCGGATAAGAGGGGCCAAAATACAGCCCCGTCCACGCGAGTTGGGCGCGGAAGCCCATCGCCGCCTCCGGGTCACGGCGGGCGACGAAGTCGAACACCGGGTTGAGCGCGACGATGCGCAGGATCACTGGCGCAACCACGACCCACTTCAGCCAGGGCATCCGGCGGTCGAACCCGAGCCGCTCGGGAAACGAGATCGCGAACAGGAGCATCGCCGTCGGCCACATGTTCGCGAGCAGTGGCTGGTAGGCGGCCGCAATCGGCTGGAACCAGTCGTCGCGACCGGCGAGGAACCGGAAGTAGCCGCCCCCGAACTCCGGCAGGCTGAGCACGAGGAGCAGGAGGAGCCACGCGCGCCGATCCCTCACTCGTACCGCCGCCACCCAGAATCCGAGGACGGTGCACACGAGCGGCATCGCGACGTTCACGACCGCGAATCCCGCCAACTCGAGCAGCGGCACCGGCCCGGTCCGGATCGGCCGCAACACAATCGAGGCGGTCACGTGGGAGCCGTTCGGCGCGTCCGGGCGCATGACTTCGACCGTCATGCGGTCGCCGGCGCTCGCGGCGCGGAGCGGCACCCACAGATCGGCTCCGGTATGACGAACGGGCACGCCGTTGATCCGCTGGACGACGTCGTTCGGCTTCAGGCCGGCCTCGGCTGCCTCGGCCTCCACGCTGACCAGCCGGAACTCGGGCAGGTCGAGGTCGAACGGCTCGCGGGCATGGACGTCGCCATGCACCAGGTCGCCGACGCGCTCGGTGAAGTCCAGGACGCGGTAGGTGGCGACGATGGCGAAGAGGAGCAGCAACGCCCCGTAGGCCAGCGCGGTCCGGGACGAGAGCGGCTTCGCCACGCGTGCATTCTACGTGAGCTTCGCAGCGCGCCCGCGCGTCGGCACCGCACTGAGAAGGCTTGAAGCTGATGGCCGACTGAGCGATCGTTACGTCGTGCGAGCCCTCCACGCAGGCGCGGTCTTGGTTGCGACGATGATCGCCGGCGCATCGCCGGTCGTGTCCGCTCAGTGGACGAAGTACCCGACCCCGGGCGTGCCGCGGGCGGCCGACGGCACGCCGGTCCTGACGGGCCCGCCACCGCGTACCACCGAGGGGAAACCGGATCTCTCTGGCATCTGGATTCGCGGCGATGGACAGCTCGGCCCGGCCGGCGGCTTCACGGCGCAGGGGCCGCCGCCCGCGTTCTCGCCGGGCCCACCCCCCTCGACGTTCCGCAACGTCGCGGCCAACATGAAAGACGGGTTGCCCCTGCAGCCGTGGGCCGCGGAGCTGCAGCGGCGCCGCGACGCCGAGAACAGCAAGGACAATCCCGATGCGCTCTGCCTGCCCATGGGGCTGATGCAGTTCCACAACCACGGCATGCCACGGAAGATGGTCCAGACGCGCGACGTGCTCGTGATCGCTTACGAAGCGAACTACGGACTGCGCACGATCTTCACCGACGGACGCCCGCTGCCGGGAGCCGAGGCGCAGCCCTGGTGGTACGGCTACTCCACCGGCCGCTGGGACGGCGACACGCTCGTCGTCGAGACGACGGGGTTTCGCGACGACGGATGGCTCGACATCATCGGCAACCCGATGACGGATAGCACACGGATGATCGAGCGCTTCCGGCGTCCCACGTTCGGCACGCTCGAAATCGACGTGACTGTGGACGATGCGAAGGCCTACACCCGGCCGTGGACGGTGCGCGTGAACCAGCGGCTGCTGGTGGACAGCGAGCTCCTCGAGTTCGTCTGTCTCGAGAACCAGCAGTTCCCGCCCGCGCGGACGACGCGGCGGCCGGACGCACAGTAGACCAGCATGTCAGCCAGCGCTGCCCACACCGCGCCGCCGCCCGCGCACGGCGCCCGGCGGCTGCGCATGCCGATGCGGGCCCGCTCACCGCACGAACCGCACCGCGCGGCCACGCCGCTCGAGCTGCTCTTCGACCTGGTGTTCGTCGTGGCGATCTCCGAAGCGGCCAGCGGCCTCCACCACGCGATCGTCGAGAACCACGCCGCCGACGGGCTGGTCGGCTACGGGATGGTGTTCTTCGCCATCTGGTGGGCGTGGATGAACTTCACCTGGTTCGCGTCGGCGTACGACACCGACGACCTGCCCTACCGCCTCGCCGTGTTCGTGCAGATCACCGGCGCCCTGATCCTCGCGGGCGGGGTGCCGGCGATGTTCGAGGCGCGGATGCCGAACGTCGCGGTGATCGGCGGCTACGTGGTGATGCGGCTCGCGCTCGTCGTGCAGTGGCTGCGCGCGTCTGTCTCGGACCCCGACCGCCGTGTCACCGCGCGGCACTACGCCGCGGGCATCGCCGCCGTCCAGGTCGCCTGGGTCGCATTGCCGTTCCTGCCGTGGCCCGTGCTTCCCAAGTTCGTCGTCCTTGCCCTCGTCGAGCTGGCGGTGCCGATGTGGGCCGAACGCAACGCGGCAACGAGCTGGCATCCGCACCACATCGCCGAGCGCTACGGACTGCTGACGCTGATCGTGCTTGGCGAAACGATTCTCTCCGCCACGGCCGCGGTGCAGTCGGCGCTGGCTGGAGGCGAACGGCTGTCGGCGCTGGTGCCGATCATCGCCGGCGGCATGCTAATTGTTTATTCACTCTGGTGGGTCTATTTCGACTGCCCCGCCCACGATTTGCTCACGACGATGCGGCGGGTCTTCGTATGGGGCTACGGCCACTACTTCGTCTTCGGAGCGGCCGCCGCGGTCGGTGCCGGCCTCGGCGTGGCGATCGACGCCGCGGGGGCGCAGGCGGCGATCGGATCGGTGGGAGCGGGTCTGGCGGTGGCGGTACCGGTGGCGACTTACCTCGTCTGCCTGTGGATCCTGCACGACCGGCCGGAATACGGATGGACGCGCGCGCTCGGTCCGCTCGCAGCCGTGATCGTGCTGCTCACGCCGTTCACGGCGCAACCCGTCTTGTGGACCGGGGTCACGCTCGCGGCGCTGGTCGCCGTCAAGCTGGTGGTGCGGCGCGCTGATGCGTAGGGGCCGGCTTTAGAGCCGGCCCAGGGCCGCCTGAAGGCGGCCCCTACGCTGACGCGCGGGGAGGACCGCAGCGAATTCGCGCGCTGAACGGCTCAGTCGTCGATTCGGATTTCTGAATTCCATCCAATTCTTCGTCCCAGACGCCATTCGTCCCTCGCGTTAAACCCCGTCACGGTACCGCTCGTCCCTTCGCCCAGCGGACCTGTCACTCGTCCCAACGGCACGTTTCTCTCAGTGCATTGCGTGCTTGAAGCAGCCACCGGGCTCCAGTCCTCGTGTGCCCTTGGCTGTCTGGCAGTGTCTCCAGGCGCGCTTCGCGCGCCAAGTCGTTGCCGGCGCGGGTGCCGGGAGGAGTGTGAACGATGGCAAGACGCATCAGCCTCATTGCGGTGGCGCTGATCGGCCTGGTCGCGGGGATGGCGAGCGCTCAGGAGCGATTTGGCGGGCTGGCCGGCACCGTGACCGATTCCACCAAGGCGGCAGTCCCAGGGGCGACGGTGACCGCCACCAACATCCAGACCGGAGCCCAGCGCGTGGGGGTGAGCGGCGGTGACGGGACTTACCGTCTTCCCGACCTCGAACCCGGCCGCTATTCGATCACCTTCGAGCTCGACACGTTCCAGAAGGTGGCGGTCGACGACGTGATCATCCTGCTGGGACGAACCGTCGGCGTGGACGCCGAGCTGCGCCCCGGCGTGCTCACCGAAACGGTGAACGTCACCGCCGACGCGGCCAAGCAGCTCGACCTCACCAAGGTCACGCTGGCGCACAACATCACGGCGGAGGAGTTCGACCGGCTGCCCAAGGCGCGCAGCTTCCAGGGCCTGGCCCTCACGGCCCCCGGCGTCAACACCGGCGAGCTCGAGGGCGGCCTGCAGGTGCACGGCGCCAGCGCCGCCGAGAACTCGTTCACCATCGACGGCGTCGCCACCAACAGCCTGCTGTACGGCAACTCGCGCCAGAACACGGTGTTCGAGTACCTGCAGGAAGTGCAGGTGAAGACCGGCGGCGTGGACGCCGAATTCGGCGGCGCCCTCGGCGGCGTGATCAGCGCCGTGACCAAGTCGGGCGGCAACCTCTTCACCGGCGAGACGCACTACTACTACATCGGCAGCGGCCTCGGCTCGACCCCGGTGAAGCGCCTCATCCTCAACCCGAACAACCTCACTGACGTCGGCTACTTCCAGGACGACGAGCAGGACAACCACCAGAGCGAGTTCGGCGGGTCGCTGGGCGGGCCGATCGTGCGGGACAAGCTGTTCTTCTTCGGCTCGATCTCACCGCGCGTCGTGCGCCGCACCAACGAATACGCGTTCTCGTCCGGCACCGAGCCGGGCCAGATCGACCAGAAGCAGACGGCCTGGCAGGCCTTCGGCAAGCTGACGTATGCGGCGAACAAGGTGCACGCGAACGCCAGCGTCCTGATGACGCCCACCCGCTCCACGGGCCGCTTGCCCGCCTACGATGCGATGGGCACCAACTGGCTGACGACGTCGAAGGCCGCCAACGAGGCGGAAACGACTCGTGGCTTCGAGAGCGATCAGACGAGCGTGAGCACCAACGTGGATGTCTGGCTGCGCAACAACAGTTATCTCAGCGCGCGCGGCGGCTACTTCTACGACACCTACAAGGACACCGGCGTTCCGAACATCACCAGCTACACCTACCAGACGCCGAACTTCACCGTGCCCGGCGTGCCGCCCAGCCTGCAAGGACCGTTCGGCACCTTCAACACGCCGCGCATCCAGATCAGCAACTTCGACACGACCAAGCAGGGCTTCGTCCAGCTCGACTACAACCACGCGTTCAACGCCGGCGGCTCGCACCTGCTCAAGGGCGGCTGGGGGCTGCGGCACTCGTCGAACGACGTGGACGTGTCGTACCCGGGCGGCTACGTCTACCTGTATTGGGGACAGGCGTTCCGCAGCACCGCCACCGGCCAGACCGGCACCGGCACCTACGGCTACTACGCCGTCCACGATCTCGCCACCCGCGGCGACGTCAATGCCAACATCCAGAACCTGTTCATCCAGGACACCTGGACGGTGGGCTCACGCCTGACGCTCAACCTCGGGGTGCGCACCGAGAACGAGAAGATTCCGACGTTTGCCCCCGAGATCCGCCCGTACGGCATCGAGTTCGGTTTCGGCGACAAGATTGCGCCGCGGCTCGGCGCCAGCTTCGACGTGAAGGGCGACGGCCGCATGAAGGCGTTCGCGAGCTGGGGCCGCTACTACGACTGGACGCGCTACGAGATCGCACGCGGCTCGTACGGCGGCGACCTGTGGCACATCTACTACCGGTCGCTCGACACGCTCGACATCGGCAGCCTCAACCTGAGCAACATGCCGGGCAACGACTTGTGGGGCGGGCCGAACGGCTTCCGCGACTTCCGCGGCAATTCGATCGAGAACACCGATCCCAACATCAAGCCGATGTTCCAGGACAGCTTCAACGGCGGCATGGACTTCCAGCTCGGGGCCCGCACCGCGCTCGGCGTCCACTACATCCACAACAACCTGGGCCGCACCATCGAAGACCTGGGCGCGCTGGTCAACGGCGACAGCATCTACGTGATCGGGAACCCGGGTGAAGGCGACAACGTCATCACGCCGGCGTCGTATCCGGCGACGGCCAACTTCGCGACGCCGAAGCCGAAGCGGCAGTACGACGCCCTCGAAGTGTCGTTCGAGCGCCGGTTCTCGCAGAACTGGTTCGCGAACGTCAACTACACCTGGAGCCGTCTCTACGGCAACTACTCGGGCACCGCCAACTCCGACGAGATCAGCACCCCGACAGTGGGCACCACGTCGAAGAACGCGCAGCAGCAGAACGGCACGATTGCCCGCCCCGGCAGCAACTCGCACACCGGCTGGGACATCGACGAGCTGATGTGGGACTCGCGCGGCAATCTCGATCCGCTCGGGCCGCTGGCCACCGACCGGCCGCACGTGGTGAAGCTGTACGGCGCCTACCAGTTCAACTTCGGAACGCAGCTCGGCGCCTTCTTCTACGGCGGCAGCGGCACGCCCATCTCCACGCAGGTGGTGGGCCTGGATGCGTATGCACCGATGGTCAACGGGCGCGGCGACATGGGCCGCACGCCGGTGCTGACGCGTACCGACCTGCTGCTGTCGCACGAGATCGGTCTGGCCGATCGGAAGCGGGTGCGGCTGGAGCTGACCGTCCAGAACCTGTTCAACCAGAAGACGGCCACGCACATGTTCAACTATCTGAACAAGGGAGCCCCCGCCGGCAGCCAGACGCGCGCGGCCAACGCCATCGACTTCTCGGAGGTCAACCTGGCGGCGGGCTACGACTACAACGCGCTCATCCTCCA
>Ga0070675_100001071_pt1 | contig 19748 bp, 17 predicted proteins | sample KBSM43metaG_FD_65343 | JGI IMG/M metagenome (GOLD analysis project Ga0070675, IMG submission 65343) | Miscanthus rhizosphere microbial communities from Kellogg Biological Station, Michigan, USA - KBS M4-3 metaG | ecosystem: Host-associated > Plants > Roots > Rhizosphere > Soil ... | reverse complement strand
CCCTAAGCCCTAAGTCCTAAGCCCTAAGCCCCTAGACGATTCATCTGACGCTGTCACGGTCACGCGAGTTGGGTGGTAGAGAGAATCGTGGTCCTGGTTCCGGGGCCGCGAGCTGGCTTTGCAGCGACGCTACTTGCCCTGGGCGCCCACGTAGTGCGCCGCGCTCTTGTCGATGCAGACGAACTCGATGAGCTGCGTGTCGGCCAGCAGATGGTGGTTCACCGTCGCCGTGAACGGCCGTGTGTAGGCCTTGGGGTCGTCGATCGAGACCTCGATGGCGAGCGAACCATAGGCCGGGCGCCGGAAGCGCTCGATCAGCCTGGCGGCGCTCGTCAGCGGGCTCCCGCGCACGTCGAGCCAGCCGTCGTCCATGAAACCGGTGGTCTCGACGACGAGCGTGTCGCCCTCCCACCGCCCCACCGAGTAGCCGTTCCACCACGGCTCGACCTCGGAAGGGTTCGGCAGCGTCCGCCCGTCGAGGAACACCTCGCGCACCGTGGTGCCGGAGCCTTCGTAGATGAGGACGACCTGAGTGGGCGTCTGGATGATCTTCTTCGGGTAGGGATGCGACGTCATCTGCATCAGGCCCATGGGCAGGCAGTGCGCGTCCGGGTTGTCCTTGCTGTTGTCGGCCATGCGCGTCTTCACGAGCGCCGCGGCCCAGGGCTGGTAGGGGGCGCCGCCGGGCACCTGGTCGCCGACGTTGCCGAAAATCGAGCCCGACGGCGGCAGTTCGCCGGTGCCGTCGGCGGCAACGGCCGGGCCACCTCCACGACGCCCCTGGTTTGTTTCCCACACGCCGGACAGATCCACCTTGCCGTCCGCAGTGCGCGGCGGCGGGCCCGCCAGGTTGATGCGGCCATCGGCCAGCGTCGGTGCGTTCGGCGGCGCGAACTTCGGCCACTGGGCCAGGAGCAGCGGTGATGCAGTGATGACGAAGACGGCGACGGCGGCGGGAATCCTCATGAGTCTTGAGGTGCGGAAGCGCCACAAGCGTATACGTACGCATTCGTCCGTCGCAAACCGTTTCTCACTGCGAAAACTCGGATCACCCCAGGCAGGTGAGACGGATCGGGGCAGGTGGGCGGGCAACGCGCAACAAAAAAGGGCCGGGGCAAATGCCCCGGCCCTCGCCATACCCGCCTACCTGTTTCAGATCACTTCGCTCGGTTTCTGTATCCCTGCGCCTGCATCGGGATCGACCACACCTGCGCCGCGTTCGGCACTTCGACACCGTTCGCATCGGTGGCGCCGCGCGCGAGGATGTAGAACGTCTTCTTGTCCCGGCCGCCGAACGCCCCGGTGATGACGCCGCGAGGGGTCGGGATCACGCCGAGGTTCTTGCCGTCCGGGCTCAGCACTTCGACGCCTGCCTGGGTCGTGACGTACACCCGCCCGGCCGCGTCGATCGTGCTGCCGTCGCCGCCGCCGGCCGTGAGTTTCGCGAACTCGCGCTGGTTGGTGAGCGAGCCGTCGCCCTGCACGTCGAAGGCCGCCATCGCGCTCCCGTTGGTCACGTACAGCGTCTTCTCGTCGGCGCTCAGGACGATGCCATTGGGCGTGATGCCCTCGCCGTACTTCGCGACGGCTCCCGCCGGGCTCGCATAGTAGACGCCACCCATCGTGAAGTAGACGCCGCCCTTGCTGTCGGCGGTGAGGTCGTTGATGACGCCGCCGATGCAGTCGAGCGGTTCGCCGTTGTAGGTGTTGGCGAGCACTCTTCGCTGCGGCTTGAGCTGGCTGACGTTGGCCCGCAGCCCGCGCTGGACCATGAAGAGCGCGCCCTTCGGGCTCATCGACAGCGCCCCGCCTGTGTGCGTGTCCGAGTAGGCCACTGTCGCCTGGCCTTTGTCGTCGAGCTTCAGCACCTGGCTGTTGTCGTTCTGCGCCAGCAGCAGGCCGCCGTCGTCGTACAGGATGCCGTCGCCGTTGTTGCCGACCTCCTGCCACAGGAAGGTCCACTGCTGCCCGGCGACGATCACGCCCGGGATCTCCGACACCTTGTACTCACGGACGCCTGGCGCGGGGGCCGGGAGCCCTCCGGCACGGCCCGGCCCGCCGGGGCCTCCGCGGCCCGCACCACCGCGGCCGGCGGGCGGTGGCGTCTTGCAGGTCTTGATCAGTTCGGCGTAGCCGGGGTCGGCGGGCGCCTGCACCGACTTGGGTGTGTAGGGTGAGGCCGGAACGCGCGGCGGCGCGCTCTGGGCGAACGCGACGGCGGACCCAATCGCGCACGCGGCAATCGTCAACGGGGCTTTCGACGTCATCACGGGACCTCCGCGGCTCCGCGCGGCCGTCGGAAGAAACGGCGGGCGAAGCGTCGAGCCGGAAGCATATACCGACCGCCGTGCGCGTCGATCACCCCGGACCGAGCTGCCGCGTGAGCTTGTCCAGGCAGTCGGGACAGCAGCCATGGGACACCTTGACGTCCACCTGATCCCAGAGATAGTCCTCGACCGACTGCCAGGTCTCGGCGCTGTTGATTCGCCGGCAGTACATGCACAGGGGGAGCAGGCTTTCCAGGCTGCTCACGCGCTTCATCGCCGCCTCCAGCTGGGCCAGCCGCTCGGCGAGCTGGCGCTGGGCGTCCACCGCCCGCAACCCGCTGCGGATGCGTGCACGCGCTTCGACCGGGCTCACCGGCTTCACGAGATAGTCGTCGGCGCCCGCGTCGAGACCGGATTCGATGTCCTCCGGCGCGCCGCGCACGGTGACGAGGATCACGTAGAGCGAGGCGCCGAACGTGGTCTTGAACTCGCGGCACAAGTCCAGGCCCGAGCCGTCGGGCAGCATCCAGTCGAGCAGCACGACCGGGATGTCGGGACTGGAGGCCAGCACCTCGCGCGCCGCCGTGGCGCTTGCCGCCGCTTCCGGCCGCCAGCCCGCGCCTTCGATGATGCCGCCGAGCATCACCCGGGTGCCCGGGTCGTCTTCGACGCACAGCACGCGATTGTTCATTGGCCGGAAGGGTCTCCCTGCCCTGTCGCGGATGCAACCGCCGAGGCGGCGACACGATCGAGCCACGGGGCCATCGCGGCACAGAGTGCGTCGCAGTGGACGCGCGCCTCCCGGACGTCGTCGGCCGGCACCCCGCCCGCGCCGGCCAGATTCTCGATTCGACGCGCCGCCGCCACGAGCGCGTGCGCGCCGAAATTGGCGGACGAGCCGGCGAGCGAGTGCGCGTGCCGCACCGCGCCCGGCCAGTCGCCGCTGGCCACCGCCGCTTCCAGACCGTCCATGCACACGGGCAGCGTCGTCCGGCTGATGCGCCACACGTGCAGCATCCAGTCGGTGCGGCCTTCGAACAACGTCCACACGGCGTCGGCGTCGAACGCTCCATCGGGCGCCGGCACCGGCGATCGCCTCAGCATGCTTTCCTCGCAGCGCAACCGCGCGCGAGTTTCACCTTAACCGTTCGCACCGTGCGGCGCGACTGGGGAGTCCCCGGGTACGGTCGTGCTAGAGTGCTTTCCTCGGTCGAGCATGATTCCCTCGCTTCCCGTGGGCGGTGCCAGGACTCCCCTCGACGACCCCCTCGACGGGCTCCGGCGGCGCGTCCTCCGCTTCTCCCTCGGCGTGCTTGCCGGGGCGATGCCCCTCATCAGCGCGATCATGATCGTCGGGGCGCTGCGCGACGGCACGCTCGACCTGCGTACGTTCCTGCTGGCCGCCAGCGTGCTCACCTATCCCGTGTTGTGGGCCATCAGCGGACGGCTCGGCTTCAGACCGACGGCGATGGCTCTGCTCGCGCTCCTCGCCTTCAGCGCCTTCCTCCTCGCCTCACGTGGCGGCATCACCGCGGGCTACGCGGCGGTCAACATGATCACGGTGCTCTCCGCGGCGCTGTTCTTCGGGCGGCGGGGCGCGGCCGCCGCACTCGCGACGGTCGTCGGGCTGCACCTGCTGGCGTGGACGATGGTGTCCTTCGAGGTGGTGCCGCCCATCCAGATCGACATGTGGGATCCACGGCTGCCGCGCACCTGGTTCCGCCACACGATCATCCTCGTCTTGCTCGGCCTGGTCGTCGCGGCGCTGGAGCTGTACGTCGTCGAGCAGCTGGCACACCAGGTCCAGCTACATCGCGAGCTCGCCGAGCGTGAACTGGACCAGCGCCTGGCGCTGGAGCGCGCGGAACGGGAGCACGCACAAGAACGCGAGCAGCGCGAACGAACCCAGCACGAGCTCGAGCAAGCGCGGCGGCTCGAGGCGCTGGCGCGTATGTCCGGCGGCATCGCCCACGACTTCAACAACGCGTTGACCGTGATCATCGGCACCGCCGACGTGGCGCGCCTCAGCCTGTCGTCGCCAGACGAGGTGGCCGGCTACCTCGACGAGATCGTACAGGCGGCCAAACGCGCGGGGCTACTCACCACCCAGCTGCTCACCCTCGGCCGCGCCCAGATTCCCTCGCGCGAGGCGGTTGATATGGCGGATTTCCTCGGGCGGATGCAGGGGGCGCTCCGCCGCGTGCTGCCAGACGACGTGGTGCTCGTCGTCGATCCGCCAAGCGAGCCGATCGCCACCGTCGTGGACAGGGCCGGGCTCGAACGCACTCTGTACAACCTGGTGCTGAACGCGCGCGACGCGATGCCGGGTGGCGGCACGATCACCGTGAGCTGCCAGCGTGGGATCGTCACGGGACACCCGCGCGGCCTGGCCGACGGCAGCTACGTCGTGATCCGCGTCGCCGACACCGGACACGGGATGGATGCGGAGACGCTGGAGCGGATCTTCGATCCCTTCTTCACCACCAAGGGCGAGCGCGGGGGCACCGGGCTGGGCCTGGCGACCGTCTATGCGTTCGCCAAGGATGCGGGGGGCCACGTGGACGTCGCCTCCGCGCCCGAGCACGGCACCACGTTTACGCTGGTGCTGCCCGAGGCTGTCGCCGGAGCGGCGGTGGACGCGCCAGCCGCGGCCGACCCACCCCGCGCCGCGGTGGCGGGCGGGGAACGTTTGCTGGTCGTCGAGGACCGCGAGGATGTACGCGCCAACGTCGTGCGTACGCTGGTCGCCCATGGCTTCGACGTGGACGAAGCCTGCGACGGTGACACCGCGCTGGCGCTGATCGCACGCGGGCGCAGCTACGCGGCGATGTGCATCGACGGCGTGATGCCGGGTCTGCGCACCGCGGACGTCATCGAGCGCGCAGCGGTGCTGGCGCCGACCATGGGCGTGCTGGTCTGCTCGGGGTACGTCCGCGAGGATCTGCTGCGTCGCGGCATCCACGCCGGACGCTATGCGTTCCTCGCCAAGCCGTTCACCGCCGATCAGTTGATTGCCAGCGTGGACGGCGTGCTGCGTTCGGTCGCCGCGGCACGAACCGTACGCTGACACGGCTGATAACTTCCCGGAGCAAGGTCGGCAACTGAAGTCGCGACTCGCTGTTGCCAGTGCCTGCGGCGCAGCCTTGCTGAGTTTGCAAACCCCCTCGCGGCGCGCGCACACTCGCCTCGTCCCCCTGTGGCGCGATGCCACCCGCAAAGGTGAGCCTGCGAGGATGGGTCATGGATACGAACAAGTGCGCGCATCCGGCGTGTAACTGCACTGTTCCCAAGAACGGGCCGTTCGGGAAGTACTGCAGCGAGCACTGCAAGGAAGCCCGGGACATCATCGAGCTGCGCTGCGACTGCAAGCACCCGGGCTGCGGTTAGCAGACCGGTGCTCCGGGCGATTCGCTCACCGCGCCTGGCGCGAGATCGACGTGGCCGCACGCGCTTCGCGCCGGATCTTCGATCCGGCCGGGCTCAACCGTGGGACACGGCCGGGGTCTTTCGGCGCCGGGTGGATCGCATCGGCACGAGCTCGGCGCGCGCCGCACAAACCCGTTCGGCCACCAGGAGTGCGACGGCTTCCGCCATGCGCTGGTGTGTCGGCGTGAACGCCGCCTGCCGATCGGAGTAGAAGGCGAGCACGCCGCCGAAGTGATCGCCGTTGGCGATGGGCACCGCCAGCGCGCTCTGGAGCGCACTCACCTCGCGGACGTCCGGGTCGGCGTCGAGGCGCGCGTCGGAGTTGACGATCGGTGTCCGCGTCGCGGCCACCCAGCCGCTCAATCGATCGCCGAGCGCCACGCGGGCGTCTGCCGCCACAGTGTCGGCGCCGCCGCGGAAAGCCGGCGCGAGCGCGTCGAGGCTCTCGTCGTAGACGAACAGCACGCAGGCCGCGGCCCCGAGCTCGGCGCCCAGCGACGCCCAGATCGCCTGGCCAATCTCGGACGCACCGCCCGGCATGGCCAGGTCGCGCCCGAGGCTGTAGAACGCAGCCAGGTCACGCGGACCGGAGTCGGCCTCGACCGGCGTCTCGGCCACCGGCGTGGCGTGCGGATCGGCCACCGGCGCACGGGTGGCGGGCGGCTCCTCGTTGAGACCCGCCGCGTGGAGCGCCACGAAGCCATCGACCACCTGCGGGTCGTACATCGTGCCGCTCCGATCGGTGAGCATCTGCAGCGCCGCGGCGGTTTCGAACCGCGGCCGGTACGGCCGGTCCGACGTGAGCGCGTCGAAACAGTCCACCACCATCAGGATGCGCGCGCCGATGGGAATCGCCTCGCCCTTCAGGCCGTCGGGATAGCCGGTGCCGTCCCAGTTCTCGTGGTGATGCCGCACGATTGGCACGACCGGATAGGGAAAGCCGATGACCGAGAGGATGTCGGCCCCCACCGGGGCGTGGCGCCGCATGATCTCGAGCTCGGAGGGCGTCAGGCGCCCAGGCTTGTTGAGGATGTGTTCCGGGACGCTGATCTTGCCCACGTCGTGCAGCAGCGACGCCGCCTTGAGCGCCTGGATTTCGCCCTCGTCGGTCACGCCGAGCTCGCGCGCCAGCCGTACCGAGTTCTCCTGGACGCGGCGAATGTGGTCGTGCGTCACCTGGTCCTTGGCGTCGATCGTCTGGGCCAGCGCCTCGATGGTGGCGACGTAGACGCGATTCATGCCCCCGAGGTGCTCGATCTGGTCCTGAGCCCGCCCCATCGCCTGCCTGAAGGCGACGTAGAGGATGACCGGGAGCGGCGCGATGAGCAGCAGGACTTCGAGCGGATGCAGCGGCTGGCGGCTCCAGTCGTGCGAGAGCGCGAGCATCAGCATCGAGGCGAACGTGGCGCCCAGGTAGCTGAGCCACAGACCGAAGAAGTGCTCCTTCCAGATCGCGAGCGGCGACTTGCGCGCGTCGAGGCCCACCGCCAACGCCACGAGGCCGGTGCTGATGCCGAAGTTGAGCGCGGCAAACAGCGCCAGCAGCGCGATGAGGCGCGGGATGCGGAAGGGGCCGTCGATGATCACCTCCGGGCCGGCCGCCGCGAAAAAGGCCTGTGACGCCAGCCAGACGCCGACCGCGGGCGCCGCGAGGTTGAACAGAACGCGCCGCACCGTGCGCGTGGAGCTCTGCATGCGGAACGACAGCATCAGGCCGTCGATCCCGGCCGTCACGGCGCCGGCCGCCGGGCCGATCACGAGAGCCGCGGCGGTGCTGAAGGTGTCGGAGACGGAGAAGCTGATCGGCATCGCCGGCACGGGGATCGCGAGCCAGCCGACGATGACGGTCAGCGCCAGGAGCACGACCAGGGCGAACGACACCGGTCCGGTGAGGATCTGCCAGGTGGAATAGCCGGCGATGAGCATGCCGGCACAGACCACGGCGTTCACGAACTGAGCAGCGCGCTGCGCGCCGGAGTGTGTCTCGTCCATATCGGACCCGGACCGGCCGGGGGGTAACACCGTGCGGGCGGCGCACACACCCGGCCACATTGCTTATCGGCATACGCCGCGGCCCGGATGCGGGGGGGGGCCGAACCGTTTTGCACATTTCGGCGTCCAATGGATTGTCCACAGCGTACGCACGGCGGGCCGCGCCCAACACACGGGCTGCCGGGCGCGGGGCGGGTCCGGAGGAGTGCCTCCCCTCCGGATCCGTCCCTTCTTTCTCCGGATCCGTCCCTTCTTTCGAGCGTGGCCCTCGACCCGACGGCGGATCGACCGGTGCGGCTCCGCGTGATGCGACCGTGTCGCAAGAATCAGCCTGCGCAAGACTGATTCTCAGAATCGCTCGCAAGCTCACGTGCTGCGGCATCGGTGCGGTAGCCTCGCGAGGCATGGACGATCTCCTCGCGGTGTTCGGTTTGGGCCGCGCCATCACGCTTACGGTGGCGATGGGCGCGTCGATCGCGGCGCTGTTCACGGTGCCCATCGACGCGCAGAGTCCGGCCGCGGGCGGAAGCGCGGCGGCGCGGACGGAGCAGGCCGCGCTCCCGTCCGACGCCTCGGGCGAGCAGATCTATCGCGCCGCGTGCGCCGTGTGCCATGGTCCCGACGGGACCGGAGCCCCACGCGGCGTCGTCGGCTTCGACCTGCCGCTGCCCAATGGTCACGACTTCCCGGACTTCACCGACTGCGCGACCAATACCGTCGAACCGCTGAGCGACTGGATCGCCGTTGCGGCGCGCGGCGGCCCCGTTCGCGCGCTCGACCGGCACATGCCGGCCTTCGGCGACGCCTTGTCGGCCGAGCAGCTCGATCGGGTCGTGCGTCACCTCTGGACCTTCTGCTCCGACGCGTCGTGGCCGCGCGGTGACCTCAACCTGCCGCGCGCCTTCTTCACGGAGAAGGCGTTTCCAGAAAACGAGACCGTGTGGACGACGGGCGTCACGGGCTCGGGACAGAAGGCCGTGGCGAACGAGCTCGTCTACGAGCACCGCATCGGCGCCCGCGGCCAGTACGAAGTGAAGGTGCCCTTCACCGTGCAGCAGGATGACGCCGGCAGCTGGAACCGTGGCATCGGCGACGTCGAGATCGCAGTACGGCGGACGCTGTACGCCAGCCACGAGCGCGGCAGCGTCTTCGCGGCGGGCGGCGCCGTGACGTTTCCGACCGGGAAGGAGACCGTGGGGCTCGGCAACGGCTACACCATCGTCGAACCCTTCGCGATGTGGGGGCAGATCATCGGGAGCAACGGCTTCCTCCAGCTGCACTCGGGGCTCGAGATCCCGACCGATCAGGACGAGGGGCGAAACGAAGGCTTCCTCCGCGCGGCGCTCGGGTACACCTTCGCCCAGGATGACGGCTTCGGACGGGCCTGGTCGCCGATGACGGAAGTGCTCGTCGCCCGGCCGGAGGGCGGCGCGGCCGAATGGGACGTCGTCCCCCAGGTGCAGGTGTCGCTCAGCAAGCTGCAGCACGTGCTGCTCAGCGCCGGCGTGCGGCTGCCGCTCAACCAGCGGCAGGAACGCAAGCCCGAGATCCTCACCTACGTGCTCTGGGACTGGTTCGACGGCGGCCTGTTCCAGTTCTGGAAATGAGGTCGTTCGTGCGCCCTCCCGCCTTGCCAGGCGCGCTCGTCGTCTTCTGCGCCGTGTGGCTGGCCTCGATGTTCCTGGCCGCGCCGAGCGCGAGAGAGGCGGCACAGCCCGAGCGGCGCGAACGCCGCGCCCCACCCTCGCACGCCGCGATGGCGCTGTTCACGCACTCCGACGACTGTGTCGCCTGCCACAATGGGCTCACGACGCCGTCGGGCGAAGACGTGTCGATCGGGGCCACCTGGCGCGCGTCGATGATGGCCAACTCGGCTCGCGATCCTTACTGGCAGGCCAGTGTGCGCCGCGAGACGACCGATCACCCGCGCCAGGCGTCGGCGATTCAGGACGAATGCGCGGCCTGCCACATGCCGATGTCCACCCGTGTCGAGCGCGCCGACGGCGGCAGCGGGCAGGTCTTCCCTCACCTGCCGATCTCGACCAGCCGCGCCTCCGCCCTGCGTCGGCTGGCATCGGACGGTATCTCGTGCACCGTGTGTCACCAGATCGCACCGGACCGACTCGGGACCCGCGGCAGCTTCAACTCGAATTTCGTCATGGCCCCGACGCCGAAGGACGGAGTCCGGCAGATCTTCGGGCCGTATGCGACTGATCCAGGGCGCCGGACGATCATGCGGTCGGTCACCGGTTTCGCCCAGGCCGAGGCGCCGCACGTGAAGGAGTCGGAGCTCTGCGCCTCGTGCCATACGCTCATCACCGATGCGTATGGCCCGGACGGCGAAGTCATCGGCTCGTTGCCCGAGCAGATGAACTACCAGGAGTGGCTGCACAGCGATTTCCCGCGCGAGCGGCGCAGCTGCCAGTCGTGCCACATGCCCAGGGCCGCGGGGCCGATTCGCGCGTCCTCGGTGCTCGGCGACGCACGCGACAGCCTCGCACGCCATGTGTTCGTCGGCGGCAACGCGTTCATGGTGCGGATGCTGAACCGGTATCGCACCGAGCTCGGCGTCGAAGCCCTGCCGTCCGAGCTCGAGGCCACCGCCAATGCGACGATCCGCCAGCTCCGGGAGGACACCGCACGGCTGTCGGTGTCTGGCCTGCAGATGAGCGGCGGCGCACTGGGGTTCGAGGTGCGGATACAGAACCTGTCGGGGCACAAGTTCCCGACCGGCTACCCGTCCCGCCGGACCTGGCTGCACGTCACCGTGCGCGATGCCCGCGGCGGAGTCGTCTTCGAGTCAGGGGCGATCGATGACACCGGCGCCATCCGCGGCAACGACAACGACGCCGACGCCCTGGCCTTCGAGCCGCACTACGAGGAGATCACGGGCCCGGGCCAGGTGCAGATCTACGAGCCCGTGCTCGGGGACCGCAACGGCGCGCCCACCACCGGCTTGCTCACCGCGGTGCGGTACTTGAAGGACAATCGGCTCTTGCCCCGCGGCTTCGAGAAGACGACGGCGGATGCCGACATCGGCGTCTACGGCGGCGCCGCGGCCGACCCGGACTTCGGCGCCGGCGGCGACCGGACGCGATTCCGCGTGCCCGTATCAGGCCCCGGCCCCTTTGAAGTGGACGTCGAGCTGCGCTATCAGTCGATCGGCTATCGCTGGGCGCATAATCTGGAGCGCTATCAGGCGCCCGAACCGGCCCGGTTCGTCCAGTACTACAAGGCCGGCGCCGCCGGGTCGTCCGTGGTCGTCGCAACCGCGGTCGGTAACTCGAATTGAAGGCATTGGGCCACAGCCCAGAGCCGGCCAGAGCCCTAAGCCTTAAGCCGACAAGGATCGCCTTCCATGGCTGCACTGCACCCGCAGATCGTCCACTTCACCATCGTTTTCATCCTGCTGGGCGTTGCCTTCCGGCTGGTGTCGCTGTTCGGCCGGCCAGCATGGGTCGGTCCCGCGGCGGCCACGTTGCTGATTCTGGCGGCACCGATCGCCTACGTGTCGGAACGCTCGGGGATCGACGCGCACGGGCCCGTCGAGCGCGCGCCGGGCGCACGCGCGGCGGTGGTGGCGCACGAATGGTGGGGCACGCACGTGCCGATTGCCGCCGGCGTGGTCGGCCTGCTGGAACTCGCCGGCCTGCTGCTGCGCAAGTCGCCGAAAGCGAAAGCCCTCCGGATCGCGTCGGCGGTGGCCGGCGTGGCGTCGGTCGTGTTCGTGTATCAGACAGCGAAGTACGGGGGCGAGCTGGTCTACTCGTACGCTGGAGGCGTCGGTATCCGGAGCGGCGACCCCAAGGACGTCGAGCGGCTGCTGCTCGCCGGCTACTATCACCAGGCGTTGGCCGACCGCGAGGCCGGCCGGCACGAGCACGCCGCAGCGCTCATCACGCAGGCCGCGGATCGTTTCCGTGGCGACCTCGAAGTGCAGTTGCTCGCGGCGGAGTCGCGGCTACTGGATGGGAAAGATCCCCAGGGGGCCATCGACGCGCTCACGGCGATCGCCGTCCCGAACGACAGCCGGCCGCTGGCGTCGCGCAAGGCCACGCTGCTCGCCGACGCCTACGAGGCGGCGGGACGCAAGCCCGAGGCGATTGCCACGCTCGACCGGTTGCTGCAGATCTATCCCAACACCCGTCTCCAGCAGCGGCTCGACGGGTTGAGGCGCTAGGACGCCAGCCGCGTCAGGGCCGCGCGGCCGCACGCTGCAACGACGCACGGCTCGACACCCGCTTGCGGTAGGCCCACCACGCCCGGAGCCCGAGCAGCACCGCAAGTCCCATCGCCCACCGCCGCGGCTCGGTGATGTCGGCCTTGACCAGCCACCAGAAGTGGATCACACCGCCGATCGCCGCCACGTAGGCGAGCCGGTGCAGCGATTGCCAGCGCCGCCCCAGCTTCCGCATCGCAAAGCGGTTCGAGGTAAGGGTGAGCGCGAACAGGATCACGAACACCGTCATGCCCACGGTGATGAAGGGACGCTTCACGACGTCCTCGATCATGAAGCTGACTTCGAAGTAGTGGACGAAGACCACCCACGTGAGCATGTGCAGCACGGCGTAGAAGAACGCGAAGAGCCCGAGCATCCGCCGCAGCTTGATCAGATCGTTCCAACCGGTGAGGCGCCGCAGCGGCGTGATCGAGAGCGACGCGAAGAGCGAGCCGAGAATCCAGGTGCCGGTCTGGTCGGTGATGTAGTCGCCGGGGTTGGCGGTGAGGTCGTTGGTGTAGAAGCCGTAGACGAGCGCGCCGGCCGGCACGAGCGCGGCCAGGAACAGCGCCGCCTTGAGCAGCGTGATCGGCTTCAACGTCCGGACGCCGCGCGTGCGCGGGCCCGGACGCGTGGTGCGAACCGGCGCGGCCGGTTTGCCAGATAGACTGTCCGGCGGCTCAGAAGTTTTTCCGGAGGTCCATTCCGGCGTAGAGGCTCTGAACCTGGTCGGCATAGCCGTTGAACATTTCGGTCTTGCGGTTGGCGATGAAACTCGGCAGCCGCTTCTCCCGGGCCTGGCTCCAGCGCGGATGGTCGACGGTGGGGTTCACGTTGGCGTAGAACCCGTACTCGTTGCGGGCCATCGCCTGCCAGGTGTTGAGCGGCTGCTTCTCGACGAACCGCATCCTGACGATCGACTTGACGTTCTTGAAGCCGTACTTCCACGGCACCATCAGCCGGATCGGGGCGCCGTTCTGCGCAGGCAGCACCTCGCCGTAGATTCCGACTGCCATGATCGACAGCGGGTGGTTCGCCTCGTCGAGCCGCAGCCCCTCGCGGTAGGGCCACTCCAGCACATCGGTCCGCTGCATCGGGAAGCGCGCGACGTCCTGCAGCGTGGTGAACTCGACGTACTGCGCCTTGCCCTGCGGCTCGGCCCGCTTGATGAACTCCGAGAGCGGAATGCCAACCCAGGGGATGACGAAGGACCACGCCTCGACGCACCGGAAGCGGTAGATCCGCTCCTCGAGCGCGTAGGGCTTGATGAAGTCCTCGAGGTTGTACTTCGCCGGCTTGTTGCAGAGGCCATCCACCTCGATCGTCCACGGCGCGGACTTGAACTTGGTGGAGTTCTTCTTGGGCCCGTCGCCGGCGCCCGGAGCGAACTCGTAGAAGTTGTTGTAGCTCGTGACGTACTCGTACGCGCTCGGCGGTTCCGTAGTGCTGAGCGGGCTCTTCTTCACGTTGGGCAGCTTGGGCAAACCGCCCTGGGCGAGCGCGTCGTCGGCAAGGGAGCCGAATCCTGCGGCCACGAGGGCTGCAGCCGATCCCTGGATGAACTCCCGGCGCCTCAGGTACACGCTCTTCGGGGTGATCTCGGAAGAACGGATGTCCGGTGCCTTCTTGATCAGCATAAGTGGATTATAGGCCCCTTCGAAGCCCCACAGGGTTAAATGCCGGTGGGGGCTACGGGTTACGACGCTGGGCTGGAACGAACGGCCGGGCCGGGGAGTGCGCCTGAACAAGGGGCCAGTCCAGGGGCTACCGGATCGTGCGCCAGTCGGCCGCGCGACGGAACGCCTGCGCGAAGCAGGCTTCGGCACGCGCTTCGGCCTCACGCTGCGCGGCGGCGGACAATGCGCCGGTGAGCTCGACGTCGGCGGGACAGCGGATTCGCCCTTCGACGCCGGAGTGGCCGTCGCTCGTGAAGAACCGCGCGGCCCCGACGCGAACCCAGGCATGCCGGTCGTCGAAGACGGGTGCCACGAGCGCCTCGGCCACCGCACGGGCGACCGCGCGTTCGAGACCGTCGCGCTGGTCGAGGGCCGCCGCCGGTGCCAGATCGATCTCGCGGCCCCGCACCTGCGCACTCACCCACCACGGCTGCCCGGTGGCCTGGCGGAACCCGTCGAGCGACGCGTGCAGGCGGATCGTCAGCGGCGCGGCCGCGACGGCGAGCCTCGCGGTGAGCCGGGTCTGGGCTTCACCGGCCAGCCGCTCCAGCTCGCCGGCGGCGATGGGTGACCCCACCGGCACGAGCGCACGGATCAGGGGCGGAGCCTTCGGCTCCGGTAAGGCGGGTCGGGCGGGTAAGGCCGCGGCCTTCGGCCGCAGTGAGGCGGATGAGGACACTGCCCTCGGCGCTGGTGCGGCTGGCACGACGCGCGAGACGTCTTCGAGCGGCAGGCCCGGGAAGTAGCGGCCGAGGATCTGGGCGGCGGTTTCGCCGCGCGCGGCGCGGCGGCCGGCGCCAATCACGCACATCCCGACGCCGTGGCCGTAGCCGCGGCCCGTGAAGGTGAGCCGATCGCCGGAGCGGGTCACGGTGAACGCCGTGCTGCGCAGTTCGGTGGGGCCGAGCGCGAGCCGGAACTCGTTGCTGTTCATCGACGCGGGTTCGAGGCCCGGCAGACCGACGCGCCCGACGCGGCCCGACGCGGTGCGGGTCTCGACGACCACGTCGTCGAGGCGACGCCCGCGCACGCCGGCGCGCGCCATCGCACCGCGGATGTCGTCGAGCGACCGCTCGAACGTCCAGGTCGCGTCGTCCGCGTGGACGTCGTCTTCGACCGCGTCGAGATACGGCAGCGAGACCCCCGGCCAGACGTCGGCCGCCCGTTCGGTGTGGCCGCCGCACGACGCGGAATAATAGAGGTCGGCCGGGGCGCCGTGATACGAGAGCACGAGACCGGCGGTGGCGTAGGCCGCACGCCGCGACGCCGCGGAACTGCCGCGCAACACCTGGCAGTGCGTCGTGGCGCAGAGGTCGTAGCCGTCGCGCTGATGACGGCTGATGTTGAAGAGCGCGTAGGTGCGGATGGCGACCGCGAGTGACTGCGCCGCCCCGTCGGCGGCGTTCGGCTCGCCCTCGGCCGACAGCACTTGCGCCACGTAGACCTCGAGCGGCAGCGCGATCGGCTCGCGGCCGCGCGTCTGGAATCCGACGCGGATCACCGGACCGCGGCTCAGGCGAGCCAGATCCGCCTCCGAGACCTCCGTGACCTGCCACGCCCGCGCGGCGGCCGGGTGGGACCCGGGCACCGCCAGGGCCGCCGCAAGAAGGACGACCAGCGCTAGAGCTTGCGTGTGCATCCGGGACGGCACCGGCACTGGATCACCTTTTCTCCGTCCGTGTAGTAGTCGTAGGTCAGTTCGTCGCCGGCCTTGATGTACTTCGCGGCGCGAATCCAGATGTCCTTGCCGACGATCTGGCTATAACAATTCGGCTTGCACGCGTGGTTGATGAAGCGCGCCACCGACCCGTCGACGTTGCCGTCGCGTACCCACCGGCGATTCACGGTAAAGCACCAGATTTCTCCGCGTTTGAGGTATCGGGTCTCGCGCTTGAAGCTCTCCTTGTGATCGATGAGCTCTCCGTCGTAGGTGACGATGCGTGTGTTCTTGGTGATGGGGACCTTGGTGAACACGCCCCATCCATGGAGTTTCGAGCGGCGGCGCGCGATGACCGGCAGGGTACGGCGTTCTGGCATCGAGAGACAGAATAGCGCGCGGGCCGCGGATTATCACGCATAATAGGCGTCACATGAGCCGAACCAATGTTGGCGCGGGCGAGATCGTCCAGGCATGGGGCCGCATCCTGGGCGGGTATCGCCCGAACCTCTCGATCGAGATCACGCGCGAGTGCCCGCTGCGTTGCCCCGGTTGCTACGCCTATGGCGACGAGCATCTCGGCGGCAACGGCGTGACCTTGCGCGGCCTCACCGACTACAAGGGCGACGAGCTCGTGTCACGGTTCATGGCGCTCATCGACGAGCACCGGCCGCTCCATGTCTCGATCGTGGGCGGCGAGCCGCTCGTGCGCTACCGCGAGCTCACGAAGATCCTGCCGCAGCTCTCCGAACGCGGCGTGCACACGCAGGTGGTGACCAGTGCCGTCCGGCAGATTCCGCAGGAGTGGATCGGGTTGCGGCGCCTGCAGATGGTCGTGTCGATCGATGGCCTGCAGCCCGAGCACGACGAGCGCCGCAAGCCGGCGACCTACGACCGCATCCTCAAGCACATCGAAGGGCATCAGATCACCGTCCATTGCACGGTGACGCGACAGCAGATTCGCCGCGACGGCTACATCGAGGAGTTCCTGACCTACTGGCAGGGGAACCCGAACACGCGGCTGATGTGGGTCAGTCTCTACACGCCGCAGGTCGGCGAGATTTCCACGGAACGGCTGTCGAAGGCCGACCGGGAGCGCGTCGTCGCCGAGTTGCGCCGCCTGCGGCCGATGTTCTCGAAGTTCCAGATGCTCGACGGCATGCTCAACGTCTACGCCAACCCGCCGCAGTCACCGGACGAGTGCGTGTTCGCCAAGACGACCGAGTGCCTGTCGTCGGATCTCGAGCGCCGCATCACGCCGTGTCAGCTCGGCGGCAACCCCGACTGCTCCAACTGCGGGTGCGTCGCCTCGGCCGGCCTCGAGGCCATCAGCCGCCACAAACTGAAGGGCGTACTGCCTGTGGGCAAGATCTTCACCGCGTCGGTGCAGGTGGGGAACGTCGTGCGCTGGATGCGCGAAGGCGCGGCCGGTGGCGGCAAGCCCGGCGCCCCGCCGGTGCAACCCACCGCGCAGCCTGAATAACGAGGGCCAGGGCTCAAGCAGGGGCTGGTCGGGGTTTGAAGACCCGGCCCTCCGACAAATCAGGCATCAACTCGATCAGGCCGGAGTCCGCTCCTGCGCGGGCGCGTCGTGGATCGCGCGCGCCCGGACCAGCGCCGCGTCCACGCTCGGGAGGATGTTCTCCTCGCCGACGTGGCGATGGAACTCGGCCTTGTCCATCAGCGCCGACGGCTGCGGCAGCGCGCCGCACAGCAGCAGCGTCCGCCCCGACGCATGCAGCGCGTCGGCGAAATCCTGAATCGCCCGCAGCCCGGTGGCGTCGAGCGCCGTCATGTTCCGGAGCCGCAGCGCCACGATTTCGCCGAAGTCCGGGATGTCGGCGGTGACGTCCACCAGCTTGTCGGTGGCACCGAACAGGAACGGGCCGTGAATGCGCAGCACCGTCACGTAGTCGGGAATCGCCTTGTCCTGCAGGACGTGCGGACGGCCGCGCTCGACGTAGTCGCCCGTCACCCGGCTGACGGTCGTCGTCGAAGCGACGCGGCTGATGAAGAGGAGTGCCGCGAGAATCATGCCGACCTCCACCGCGACCGTGAGGTCGGCCAGAATCGTCAGCGCAAACGTCGCCAGCCAGATCAGCGGATCGGCCCAGCGCTGCTTCCATAGCTCCGGGATCTCGTGCCACTCCCCCATGTTGAAGGACACGACGAGCAGAATGCCCGCGAGAACAGCCATCGGGATCGCGGCAGCCAGCGGCGCGCCGAGCAGCAGGATGACGAGCAGCACGACGGCGTGCACCATGCCCGCGACCGGCGTTCTGGCCCCCGACCGCACGTTGGTGGCGGTACGGGCGATGGCCCCCGTGGCCGGCAGGCCGCCGACGAGCGGCGATGCGAGGTTAGCGAGGCCCTGGGCGAAGAGTTCCACGTTCGAGTTGTGCCGCGTGCCGGCCATGCGATCGGCCACCACCGCCGACATGAGCGACTCGATCGCGCCGAGCATCGCCACCGTGAACGTCGGCGCCAGCAACGTCAGAATCAGGTCGGGGCGGAACACCGGCATGTGGACCTCCGGCAGGCCGGCCGGGATGCCGCCGAACCGCGAGCCGATCGTCGCCACAGGCAACCGCAGGACGCTGGCGGCGACCGTACCCGCGAGAAGCGCCACGATGTAGCCGGGCACCCGCGGCACCAGCCTGTTCCACACCAGGATGAGGAGGACCACGCCACCGGCCAGGGCCATCGTCGGAATCGACGCGGTGTCGGCGTGCTCCAGCAGTGCCCGAATACGCCCGATGAACTCGCCAGGCGCCGGGCCGGGCAAGGTGATGCCGAAGAAGTCCTGCAGCTGCGTGCTCGCAATGGTCACCGCGATGCCGCCGGTGAAGCCGGTGACCACCGGCCGCGGGATGAACCGGACCGCGGTTCCTGTCCCGGTGAGCCCCATCACCACCAGGATGACGCCCGCCATCATCGTGCACATGAACAGGCCGTCGACACCGTGCGCGGCGATGATGCCCGCGACCACGACGACGAACGCGCCCGTCGGTCCGCCGATCTGGACCGTGGAACCGCCGAACGCCGAGATGATGAACCCGGTGACGATGGCGCAGTAGATCCCGGCTTGGGGGCTCATGCCGGAGGAGATGGCGAACGCCATCGCCAGCGGCAGCGCCACGAGTCCGACGGTGACGCCGGCGAGGAGGTCGGCGCTCAGAGTCCGAATGGAGTAGCCCCGGAGAGCGAGAACCGATGCAGGAAGGAATCGGCTGCTGAGCGGAAGCGGAACGGGGCGGTCGGCTGACATCTCCCTCGAGAGATCCTATCGGCCGGATCGGCGCGGTTCAATGCCAACGACTTCGCGGCACTGCGAAATTTCCAGCGTCTGGCGGCGATCGCCACCGGCGCGGCCAGTCGTGGCGCGCTACGCCGCGTGCCCGGACTGCAGCACGCTCGACTGCAGGTGCTCGTACACCGTCCGCAACGGGGGCACGGCGAACACACGCAGCGGGGCCGCCATGTCGACGACGTCGCCGCGGGCGTAGTAGAGCATCAGCGCCGCGAAGGACTTCTCCATCGGGTCGGTGGCGGCGTCGTACTGCGCGCGCAGGGCGGTTTCGGGCACGTACTCCACGGTGAAGCTGCGGCCGGTGAGACGTTCGGCCAGCTGCACGACCTCGAGCGGGTTGAGCGCTTCGGGGCCGCCGAGCCTGAGGACGGCGTTGTCGGCCCGCGGACCTTCGAGCGCGGCCACCGCGAAGAGCGCCACGTCGTGCAGCGAGATCCAGCTGACGCGGTGGTGGCCGTCGCCGTAGATGCGCGCGGTGGCGCCGGCGACGTCGAAGCCGAGCGCGGGGCTCAGCCAGACCTCGTTGAAACAGGTCGGCTGCAGGATGGTATAGATGAGACCGCTCTGCGTGAGCCGGGTCTCCACGTCGCGCTTGGCCGCTTGCAGCGGGAAGTCGAGGTCGATGCCTGAGAAGGAAATCAGCACGAAGCGCTTGACGCCCGCGGCCTCGGCGGCGTCGATCAGGTCGAGCTGCCCCTGCCGGTCCACGGCCGCGATCGAATCGCCAGGCTGGCGCGACAGCGTGGTCGAGGCGGTCGTGATCACGGTGTCCACGCCGTGGCAGGCCGCGTCGAGCGACGCCCGATTCTTCAAGTCGCCGACCACGATTTCAGCGCCACCGTCGCGCAGGCGCGCGACCGTGGCCGGATTGGAGGATGTCCGCGTCAGCGCCCGGACGCGGCGGCCGCGGCCCCGCAGCAGATGGCAGATTTCACGGCCGAGCATCCCGGTCGCGCCGACAACCAGCTCCATACGGCACCTCCTGACCCCTGCCCGATGTGCGCATGGTAACCCGGCACGAACCGGCCCTCAATGGAGCCTTCTCAGAGCTCCCACGGGATCAGCCGGCCGACGTAAATCACCCCCAGCCACAGGGCGAGTGAGATGCCGCCGAGACAGCGGGCGAGCACGGGGGTGTCGTCCGCGGGCCCCAATGTCGAGACCACGCGCGCCATCCCGCTGAGATGGAAGGTGAGGAGAT
>Ga0070675_100001068_pt1 | contig 19770 bp, 14 predicted proteins | sample KBSM43metaG_FD_65343 | JGI IMG/M metagenome (GOLD analysis project Ga0070675, IMG submission 65343) | Miscanthus rhizosphere microbial communities from Kellogg Biological Station, Michigan, USA - KBS M4-3 metaG | ecosystem: Host-associated > Plants > Roots > Rhizosphere > Soil ... | reverse complement strand
TTCATCGGCGAGTTCACGATTCTCCTCGGCGCCGCGAACTCGACGGCGTTCGGCACGATGGCCTACGCGGTCATCGCCGCGATCGGCATCGTCCTCGGCGCGGCGTACCTGCTGTGGCTCTATCAGCGCGTGTTCTGGGGACCGCTCGACAATCCCGAGAACGCGAACGTGCCTGACGTGAACAGGCGCGAGCTCGGGATGATGCTGGCCCTCGTCGCGCTGATGGTCTGGATCGGCGTCTATCCGAAGCCGTTCTTCGACGTGATCGAAAAGCCGGTCGACTACATCGTCAGGAAAGTCGATCCGACGTACTTTGACAAGCAGCCGCTGACGTATCCCGCCGAGGTTGCCGAGAAATGACCTGGGGCGACACGATCTACCTCCTGCCGGAGATCGTCATCTCCATCGGCGCGTGCCTGCTGCTCATCGCGCCGGTCAGCGGAGTTCGTGGAAAAACACAGTCCGCGAAATGGTCCATGCTCGCCCTCCTCGCGCTCACCGCTGTCGCGGTCGTCGCCGCCTCGCAGTGGGTCATCAACATCGATCAGACCAAAACCTTCGCGTCGATGTTCGCGCTCGACGCCTTCTCGATCTTCTTCAAGCTGCTCTTCATCGTCACCATCGCCATGGTCGTGCTGCTCTCCGACGGCTATCTCGCGGCCTCGCGCTACTCGCCCTGGGAGTACTACTCGCTGCTCGCGTTCGCGCTCTGCGGGATGATGTTCATGGTCTCGGGGATTCATCTCGCGGCGATCTACATCGGCCTCGAGCTCATGTCGCTCTCCAGCTACATCCTCGCGGGCTACTTCAAGAATGAGCTCAAGAGCACCGAGGCGGCGATGAAGTACTTCGTGCTCGGCGCGGTGAGCTCGGCGATTCTGCTGTACGGGATCTCGCTGATCTACGGCGTGACCGGGACGCTGAACCTGCTGCGCATCTCCGACTCGATGTCGACGCTGGTGACCAACGACGCGCTGATGTTCGGGATCATGCTCCTCGGCGCGGGGCTCTGTTTCAAGATCGCCGCGGCGCCGTTCCACGTCTGGACCCCCGACGTCTACGAAGGCTCGCCGACGCCGATCACCGCCTTTCTCTCGACCGCGTCGAAGGCCGCGGCGTTCGCGATCTTCGCGCGCATCTTCTACGTCGGCGTCCATCACTTCCGGGTCGACTGGCAGTACGTGCTCGCGGTCATCGCCGCGCTGTCGATGATCGTCGGCAACCTCGCGGCCATCACCCAGGACAACGTCAAGCGCATGCTCGCGTACTCGTCGATCGGACATGCGGGGTACGTGCTCCTCGGCATCATCTCCATCAGCGAGATGGGACTCTACGGGGTGCTGGTGTACTCGGTGGTCTACATCTTCGCCACGCTCGGCATCTGGGCGGTGGTGCTGATGCTCGAGCAGCACGAGTATGCCGGCGAGCAGGTGAAAGACTTCGAGGGACTGCATCACCGCGCGCCGCTCTGGGCGTTCACGATGTTCATCTTCCTGCTCTCGCTCGGCGGCATTCCGCCGACGGCGGGGTTCATCGGCAAGTACTTTCTCTTCTATGCCGCGGTCGGCGCAGGCTTCGGCTGGCTGGCGGTCATCGCCGTGCTGATGTCGGCGGTGTCGATGTTCTTCTACCTCCGCATCGTCATGGCCATGTATCTGCGCGACGGGCAGGAGGCGCCGGTGGTCTCGAGCGGCGCGCTGAAGCTCGTCGCCGCGATCTGTCTCGCAGTCACCCTCGTGTTCGGCATTCTGCCGTCGCCGCTCGTGCAACAGGCGAAGAGCTCGGGCGGCTGGGTCGCGTCGCGCGCCGTGGCGGCCGTGCATGGCGGACGATAACGAGAAGGGCAAGGACGCGCGCAGCCTGCTCGAGGCCTCGTCGATCGGCTGGATGTTTCCCATCGCCATCGGCCTCGGGTACGTCTGGGGCCACTACATGGACAAGTGGTTCGGCACCTACCCGTGGCTGACCGGCATCTTCACCTTCTTCGGCATCGTCGCGGCGTTCGTGAACCTCTTCCGCCTGGCGAAGAATGACTGAGGAAGAAGCGCCCGAACGCGCCCTCTGGCGCATCAAGCGAACCGCCGCCGCCGCTTACCTCGCGTTCGCCGTTTTCACGTGGATTTGGGCCGGTTTTCGCGGGTTTCTCGGATTGACTTGTGGTGCAGCGGTGACTATGATCTGCTTCCTTTGGTTGGAGGAGATCGCGGAAGCTCTGCTCCAACCGGCGGCACACCGGCACCAGGCGCGAAGGCTCGCGTTGAAGGCCATGGGACGTTTCGTTCTTCTTGGTGTGGCGCTCCTGGTCACGATCACCGTAGCTCGTTTCAACGCAGTCAGTGTGTTGCTGGGATTCTCGATCATCGTGGTGGGAATCATGGGTGAAGCTCTGTACGCGGTAATCCGGAACTGATGGAACACGAACACTCGATTCTGTACGCGCCGTTCAACGCTCTGTGGCACAAGGTCGCGCCCTGGCCGTGGGACGTGCCCGATCACGTCGTCATGGCGCTGCTGGTGCTGGTCATCAGCCTGGCCGTCTTTCCGCTCATGGCGCGCCGCATCAGCCGCGACAACCCGGGCGGCTTTCAGCAGTTTCTCGAGCTGATCGTGGGCGGCCTCAAAGACATGCTCCACGACATCATCGGCCACGGCGGCGAGAAACATCTCTACGTCATCGGCGCCTTCGCCTCGTTCATCTTCGTGTCGAACCTGTTCGGCCTGTTCTTCTTCCTGCAGCCGCCGACGGCGAACGTGAACACCACCTTCGCCATGTCCATCACCGCGTTCCTCTACTACAACTGGCAGGGGATCCGGGCGCAGGGGATCGGCCACTATCTCGCGCACTTCGCCGGACCGGTGTGGTGGCTGGCGCCGCTGATGTTTCCGATCGAGCTGATCGGACACTTCGCGCGCATCCTCTCGCTGGCCATGCGCCTCTTCGGAAACATCTTCGGCGAGCACGCCGCCACGGGCGTGTTCGTCGGCATGCTGCCGCTGTTTCTACCCTGGCCGATGATGGGCCTGGGGATCTTCGGCGCGTTCCTGCAGACCTTCGTCTTCATCATGCTGAACATGGTCTACATCAGCGGCGCCGTCGCAACGGAAGAACATTAATTACTCTTAAAGGGAGGAGAATCGAGTGAACAAGAAACACATCATCCTGCTCGTCCTGCTCGCGCTGACGACGGTTTCGGCGTTTGCGCAGGCGCCGGTCGATCCGGCGTACAACCATCCGCAGGCGGGCATCGTCCGCTGGGGCGTCATTGGTGCGGCGTTCGTCCTGGGCATCGCCGCGGCCGCGGGTGCCATCGGCCAGTCGCGCGCCATCGCCGCGTCGGTCGAGGGCATCGCCCGCAACCCGAGCGCCGCGGGCGCGATCCGTACGTCGATGATCATCGGTCTCGCGCTCATCGAGTCGCTCGTCATCTACGCGCTGCTCATCGCGTTCATGATCCGCAACCTGTAACCCCGAGCCGCACGTCGAACCCGAGGCCCGGCCGCCCCAAAGGGGCGGCCGGGCTTTTTTCGTCTCGCGAGCTAAAACGCCTGCCGCGCGAGCCTGGAATCCGGTTCAGGCAGCCTATTTGCTGAGGCAGCCGCCGTGGAGGTATCGACGTGAACTGGTTCAACCTGTCGTTCGTGGGGTGGCTGATCGTGATCGTGGCGCTGGCGCTGGTGGCGTGGAAGTTCGATGTCGCGCCGTTCTGGATCGGAATCGGCGCACTGCTTCTCGTAGGCGTTGGGATCATCACCTCGGTGAAGCACTCGAAGCCGCGGATCTGATCCGCCGGTCGCCCGGTCGCCCAGTCTCCCGGTTACCCGGCAAAACAAATGTAGACGAACGAGGGCCGGGAGACCGGGTGACTGGGTAACCGGGTGACCGGAGATCAGCGGGCGCCGACGAGGCCGCGCATCGCGGTGACCGCCATGTCGCGGGTCATACCCTCGTCGAGGCGGATCTTGCGCTCCGTGGACCACTCGTTGTTGCGGTACACGATGTAGCGCACCGCTCCTTCTTCCTGGAAGAAGAAGATGAGGCGGTCGGGATGCGGCGAGATTGCGTCGATGCGGCTGTTCGCGCTCATCTCGAACGAGTCCGGCGGGTTGAAGCCCTTGTCGCTCTTGCCCACCGGGATGCGCACGCGCGCGTTGCCGATCGGGGTCAGGGTCACGCGGTGGAAGACGTTGGTCTGCACGTTGCCGAAGACCACGTCGACGGAATCGCTGGCCGGCGACTCGAAGATCGCCGGATGGCGGAACAGCTCGTAGTTGAAGCCGTCCGGAACCGCGTACGGCTTGTCCTTGCCGTTCACGAAGTCCGCGAGGTCGCGCACCTGGATCGCGACTTCGCCGCGGTGCAGCGTCAGCATCGCGTAGCGCGCGTACTCGCCGCTGGCGCTCGACTCCCACCACGTCGCGTGCACGTTGATCTCCGGCACGGACGAGATGTTCGAGCTCGTGTCATCGCGGTCGCCGGCGAAGTGGGTGAGGCCGATGCGGAGGTTGCGGCGGAAGCGATAGGCCGCGGTCTCGAACGACTTCGGGAGGCTCCAGTTGCCGTTGCGGTCGAGGGAGATGAACCGCAGCTCGCTCGACATCGCGTTCACCGAGTACTGCCAGAAGATGAACACGGTGCCGGACTCGCTGTCGTAGGCGAGGGCGGGATCGGAGTTCGAGCCGTCGGTGAGCGTCGCCGGAACGACCAGGCGGCGCACCGTGGTCTCCGGCTCGCGCACCGTCAGCACGAGGAACGATGCCGAGGCGGCGTGCACGTCGGGATGCTCATGCGACCATTCGGCTGCCACGTCGTACACGATGCCTTCGTCCGTCAACAGGACGTTGCCGCTCGACTGCGCGAAAGCAGCCGGCACGGCGAACAGCAGCGCGAACAGCAGCAGGAACCGTTTCATAGTCTCAGATTCACCATGCTCCGAAGGTCGATGGCGAACAGCAGCTTCTTCAGGTTGCGGAACTGCGGGTAGAACTTCGTGAGCTCGTCGAAGTGCTGCTCGGCGCGCTCGAGGTCGCCCAGCTCGTACGACGCCTCGCCGAGGAGGTAGTGCGCGTTGCGCACCTGCCGCGGCTCGGCAGCGAACTGGAGACCGATCTCGCCGTAGTGGCGAGCCTTCTCGAAGTCCTTGAGCTCGAGGTAGCCGTAGCAGAGATCGATGTACGAGTCGGGAATGCTGCTCGGCACTTCGATCGCGTTGAGAACGCCGTGAATGATCTCGAGGCCTTCCAGCGTCTCGCCGACGAGGAGCTTGTTGTATCCGAGGTTCTGCAGGATCGCCGTCTCGCTGAACTTCCGCTCCGCCGGATCGGAAATGATCTCGGTGAGCTTGAGCGCGTCGTCGAGGCAGGTGATCGCCTTCGCGAACTGCGAGTCGATCTCGTAGCAGATGCCGAGATCGTTCAGCGCGGCCAGCTTCCAGAACGCCTGATCGGCGTCGTTGGCCGCGCGCAGCGCGGTCTCGCCGAAGACGATCGCCCGGCGGATGTTGTTCTCCGTCCGGTGCAGGAACATCAGCGCGTACGCCGCGAGGAAGGTGTGATGCAGGTTCCGGCGGCGCATCAGGATCGAAGGCAGTTTCTGCACTTCCGGTCCGCTGCGGCCCGAGGCGATCATCGCGTCGGCCTTGTTGATGACGATCAGCTCGCGCGCGTCGTCGTCGGCCGCAAGCGCAAGCGCCTCGTCGTACAGCGACAGCGCCTCGTCGTACTGCTCGCTGCGCGCACGCGAGTACGCCAGCTGTCTCAGTTGTTCGGCTCGATCCGCGCTATGCATCGTCGCCCCCGCTCTCCCCATCCCCGTCTTCTTCGCGGAAGTCGCCGCTTTCCTGGCGACGCTTGAACTCGATGAAATCCTCGACCTCGCGCTGCGCACCCGGGCTCAGCCGGCGCACGCGCTCCGCAATCGTCTCCGCGGGACCGCTCTCGTCGAAGAAATCGCCGATGCTGAGGTCGAACGTCTGAAGAATGCGCAGCAGCGTATCGAGCCCGACTTTGTACTCTCCCTGCTCCATGCGGGAGAGATCGGACTGATGCACACCAATGCGCTCGGCGAGCTCCACCTGCGTCAGCTTGCGCTGGCGGCGAAGCTGCCGGATTTTGCGGCCGATCAGCTGTACCTGAACTGGAGTGCTAGTGGGCATTTGCGAGCAGTTTTATGCTACGATGACAACGCAGCCGCCCAAATATGCGCGCACAGCGCAGGAAAGTCAAGGGCGAAACTGTCAATAACCCGCTTCGAGGGACCCCCACATCAACCGTCTCTACCTTCTCCGCGAGCTCGTCAAACGCGATCTGGCCGCGCGCTTTGCCGGCTCGACCCTCGGCCGCGCCTGGGCGATCGCCCAGCCACTCGGGCTCATCCTCGTATTCTGGTTCGTCTTCAGCGCTCTCATCCCGATGCGCTCCGGCGGCGACGCCTCCTATATCCACTTCCTCGTGGCCGGGCTGATTCCCTGGCTGGCCATCGCCGAGGGGCTCAACCGGTCGGCGACCTCCATCATTGATAACAGCTCGATGGTGCGGCGGATGGCGTTTCGCACCGAGCTCCTCGTGGTCGTGCCGAACGCCTCGGCGGTTCTGCTCGAGCTGATCGCGCTTTTGATCGCGGTGGCCTTCTCCGCGTTCAGCCGCGGCGTCTCGCGCTATCTCTGGCTTCTCCCGTTCGCGCTGCTGCTGCAGTTCGGGCTGCAGCTCGGCATCGGCTGGATGGTCGCGGTGATGCAGGTGTTTTTCCGCGACGTGGCGCAGGTTCTCGGCTTCGCGCTGACGATCGTTTTCTATCTCAGTCCGATTCTCTACCCGCCTTCGGCTCGCTTCGAGGCGATCTTCGCGTGGAATCCGCTGACACCACTGGCCGGTTTATTTCGCAGCGCCATGCTCGCCTCACCGTTACCTTCAGCGTCGTCCATCGTATTTCTGTTGGTCGTGGTTGCGAGTGTGCTCGCCTTTGGCCTGCTGGTTTTCCGGCGCGCCGAGGCGACGCTGGCCGACTACGTCTGATTCTTTTCGCCCGTTCAGGAGACCGTGTTCATGTCGAAATTCTTCGCGAGTGTTCTCAGTGTGCTGTTCGCCGCCGCGCTGTTCGCGGCGCCGCAGCAGGAAGCGCCGAAGCCCGCGGCGCCGGCCGCAACCGCAACGCAGAAAGTTCCGGAAGGCGGCATGCCGAACTGGATCCGGCCGGAGACACCGGCGCAGCGCCTGGCGCGTCTCGGCACTCCCGAGGATCCGGGCATCGATCCCGATCTGACCAGGAAGTGGGGCCGCTTCGGCCACGTCTATCACATCTCGCGCTACGAGCGCCGTCTCGCGGTCTACGACAGCGAGCCCGGAACCGTGCGTCCGCTGGGCATGGTGAACTTCGCGTACGAGATCTATCAGCAGAACGAAAAATATGTCTGGGTGTGGATCCCGGAGCCGCCGCCGGCGGAGAAGCTCGCGGAGCTGAGCGAGGCGCCGGTGACGATGAACGAGGCCACGCAGAACTACTGGCGCAGCGTGCGCCACCAGTACGTCGCGCTCGCGCCGCCTCCGGGCAACAAAGCCGTTCGCTTCGAAGAGGCGTCGGAAGGACTGCCGGTCGGCGGATCGTGGCGCAACTCGCTCGCCGTCGCCGACATGAACGAAGACGGCTTCGCCGATCTCATCGCGCCGCCCGAGCGCGGCGGCACCAGCACGACGTTGCCGGCGATCTTCCTCGGCGACGGAAAAGGCCACTGGCGTTTCTGGGCGGAAGTGAAGTGGCCGCGCGGTCTCGACTACGGAAGCGTGGCCGCCGCGGACCTCAATAAGGATGGGCATCAGGACCTCGCCTTCGGCGTGCATCTCCGCGGCGTCTACGTGTTCCTCGGCGACGGCAAGGGCAACTTCACCTCGATCGACCAGGGACTGGCGCGCAACTTCCCGACGCGCCGCGTCATCGTCGAAGATCTCGATCACGACGGCTATCCCGATCTCGTCGCCAGCAGCGAAGGTCCGACCAGCCTCGCCACCGCGCGCGGCGGAAAGCTCAAGGCCTTCATGAACCGCGACAAGGCCCAGAAGTGGGAAGAGATCGACATCGCCGACGAGACGCTGAAGATCGGCGGGGACTGGCTCACGACCGCGGACCTCAACGGCGACACCGTTCCCGACTTCGTCGTGGCGTCGGTGTTCCAGGGCAGCAACCAGATCGTGCATCTCAGCGAAGGGAAGAACAAGTGGAAGTTCTTTTTCTCCGCGGCCGACGACGTCGTTCCTCTCAGCTCGCTGTTCACCGCCAGCACCGCGGGGAACTTCACTTCGAAGAAGCGCGAGGACGTGATCATCTCGTACGTGCGCGTGTGGGACACGACCGTCGATCCGCGCCGCGTTCCGACGCCGCCGCTGACGATGGTCTCGAACATCGACCGCCTGACCTTCACCGACAAGGGACTCAAGCGCCAGCCGATCATGCGCTGGGACAGCAGCAAGTCGGTGAGCGGCATGGGCAGCGCGGACTTCGACGGCGACGGGAAAGAAGACATCATCTACACCCGCTACGAACCGCGCGAGGCGCGTCTGCTGCTCGGCGACGGCAAGGGCGGGTTCACCGATGCCGCCGTCGAAGGGCTGAAGGTGCAGGAAAATGCGAACTACGACGTCAAGGTGGCGGACGTGAACGGCGACGGCCGTCCCGACGTCATCCTGATGTACGAGACCAGCGGGAAGACCGCGCTGGCGGACCGCGACGGTGCGATCCGCGTTTTCCTCAACCGCGGGCCGGTCGCGAAGACGGCAGGCAAGGAATAGCTTCTCCTCATATTTCGGGGTGTGGAGCGGGTAAAACCGCTCCGCGCCTCGAGCGCAGGCAGGGCGCCGGCGGACCGAAAATAGTGGTTGCGGCGCTCTCTCGCTTGGCTATAATCGCGGCCACTTTCCCGTCCGAGCGGCGAGGCTCATGACGTAATCCCATAAAATCGGCATTTTCATATTGACATTTCGAAACGGGGGCAATACTGTTACGGCAGTTTGACCTAGGATTGCAACTAAATATCGGGAGGTGGTTCGTTATACGACAGAGGGTGAGCGTTTGACCGCAACGACGAATTTGTATCGTCAAAAGATCAGTGTAGGAGAATAGAAATAGATGAGAAAACTGATGATTCTGGCCCTCGTGGCCATGCTCACGATCGCCGGGTCGGCGTTCGCGGCAGGTAGCAGATTCGCGGTGACGCCGAATGCTACCTTCACGAACGGCAACTTCCCGACGACGACCAACAATGATGACTCGTGTGAGACGAGCGTGATGCCGGCAGCGACGCTTCTGCTGCCCATCTTCGACGTCAACATCACCGCGGCCATCGGCGCGAGCGACAACACTCTGTTCACGATCACGAACGTGTCGTCCTCGCCGCAGATCGCCCACGTGACGGTTTGGACCGACTGGTCCTTCCCGGTCCTCGACTTCAACATCTTCCTGACCGGTTACGACGTGCAGTCGATCAGCATGTACGACGTCATCGCTCGCGGACAGGTGGCTCCGGGTGGCCCGGGCACGTCGTCGACGCTGACCTCGATCTCGCCGCAGGCGCCGAACAGCATCGCGAACGCGGGCTCGTCGCCTGACGACAACGACACCAACCCGAACATCCCGGACGCGAACGTTCTCGCCGGCGGTTCCTGCTCTGGCACGAACCTCCCGGGCACGCTTCCGCCGGAGCTGGTCGCCGCGGTTCAGACCGCGCTGACCACCGGCCTTTACAACATCGCCGGCACGACGGTCGGTTGCGGCACCACCCGCATCGGTGGCACGCACACGAACGCGCGTGGCTATGTCACGATCGACGTTGCCAACAACTGCTCGATCGCGCTCCCGACGAACCCGACCTACTTCTCGACGGAAATCCTGTTCGATAACGTCCTCATCGGCGACTATCAGCAGGTCAACGGCGACCCGACGGTCGGCAACTTCGCCCAGGGCAACCCGATGGTTCACATCAAGGCCGTTCCGGAAGGCGGCCCGGCGGGTTCGGTTCCTCTGCCTGGCACGACCAACCTCCCGTACACGTTCTATGACCGCTACACCCCGGCCGGCAACCGCAAGATCGATCGTCGCGTTCCGCTTCCCTCGACCTTCGCGGCTCGCTGGATCGAAGCCGGCACCTCGAACTTCCAGACCAACTACAAGATCTGGCGTGAAGGCGTCGCGGTCGGTTCGCAGACCACGGCTTGCACCGGCGCGGCTCTGAACAGCGCCATGCCTCTCGCGCAGGTCGTTCGCTTCGACGAGCGTGAGAACTCGTTCGGTCTGACGGGCAATGTCATCTGCTCGCCGATCTGCGGTCCGGACGTTCCGCGTCTGCCGGAAGCCTCGATCGTTTCGACGGCTACGGCCGCCCTCTTCCCGGCGCACACGGCGTCGCCTGATGTCTCCGGTTGGATGTACCTCAACCTGAACAACCAGCCGCCGATCAACGCCAACTACACCTCGCCGTCTGGTTATGTGCCGTCGCGTGCAAGCCAGAACTGGGTCATCGTTTCGATGTTCGCCCAGGGCCGTTACTCCGTCGACTTCGACGCCGCGATGCTGGGCAATGGTTGCTCGGGCGCCGCGCTCGTTCCGTCGCCGGAAATCGGACCTGCCGGTGGCATCTTCGTGTGCCCCCCGGGCGTTGTGTGCGTCGCTGGTGTGGATGATCATCCGTACTCCGGCACCAACACCACTCCGTAATCTCAGGGCATCTTTGCAGTACCAAGCGGGCCGGTATCACCGGCCCGCTTTTTTTGCTTTGAAAAAGGCCGTGACAAACCGTTACCAGGTTAAGTACAATAAGTTTCGACTGCGCACTTGATGGTCATCGTCCCAGAAGCGCGCATCACATCACCACCATCGTCCGCTTAGAGCACCGGAGGCCACCAACGTGAGTTCTTGGATCAAGAAAGCGATTCTTCTGGCTGTATGCACGGTCGTCGGCAATGCCGCCCTCGCGCAGCAGTGGCCATTGCCGTCCAAGACGCAAGCCACCGATATCGTATGCAACACGAATTCGTGCGACGCCTCGCAGAAGGGAAAGAAGCTGGTCGGCTATACGTCGCCGGTCACCACGTTCGTCGGCCGTTATGCCGACAACGTGAAGCAGGATTCCTCGTTCTATCCGTTCGACACGGCGCGTACGAAATGGATGTGGTTCGACTTCACACACAACCGCATCTACACGGTGCTGGGCAGCGCGCTTTTCGCCTACGACATCGACACGTTCTTCTCGCGCCTCGCGGCCGGCGAAGCGATGACCCAGGTCGGCGGCATCTCCGGCATCAAGGTGCAGCCGAATGGCAGCGAGAGAGTCCTGAACGACGACCGTTTCTTTTATCCCGAGCAGACGTGGGGATCGCGCGGCGGCGACGGCGATACCAGGCTGATACGCGCCGATTTTGACGATCGCGGCTACCTCTATCTGCCTGCCGCGTCGGTCGGTTGGGGGATCGCAAAGGACGACTTCGGCAAGGGCGGCGGCGAGATGGACAACATCTACTCCTCCACCGCCATCGAAGCCTCGGTCTGCCTCTCGCTGAAGTCATCGGACGGCGTCTACTATGCCCTCGTCGGCGATCCGGGCGGAGTCACCATTTTCAACGTGACCAACCCGGCCAGCCCGCAGGCCCGATCGCTCACGAGTGCCTTCTCCGACTTTGCGAAGACCACCGACGGCACCCGCGTCGCCGTCATCTCCAACGGCAAGATCCGTATCTACGCGACTGACACGATGGTCCAGGGTGGACGGCCGATCGTGGAGTTCAACAGCGTCAATTACGGCAACGTCACGACGGACGGCACGAACTTCTTCGCAGGCTCGCTGAACTCGAACTACAACCCCGTCATCACCGTCTTTACCCCGAATGCAAACGGATCGTATACCGCGACGTCCCACACGATGTCGGGGATCAAGAGCGAGGGCATGCAGAACGCCCCGGTCTTTACGAATCCGAGTGCCGGCGGCTATCTCACGATGAACACGGTGGAGATGGCGTTCAGCGGTTCGGCGAACGTTCGCCTCTTCAAGCTGGTGAATCTCGTTCCCACGGAAGTGGCCACGGACGGCTATTTCGCCCGTCACTATGGGAAATCAGGACAACCGACGGGGTACACCTCTCCGGGCACCTGGTCGGTCCTGTTCGAAAGCCACGTGGTCAAGAGAGGCGCGAAGTACTACTTCATTCTCTCGGACTTCGGTCTCGGCGACGTCTATGAGCTCAAAGGTGCCGATTCGATCACGGCGAAATTCAAGTCGGCCGGAAAAACGCCCAATGGGAACAGCAAGCAGGCCGCGAATTCCGGACCGTATTACGGCGACGAGGTCACGTTCACCAGTGAATACAGCGGCGCGACCGCGCCCTCGGTGACGTGGAAATTCGGCGACAGCACTCAGCAGACGGTGATCCCGGGAACGGCGGGTGCGCCCGACGTAGCCCATCAGTACGGTGGCCTGACCGCCGCGTCGCTGCCGGCAACGATGGCCGTGACGGCCGAGAACGCCGCCGACCCGTCGATGAATCACTCCATCAACGTGACTCTGGCCAGGCCGACGCCGCGCGTCGGAATCCTCGGCACGGCGCTCCTCTTCACCCAGACCACCACCGATCTCACACTGCCGATCGTCAGCAGCGATGTGTTCTATGACGGTTCCGACGGCGCGGTGGAAGGGCATTACAGCGAGTGGAAGCTGGCTACCGATACCGCGTCTACGAAGACGCTTCCGAATCAGACCTTCGGCGTCGGCGCCATCGGCGACCGCACGCTGACCTATACGGGCCACTATGGGCCGTACACGGCGAACTTCACCGGCACCGCGGATGCGGCGTTCACGATCAGCCCGATCACGTACAAGGTCCGCGCGTTTGCGCCGGTCATCAACGGCCCGCTCGCGAGCGGAGTGGTCAATGTCGCCTTCAAGAGCGCCACGCGCGTCACGACGAAAACAGCGGATCTCCCGAACGGCACGGTCGTCGACTATACGTGGGAGCTCCTCGACAAGACCGGCGCCCTCGTCACGACCGCCGGCAATCCGATGACCGGCCGCATCGCGATCGCCAGCATTCCCGATTTCTCGCTTCTGCGTGCGGCGTTCAATGGCGCGGACAGCTGGAAAGTCCGCCTGACGGTCAAGCTCGACACGACGACGGAAACGGCTCTCAGCGTTCCGCTGACCGGCCCAACGCCGGGCGCGATCGTGGCAACCGGCTGCACCAACGTCGGCTCGCCCTGCTCGTTTGCGACGCCGACCACTCTCGTGGGCAATGACCCGGCGACCTGGAATTACAGCTGGACCGTGACCGACGGTCCGGCAGCCGTCGCGGGTGGATCGGGTGCGACGTTCTCGCCGGCGTTCCCGCAGGCCGGCACCTACACGGTCTCGGTGACGGTCAGCAACGCCCTCGGCGATGCCGGTCCGCTCACGAAGGTCGTCACGCTGGGCGCGTCGCTCTGCTCGAGCAAACCGACGCCTCAGACGACAGCCATCAACTATCACGGCCGCGTCAGCGGCTGCATCGATCAGTTCACCAACTGCAGCACCAACGAGACCATCGACTTCTCGTTCAGTGTCTCGGGCTGGATCCCCGGCAACTGCGACAAGTACAACTGGAACTTCGGCGACAACACCGCGGCCTCGACGGACAAGAGCCCAACCCATACCTATACGACTGCCGGTACCTATACCGTCACTCTCTTCATCGACGGCGGTGAGAGTGACGCCACGATGACCAGAAGCGTGAAGGTCGGTACCACATCCGGTGGTGGCGGCGGCGGTGGTGGCGGCGGGGGCGGTGGTGGTGGCGGCGGGACGACCGGCTGCGGCATCATGGCCGCGGGCGTCAACGTCTCGGCGAGCTACACCGGCGCCTCGAGCGGTTGCACGCCGCTGGCGGGAAGCTGCACCGCGGGTGAGACGGTCGCGTTCCGTCTCAGTTCCCTCGGCTACAACTTCAGTTGCGGCACTCACACGATCGTCTGGAACTTCGGCGACAACACGCAGCCGGTCACGTCGAACGATCCTTCGCAGACCGTCAATCACACGTACGCCACGAACGGAACGTTCGCGGTGGTGATCTCGGTGACGAATCCGACGCCACAGTCCATCGACATCTTCCGCAACGTCACCGTGGTCCCGGGTTCGGGTGGCGGTGGTGGGGGCGGCGGCGGCGGCGGTGGTGGAGGCGGTACCGGTACGAGCTGCGGCGACATGACGCCGGGTCTCAATATCTTCTTCAGCTTCAACGGACCGACCACCGGCTGCAGCGCGAACAGCGGCACGTGTTCGACGACTGAGAACATCGCGTTCACGACCGGCGTTCTCGGCTACAACCTCGGCTGCGCGACGCATACGTACCTGTGGAACTTCGGCGACAACAGCACCTCGACGTCGCAGAACCCGACGCACACGTATGCGGCGGGCGGCGAATATCCGGTCACGCTGAAGATCACCCGCGCCGATGGCGCGGTCGCGAATCTGTCGCGCACGGTGAAGGTCGCGGGCACGAACAATTGCCCGACGATGGTCGCCGGAACCAACATCATCATGGTGCTGGTGGGCGCGAAGAGCCATTGCACCGGCTCCACCCCGTGTCAGGAAGACGAAGAGATCTCCTTCGGGACGATCGGCGGCTACCAGTTCAACTGCAGCACGCACTCGTTCGAGTGGAACTTCGGCGACGGCTCGCCGGTGGCGACCACGCAGTATCCGTCGCACACTTACACGAGTCCGGGCGACTACACCGTGACCCTGAAGATCACCAACAGCAAGCAGCAGCTCACGATGACGCAGAAGATCGTCGCCGCCCCGATCGCGACCAAACGCAGGTCCACGCGGCACTGACCGTTCCTCCTACATGATGTCTTAGTAACGTGGCGGGCTCCCAGGCCCGCCACGTTGCGTTTAGGGGGAGCTCCGCGCGTCGAATGCCCGCGTGGCTATACAAAATAAAGTTTGCATTCAGCAAAATAAGTTTTTATCCTGTCCACCATCGTCCGCTGGAGCACCGGGAGGCCATCAACGTGAGTTCTTGGATCAGAAAAGCGATTCTTCTGGCTGTATGCACGGTCGCCGGCACTGCCGCCTTCGCACAGCAGTGGCCAATGCCGTCCAAGACGCAGGACACGGATGTGGTGTGCGACACCGCGTCGTGCGACGCCTCACAAAAAGGCAAGAAGTTGTACGGATACTCGACGCCGATCACGACGTTCGTGGGACGGTACGCGGACAACGTGAAGCAGGAGTGGTGGTTCTATCCGTTCGACACGGCGCGGACGAAGTGGATGTGGTTCGACGCGACCCACAACCGTATTTACACGGTGCTGGGCAGCGCGCTGTTCGCGTACGACATGGACACGTTCTTCAGCCGCTTGGCAGGCGGGGAGAAGATGACGCAGGTGGGCGGGATCTCGGGGATCTCGGTGCAGCCGAACGGCAGCGAGCGCGTTCTGAACGATGACCGCTTCTTCTATCCCGAGCAGATCTGGGGCTCGCGCGGCGGGGACGGTGAGGGACGGCTCTTCCGGCTGGACTGGGACGACCGCGGATACATGTACCTGCCGGCGGCGTCGGTGGGCTGGGGAATCGCGCGCGACGACTTCGGCAAGGGCGGTGGCGAGATGGCCAACGTCTACACGTCGACGGCGATCGAGGCGACGGTGTGCATGTCGGTGAAGACGAGCGACGGGACGTACTACGCGCTGGTGGGCGACATCTCGACGATCAACATTTTCGACGTGACCAACCCGGCCAGCCCGCAGGGCGGCCCGTCGGCGTTCACGGCGTTTTCGGATTTTGCGAAGTCGAGCGATGGAACGCGGATCGCGGTGTTCAAGAACGGCACGATCCGGATCTACAACGCCGACACGATCGCGCGCGGCGGCAGCCCGATCTGGCAGAACAACGGCGGGTACGCCAACGTCTCGACGGACGGAACGAACTTCTTCGCGGCGACGCTGAACTCGAACTACAACCCGGTCATCACGGTGATCAGCCCGAACGCGACCGGCTCGTATACGACGACGTCGCATACGTTCCCCGGAATCAAGAGCGACGGGATGCAGACCGCGCCGATCTACACGAACCCGGGCGCCGGCGGCTACATCACCATGACCACGAAGGAGGGGGCGTACAGCGGGTCGAACAACGTCCGCCTCTTCAAGCTGCTGAACCTCGTGCCGACCGAAGTGACGCTCAATGGCTACGTGGCCAGGCACTACGGCAAGTTCGCCCAGGGCACCGGCTACACGAACCCGGGGACGTTCTCGGAAGTGTGGGAAAGCCACGTGCTCAAGCGGGGGTCGAAGTATTACTTCATCATCGCGGACTACGCGCTGGGCGACGTGTATGAGCTCAAAGGCGCGGACTCGATCACGGCGCGGCTGAAGTCGTCGGGAAAGACGGCCAACGGGAACAGCAAGCAGGCGGCGAGCTCGGGGCCGTATTACGGCGACGAGATCACCTTCACGAGCGAATACAGCGGCACGACGGCGCCGTCGGTGACGTGGAGCTTCGGCGACAGCGTCCAGCAGACGGTGACGCCGGGGACGGCGGGCGCGCCGGACGTGGCCCATCAGTACGGCGGTCTGACCGCGGCCTCGCTGCCGGCCACGATGACCGTGAATGCGGTGAACGCGGCCGACGCGTCGATGAATCACGCGATCAACGTGACACTGGCCAGACCGGCGCCGCGCGTGGGAATCCTCGGCACGTCGTTCCTCTTCACGCAGGCCACGAGCGACCTGACGCTGCCGATCGTCAGCAGTGACGTCTTCTATGACGGCTCGGACGGCGCGGTGGAAGGGCATTACAGCGAGTGGAAGCTGGCCACGGACACGGTATCCACCAAGACGCTTCCGAACGGGACTTTCAGCGTGGGCGCCATCGGCGAGCGGACGCTGACATATACGGGCCACTACGGGCCGTATACGGCGAACTTCACCGGCACCGCGGATGCGGCGTTCACGATCAGCCCGATCGCGTACAAGGTCCGCGCGTTTGCGCCGGTCGTCAACGGTCCGCTGGCAAGCGGAGCGAACGTGCTGTTCAAGAACGCCACGCGCGTGACGACCAGGACCAGCGATCTGGCCGGCGGCGCGGGCACGGCCGTCGATTACACGTGGGAGCTCCTCGACAAGAACGGCGCGGTGGTGACGACCACCGGCAATCCGGTGACCGGGCGCGGCGCGATCTCGGCCATCCCGGACTTCTCGCTGCCGCGGGCGGCCTTCAATGGAGCGGACAACGACAAGGTCCGCCTGACGGTCAAGCAGGACACGGTGACGGAGACGGCACTGACCATTCCGCTGAACGGTCCCACGCCCGGCCCGATCACCGTGACCGGCTGCGCGAATATCGGCTCGCCCTGCTCGCTGACCACGCCGTCGGCGGTGCCAGGCAACGATCCGGCAACCTGGACCTACAACTGGACCATCACCGATGGCCCGATCACGGTACCGGGAGGAACGTCGTCGACGTTCTCGCCTGTGTTCCCGCAGGCCGGCACGTACACGGTCTCGGTGACGGTGAGCAACGCCCTCGGCGATGCGACCCCGGCCAGCAAGGTCATCACGCTGGGAGCGCCGCTCTGCTCGAGCAATCCGTCCGCGGCGACGACCTCGGTCAATTATCACGGCCGCTCCAGCGGCTGTATCGATCCGTTTACGAACTGCAATACCAACGAGACCATCGACTTCTCGTTCAGCGTTCTGGGCTGGACGCCGGGCAGCTGCGACAAGTACAGCTGGAACTTCGGCGACAACACCGCAGCGTCCACCGAGAAGAGCCCATCGCATACCTATACGACGGCGGGTACTTATACCGTCACCCTCTTCATCGACGGCGGCATCGCCGATGCAACCATCCAGCGCCAGATCAAGGTCGGCACGACTACGCCTCCGCCGCCACCACCGCCTCCGCCCACGGGTTGCGGCGTCATGGCCGCGGGCGCCAACGTCTCCGCGAGCTACACGGGCTCCACGAGCGGCTGCTCGCCACTGAACACGCTGAGCTGCACCTCGGGAGAGATCGTCGCGTTCCGGCTCAGCTCCCTCGGCTACAACTTCGGTTGCGGTGTGCACTCCGTCACGTATAAGTGGGGCGACAACACTCCTGACGTCACGACGTCGGATACGTCGGCGACCGTCAATCACACCTACGCGGCGGCGGGGACATACGCCGTCGTGGTCTCGGTGACGAATCCGACGCCGCAGACGATCGACATCTTCCGCAACGTCACCGTGGTCGCCGACGGCCCGCGCATCAGTTGCGGCGACATGACGCCGGGCCTCAATATCTTCTTCAACTACAACGGACCGGCCAGCGGCTGCAACGCCTCGAACGGCACCTGCGGAACGTCGGAGAACATCGCGTTCACCACCGGCGTCCTCGGTTACAACCTCGGCTGCGCAACGCACACGTACCTCTGGAACTTCGGCGACGGCGGACAATCGACAGAACAGAATCCGGCGCACGCGTATACGGCGGGCGGTGATTATGCGATCACGCTGAAGATCACCCGCGCCGATGGCGCGGTCGCGAATCTGTCGCGCACGGTGAAGGTCGCGGGCGCGAACAATTGCCCGCCCATGGTCGCCGGGACCAACATCATCATGGTGTTCGCCGGCACGAAGAGCCACTGCACCGGCACGACGCCCTGCCAGGAAGACGAGGACATCTCCTTCGGCATGGTCGGGGCCTACGACTTCGGCTGCAGCACGCACTCATTCGAGTGGAACTTCGGCGACGGCTCGCCGGTGGCGACGACGCAGTATCCGTCGCATACATACGACAGTCCGGGTGACTACAACGTGACCCTGAAGATCACGAACAGCAAGCAACAGCTCACGATGACACAGAAGATCGTTGCCGCTCCGACCGGGACGAGACGCAGGTCGACGCGCCACTGATCACGTTGCAATTAGGGGACGTTCATGATCATGGCTCTCGTGGCCATGCTGGCTTTCGGCAGTCTTCCGGCGACGGCGGACAACGACGACTCCTGCGATATCGCGGTTGCGCCGGCGGCGACGCTGCTGCTGCCGGTGTTCGACGTCAGAATCCCCGGAGGTCCAGAGCCGTCGACGGGTGATACGACGCTGTTCACGATCACCAACGTCACGCCTTCGCCGCAGATCGCGCACGTGACGATCTGGACCGACTGGTCTTATCCGGTTCTCACATTCAATGTTTTTCTCACGGGCTACGACGTGCAGTCGATCGATCTGTACGACATGCTGGTGCGCGGCGAGGTGGCGGTGAGCGGTGCGCCGCGCATCAGCAACAGCAATCCGAACATTTCCGATCAGAGCGTACTCCCGGGCGGATCGTGCTCCGGCGCCACTGTCCCCGGCACGATCGCGAACGAGCTGCTCGCCGCGGTACAGACCGCGCTGATGTTCGGTCTCTACAACATCGCCGGCACGACGATCGGCTGCGGTACGACTCGCATCGGTGGCACGCACGTCAATGCACGCGGCTTCGTGACCGTCGATGTCGTGACCGACTGTACGAACCTGCTGCCCAATAACCCGATCTACTACAACACCCAGATCCTCTTCGACAACGCCCTGATCGGCGACTATCAGCAGATCAGGTCGGATCCGACGATCGGGAACCTCGCCCAGGGAAACCCGATGGTCCACATCCGGGCCATCCCCGAGGGTGGACCGGCCGGTTACGTGCCCCAGCCGGGGACGACGAACCTTCCGTATACGTTCTACGATCATTACACGCCGGCCGGCAACAGGAAGATGGATCGCCGGGTGCCGCTGCC
>Ga0070675_100001066_pt1 | contig 19783 bp, 14 predicted proteins | sample KBSM43metaG_FD_65343 | JGI IMG/M metagenome (GOLD analysis project Ga0070675, IMG submission 65343) | Miscanthus rhizosphere microbial communities from Kellogg Biological Station, Michigan, USA - KBS M4-3 metaG | ecosystem: Host-associated > Plants > Roots > Rhizosphere > Soil ... | reverse complement strand
TGCATTTGAGATTGCAAGAAGCGGCCGGCCGGGTCCCGTTGTTGTCGATATTCCGAAGGACGTCCAGAACTGGATGGGCGAATATCAAGGCAAGGGATCTCTGACATTACGCGGTTATGACCGGCGCGTTCGCGAGATCCAGAATTCGCGCATCACACCGGAACACGCGAAGGCATTCTTCGACCTGCTGGCTGCGAGCGAACGTCCGCTGCTTTACGTTGGCGGCGGAATCATCAATTCCGGTGCTGCGGATGAGCTGCGCAGGTTCTCCGCGGCTTTTGGAATTCCCGTCACGACGACGCTCATGGGCCTCGGCGCCATGGACAGCGCGGATCCGCTGTCGCTGCACATGCTCGGCATGCACGGTGCCGCGTACGCCAATTACGCTGTCGAAGATTGTGACTTCGTCATTGCCGTGGCGTCGCGGTTCGATGATCGTGTTGCCGGAAAGCCGAAGGAATGGGCGCCGCACGCACGAGCGATCGCCCACATCGACATCGATTTCGCGGAGCTCGGCAAAGTGAAGCCGGTGAACTGGGGTCATGTTGGAGATGCAAAGGCTGCGCTGGCGGATCTTCTGGCTGCCGGAACCGGATTCAAGAAAGACTTCTCCGCGTGGCGGGCTCATCTCGACAAGATGAAGAAGGAGCATCCGCACAGCTATGACCGCGAGAGCGAACTGATTCAGCCCCAGTACGTGCTCGAATGCCTCAACGAAGTGGTTCATGGCGATGCGATCTTCACCACCGGAGTAGGGCAGCATCAGATGTGGGCGGCGCAATACGTTGCCCTGAAGAACGCGCGATCGTTTTTGACTTCCGGTTCGATGGGAACAATGGGTTTTGGACTGCCTGCAGCGATCGGGGCGCAGTTTGCCAACCCTGACAAGACCGTGATCAATATCGACGGCGACGGCAGCATTCGCATGAACCTGGGTGAGCTGGAAACCGTCACGACCTACAATCTGCCGGTCAAAATCCTGGTCTTGAACAACAGCGGTGACGGCATGGTGCGGCAGTGGCAGCGCCTGTTCTTCGCGGAGCGCTTCTGTGGCAGTGACAAGTCGCTTCACAAAAAGGATTTCGTCAAGGCTGCCGAAGCGGACGGTTTTGAGTTTGCGAAACGTCTCTCAGACAAGGCGCAGGTTCAGGATGTTCTCAAACAATTTGTGGACTATCCCGGGCCCGCGTTCCTCGAGGTAGTGATCGATCAGAACGCTTGTGTCTATCCGATGATTGGGCCCGGCTCGGGCTACAAGGAAATGGTGACGGGTGAGTTCATTCCGGCGCGAGCGGTAGCTGCCCAGAGCGCCGGCAAAGCCGATCTGTTTTGAGTACGAGGAAACCATGGACAATAAATTAATCATTTTCGATACGACTTTGCGGGATGGGGAGCAGGCTCCCGGCTTCAGCATGACCATTGACGAGAAGGTGCGAATGGCGCGCCAACTCGAGAGACTCAACGTGGACATTCTTGAAGCCGGCTTTCCTATCGCGTCCGAAGGCGATTTCGAGGCGGTACGCCGCGTATCGGCGGAGATTCGCACGCCCGTAATCGCGGGCCTGGCGCGGTGCGTAAAGAAGGACATCGACCGCTGTGCCAAGGCCCTCGAAGGAGCCAACAAGGCCCGCATCCATGTCTTCCTCGCCACCAGTGATATCCACCTCAAATACAAATTCAATAAGACTCGCGAAGAAGCGCTCGCCGGCGCCGCTGAAGGCGTCCGCTACGCGCGGACTCTGTGCGAGAACGTGGAGTTTTCTGCCGAAGATGCAGGACGAACGGATCTGGACTTCCTCGCAAAGGTGACCGAAGCCGTCATCAACGAAGGCGCAACCACCGTTAATCTGCCGGACACGGTCGGGTATTGCACTCCCGAAGAGTACGGGCTGTTGATCAAAGACCTGCGCGGTAAAGTTAAGAACATCGATAAAGCCATCCTGAGTACCCATTGCCACAACGACCTGGGCCTGGCGGTCGCGAATTCACTGGCGGGGATCCAGAACGGTATTCGTCAGGTGGAATGCACCATCAACGGTATTGGAGAACGCGCAGGAAATGCCGCGCTTGAAGAAATCGTGATGGCACTGCAGGTAAGGAAGCAGTTCTTCGGTGTTCACACGGGAATTAATGCGAAAGAACTCTACGCCTCCAGCCGCCTGCTCAGTGAAGTCACCGGCATGCCGGTTCAGGCCAACAAAGCCATCGTCGGAGACAATGCGTTCGCCCATGAAGCGGGCATTCATCAGGACGGAATGCTGAAGAACGCCATGACGTATGAAATCATGACGCCATCGTCCGTCGGCGTGCCTGAAGGCAAGATCGTCCTCGGAAAGCACTCGGGCCGTCACGCGCTTGCTGCCCGCTGCCGCGGGATGGGCAAGCCCCTCAGCGCCGAGGAACTCGAGCACGCTTACATGTTGATGACGACCGTTGCGGATCGCAAAAAGAAAGTCGATGACAGCGATCTCGAGGAAATCATCAGTGCCGCGCGCAGCAAGACAGCGACGGGTGCCGCTGCAGGACCTGCATGAAAAATCAGATTGCCTATCTTCCTGGTGACGGTGTCGGTCCCGAGGTTCTGACCGAAGCTCGCCGCGTACTTGAACTTTGCGGCCGCCTGTTCGATCGGTCATTCAACATCATTGAGGGTGCTATCGGCGGTAACGCCATCGACCGCTACGATTCGCCATTGCCACCGCCGACCGTTGAACTCTGCAAAAACTCTCAAGCCGTTCTGCTGGGTGCAGTCGGTGGTCCCAAATGGGACGGCGTTCCTTCGGCAAAGAAGCCCGAGCGGGGACTCCTGGAACTCCGGACTCTATTGGGAAACTTTGCGAACCTTCGACCGGTCTATGTGTTTAATCCGCTGGCGAACGGCTCCAACGTTCGCCCCGAGGTCGTGCGCGGCGTGGATCTCGTCTTCGTGCGCGAGCTGCTGGGCGGCATCTACTTCGGACAGCCCCGCCATCGTGATGCAAGCCGCGCCGTGGATACCGAAGTCTATACGGTCGAAGAAGTGCGTCGTGTTGCGCGCGTCGCATTCTCTCTGGCACAGAGCCGCCGCAAGAAGCTGACGTCCGTCGATAAGGCCAATGTTCTGGAGACATCGATTCTGTGGCGGCAAACGGTCGCAGAGGTTGCGAAGGATTACCCCGACGTGACACTCGAAAACCTTTACGTGGACAACTGCGCTATGCAGCTCATTCTTAAGCCAAAGAGTTTCGACGTTGTCGTGACGAGCAACTTGTTCGGCGATATCCTGAGCGACGAGGCCGGCGTTCTGGCCGGAAGCCTCGGTATGCTGCCTTCCGCGGCCGTTGGCGGTTTTGCAGGACTTTACGAACCTATCCATGGAACAGCGCCCGACATTGCGGGCAAGAGCATCGCCAATCCCATAGGGGCGATCGCTTCCGTTGCAATGATGTTCGAGCATTCTTTCAAGCTCCCCGAAGCGGCCAGGAGAATTGAGGCCGCCATCGCGAAGGCGCTGGACAACGGATACCGAACGCGCGACATCTACTCGGAATCGGCCGCGGATGCTGCGAGCCATAAACCGGTGACGACCAAAGAAATGAGCGACGCCATTTGCAGGTATATTGAGAACGTCAATGCAACCTAAGACGCTTTACGACAAGATCTGGGATTCTCACGTTGTTGTTCCGGAAACCGATGCTCCTGCGATTCTCTTCGTCGATCTTCACCTGATTCACGAGGTCACTTCGCCTCAGGCTTTCGATGAACTCCGGAAGCGAGAGCTCCGCATGCGGCGCACCGACCTGACATTAGCCACAGCGGATCACTCCATTCCGACGACGACACGCATTCTTTCGCCAACACAGGATCGCGAAGCCTACGATCAGGTGACTCAACTCGAAACCAACTGCCGCGACTTCGGCGTGCAACTTTACGGCCTTGGCAGCGATCAACAGGGTATCGTTCACGTAATTGGCCCGGAGCTTGGCATCACTCAGCCTGGCAAGACGATCGTTTGCGGTGACAGCCACACTTCGACGCACGGCGCCTTTGGCGCACTCGCCTTCGGTATCGGCACAACGGAAGTCGGTTATGTTCTCGCCAGTCAGTGTTTGCTGCAGCGCAAGGCGAAGAACCTGGAACTGGCCGTGAATGGAACGCTCAAGGAGGGCGTCACCGCGAAGGACGTCATCCTCTACATCATCTCGAAAATCGGCACTGCGGGCGGAACTGGAAGCGTCATTGAGTACACCGGTTCGGCGATTCGCAGCCTGAACATGGATGGACGCATGACGGTCTGCAATATGTCGATTGAGGGCGGTGCTCGCGCGGGGATGGTTGCACCCGATGACACGACATTCGAGTACCTGAAAGGTCGTCCGATGGCGCCTCAGGGGGCGGAGTGGGACAAGGCGTTGTCTCGATGGCGTGGTCTTACGACAGATGCCGGTGCGAAATATGACCGATCGATTTCATTCGACGCCGCAGACATCGAACCCATGATCAGTTTTGGCACGAACCCTGGTATGACAATTCCGATCACGGGAACTGTGCCAAATGCCGACACGGAAGAAATGCGCCGTGCGCTGAAGTATATGGGTGTCGAACCCGGCAAGCCCTTGCTCGATCATCCGATCGATGTTGTGTTTATCGGAAGCTGCACGAACTCGAGGATCACAGACCTTCGCGCCGCCGCTCAGATTCTCAAGGGTCGCAAGGTTGCGTCTTCTGTTAAAGCCGTCGTTGTACCGGGTTCCCAGCAGATCAAGAAGATGGCGGAGGCCGAAGGCCTTGATCGAATTTTCAAGGAAGCCGGAGCGGATTGGCGGGAGTCGGGGTGCAGCATGTGCATCGCGATGAACGGAGACAAGCTCGAGCCCGGACAGGTTTCGGTCAGCACGAGCAATCGAAACTTCGAGGGACGGCAGGGACCTGGAGGCCGCACGCTTCTGGCGTCGCCGCTGACGGCAGCAGCTTCGGCGATAACTGGCAGAGTCACAGACTTGCGCCGATTAGTAAACAAGTAACTCGTGTGTTCCTTCTCCCTCCGGGAGAAGGTGGCCCGAAGGGCCGGATGAGGGATTTGCAGGACTTGAAAATCCCTCACCCGCCGCTTCGCGGCACCCTCTTCCGGAGGGATCTCGCGAACAAAGATAGCAACCTCATATGACGAAACTCGACCGCATCACATCGCGCGTGACCAGCTTCACCGCCAAGAACGTCGACACCGACCAGATCATTCCCGCGCGATTTCTCAAGCGCATCGACAAGACCGGCTTCGGCGACCATCTCTTCGCCGACCTCCAGCCCGCCGAAGTCATGCAAATTCCCGACGCCCGTCAACGCCAGGTCCTCATTGCCGGCCCCAACTTCGGGTGCGGCAGTTCCCGAGAGCATGCCGTCTGGGCTATTCGTGATTTCGGCTTCCGCGTCCTCATCTCGACTTCGTTTGCCGATATCTTCAAAGAGAACTCGCTCAAGAATGGGGTGCTCACAATCGAACTCGACGCTCCCACGCACGCGAAGCTTATCGAGACTGCACAGACCTACCCAGACTCTCAAATGACGGTGGACCTGCCGTCGCAGACCATCGCGTTTGGCGGGACTCAGACGAAGTTCAACGTCAATAGCTTCTCCAAGACATGTCTTCTCGAAGGCCTGGATGAACTCGGCTACATCCTTCGACACGAGCCGCAGATCGCCGCGTTCGAGAAAAAGTCTTAACCCGTAAGGTTCGACCCTACCGCGGACTGGCCTCGAGTTTCTGTTTGATCGCAGTCAGTGTTTTTTCGAGTGCCGATCGACTCTTCCCCACAGCTGAAATGCGCACGATACTGCCTTTCAGGCCGGTAAGACCGGCCTGCTGGGAGGCTTTCATCGTGATCAGGTAAAAACCGCGTTCACCCGGGCGCGCGGTATCCTTCACGCAGACGGTGAGGTCGAGGGCAGTCTGAAAATAGTGACTCGCATAAAGCTGCTTTAACGCGACCGCATGTGCCGAACCAGCGGGGCTGTCCCCACGATAGGTAATCTGCTGAACGACTCTTCCCGTCGGCTTCAGGCCAAAATCTACTTTTTCCCAATAGAACTCGGACTCAGCATTGGGCAAGTCCACCGGATAGTTGACCAGAAGGCGGTTAAGCTCCGGCAAGTAGACCGGCAAGGCCGTTAAGCGACTCAGCAAGCTTTGAAACGCGTCACTGATGCGTGTGGGATGCTCCTTGTCGCGGTACACACCCAGCGCGGTATTCCCTCCTTTTTGGTAAGCCAGAATCGCGTCCATGGTCATCTGCTGCGCCAGCCGGTTCGCCTGACTGGCGGCATCCGGGGCATTCCAGTTCACGGATTTTCGAAATTGCTCCATCGATTCCGATGGCAACTGAACGTCGCAGTCTCCCGGCTTGCAGTTTTTCAGTTCCTTGAGGTCATCCTCATCGAGGGTGAATGCGGTCAAATCGGAAAGCCGCGGAGGATTGCTGAATTTCTGAACTGCCAGATAGCCGGGAAGCTTGCGCATGGCGTCGAAGTCATTCGCGAGTTTGAGATAACTTTCTGGTGCCGCATCGACGTAAATCGACCCAAAGATAAACACCTGATTTGGGTCTGCTGAGTCCAGAGAGATCGCTACGGGTTTGCCCCGATGAATTGAATCGATCTGGCCACTGCTCAGGCCGACGTTCTCCTTGAAGAATTTGTCGATTACAAGAGCTTGCTGTCCTGCAGTGAGGGTGGCCACCCCCGACAGCAGCAGGAAACAAGCCATCGACAATGCAGCCCTCGAGCGTCCTCTCCTACTCATGGCACATCGTTCCTTTCGCGTTCTTGTGCTCGCCGGTTGGCGGCGGACAGTGGTTCTCGTGCTCAGTGCGCGATCTTAAACCCAAAAGAGTGATGACGTGAAATTGTGTGTTTGCAGCGTTTCCATTACCATGAACCCACCATGCGCCCCACTATCTTACTTGCCCTGTCGATCAGTGTCTTTCTAACCGGGTATGTCACTCAATCCGCCCCTGTACGCATCGCGCAATCCGAGGTGACGTTTACCCGAGATGTCGCGCCCATCCTCTATTCGAAGTGCGTCGCCTGCCATCGGCAGGGCGAAGTCGCGCCGATGCCACTGTTGAGTTACGACGATGCCCGGCCCTGGGCAAAAGCGATCAAAGAGAAAGTTGTCTTACGTCAGATGCCGCCGTGGTTCGCCGACCCGAAGTACGGCACGTTTGCGAATGATCCCAGCCTGTCAGCCAGGGAGATTGAAACAATCTCAAAGTGGGTGGACGGTGGGGCGGCGCGAGGCGACGCCGGAGACCTGCCGAAACCTCCGCAATTTACAGAAGGATGGCAGCTCGGCGAACCCGACATGATCGTGGAATTGCCCGAGGTTCAGATTCCTGCAACGGGCCCGGACATTTTCCCAACACCGACGATTGCACTGAGTCTCTCGGAAGACCGTTGGATCCGCGCCGTTGAAATCCGCCCCAGTAACCGCGAGGTTACGCATCACTCTGTAATCTTCTCGACAAGTGCAGGCGCAACCATGGGCGGCAGCGGATTCTTCGACGTCCTGGCTCTGTGGTCCGTCGGCACACCGCCGACGGTTTACCCGGAAGGCATGGGGCGTTGGGTGCGAAAAGGTCAGACCCTGCGCACCAACCTTCACTATCACCCCAATGGAAAACCGCAGGTAGATCGGACGCGCATGGGGCTCTATTTCGGAAAGACTGAGTTGAAGAAAGAAGTAGTTGCCGCCCTCGCAGGAACCTTCAGTCTTTCGATACCGCCGCAGGCGCCGAACTACGAGATCAGGAGTGCTTACGTCGCCGAACAGGACATCAATATCGTTTCGCTGTTTCCGCACATGCACCTGCGTGGAAAAGACATGAAGATGACCGCCACCTATCCCGGCGGGCGCCATGAAACAATCCTGAATGTGCCGGCGTACAACTTCGACTGGCAGCTCTTCTACTATCCAAAGACGACGCTCACCTTCCCGCGGGGCACTCGAATCGATCTGGTCGCGCACTACGATAACTCGTCAGCGAACCCACGGAATCCGGATCCAACGCGCACAGTGACGTTCGGGGAAGGCTCTACTGCGGAAATGATGTTCGGGATGTTCGAATTTACCGCCGTGGATGGCATAAGTCCCAGGCCCGGCAATGTCTCCTCTCGAATGCAGGGATTGGCGGCGTCTTTTCCAAAGGGAACCGCCTATTCCATTACAGTCCCCCAGGCTGCGCAAACGATTCCAACGGTCCTCTACCTTCCGAAAGCCGGCGATGCCGCATGGTATTTTCCTGCGCAGGGAATTCTCAATGTGTGGTCCATCAATGATCTGACGTGGACGGGCAATGCGTTTAAGTTCACAACATCGATCCGTCTCGGAGCGGGCGCGGGAACATTTGCGGTTACTGGAGAGTTGAAAGAGGACGGCACGATCCACGGATCACTCGAATCGACCACTGCAAGCCGCGTTCCGTTTACCGAGTTTACAGGGACGCCAACGAAGGAGAATCTATGACACGCTTAACGAGAGCTGTTTTCTTCACGGCCGCGGGCCTGTTGCTGTTCGCATCCGAGAGATCCTCGGCCAGCGAGCTCGTCGGAATCTACGCGCTTGTGGACAGGGTTGTTTTCGAACCCAACGAACAGTCGCCGTACAGGATTCAAGTTTGGGGCGCCTTCTCGACAAGTCGAAATCCTGAAGCCGCGAAGCGCGGTTATCTCTATTTCAGACCTCCAAATACGCCGGAGTTTCAGGAGGCGGCGCTCAAAGAATGGAGAGACCTGAAGGCCGTGGCAGGGTCCGGCCAGGCTGTTGCTTTTGGCCAGCAGTACTTCTTCGTCCCACAGAGAGCGGTAGCCGACGCTTATTTCCAGGCGCTGCCGCGAGTTCGCCCGGCTTCAGAGAAGCCCGAGGGGCCGGATGGTTATCCCGTCAACATCGGCGTTTCGAAGCTGACAAATCCGACGGTCCTGAATCAACTGAAGGCTGCGCGTTAGCTAAGGCTTGTATGGCCGAGAAGCTGAGCTGATGATCGTGTTCAGCGTCGGAATGTCTTTCACTTCGGGCGAGTTGCTCTTGAACGTCCGGATATACGCGTAGATATCCTTTGCCTGCTTATCGCTCAACGTGCTCTCCGGGAAGTTCGGCATGTTGGTTGCCGGAGTTCCCGGCGCTCGATCGGCACGGAGCCGAAGAAATGCAACGAAGCCGGCCTCTGTCTGAAGGTTGCCCCAGTTGCCGACAAACGCCCGGCCCGTTTCGCCGTTGTAACCATGACAGGCATAGCAGCTGTAGTCGAAATACAGCTGCTTACCGGCGACCGCGTTTCCGGTCACGGGACTTGTGGGAGCCGGAGTCGTTCCAACACCGCCACGCGCGCCACGTCCTCCACCCTGCGGTGTAGCACCGTCACCACCGCCCCGGCCTCCACGTGCTTGTCCGCCTTGCCCGGCAGGCGTCTGTGCAGCACCGGCCGCAGGAGCTTGAGCGTAAGTTGTGATGAACGGAAGAATCACGAGCGCGACAGCCAGCACCGCGATGACGACCGAAAGCGGAATCCTCTTAAACGCGTTCATGTTTCCTACCGTGGTTGCGTGATGACATCGATCATGTACGGTTCGCCCTTTTTCACCGAATCGACGCCTCGCTTGAATGCAGCTGCCAGCAGCTTTGGATCTGAGATCGGACGAGCTTCGCTCTTCATGCCATAACATTCCGCCATCTTGCAGTAGTCGATGTAAGGATCCCGTAACGAATTTCCGATATGCCCCCGATCCGTTCCGCGACCGCGCACGCCGGCCATGAATTCCACAAACATCAGCTCCTGATGCCAGGCGCGATTGTTGTGCATGATGGTCAGCATGGGAAGCTTGTGGTGAACTGCGGACCAGAGGACGCCCGGCGCATAGTTGAGATCACCATCCGTCTGGATGTTGATGACGATGCGATTGCGGCTTTTCGCGGCTAACGCTGCGCCGACCGAAGCGGGTGCGCCGTAGCCCATACCGCCGGCGTCCTGTCCGCCGAGGTAGCTCCACGGCTTGTTGTGATCCCAGAGTTGAGCATGATGTCCGCCGGAAAAGCTGCTGGGAGAAGACAGGCACCAGTCTTCGTTCATGATCAGCGGCCAGAGTTCGGCGTACACACGGGCTGTGCTGACGGGGCTGCCATCCCATCCGGCTCGCTTGCTCTCGACGGCTGCTTTCATGGCTTCAACGCGTGCAGTCTGATTCGCTGCCGCATGTTTTGCGGTCCGTTCTGTCACCAGCCTGCGCTTGTCGGCCGTAAGCTGTCGCTTCACTTCTTCGATGATTGCGGGCAGGCTGGCCTCGGCATCCGCAGTAATCGTGCTGCCTCCTCCACCGCCACGGCCGCCTCTGCCGCCACCACCACCGCCTGCTCCCTGGATTCCGTTGAATCCGATCTTTGCGGTATCACGTTCGGCGGTAATGGTCGCGAGTGCCGGACCGATGATCGCAGCCTGAGCACCCGCTGTTTCCAACCCAAGGGTGTAATCGTAGTTTGTGTCGGCGCCGGCTCCCTGAAGGGGATGACGCTGAGGGAAGCTCATGGGCCCGCCTGTCGCGCTTGTGCTCGTGGTTGCGCCCAGCAGTTCGGCTAGTTGCACGGCCAGACCGACGCCTTCGGGAGTTCGCAGACGGCCAACCGCAATTCGCGGATTCTGAGCATTGACCAGCCCTGTCGCAATCTCTCGAACGCGTGTCGCGTCCACGGCAGGGAATACGGGCGGCGTATATTTCGGAACAACCAGATTGCCGGCTTCCTCCTTCTGCAACTCGATGTCGAGAACGACGAGCGTGGGCCCCATGGGAGGCGTGATGGCCTGCCGATAGGCTTCCTGCAGAACGGTCAGTGACTCCGGTAATGTCTTTGGAAGGGCGTCCCACTTTGTAAAGCTGCGGACCATGCCCGCCATGTCGGCTGCGCTGTGTTGTGCAATGAATGGAATGTCGCGGCCCGCGATCATCACGATCGGAACCCGGCCATGGTAAGCCTGATAGATCGACATCGCGGCGTGCTGAATCCCGATCGTGCCATGCAACACGGCGACCATCGGCTTTCCGGTTGCCTTGGCGTAACCGTGAGCCATGGTCACCGAGGATTCTTCGTGCAGCGCGGTAATCCACTCCGGCATGGTGTTGCGCTTGTCGCCGCCATAGTTGATGCACGACTCCTGAAACCCTTCGAAACTGGATCCCGGATTCGCGGCCGCGTATTCGACCCCCATCTCCTTCAGGACCTGCACCATCAGATCCGAACCCGGCCGGTTGACCGCTCGAGCCGTTGCCGGAGGCCGTGCATTGCCTGCATCGCGAGCGAGTTGCTCCGGAGTCGGCGCGGGAGCCCCCGTGGCCTGGCCGCGAACACCCTGCGCTGCGGTTCCGGTTGCTGGAGCCTGAGCGGCCTCAGAGGCCGGAAGCCCCGAAACCAGTGCAGTCGCTCCTGCCGCAGCCCCTGCCGCGGCTCCTTTCAAGAAACCCCGACGATTGACGGATGCTTTCCTGGATTTTGCCATTGCGTTCGCGCCTCCCGCCTTCCGGCTGATGCGATGTTGAGTTTGGGATAAAGACCTACGCAGTATTTTTTCAAATGCCCGGGGACGTCAAGGTATTTGGCGTCTGGGCTGGGCTGTTTTCAAAATGAAATGTGTCAGTTTGAACCTGTGCCGCGAAGCGCCGGATGAGGGATCCGGCGGCCATTTTCCCTTTCCAGAATTTCCGTACCACATCTATCCTTAACAACGCCTATGACAGCCAAGATGATCGTCTTCCTTGCTTTCACCAGCGTGACGCTCCTGTTCAACGCCGTCATCATCTGGTATGCCTACAAGGCTTTCTTCAACGTCACCTTCAAGGTCACCGAGACCCTCCAGGAACTTCAGGCGCGCGAAAGCACGAAAGTGTGGCTGAATGCCCTGGAGACTGCTTCGACGCACGCTGTCGCCCTGACCGACAAAGCCAAAACACAGCTCGCTAATTTCGACCCCGTGCTGGCTCGCGCCCACTCAAAGTACGAGTTCCGGCTGGCCCAAATCGACATCCACATGGAGAAGGGGATTAATAGGATCGTCAACAAAACGGAATCCCTTCAGAACTCCCTGGTTCGCCCGGCTCACCGACTCGGCGCGACCCTCGCCGGAGTCTTTGAAATGATGAACTACCTCGGCGGCGAGCAAGTCGGCAGTGATGCTCCTCCCGAGGCGAACGAGGGGAAAACAGAACCGGATCCAGAACCGGATCCAGGTCCAGGTCCAGAGTAGTCCTCTTCTCCAGAATAGTTCTGGGGACAGCCTCCGATTTCCGCCAGGTCCGTCGTCTCAATTCAGAGAATGCTCCCGCATCGTTTTCAATCAAGTCGAGGCGAATTTATGGACATGTCGGGGGACAGCTATGGTGTGGATCTTCACTTTCTGGCAATCCGACTCGTCGCGGTTGTCGTTCTATTAGCAGGAGCTTGGGTGCGTCCAAGTCTGCCGTTCAACTTGCGAGGTTGGCGTGACTTTAGCGAATTCAGGGCAAGAAAACCCGACATTTGAGGTGGGTGATCGGGTGAAGATCAGTGCGACCCCTTTCCAGGAGACGGTCGGAATTGTCGTGAGGATAATTCCCGGTCGGACCAGGACCATTCCTTGGGAATTTATGGTCAGAATCGCCGGACGGGTTCACCTGTTCTTCGAAGAGCAGCTAGTCCGGGAATTGTGACACAAACGCGCCACTTGGAGATTGACTACAAGTCGGCGCAAATCATCAAGGGTCGCCGTCAAGCTTGACGGTAGCACGAACACCCGCGATGATTTATCCCATGGACTCGAAAGAGCCTATGGTTGAGAGGACGGACGGAACAAAAACTCTCGGAGATATTCTTCATGCGCGCGCCATTCGCGCGTCGATGACCGAGGAACAGTGGTTCGCGCTGGTCAAGTCCGTTGCCAATTGCGATCAACTTGCGCTGCATACGCTTTATCAACAAACGTATCGGTTCGTGTTCACTCTGGCACTGCGCATAACAAATAGCCGGGAAACGGCAGAGGAACTGACTGTGGATGTATTCCACGACGTTTGGAGAAAGGCATCGACGTATGACCCGGCGAACGGGTCCGTCCTGGGCTGGATCATGAATCAAGCCCGGTCCAGGGCGATTGATCGGCTTCGATATGATCAACGTGCAAAGCGAGTTGGCGACGGAACGAATGCTCACGCCATTCCGGCTGCCCCAACAGATCCGCAACGAGAGTTCGAAATCAAAGAAGAGAGCCATATTTTAAAGACAGCGTTAAACGAGCTTAGTACCGCCGAAAAACAGGTAATCGAGATGGCATTTTTCTCGGAACTTACTCACGCGCAGGTAGCCCTGACTCTGAGTGAACCTCTGGGCACCATTAAGTCGCGAATTCGTTCAGGATTGAACAAATTGCGGGCGTACTTGCTTACGGTGAGGTGATCAAGTTTGAATTTCAAACCCGATCATGATCGAGATCATTTGGAATCGGCGTCAATGTACGCGCTGAACGCCCTGTCCGCGCCTGAGAGTCGCATTTTCGAAGCTCACCTTTCGGAGTGTTCCGAGTGTCGGAAAGAAGTCGAGACTCTCCGTTCCGTCGTCAACGTTTTTGCATCGTGGCCCGTTGATGTTCTGCGTCCTTCAGCACCGTTATGGGATCGAGTCTCGCGCCGAATCAGCGAGGAGTCGGGGCTTGAACCTTTCTCGCCGTCGCAAACGCCCGTGGCACCGGCGTGGGAAAAAGTCGCTGATGGATTCTTCTGCAAGGTTCTTTCCATTGATGCCAGTACGAACCGTATAGCGGCGCTCGTTCGGCTCGAATCCGGAGCCGATTATCCTGGTCACCGTCATGCTGGCCTCGAGGAATTGTACATGCTTCACGGTGAGTTACGGATCGATGGCAGGACCCTTCACGCAGGTGACTTCCTGCGGGGCGAGCCTGGAACGGTTGATCGTCGAGTATGGACTGAAACCGGATGCACTTGCCTGCTCTTTACCTCGCTGGAAGATTCGATCTTGTAAGTTATTCCCTATTTCACTTCGATTCAGGTCTAGATAAGAGAATCGCTTCTGTGGTGTGCTTAGGGATGTCAAGCACCCCTGGCAATTCCGTGGCCTGTTTCGCATGGCTCTAAAGATTTGGGACAACCTCCGACATTCGCAGATCTCGCCCAATTCGGGGGCTGTCCCCAGATCTAACAGATCTAGAACGTAAGACGAAGTTGCGCCTGGAACTGACGATGCAGGTTCGTCTTTCCACTGATCGTGCCGAAGTTGGTGTTATTGATCGACAGCGTCGGTGCGTTCGGCTCCGGATGATTCAGGATGTTCCGTGCATCCATGCGAACCTGCACCGTTTTCGACTCGCTGATCTTGAACGATTTTTGCAGCCCCGCATCAAAGCGCCACTGTCCGGGTCCTTCTACGGTTCGCTGGCCCATGGTTCCGCGGGTGCCGGGCGCAGGGTGCTGAAGAACGACTCTGTTCGTGGCGTCTGCGACAGCATCAAGGGTGCACTGTCCCGACAGGCCCTGGAGCGCCGTCACCTGAGCGCATTGAGGATCCGTCACGACGTTGTAAGCGCCCTTCGGGAAGTAGTTCCAGGTCGTGCCTGAGTCGTATTCGACATTGCCGGAATCCTTGGCAAAGGGACCGACGACGCTTGCCGTTCCATTAGCGTAGAGATTGCTCTGGGCTGCAATGCTGGTCGGCGCTCCACTGGTCAGATTGATGATCCAGCTTGTCTGCCAGTTCTCGATGATTCGCGCCCAAACGCCTGAGCTGTTTCCCAGCAAAAGCTTGTTCGGTCCGATCGGAAGCGCAAAAGTTCCGTTGGTCCGGAAGTCGTGCGTGCGCGAGTCCGACTGCAACGAGTAGTCCGCATGCCGGTCCGCCAGCGTTGTATATGTTGCTCCGAGCCCGCCGGCCTGTCCGGTACCGAGGTTCTTGCTGTACGTATACGTTGCCTGAAGGCTCAGGCCGTGTTTTGGCCGAAGGGTCACCTGAGTTTCCAGAGAGTGATAATTGTTGCTGTAAACGTTCGTCAGGTTGTTCACGGTGCCGAACTGCGGATTGGTCACGATAAAGTTTTCCGGAAAGCCATTCTGCCGAAGGACGGTTCCCACGACACCGGACGGAATGATGGGCAAAGTCGGATTGTTTGCGGCGGGGTAGTTCAGCGTGTTGAGCGAGGCTGCCACACCAGCGTAATTCCCGTTTGCGAGATTGCCCCGAAGAGTCGTGTTCGCCCGCAAATGCATTCCTGCTGTTTGCAGTACACCACCGAAGGGGGAACCGACGGGTCCGAATCCCGTCCCGGCAATGTTCATGCCCCGAAGCATGTCTTCCATCACCGTCAGCGCCGGATTGAAATCATCGCCGGCGCGCGCCGCGTCGAAGGCTTCCTTCAATCCGTTGTAGAGGAAGTTCGGCTGATTGATGTTGACCACGGGGTCCCACTGCTTTCTGGAAAGAGTTCCGATGTAACGCAAGTCGAGCGTGACGCTCGGCGAGATGCTCCGCGTCAGCGAGAGGGTCAGGTTCTGAGCGTAGGGAGTACTCAGCCCCGCATCCGGAATATAGATCTGCTGGTTGCGAGGTCCGGTCAGAAGACTTGGCTGCATCGGTTTGAGTGGCGCGCCTGAAGGTGTGAGGGTTCGAACAGGGATCAGCGACGGATTTATCTTTGTGAGATCGAGATAGGGGTCGCTGCTCGGCGGCACATAGCTGGCAATGTCGCTGGCGCCCGGCACATTGATCTCCTGGATGATGTTGTTGCCCGATTGGTTGATTTGATACGTGATCTGGTATCCGCCTCGCAGCGTGGTCTTGCCTGTGCCGAACCACGGGACTTGCCAGGCAAATCCAACGGCCGGCCCGATATTGTTCCAGTCGTTCGGGTACCACGGGATGTCGGGATTTGGAGAGCCTTTGCCTACAAACTGCAGCGTCGTTACATCGGCGCGCTGTCCGGGTCTCATCCAGCCGTCCCAGCCACGTCCGGAAATACCGAACATGGCGTCGCCTCCGCCGACCGGAAGCGGCATCAGGCCATCGGATTCCCACGGCACCGAGAAATATGCCCAACGCACGCCGAGGTTGAGTGTGAGGTTCTTATGCACCTTCCAATCGTCTTTAACAAAGAGGCTCGCCTCGTTCTGATTGTGCATATCGCGGATCCGATGATCGAAGTCTTTGTAGTCGGAAAAGGTTTCCGTATTTGTCGGATCCGTTATCCAGCTGCCCTGGCTCAGGTTGCTCAACGATCCAGCAAGGAAACTCAGCTGTTGCCTCATCCTCTGATTGTTTCCTGTGGCTGGAGTACCCGCCAATCCGGGGACGTTTGTGCTTGTGATGGCATTTGCCGGTATTGCAGCCAGCTGGGTATCTCCGCCGATCGCTGCCGGTATCAGATTGTTGATGGCGTCCTGTCCCAGCGAATGTCCCTTGCGAAGTTCACCTCCCATTCTCAGAACGTGGGCGCCTTTGGTCCAGCTGAAGGTGTCGCCAAAGGACCACAGAGACGTATCGTCGAAATAGGTGGCCTGGCCGCTGGCAACGGGTATCGTGTTGAAGCTCTGCAAACCGATAATGAGCGGGTACCCATTAACGGCGGGAAAGAATGACAGAGCGTCGTTACCCGTTTCGGGATTGTTGAACGCGCTGTACGTCCTGCCTTTGGTCAGGCGGTATCCTAAACGGGCCTCATTGAGAAGCGTGGGCGACACCGTAGATGTAAGAGTTACTGCGAGAGTCTGAGGCTTTCGGTTAACCGCGCCTCGGAACCCATCCGGAACAATTTCATAACCCGCGTTGCCCGAAGACACTTCATACGTGTAGCTGCCGGACAGCTTTTCAGACGAGCTGAAATTGTGATCAATCTTCACGTTAATCTGCTTCCGGTCGAGATTTCCACCGAATGCGAAGATACCCTCGGAGCCTCCTCTTTCTCTGCGCGTCCAGCGATAGCCGGCCGTGTTCAGGCCGTCTCCTACTTCATAGTTGTTTGGCAACGGCATCTTGCCGAGGACTGTGTAGACAAAGCCTGTTGGGTCCACAGTCTTGCGATTCGTATCCCACGTGCCCGTCGAAGTCGGGACCGTTCCGATTTGCGCATTAGAGCAGTCTGCATTGAGCGAGGAGGCATTGGTTACCGGCCCAAACACGCTCACGTACCGAAGCTGGCCCGCAAACGGATTGCTGGGATCCTGAGCGCCGGGCTTATACGCCGGTTGCAAAGGATTGCCGAGAACATCAACGACCTGAATCGTCGGTGTAGCGCCTGTGGCCTGGAGGGGTTGGGTTGCGTTTCCGTTGTTCCAGTCGTCGAAGTATCGAAAGATGCCATTGCGCGCGCACGGCGTAAGGACCACAGGGTTTTGCGTCGTTCGAGCGTTGGCGATCACTCCATCCCAAAGAGCAAAGAAGAACGTCTTGTTCCTGATAATGGGTCCACCAAGGCTGAGTGTGTACTCGTGGGCATTGGTCCAATTCGGTTTCGTCGGTTTCCACGCCCCTGTCGTCGGGTCTACAGCTCTGTTGTTGGCCCACGTATTGGCGTCCAGCGCCGAGTTTGTGGCTGACCACACGACGCTGCCGGTATAACGGTTGGTGCCCGAGCGCGTCAGGAATTGAATCTGTGCATTGCCCCGCCCCAGTTCCGCATCTACAGGAGCGAGGATCATGCGCACTTCGCCGATGAGGTCCGGGTTAATGAAGGTGGCCGTCTGCGCTCCAGCTTGAACCCAATACGCAGATCCGCTTGTATCCACCCCGTCGCGCTGCATATTGACCTTGTCGGCAGACACGCCGGCGAAGGTTCCATTCACGCCGTCATCGTTCATGCGCGCGCCCGGCAATATTCGAAGGAGATCGAGAACGTTATTCCCCACCAGGGGCAGGTCCTGCACCTTCTCCTGGGAAAGAACCTGGCCAACCGACGGACTGGCTGTTGTCAAAAGTGTGTCGGCAGCGACGCTCACTTCAAGGTTTGTGGCCACTGAAGCGATCTTCAACGTGAAGTTCAACCGAATCTGATCCCTGTTTCCGAGTTGAACATTCGTAAATGTCGCAGTCTGAAAGCCAGGCAGCCGCGCGGTCACGGTGTAGACTCCCGGCGATAAGCTCGCGAAGTTGTAGGTCCCCGCCTCGTTGCTCACAACATTCGTGGCAACACTCGTGGCATTGTTTGTCGCTGTTACAGTGACTCCCGGTATCAGAGCGCCGGTGCCATCATCGATGGTGCCGCTGACGGTTGCAGAAGTGGATTGCGCAAACGTTGGCATGAATGACGCAAAAAGCACCACGTTCGCTATAGCAAGAAAATACTTGCTCATGGTTGCCCCCCCGTATTTTTTGTTCGGACTGCGTTTCCCCTGAATGAAGAACATCGCAACGGAAGACGTATTGCGGTCTTCCCGAACTCGGGTTTTTCATGACTTGGCAGATCGAGTTTGGGAGCAAGATATTCCGGTCGCAGAATCAATGTCAATGGCAGAACCGGCAATGGCAGCGAGACTGCAAAGCTTGCCGCAATGCTGTCAATACGTCGAGCGAGTCGTCGCCACAGATTCTTTGATGCTAAAGTGTTCCACCATGAAGAGCATTCGATTGATGTTCGCGCTCGGAATCGGGCGTTGTCCGGATTCTAACCTGTTCGTCAGGCTCGCCTTTGAGATCCTCGATCCAGGACGGTGTTTCTTTCGGTTTTGAGATCCCAGGAGAAGACCTAAGATCTGGGGAGACCTGCAAGAGCCTCCGATTAGGGACGTATTGAATCGTCAACCTGGCGCGGTTCTGATACTGGCGCCGAACTGTCGGAAAATAGGAACCGAGTGGTCTGGCCCCGATTCTATCGGTGAGCGAACCTTCGGCGATGCCACTCCCATGCGGATTCCACAATGTGAACCAGGGAGCTGATTTCCGCCTCCCAGCCCAGGACTTTCTTTGCGCGGTCCACGGCGGCGACGAGCACGGGAGGATCCCCTTCGCGGCGTGCGGCTTCCGGCGCTTCAAACCGGACTTCAGTAACACGGCGCGCGGTCTCGATGACTTCCCGAACGGAATAACCTTTGCCCGTGCCAAGATTGATCGCCTGAGATTCGACCTGCCCGGCAAGCAATGCCTTCAATCCGACAACGTGAGCGGAAGCCAGGTCCGAAACATGGATGTAGTCCCTGACGCATGTGCCGTCCGGCGTCGGATAATCCGTACCGTAGATCTTCACTTGCGGTTGGCGGCCCATCGCCGCGTTGAGCACGAGAGGAATCAAATGCGTCTCGGGATCGTGGTCCTCGCCGATCTCTCCGCTCGCATCCGCGCCGCTCGCATTGAAATACCGCAGCGAGAGATACTCGATACCGTAGATCTCGCGAAACCACTTCAGCGCGCGCTCGAAGGCCAGTTTCGTTTCGCCGTAGGGGTTGATGGGGTGTTGAGGCGTGTCCTCGTCGATGGGAACGATCTCGGGAATGCCATACGTCGCACACGTCGATGAGAAGATGATGTGCCGCACGCCGGCGTTCTTCATTGCCGTCAGAAGATTGATTCCGCCGGTGACGTTCGTCGCGTAGTAAAGCTCCGGGCTCCGAACGGACTCCGGCACAAGCGCCCTGCCGGCAAAGTGCAGCACGCCGTCAATTCGATAGTGCTGAAAAACACGTTTCAGATTTTCCGGATTGCAGAGATCGCCTTCGACAAAGCGAACACCTTCAGCGAATTCGCGATGCCCGGTAGAGAGGTTGTCGAAGATGAGCGGTTCAAACCCGCTTCTGCGAAGAG
>Ga0070675_100001064_pt1 | contig 19794 bp, 16 predicted proteins | sample KBSM43metaG_FD_65343 | JGI IMG/M metagenome (GOLD analysis project Ga0070675, IMG submission 65343) | Miscanthus rhizosphere microbial communities from Kellogg Biological Station, Michigan, USA - KBS M4-3 metaG | ecosystem: Host-associated > Plants > Roots > Rhizosphere > Soil ... | reverse complement strand
CTCCGGCGTGCAAACCAGCAGCCCGGAAGGGCTGCGAGGACATTAGCCCCGGGTTGAGCGAAGCGATACCCGGGGTCACCGCGACCCTCTACACAAACGCACGCTGAAAGCGTGCGAGGATATTCCCGTTAGTCAACAGGCCTGGCCAGGAGGGGTCGATACGCCTAAGCTACTTCAGCGCCTTCTCCATTGCGGCAACCGTTCGTGACAACGCCGGCTCCGGCGTTCCCAGCTCACGCACGCGTCTCAGCGTCGCTAGTGCATCGGCATTTTTATCGTTCTCGGCTTGCAGGATTGCCTTCTGGAACAGCGCATACTGAGCCAGCTTTCTGGAAACCGGCAGTTTGTCCGCGTGGAACTTCTCAAAGTAGGCGATGCCGTCCGTCTTCTTTCCCTGGTCCAGATACCACTCCGTGACCCAGGCGTACAGCGCGTGATTCGCCGGATATTCCGACATTAGCCCCTGCACCACCTTGAGCGAGTCGGCATACGCCTCGTCTTTCATCAGCGCGGTAAACAGGACGATTTTCGCTTCCGTTCGTCCATAACGGCCCTTCTCGGCGGCAGCACGTAACTGCTGGAGACCCAGAACCGGGTCTCCGCTCGCACCCAGAAGGAAAGCAAGAGGTCTCAGGATGGCCGGTACCTTTCCGGTGAAATAGTTGTATGCCCCGATGCCCACGAGGATGTCGGTATACTTCGGATCCGCCTTGAACACCTCTTCCGCGTAGTTGTGCGCGGCTCTGCCGTCCATAACCGTCCTGTAACCCACACCGCTCAGCGTCAGCCGGAATCGAGCCTTGCTGCCCCACGCCGAAGCCAGATAGGCCTGAATCTCAACAGCGGGATACTTCTTCCCCTTGAGCGCTTTCTCGCCAATCGAGATAGTCTTGTCCTGGATCGCAAAGAATTGAGTCTCGATGTCGTCCCGCGTGGGATCGATCTGCGCTTCCCACCAATAGGTTTCTGCTTCAAGAAGGAACCCGACGGGATGGTCCGGATGGGTACCCTGGAGGCTGCGCGCAACCCTCCGGGCATCGGCAAGATCAAGGTTGTAGGTGGCGCTCATCGCGCGACGGATCGCCTGGTCGGCCGCCGGGTCTTCATAAATGAACGACGGCGCCGCGGCAGGGCCTGCAAGCACCAGCGCCAGCAGTAGGGTGACCATGACGGCATCATACCCGCAATCGTTGCTAAAAGAACCCCGCAGCATCCTTGCTGCGGGGAGGGGGAGAGGGGGTTATACAGATCTATAGACCCCCGAACCCTCCCGTCGGTTAACAGAAAAAGAAAAAGGGGCGGAAAATCCGCCCCTTTTTCCAGATAGAGAAGGTTTTGTTCTGACGAACTACTGCATCTTCAGCTTGAAGCCGCCTGCACCATCGCTCTCACGATACTTCGCGTGGCAGGCCTTGCACTGACCAATTGAAGTCGCAGACGCCTTGGCATCGGCGAGTTTCCCAGTCTTGGCTTCTTTTGCAGTCGCACCGGCGGCCTCAGCGGCCGTTTTCGCAAATCCTGCAGCTTCCGTCATCTTCATCTTCGTAAATTGAGCTTCAGCTTCAGTGAACAGTCCCTGGAGCTTGGCTGCATCCGTCGCGATCTTCATGTAATCCGGCATCGGATTGGTGATTGCAGCATTTAAGCCCGGGGCTCCCGCAGCTCCCTGCCACAACGGTCCGACCTCCTTCATGATCGCGTCAAGGTCTCGTCCCTGGCCGATAAGACTGATCGCAAGTGCCAGCACGAAACACACAGCAATGACTATTGAAACTCTCCGCATTTACCCTCCTTAAAATCAGTTCCTTGCCACCAACGAGTGAACTCGGGCTACTATAAGAAAGTCATACCCCGTAGTCAATTGATGTTTCAGCCCCTTAGGTCCCGGACGAGCTTCGTCAAGGCAGGGACAACCTTAAACAGGTCATCAACGATCCCGTAATGCGCCACCTTGAAAATAGGCGCCTCCGGATCCTTATTGATGGCCACGATGCATCGGGCATTCTGCATCCCCACCAGGTGCTGAATGGCGCCGGATATACCTACGGCGACATAAAGCTTGGGGGAAACCGTCTGCCCTGAGCTGCCAATCTGATATTCCCTGGGCAGCCACTCCGCATCCACGACAGGCCGTGATGCGCCGACTGCACCTCCCAGCGCATCAGCGAGTTCCGAGATCAAGCTGAAATTTTCCTTTTGCTTGAGCCCGCGCCCTCCCGCCACGATAACCGAGGCGGATGCCAAATCGACATTCCCTTTAGACGCTTTGGACACTCCAAGGGAGCGCCGCCGGACAGGTATTTTTGTGAGGTCTACCGGCAGGGCTTCCCTTTCGGGTGTGCCCCCCATCTCGATTTCGTCCCCCGGAAACGAGCCCGGCACCAGAGTCGCCAGGAAGGGGCCGCCGTTCTTCGGCATGACCTTCAGATTCATCTTGGCATTGAAAACCTGCCGCGTGAGGACGAGATGGTCTCCGATCTTTGCGTAGTCCACGCAACCCGCCACCAACGGCTTGCGCAGGGCTACCGCCAGCCTGGGCATGAAATCCATACCCTGCGTGGTGTGGCCAGCGACAATCAGGGCTGGGCTGCGCTGATCCGTGAGGGTCTTCAAAGCGTGAACCCAGGCATCCGGATCGTAGGTGTTCAGTCGCGCATCGTCGATGGTAAGAATTCGCTCGATCTTTGCCGTCGAAAGCATCTCCAAATCGACCCCGGCCGAACCGAGCACAAGCGCCTGCACCGGCATTCCCAGGTCCCTTCCGGCGCGCTGCGCAAAAACAACCAACTCCTTGGAGTTCGCGGTGAGCTTGCCTTCACGGTGCTCCGCAATAATGAGAATCATTGGCTCACCACCCTCATAACACCTTCGCTTCCTTCCGCAGTTTCTCGACAAGCAACGTTACCGACTCCTCAGGCGTGCCCGACAAAATCTCCACGCGGCTTTTCTTCTCAGGAACAACCAGTTCTTTGACCTCGAGCATTGGATCGCTGGCGGCGACACCGACGTCACCGGGAGACCAAACGACGAAGGGCTTCTTCTTCGCCGCCATAATCCCTTTCAACGACGCGTATCGCGGCTGGTTCGCCCCATATTGGATAGTGACAACAGCCGGGAGCGTCAGTTCCACACTTTCGATCACGCCGCCTTCAAGCTCGCGCTCCACCTGCACCATCTTCCCTTCCGGGTTTGCGCTGATGGCGATGGCCACCGTGGCGTGAGACCAGCCCAGGAACTCGGCAAGCATAACTCCTGTAGCTCCGGTGCCAAGATCGTCAGACTGGACGCCGGCGAGAACCAGGTCCGCACCGCCATCTTTCTCGATGGCGCGAGCGAGAGTTTCCGCGATGTTGAACTCTGTTGCGCCCCGGAGGTTTGTATCGGAAATCTGGATGGCACGATCCGCGCCCATCGCCAGGCCGGCGCGTAAAACCTTGGCGGCTTCCTCGCCGCCGAGCGAAAGGGAGACGACCTCGCCATTATGCTTTTCTCGAAGCCGCAGAGCCTCTTCTAGTGCGTAGTTGTCGGCCTCGCTGGCTATGAACGTGGCGTCCTGTGTTTTGATCCAGGTCTTCGATTCGTTGATCACCAATCGCGTGGCGGGATCGATAACGGGTTTGATACAACTGAAAATTTTCACGCGGGTGATTTTACGTGAATTTCATTGCGGGGTGCCTGGAATTGAGTTAAACACTCCGTGTCCCCCGACAACGGAAACTGAAAAGCATGGAAAAATCAGCGATCAAAAGTATCTACACGACACATGATTTGAGCCGTCTCCTGCACGTCAATCCACGATCTGTCATCAACTGGATCGAGCAGGAGCGTTTGCAATCATTTAGAACCCCCGGAGGACATCGCCGCGTCCGCCATGAAGACCTGATGGCGTTTCTCAGGAAGCACAAGATCCCGATGCCCGCTGCGTTGACGACTGGGAATTTCAATGTCCTGATCGTCGAGAGCGAAGAAGATGTGACCCAGTCGATTCGGGAGTCGCTGGCACTCCAGAATGGCTACAACGTCAGCACGGCAAAGGACGGAATCAGCGCGCTGCTTGCCGTCGGACGCGAACGGCCCGATCTGATGATCATCGACGTCAAGATTCCGGGAGTAGATGGGCTCGAAGTGTGCAGACAGATCAAGTCGGACCCTAAGAGCCACACGGCTGTCATCGCGATCGGAAGCCAGCCCGACAGCGCGGGAACCGCGGCTACGGCCGGTGCCGATGCGTTCGTCGCCACGCCCCTGGACCGCGATGCCCTCTTGTCCCACGTCAAGAGATTGCTTCAGGTGATGTAAAGCCGGGCTGAATCAAAGAAAATGGTCGCTGATCAATGTTCAATTTTCCTTTGTCATTTTCGGATGCGCCTTCGGCGCGGCATCTTTAAGAAATGATTGCGCAAAGCGCCGCCACCGATGGCAACTGACAATTGAACATTGAACAATGACCATTTCTCCACATCTTCTCAGCTGAGGAGGGGAGGCTTCCGGTCCACTTTCCCTTCCCCCTTTATGTGCAAAGCCGGGTTTTACCAGTGCTCTTTCCCCGCGCCTTTCGCTGCCCACTCTCCCAAAGAACGCGCTATGCTACAAATGTTGGTTTTAGGGGCTTTGCACAAAAAAGGCATCACGGGCGCTCATAGAGCGCCCCTACAGTCACACGCCGCAAGCTGTAGGGGCGGTCTATGACCGCCCTGGAGTTTTTGTGCAAAACGGGTTTTAGGGGAGGCTGAGCACTTGTGGTGATGAGATTTCTCAGGATTCTGCTATCCGCATTCCTGACCGCCCTGCTGGCTTCCGGATGTGGGACTTCTCCGGGAACCGCGGCGGGCATCGAGTCCGCAAGTAAGAACACCAAAGCACCCGATCCGAACCTGCGCAAAGTCAACACCATCGTTGCAGCCGAAAAGTCTGTCGAACAGCTTGTGGTCGTGACAGGAACCCTTGCTGCCGAGCAGGAAATCGTCCTCGGGCTCAAGGTTGCCGGGCGTATTTCCAACCTGCCGGTCGATCTGGGGAGCACCGTTGAAAAGGGAGACGTCATTGCCCGGCTCGATACCACAGACTTTACCCTTCGGGTTCGCCAAAGCCAGGCCGCGTTGGAGCAAGCGCGTGTGAGACTTGGCCTGCCTCCCGACGGGAACAGCGAAGAGGTCAATCTTGAGCAAACAGCATTTGTCCGCGAAGCTCGCGCTCAAATGGAATCTGCCAAAGCCCGTCTCGACCGCGCGACACAACTTTTCGAGCGGGGTCTTCTGGCCAAGGCCGACCTTGACCAGGTAAGCGGAGCGTATAAAGTTACCGAGGCGCAGTACGCCGACTCTCTCGATGAAGGCAAAAACCGTCAGGGTATTCTTGCGCAGCGGCGGTCCGAGTTGGAAATCGCTCGCCAGCAGCTGGCCGATGCCGTTCTCTATTCCCCCATTGCCGGTGCCATTCGTCAGCGGCATGCCAACGAAGGGCAGTATCTGGCCGCCGGCACGCCCGTCGTCACCCTCGTTCAGATGAATCCGCTGCGACTCAGGACAGAAGTTCCGGAACGCGACGCGCAGAACATACGAATCGGAATGATGGTTCGCGTTGCGGTTGAAGGCGCTGGAGGAACACACCAGGGACGTGTGGTTCGTCTCAGCCCGGCGATCGACGAAGCCAACCGGACGCTTCTGGTCGAAACCGAAGTTTCCAATACGAGCAACTCCCTTCGGCCCGGGGCGTTCGCGCGAGCGGAGATCATTGCTTCCGCAAGCCAGCGGGCTTTGATGGTGCCTCCAACCGCAATCGTGACCTTCGCCGGTATCGATCGTGTATTCACGGTTCAGAACGGAGAAGCGGCCGAGAAGCGCGTTCGCACGGGACGCCACAGCGAAGCCGGAGTCGAAATCCTCGAAGGGCTCTCTGCCGGAGAGAAGATTGTCATCGAGCCGGGAAATCTTACGGACGGTGAGAAAGTCACCGACGCTACGGGACAGTAGACGTGCAACGACTCGCAGAACTCTGCATCCGCCGTCCGGTCTTCGCATCGATGATCGTCCTGTCGATCGTCGTCATCGGCGCCACGAGCTACTTTCAGCTGGCTCTCGACAAGCATCCCCAGGTGGAACTTCCCACGGTTGCGGTTCGCACGCTGCTGCCCGGCGCCTCTCCTGACGAAGTCGAGAGTTCGGTTTCCCAGGTTGTCGAAGAAGCGGTAAATACAATTGAAGGGATTCAGGAACTGCGATCCGGTTCCGGCAATGGTTCTTCAAACGTCATCATTACCTTCAACCTGAATCGCGATATCGAAACGGCAGCCCAGGATGTGCGCGACCGCGTCGGTACGATCATGCGAAATCTGCCGCCCGACATCCTGCCCCCAACGATTCAAAAGTTCGACAGCGACCAGTCCCCTTCTCTCTCGATTGCGCTTGTGAGCAACAGGCCGATCCGAGAGCTGACGGAAATCGCCGACAAGGTGGTTAAGGAACAGGTCGAGCGCAGCCCGGGTGTCGGTGCGGTCGGAATCAATGGCGGTATGGAGCGCGCTGTCAATATCTGGATCGATCCGGACCGGCTCACTGCCTACAAACTGCCCATCAATGCCGTGCGCGATGCGATTGTCCGGCAGAACACCGATATCCCCGGCGGCAGCGTGACCTCCGGTGCGCGGGAACAGAATCTGCGGACCATGGGCCGCCTGGTTTATGCACGAGACTTCAACGATCTCGTTGTCGCCACCGTCAATGGATCGCCGATTCGAATTCGCGATCTTGGATACGCGGAAGACGGCACCAAGGAATCACGCAGCTCATCGCGGGTAAACGGCAAGCCGACGGTAACTCTGGAAATCCGCAGGCAAACCGGTGCGAACACCATTGAAGTGATCGAAGGGGTCAAGCAGAGCCTTCAGAAGATCTCCGCTCAACTGCCTCCGGACGTGAAGCTGCAGGTCCTCGAAGACCAGTCGGGATTCATTTACGCCGCGCTGCACGAAATCAACGTTCACCTGATCATGGGCAGCATTCTTGCCAGCCTTGTTGTGCTCGCGTTTATGCGAAATTGGCGGGCAACGATTATTGCGGCCGTCGCAATTCCAGCGTCGCTGATCGCGGCATTTGGCGTCATGTGGGCGCTCGATTTCACGTTAAACAGCGTCACGATGTTGTCCCTGGTGCTTATGGTCGGAATCGTTATCGATGACGCCCTTGTCGTGCTCGAGAACACGTTCCGCTTCATGGAAGAAAAAGGCATGCCGCCGTTCGAGGCCACCCGGCTGGCAACCGCCGATATCGGCCACGCCGTGCTGGCGACGACATTGAGCCTTGCGGTCATCTTCATTCCCGTTTCGTTCATGTCGAGCATTGCCGGACGCTTTCTCTATCAGTTTGGAATCACCGCCGCCGCGGCCGTGATGGTCAGCCTACTGGTTTCCTTCACGCTGACTCCAATGATGTGCGCCCGAATGCTTCATGTTTCCGCGAAGGATGGGGGAGCTCATGATGCGGCGCGCTCGCGCCAGGGTTTCTACCGATGGATCGATGCGGGGTACATGACCAGCCTTAGATTCTCGATGAAATACCGGGTGCTGGTGGCGCTGGTCGGTATCGTCGTCATCGGTCTTTCGGTTCCCATGTACCGGCTCATCCGCCAGGACTACCTGCCGACAAACGTCGATGACGGTCAGTTCGAAGTTCGCGCGCTCGCCCCGGAAGGCGTCAGTCTTGCCGCAATGGATGAAGTCATGAAAGTGGTTGAAGGGAAGCTCATGACGACGACCGGAATAACCACTGTTCTGGGAAGCACGGGCGGCGACTATAACGGCTCCCTCAGCTCCGGACGAATCTGGGTGCAACTGATTCCCCACGAGGAGCGTGTCTTCTCATGGATGCGTTTCGCCCAGGGCATTCTGCATGGCGCTCCCCTGGAAGCTTTCCGAAATAACTTCAGCCAGCGCGACGTGATGCAGAACGTGCGGAGGCAGCTCGCGCAATACAAAGACATTCGCTTTCAGATCAACAATAACCAGTCCATCAATCTCGCGGGCGCCGGCTCCCGGACCGACATCGGGTTTGTCTTCCGCGGACCGGAAATTGAAAAGCTCGTTGGATACGCTTCGGAACTCGCGAAACGCGGGCCGGAGCTGGGCCTTCTGGACGCCCAGGTTTCGATCCAGCTCAACCGTCCCGAGTTGAGACTGGAAGTCGATCGGCAGCGCGCGGCCGATCTCAACGCCGACGTTCAGAGCATCGCTTCGGCGATGCGGCTCATGGTTGGCGGCGACGATCGCGTGTCGAGATTCCACGATTCGGCAGTGAACGAAGACTATGACGTCCAGCTGCGGCTTGCCGAGGGATCACGCAACGATCCCGATACGATCTCGCGACTTTACGTTCCGACACGAGACGGGAAGCTGGTACGCCTCGATAGCGTGGTCAAACTGACTCCCGCGCGAAGCGTGTCCCAGATCAATCGTCTCGATCGCCAGCGCCAGGTGACGCTGCAGGCTTCCGTCGCGCCGGGCTACGGCACGGCGGATCGCAATCAAGCGCTCATCGAAGCGGCACGCGGACTGAACATGCCTGCAGGCTATTCAACGCTCATTACCGGCAGAGGCCGCGAACTGGAGCGCACTTTCAAAGAGTTCCTCATTGCGTTCGCGTTGTCGGTCGCGTTCATGTACATGATTCTCGCGTCTCTGTTCGAAAGCATCACACATCCGTTCACAATCCTGCTGGCGCTGCCTCTCGCCGTACCATTTGCGTTGTTCTCGCTTTGGGTCACGGGCCAGAGTCTGAATCTCTATTCCGCGTTGGGAATGCTGGTGCTTTTTGGTGTGGTGAAAAAGAATGCCATCCTGCAGATCGACCACATGAACACGCTGCGTGCGGAGGGCCTTCCGAAGCTTGAAGCGATCCTGATTGGTAACCGCGACCGCCTCCGTCCGATCCTGATGACCACATTGGCGCTCGTCGGCGGCATGCTTCCGCTGGCCCTGGGAACCGGGCCCGGTGCCGAGGAGCGCCGGGCAGTAGCAGTTGCGGTGATAGGCGGACAGAGCCTCTCCCTGCTCCTGACGTTGCTCATGTGCCCCGTCGCCTACTCGCTGATTGATGATGGTGCAGTCTGGTTGCGAAGCGTTCTTAAGGGTTCTCTCCGCCCGGCAAAGAGTAGAAGCTAACTGCCCAGGATCTGACGGCGCTTTAACAAGCCGCCCATCGAAATTCCCGCAACCAACAGCGCCAGTGTTGAACTTTCCGGCAACTGCTGAGCGGTTCCGAAGATGAGCCGATTGGAATTCAGCGTAAAGCGAAGCTGAGCATTCGTCACGGCAAATCCCGTATTCGGGAACGATGTGTCGAAGTGTACCCCACTGATATCCACAACGTTCGCCCCACCCAGATTCGCTGGCGAAAAGGAGACCAGGCCCATGCTGAATGTGCCATTGCTGCCCTGATCCCTGCCGGCATCCTGAGGGCTACCCAGTTGCCCTCCGCCGGGGTTGAGAAGAAATCCAGTCGTGGTTCCGGCAAACCCGGGATCCATTCCCGCATTGGTGAAGACCGTCAGCACAATGCCAAGCTGGCCCGGATTCAACAGCTGGATTCGCGCGAGGAGATCGTTCGTCAGCAGCAGGTCGAGGGATAGAGATTGACCGGAGAGCGTCATCCCGTTCAATCCCGTCGAGAAAAGATCAACATTGGTGTTTTGAAATGGAACGCCGATATTCGCGGGAGAAGGTGTGAACGAAACTGTTGTCGCCGCCGCGAGCGTGGGGAACAACATGAACGTGAAAAGTACACCGGCAGCAGCAGCTCCAAAAGTGAGACTCTTTAGCATGAAGCGCTCCTTCGTTTGTCTTCAGGAGAGCAACGTAGCCCACTCTTAAGTGTGAACACAAGTTAAGAAAAGTGGTCTCGTCGCCGAGGCGGGAATGGGTATAGGGATGAGACTTGTCAATAGACCGGTAGTAGGAGGGTCCGCCCCCTGGGATCAGCGAGCGGACCTGGCCGAAGGCGAATTAAAAAATGCTGTAAACGATGGGGAGCACGATCTCTTCGACAGCATGTCGATTAATGAAAGCCAAGACAGCAGCGACGATTACGACAACAGCGACAAACGCTTCAAACCCTCTCATGGGGGCAAAGTATGAAGCTTTAATCCCGGAACCGTAACTGTACTTTCGTCATGGCATATAGCACGAAGGTGTTATATAAGATTTCCCTCCGGAAGCTCTGATGGCTCGGCTTCTCCCCTGGGGAACGGTTCAACGAGACCATTGGAGCTTTCCGGAATATCGGAAGACCTCCCGCCCGATATCTTTCCTGGGGCGGTCTACGACTCCCCGATTTCCGCAACCAAATCTATCGATCGTGCCTCGCTCTTCTGCTAGAAGTCGCTGTCAGGTGGCGGTTCGAACTCCACGAGCGTATTTTCGGTCAGACTTCGCTGGCAGCGTGGGCATCGCGCAGATCCTTCCGTAAGGATGTATTGCGTCACGGTAGGATCCCCATCGGTAACGCTGTCCAGAAGGCATTTGAAAGGAATCTCCGCATAACGCGTGCAGTGGTCACACCCGGCTACAAGGTCTTGCGCCTTGTACAGCATTGATGTGTCGACCAGGACGATGTTGAGATCTTCCGGTAATGGAGTAGCGGACCCTTTGTCCTGCATCGCGGCGCCAACCATTGCTGCAACCGCTTCGTGAATCCGCTCTGCCGTGGCTCGATTGTCGAAGAGCCTGCGGTACATCCCCGAAACTGCCGCACAGGTTGTCCAGTCGAGGGATTCCCTGACCGGCCGCGGCATTTTGACGATAACTTCGAAACGTCTGCCGGGGAGTTCGGAGATTTCAACCAGGCAGGATTCATCTGGCCGGCAAGTGCATTGCAATTCAGGACCACTCTTCCGCAGAACCTCTATCACACGGTTGCCGTAGTCACTCACGGCCCTAAAACTCAGTCGGATCACGCGTCCAATGCCTCCGGCCCCAATCCACAAATAGGGCGAGATTACGATTATTAATCGGAGTTCACAAGACCACTAACTGCCTATGGCACCAGCTGGCAGTGCCGAAAACACAGTCGTAACACTGGCACATGGTCAAAAAGAACCGGATGGATGCACCTTAACAGCATCCACCCGGAACGAAAGGTAATGGCTTAACGGGGAGTATCCGATGGGGACACGAAAAGTAACCTCATTTTTGGGATGCGGCACTGGCACGCGGGTCTGCGGGGGTCCCGCTCAAATCTTGGGAAGCCCCGGCAGGTCTACGAGCGGGCGGATTTCGACAGCGCCAAGCCGCGCCCCCGGAATGCGCGCAGCAATACCGATCGCCTCGTCCAGATTCCTGACGTCGACGAGGTAGTACCCGCCGAGATGTTCGCGCGTTTCGACATACGGACCGTCCGTGACGACCGGCTGCCCTTCGCGCACGCGAACACACGTTGTTGAAGACGTCGGTTGAAGCGGCGCGGCATCCCGGTATTGACCATTGGCGTGAATCTGGTTGGCCAGCAGGACGGACTCTTCACGCATTTCCCGCTGCTCGCTCTCGGGCAGCATGGCGAAGTTATCTTCATTGTGATGAACAAGCAGGATGTATTTCACGTGTTGCCTCCATCGGTTAGTCGTATGGAGTGGATTCCAATCGACAGGAGATCGGAACTTTATGACGGTCTATCGCGAGTGATCCAGTCCGGACACAAAGCCGCTTGCCACGAAACATTGAGGTCCGCCTGAGGTATCGACGCAATGAAAGCCTACGACGCGTCCCGTTACGCGTGCGTCACCACCCTGACCATTGAACAGGACACGTTCAACGCGGACCGTCTGATTTGCCTGGGCGCTGACAGATCTCGAATGAAACAGGGTGATGTCCAAAACCACTGCGGCCAGGGTCAGCAGACAAAGAAAATACAGTTTTCTCATTGGCGTTGTCCTTTCTTTAGATGTTGTGAATTCACTATAGGCCATTGCAGCGGGAGGTCAGCAAGTCTCTGCAGTGCGAATTGTCGGGATCACGCGCCGCGAGGAAAAGATCATGCGAGTTGTGAGACTTGTTCAAATACCAGTCTCTGCCCTGCCTAGTCTTTCAGTTGAAAATTGCGATGCCACTGCCACTATTGAGAAAGATAATCAAACACTGCAAACCGAGAGGTACAGTATGTGCATCAGACGAACTGCTTCGATTCTTGTTGCCATTGGGACGGTTGCGGCTACTCTCCCTCCTCCAACAGCGTACGCAGACCTTATCGTCTTCCAGAGCCGAGTCAGTTTCGGCCTCGCCATCGACGGCAATCCAGGCCTTGCCAGGACCGTGGAGGCCTGGGATACATACCCTGCCCTTACCGTTTTCCCCGACGGTGCAACGGTGAATGGAATCACCTACGCTGTATCGACAGGAGACGCATTGGTCGTGAACACCGGTATTTCGCTCAGTCCCCCGAACAACCTGTATCAAACAGCGGCCCCGGATGGTGGCCCGATCCTCTTTCGACCGCTTGTGGACACGTTTACGTTCGGATTCAACCAGCCAATTCTGGCCTTTGGCATCACATTCAGCAGCACTTTCGCCAACCACGATGGGGACTACTTACTGACCACGGATTCTGGCGATGTGATCCCCAGCTTCTTCGACCCCGTCTTTCCTGGGTTTTCGCTTGGTCAGTTTGCTGGCTTCATCTCGGATGAACCATTCAATAAGGTTGTCGTCAGTTCCACAGTCAATGCGCTCTACGGGATGGACGATCTGGTGTTTGCCCGGGAAGTTCCAGAGACGTCGACCTTTCTATTGCTGACCGGTGGTCTCCTCGGGCTCATCGCTGCTAAGCGCGCACGTTGGTTGCGCTGAAAGCACGTTCTCTCAGAACAGCGTCCATTACATTCGCGTTTCAACCGCAACATTAATGTCACTTGCGCGGGAAACTGGGCCGCCGGTAATCTCACTCTTTCCTTTGGAGTACTTACCGTGCAGTGCCTGACATTTTGTAAATGCAACGGATGCGGTCGACGCCTGAAGATTCTCACCGAGATGGACGGCAATGAGAACACACATCCGTGTCAGTGCGGACACCCGATTGAGTGCAAAGGAACCGTGCGAGACGTTTTCATCGACAGGAAAGGAACCATCTTCATCGGCAGCTGGATTAGGCTGCCCGATGCCGTTCAGGACTCATCCGTACACGGACCATCCCACTCGTTGCCGCTGCGCGACATGGTAAAGCAACCCTCCGTTCCCAGTTAGAGACACCCTCAAGAGAGTTGATCTGAGCTGCATGTTTGGCGGCCAGGATGGTTTGAGCTGCCCGTCACAAACAATTACTTAGCGGCCAACGTAAGCCTTGAGGGAGGCAAATATCCCCTCCTGCAAGGAGGGGCAGCCGCGCCGATCTAAAAACGTAACGCTACCGCAAAGTAATCGGCGCGGCGTGGGGAGGTCATGCGACGGGTTTGCACAGGACAAGAGGCCCCCGTTTAATGACCTCCCCCGCTTCGCCCTGGCTGAGGTAGCGTTGCATTTTTCTTAGAGGGCTCAGCGACCCCTCCTTAAAGGAGGGGATATTTTTTACGCGCTCCGGACGCCCCCTTAGCGTCCTCGCGGCGAATGTCTGAAAAGATAACTTCTTGAAGATCTCTACTTCTTTGCCGTTACCGTGATCTCCACATGCCCCAATCCTACTAGCTTGGAAACCACGACTGTAGTTCGGGCGGGTTTTGGATCCTTGACGCGCGCTTTATACACATTGTTCATACGATCGAACAGCGCCGCATCGGTGAGGTACACCTGCACGCTCACAACATCAGCAGGCGTCATCCCCGCCTCCTTGAGAACGTCGCCAATGTTGTCCAGAGTCTGGTTCATCTCAGCCTCGAAGGTTCCGGGGATTTTCCCGGCGGCGTCCTCACCGGCCATGCCCGAGACATAAAGCGTGCCATCGGCCAGGATTCCGTAACTCCAGCCAGCATTCGGCGCGGCGCCCTTCTGGCAGGCAGCAAGTTCTGAGCAAAACTTCGGAGGCTGTCCCCAGAATTCCGACTGGTCGCTGGACAGGGTGGAAAATCCCCCTTGTCTGGCGGAGGAAATATTTTGACACGCATGGGGTTCAGTGATGTTATGACGCCAGTTCTTTCTCACCAGAAATTCGAGAAATCGCACAAGTGTTTTCCTTTTGTTATGAATATGGGGGGATATCATGACAACACAACGGATTCTCGGAGCCGCATTGGTGTGGCTCTTTTTGTCCACGTCGTTATTCAGTCAATCCAGCAACGCGACGGTCAGCGGGACGGTCGGTGATGCCACCGGAGCGTTAATACCGGGCGTCACGATCACAGCAACGAACAATGCAACTGGAGTTGTCACGTCAGTCATAAGCAATGAGGCCGGAGCGTATACGCTTCCCAGCCTTTTGCCGGGACGCTACAAGGTCAGCGGATCTCTTCCGGGTTTTCGGACCCAGACCTATTCGGATGTGCAACTCGGGAACGCGGCGCAGGTCCGATTGAACTTTACACTCGACGTAGCCAATGTGGCGCAATCGGTTGAAGTCACGATTTCGGCGCAAAACCTGCTCGTAACGTCCTCATCGTCGGTCGGTGAAGTACTCCCGCAGCAGTCGATCCAGGATTTGCCACTGGTGAGCAACAACATTCTCGACCTGGTTGGAGTCATGGCCGGTGTCCAGATGACGAACTCTCCGGTCTTTGGCGCCGAGCAGACCAATTTTGCAGGAGTAAGCGCCCGCGACATCAACGTGCAGCGGGACGGCATCAGCATTAACAACCAGAGGTGGCCCAACGGCCTCGATTCACCGACCCGCATGAACCCGGATCTGGTTGGCGAGATCAAAATGATTCTCGCACCCGTCGATGCGGAAATGGGACGCGGCAACGGACAGGTGCAGATCCAAACACGTTCGGGAACCAACGCCTACCATGGCGCACTCGTTTGGAATGTGCAGAACTCGGCTTTGGATGCCAACTCGTGGGCAAACAACTCGCGAGTTCCCCGCATCGAACCTCCGTGGAGAAACCTTCACGAATACAACATCGCGTTTGGCGGGCCGATCCAGAAGAACAAAACATTTTTCTATGCGCTATGGGATCAGCAAATCGTCGCCACACGGTCTACGGTAACGCCGACGATCCTCACACCATGTGCGCGTCGTGGCATCTTCCGGTACTTCGACAGCGGCCTGGACGCGAATGGCGTTCAAATAGCTTCCTGGAATAACGGCAACGCGAGGCAACAAACTGTCCTGGGCGGCACACCGATAACTGCGGTGGTGGACGTCAATGGCAACCCCGTAGCGCCGGCAACAAATCCAAATGGGACACCCTTCACGGGTAGCCTCAAATACCTGAGTGTATTCGGGCAGCTACAGAACACTCCGACGCAACCCGATTGTTCGGATGCGCAGATCAACACTTCGACGCTCGTTCCAAACGGCGCTGCCTCGGGTTGGGATACGTTCCGGCAACAACTGGATCCGAGTGGCTTCATCGCGACCTCGCTGGGCACCATGCCCGCCGCAAACGCGTTCGACAATCCTGGCCTCCTGACAGCGAATGTGCCGGATGGCCTGAACACAGCGACGCATCGATGGGTGCGAACAAACCGCGGAGCGGACAACTTGTTTGGCGTTGGTCAGGACAACCAGCGCCGGCAGATCAATGTCAAAATCGATCACAACTTCAGCGATCGCCATAAAATTGGCGGATCGTACAGCTACGAGATAGACAAGTCCGACGATGCTGCTTTGCCGTCGTGGCCCACGGGGTATTTCGGCAAGGATATCCGGCATCCTCAAGTCCTTTCGGTCAATTTCACGTCGACTCTGTCCGCTTCGATCCTGAACGAAGCACGGTTTGGATTTTCACGAACCGGCGCGAATACCGTTGGAGCCCCGGAGCGTGAGGATATTGGAGCAGAGGTACGGCAAGGTCTTCTTCAGGTGGGTGGACAGCCGGTTTTGACCAGTCTCGGCACCGGTCCCTTGACCTTCGGATATGGCATCGTCGACGGCATTCTGTATGACAGCCGGGAAGTCAGTCCGCGGTGGGTCTACGGAGATACGGTCAGTTGGACGAAGGGCAAGCACTCCTTCAAGTTTGGCGGAGAATACCGATTGTCGAGTACCAAGTCTACGCTCGGGGGCAGCGTGCAGGGCGGACCCACCCGGCCGAGGGCATTCATCGGAAATAATACCCTCTCCCCAATATCGGGTATCGCAAGGCCAGGTTTGGCCGGCACCGTCACAACGGGAAACCGGCTGGTTGCTGAAAGCATGCTCACCTTTTTGGCGGGATCAGTTGGTCAGGGTGCGTCCAGCGGTTTTTCCCAGGCCCGCTTCATCAATGAGTTGAACCCGCAATGGAATGACTTTCCCGACGAACGCGTTAAGATTCGCGACATTGCGCAGAATGAAATCGGTACCTTCTTCAAAGATGACTGGAAGGTAACCCGGGATCTGACACTCAATCTCGGCGTGCGATGGGACTTCTATGGAGTGCCGTGGGAAAGGAATGGACTCACCACAGCCTTGACAGGCGGCGGGAATGCGCTGTTCGGAGTTTCCGGTCGAAGCTTCGAAGACTGGATGAGCCCAGGGCAGCGTGCGGATCTCATGGAAATCATCTATGTCGGCCCAAACTCGCCGAACGCAGATCAGAAAATCTATAAGCGCGATTGGAACAATTTTGGTCCAGCGATCGGCTTTTCCTGGCAGCCCTCCTGGGGCGGTCAGGGGAAAACGACCGTGCGCGGCGGATACCAGATCCAATATCTGGGAGGCGGACGCGGATTCATCCTCGACACGGCAATCGGCAACCCGCCCGGAAGCAGTAACACCGCAAACTACATAGTCCCGACCACGGATCCCTATTTCAGTCTCGAGAAGCTCGTCAACACTCCGAGTCTGGTACCGGTTCAACCGACGTTCCTGCCCTCGCCAACATCGACGGTGATTCCAGTGACGGACCGGACAGGACTGCTCAATGCTTTCGATCCGAACTACCTCGCCCCGTACATCCAGAACTTCACCCTCTCTGTGACCCGCAACGTGACATCGAAGGTCACCGTGGATCTTCGATACATCGGCACGCTGAGCCGCAAGCTCTATTCGAACATGGATCTCAACGCACCCAACTTCCTGTTTAATGGTCTTAAGGAGGCATTCGATGCCGCGAGAAGAGGCGAGGAGTCCCCATTGCTTGATGATATGTTCCGTGGACTGAACATTGCAGGAACACCAACGGTCCAATGCCTCACGACAACTGGAGCGTTGACTCCCTGCGGCCCCGTGGGGCAACCCAATAGCGCCGGAGTTATGCAGACCGGCGCGATGCACCTGCGATCGGCGACAGCAACCCAAAACAACCTGGCAAATGGAAACTATCAGGCGATCGCGGCGACGCTGAACACGCTGACCAACACGGTGTCCGGACCTCAATCCGGATCAGTGCTTCGGTACAGTGGGCTGTTCCCGGAGAACTTCATCAAGACTAATCCGCAGGTGAACACTTCGGTGATGGAAACAAACCTCGGACATTCGAACTACCATTCCGTGCAAACCCAGCTTTCCCTGCGTCCGACTGCCGGCTTCAGCCTGCAGGCAACCTATACATTCAGTCGGAATCTCGCTCAAGCACCGGGCGGAGGAGCAAACGGAACAGGGGCTCTTTTCACGGATCCGACGGATCGGATGGCGGACTACACTCTTGCGCCATCACACCGGAAACATTCTTTCGTGAACTACGGAACGTTCAGCCTCCCGTTCGGGCCCAACAAAACCTTCTTCAGCAACGCGACAGGATTCTGGGCGCGACTCGCGGAGAACTGGCAGGCGAGTTGGATCCTCAATTTGACTTCCGGGAGTCCCGGCAACTTCACAGGGCAAAGCATGCTCTACGCCCTGGGAGTGCCGGATGTTGTCGGTCCATTGGATGTCAGGAAACAGAACTTCGAGTGGGTGGAAGGCAGGCCCTCGGGTAACGTCTTTTCAGATGCCAACGGCAACCCAGTGTATGAGAGGTTCAGAGACCCTCAATGCCTGAATACCACCTATGTCGCGTCATATCTGGCGGCTAATTGTACGCTCAATGCCGTCCGGGTTGCCGGAGGAGGCCAAACCGTGCTGCAGACCCCGCTTCCTGGAAAGCGGGGCACTCTTGGTCAGAATCAGTTTGAGAACCTGGGCAGTTGGGCAACCGACATGGCGGTTCAAAAGCAGATCCGGATCAGCGAATCCAAGAGCGTGACGGTTCGGGTGGATGCCACCAATATTTTCAATCATCCTACTCCGGGACAAGGAGGACTCTTTGCTCCGGCGGTGGGCGCGTCCGACCTGGCCCTGCAAGGCGGCGCCACTACCTTCGGCTCCATCAACAGCAAATCGGGCAATCGAAGGTTCCAGCTCAAGGCTCGAGTCGATTTTTGAGTCCTGCCTTTTCGTAATTCCCCTCCTCAGCCGAGGAGGGGTTGCACACACGCTTTCAGCGTGCGTCTGTGCAGACGGTCGCAGTGACCCCCTTTCGGGCTGCTGGTTTGCACGCCGGAGGCGTGAAGGAAATTAGCCCCCGGTGAGCAAAGCGTAGCGAGCCACCGGGGGTTGGTGAGTCCTGGAGAAATGCACGCCGGAGGCGTGCGAGGAGAAATTGGCGGTTCAGCAACTTCCTGATGGGGAGTTCTTCACCATACCTGACTTTTTTGCGCAAAACCGCCGAGGAGGAGTGGCCGCATGAGAACCCTCGCGGAGCGTCCTTGTTGGAGTGGACGGGCTACAGGTCCGGAGTCACCCAATCGAACACCGCGTCAAGTCAGTCCCGTTGAAAAGTCCGTTTGAAGTGACCGAAATATTCTGGCACTCGAACCACAAGGGTCGACCTTCTCCCGGCTAAGCTCTACAGATTTGTAATGAATAGTTTGACATGCCGCTTCGCAACGTGGTTGTATGTGCGCAATTACCAGCGCTTTTTTCTGGCAGAAAACCGTTCGGAGGGAACCTCGATGAGAATGCGCACGGTCAGCCTTGCCGTCCTTTTCCTCTTTTCGTTGCAGGCTTTCGGTCAGTCAAGTAATGCCAGTGTCGGCGGAATCGTTTCGGACCCCAGTGGAGCAAATGTTCCGGGCGTTAGCATTAAGGCGACGAACCAAGCCACAGGTATCATCACGACAGTTATCAGTAATGATGCCGGAGCGTACAACTTTGCCAGCCTTCTACCGGGACTCTACAAAATCAGCGCCGAACTTCCCGGTTTTCAAACGAAGACCTACTCGGATGTGCAACTTGGAAACGCCGCTCAAGTCCGACTGAATTTCCAGATGGTTGTGGCCTCGCTGGCTACATCTGTAGAGGTAACGGTTGCTGCGCAAGATTTGATTACCTCGTCGTCGTCGTCAGTTGGAGAGGTGTTGCCACAGCAGAAAGTTCAGGATCTGCCCCTCGTGAGCAACAACGTGCTCGATCTTGTAGGCGTAATGGCGGGCGTATTCATGACGAATGACGCTGTCTTCGGCGCCGAACAAACCAACTTTGCCGGGGTCAGCGCGCGAGATGTAAATGTCCAACGGGACGGCATCAGCATGAACAGCCAGAGGTGGCCTAACGGTCTGGATTCACCGACACGCATGAACCCGGATCTTGTCGGTGAAATTCGACTGATCCTGGCCCCGGTGGATGCAGAGATGGGACGGGGCAACGGGCAGGTCCAGATACAAACACGGTCGGGGACCAACGCGTACCACGGTGCCGCTGTGTACAACGTCCAGAACTCGGCGTTGGATGCCAATCTGTGGGCGAACAATCGCAATCAGAC
>Ga0070675_100001062_pt1 | contig 19801 bp, 20 predicted proteins | sample KBSM43metaG_FD_65343 | JGI IMG/M metagenome (GOLD analysis project Ga0070675, IMG submission 65343) | Miscanthus rhizosphere microbial communities from Kellogg Biological Station, Michigan, USA - KBS M4-3 metaG | ecosystem: Host-associated > Plants > Roots > Rhizosphere > Soil ... | reverse complement strand
CCGGGCTTCGAGTCCATCGGCACGAATCCGCAGGGCGCTTTCCCGGTGCTGGTCTCGAACTTGCTGCCGGTCGGACTGCGAGGACTGGTGCTTGCGGGCATGCTCTCAGCGTTGATGAGTGCGCTCGCTTCGCTGTTCAACTCGACAGCAACACTGTTCACCGTCGACTTCTACAAGCGCCTGCGTCCGCAATCGAGCGAGCGACATCTCGTGTACGTCGGCCGCCTCGCCACTGCCGTGGTGATCCTGCTGGGCATGGCGTGGATTCCGTTCCTGCAGGATCTCGGTAGGGGTCAGCTCTACACCTATCTGCAGCTGGTGCAGTCGCTGCTCGCGCCGTCGATCGCGGCGGTCTTCATGCTCGGCATCTTCTCGCGCGGTGTCACGCCGCATTCCGGCCTGATCGGCATCGTCAGCGGCTTTCTCATCGGCATGCTGCGTCTGGTACTGCAAGCGACGCACGAGATGTATCACGTCGAGTGGCCGGGCATCGTGCAGGCCTTCGTCGACATCAACTGGCTGTACTTCAGCTTCCTGCTGTTCGTGTTCACCTGCGTGCTGATTTTCGCGGTCAGCGCCGTCACGCCGAAGGCCCCGCCCGAGCAGCTCGCGGGCCTGACCTACGGTTCGGTCACGCCAGAGCAGAATGCCGCCACGCGGGCGAGTTTCGGATTCTGGGAGATCTTTCACACTGGCGTGATCCTCGCGATCATCGCCGGCATCTACATCTACTTCTGGTAGCTCTCTGCCCGGTCCGGGGAGCCAATTCTTAGGTCAAGTTCACGCACGCCGGCGGCCCGGTCCGCTACTATTGCCACCCCTTCAAGGCAATGGCTGTGCGTCCTTGTCAGTGCTGACCTCGCCAATCGCCCGTTGGATGCGCCTCGCGTCGGCCTTGGTCATGCTCGCGCTGGGCATCGCGGCAGCGCACGCCGCGAGCGATCTGCATCCCGCGCAGGCACTGGTCGATCGAGCCTGGGCCGCGGCACGCACCGATCCCGACGCCAGCAGCCGCGACGCTTACGCGGCACTGGAAATCCTGGGCCGCCAGCCCGACGTCGACCTGGAAATCCGCGCCCGCCTGCTGTTGTGCGACCACCTTTCGGAGCGAGACCAGGCAGCCGCGGAGCAGCAAGTGGGACGAGCTAGCGATTTGCTGGCGAAAGCCACGCGCCCCGGCCTGCGCGCTGGCGTGCTCACTTGCCAGGGCACGATTCGCGAAACCGCCGGCGACAATGCGCAGGCCCGCAGCCTCTACGAACAAGCGGTGCAAGTCGCTACCGAGACTTCCGACAACGAGATGCTGGCCGGCGCCTTGTTTTCGCGCGGCTACCTGCGAGGTCTGCAAGGTCAGTACGCCGCCGGTCTCGCCGACCTCAAAAAGGCTGAGTCGACCTTCGAAGACATCAACCTGCCCGACCACGCGCTGACGGCGCTCAACGCCATCGCCATCCTCTACAACCGGATGGGCGACTATGCGCAGGCCATACATATCTACGACCGCGCGTTGAAGGCGCAGCGCGAAGCAGGCATGCGTCGCGAGCAAGCGGTCACGCTGCACAACCTCGGGCGCGCCAACGAAAACCTCGCCGAATGGGATGCGGCAGATAAAGCGTTCCAGGAGTCGCTGGCAATCAGCCGGGAATTGACCTACGCACGCGGCGAGGCCTATGCGTTGCGCGGACTCGGCGCAGTCGCCAATGCCAGGGGCGATCCGCAAGGAGCATTGACGACGCTGGAGCGTGCGAGCGCCTTGCAGCGGCAAACTCCCGACGCGCGCCTCCATGCGCAGATCCAACTCGCACGGGGCATCGCGCTACACAAGCTGCGACGACTGCCGGCAAGTGTCGACGCGTTGGAAGAAGCGCTCGCAGTTTTTCGTCAGGCCGACTCGCTCACCGAGCTTCGCGTTACACATGCCGAGCTGTCCTCGGCGCTCGCTGACATGGGCAACTGGCGCGATGCCTACGCGCATCTCGCGAGCTCGATGGAAACGGCCGAGCGGCAGTTCCGCAATCAGATCGATCAGCGCTTCACCACACTCAAGGTCGAGTTCGACACCGCGAGCAAGGAAAAGGAAAACGTGCTGCTGGTGCGCGAAAACGAAGCGAATCAGAAGGCGCTGGAGCAGGAGCGGCGCGCCCGCAGCCTGCAGCGGGCGGTAATTGTGCTGACCGTGGTGCTCGCTGCGCTGCTCGCGACTCTCGCGATCCATCAATGGCGAACCACGCGGCGCATGCGCACGCTGGCCATGACCGATGAGCTCACCGGCGTGCCGAATCGTCGTGCTCTGCTGACGCGCCTCGCACCGCTCGTCGAGGAACCGAAGGAGCGCATGCACACGATGCTCATCATCGACATCGATCACTTCAAGAGCATCAACGACCAGTTCGGCCATCCGGAAGGCGACGAAGCCCTGAAGCTCGTTGCGGCGACTCTGCGCGGCGAGGTGCGTGAGCCCGCCTTCATCGGCCGCCTCGGCGGCGAAGAGTTCGCAGTCGTCGTACCGGATTCAGATGCCGAGGCGGGCCGACAGCTCGCGGAACGATTCCGCGAGAGCGTCATGAAGATCGACACGAGCCGCTGGCTCGCTGACCGCCGGCTCACCGTCAGTATCGGCCTGACGATATCGAAGGCGGCCGGCGACACTCCGAGTCACATGCTGCAGCGTGCGGACGCCGCGCTGTACGAAGCCAAGCGCGCCGGCCGCAACTGCGTCAGACAGCAGCTGCCCCAGCCTGAGGCTGCTGCGGCGGAGGTGGCGGGTCCGTCCGGCGTCGGCGCTCCTGCCGCTGCTCGCTCTTGATCGAGCCGGTAATGTCGCACATGAACCCGGTGACGACCTCGATCGCGTCGTCGACGGTCATGATGCCGACCAACGCACCGCGAGTGTCGACGACCGGCGCCCGGCGAAATCCCGCCAGCCGCAAGCCCTGAAGCAGATCGCTGAGATCGTCGCCTTCGTTCGCCGTGAGCGGCTGACGACTCATGATGTCATCGACCGTGACGGCATAGGGATCGACGTCACGCGCCATCACGCCAAGTACCAGATCGCGATCCGTCAGCACGCCGATGGGCTTGCGCAGCACGTCGCCTTCACGATGCACGACCAGAAATCCGACGTGATGCGTACGCATCAGCTTGGCGGCATCCGCCGCGTCGGCACTCGACGCGATCGCGACCACACACTCGTTGCAATACTCTCCGACTTTCATGACACGTGCTCCGCTTTATCCCGAACCAACAATACAGGGACCGTCGAGGCGCGCAGGACGAGCTCCGCATCGCTGCCCATAGCCAGTCGCTCGAGGCCGCGCCGCCCGTGCGTGCCCATGACGATGAGGTCGGCCGACCACTGCCGCGCATGCTTCACTATCTCATCGGCCACGCGGCCGCCCAGCGTTTCGACCAGCATCGGCTCGCATGGCACGTCGGCACGCCGCACTACCGTGGAGGTCTGCTCGAGGACCTTGATGCCCGACTGGCGCAGCGACTGCACGATCGAATCGTAGTAAACGGACGGCACGACGTCACCGGTCATGAGCAGCTCGTTGACGACGTGCACCAGCATCAATCGTCCGCCGCCGCTCTTGGCAACTTTGATGGCCTCATCCAGACCTCGCAACGAGGTCGGACTGCCGTCCACTGCAACGAGAATTCTCTGGTACATGATGACCTCCGTCATCGATATGCTGGCAGCATCGCATGCGCGGCGCAGCCGTGAGAATTCCGGGTCGATTACGTGGTAGACCGGAGCACGCTCAGGGCGTGCGGCAGATCCCTGCAGAAGTTGTCGCGCCCCAGCAAATCGAGCAGCCCTGCCTTGTCCAGCTTACCCGCGACCCGCTCGTTGGCGCCGGTGATCATCACGCGCACCTTGCGGCGATGCAGATCGCGGACGACTTCCTCCAGCGTCTGCAGCCCGGTGATGTCGATGAAGGGCACCCATCGCAATCGCAGAATCACGACGTCCGCGGGCGGCGCGCGACGAACCATGCGGACGAAGTGCCGCGCCTCGCTCATGTTCCATGCGACGACGAACAGAATCGCGGCGAGCGCAGCCAGCGGTACGTGCACGGCGAGCGGCGCGAGAAACAGGATGATCAGCACGAGGGTAATCGCGTGAACGACGCCGGCGAGCGGACTAGTGCCGCCGTTGCGCACGTTCGTCGCCGTCCTTGCGATGGCGCCGGTCGCGGCAAAGCCGCCGAACAACGGCGTGAGGATGTTGGCGACGCCCTGCCCGATCAACTCCTGATTCGAGTCATGGCGCGTGCCTGCCATACCGTCCGCGACGACTGCCGATAGCAGTGACTCGATCGCGCCGAGCATGGCAATCGCGAATGCCGGACCGATGAGCTCGATGACCCGCGCGGCGGTCACATGAGGGATGTGCAACGACGGCAGACCGGCAGGAATGCCGCCGAACGTGCTGCCGATGGTTGCGACGCCTGGATAGTGCATCGTCGCCTGAATGACAGTCGCGACGAGCAAGCCCATCAGCGGACCCGGCACTCGCTTCAGCAGCGGCAACCGCGGCGTGACGACTACGACGACCAGCGCCAACGTGGCGAGCGCCGTGGTGGCAAGGTGGAATTGCGGAAAGACCTGCAACAGGTGCCCGAGCTTTTCGTGGAAGTGCTGCCCGTCACGGCAGGCAGCCCGAAGAAGTCCTGCCACTCGTTGGTCCAGATGATCACCGCGCTGCCGGCGGTGAATCCCGCGATCACCGGGTCGGGAATGAACTTGATGATGGCGCCGAGGCGTGCAATTCCCAGCAGCAGCAGGATCACGCCGGCCAGCAGAGTCGCGATCTGCAGGCCGTCGACGCCGTATCGAGCAGTGATGCCTGCGAGAATGACGACGAAGGCGCCGGTCGGACCCGCGATCTGCACCCGACTGCCGCCGAACAGCGAAACCACCACGCTGGCGACGATCGCCGTGTAGAGCCCCTGCTCCGGCTTGGCGCCCGAGGCAATCGCGAAGGCCATCGCCAGCGGCAGCGCCGCGACACCGACGACGAGTCCGGCGACGATGTTACGCAGCCACTGTGACCGGCTCACCAGGCCGGCACCGCGCGCCTCGAGCAATGCAATCATCAGGAAATCCAGCGACCGAAGAAGACTGCGACCCCGAACAGGTAGATCGACCCGAAGATGAGTTTATTGTAGCGAGCCAGCCATTGCGGCAGATAGATGTCGAAGTTGTCGCGACGATCCGTCGTGTAGCGCGCAGCGACCGCCGTGAGCGGGCAGTGCCCGCCATTCGCGATCAGCACGAGCACTTCGATCAGCACCACAAGGATCAGCGCGACGGCCTGCCGATCGCGACCGAGCCACGCGAGCGGCGGAATGGCGACGATACACGCGGCGAACAACGCCCAGATAACGGTGTGCGCTACCTTTACTCGACGCAGCGACGTTGCCGCAGGAGTCATGCGTGCAGCGTTTCGATCTGGATGTGCGCGATGCGCTCGAACAATCTTCGCCTGTCGAGGTCCGGCCACCAGTCGTAGAGGAAGATCTCGACCGGTTTCCACATCGCCACCCAGCCCAGTATGAGCAGACCCTCGGACAGAATGGCATCGCCCGGCTCGACGTTTGCCAGGAGCAGCTGACGCACCGACAAGCAGACGGCCAGGAAGGTCAGCCCGATCAGCAGGCTAATCGAGCCGCGGACCAGCAGCAGCCGGAGTTGCCCGCGTGCATGACGGGAGCGACCGGCAAAATAGTTGCGTATGGCCACCACGGCTCCGCAGGCCTCATCGTCTGTCGTTCCGGACGGCAGTTGCAACACCAGTCGGGTCGGCGCGGCGCCGATCTCGCGCACGGCGCTGACGATGTACTCCTCTGCGGCGGGATCGAGATCCTTCTCGTGAAACGGTGCGGGATCGAGAGTGTTGAACAGCTGCTTCAGCTCGCGCAGCGTTATCTCTATGAGGCAAACGCCGCCGTCGCGCCGGTACATGCGACTTGCAGACTCTAGAACGGCAGCGCCGACGCGAAGTCCGGCGGCTTGACGATCACCGCATCGCACGGCAGGTGCTCGAGTACATCTTCGGCCGTGCTGCCGATGAAGATGCGCTCGAGTCCGCTGCGCGAAATGGCTCCCATCGCGACGATGTCGGCACGCAGCTCGCCGGCCGCACGCGGCAGAACTGCCGCTGGTCCACCAACTTCTACGTGCACGTTGGTCGGATCGACTCGATACTCGGAAACGAGGCTTTTCAGTGTCGCGCGAGCCCGCTCTTCGTCGCGAACAAGATCTTCGGCCGACACTTTGATTGCCATCGGCGGGCTGCCCGCTGTTGCCGCAGCGACGATTGCAGCCGGCAGATAGACGTGCAGCAGGTGCAGCTCACCGCCCAGCCGCTTCGCCAGCAGCGCAGCGTGATCGACGATGCGATTGTCGAGCACCGCCGGCTTGTCGTTCGCATGTCCCGGGTCGACTGCTGCGCAGATCTTCGGCACGCTCGCCCACGGATAAGGCTTGACCAGCAACAGCGGCACCGGACAGGCGCGGATGAGCTGCCAATCCGTGTTGGTCAGCAGCGTGCGCTTGAGCAACGAATGGTGATGCGTGTCTTTCACTACGAGATCTGCCGTCGTGCGACGGGCGCGATCGATCAGCGCAACGTGCAGCGGATCGGCGCACTCCACTTCAGTCGTGACGTCGACCCCGCGCGCACGAACTGGCCTGGCGAGATCTTCGAGCAGTGCCTTGAGATTTACGAGGAGCGGCTCATCCACGCGCTTGCCAGCGTGCGCAGCCGCGCGCACCTCGCGCGATGCCTTGGTATCGCAGATGTACAACTCCAGGCGCGCACCCAGCTTCTGTGCAAGCAGCGCGGCCTTGTCGACGGCGGGATGCTTCCCCGTCGTCGGGTCGACGATGACGAGGATGTTGTTGATCGCGTTCATGGCTCTGTCCTCTCAATCGCGCAACTTGCCGTCGTCACGCAGTTTGGCTCGATCCTTGACGGGACCGCGCAGCCGCGAGAGGTAGTCAGCGACGGCAGTCATTTCTTCTGTGTCGAGACTGTCGATAAAACGCACCAGGTCCGCATCGACGTTGAGTCGATGGGACGCAGACAATGCGCGCATCTCGCGCACCAGATACGAATAGTGCTGATCGCGCAGCGATGGCACGAATCCGTCATCGTCGCCGCGCGCGTCCTCCGCGTGACATGAAGCGCACTGCTCATGAAAGACGGCTTCGCCGAGCTCCACGCCTCTACCGTCCGCGGTCTCCGGAAGCTGCAATGGCGGCAGGTGACTGAGATAGGCAGCGATATCGGCCAACGTCTGCGGCTCGCTGAGCGACGACCTGGCGACCACTGCGTGCATCTCCGGACTTTCGCGCTCCAACTCCGTGAAGTCTGCGAGCTGCTTGATCAGATAGGCCTCACGCTGCGCGGCGAGAGCGGGAACCACGTTGCGCGGATCGCCAATGGCACCCTGGCCGTGACAGCGGGCGCAGTTTTGCAGGTACAGGGCTGCTCCGTGCGACGCATTCGGCTCCAGCTGCAGCGCGTTACGAACGAGCTGATCGACGCGGGTTGGCGAGGCGGTAGCAACCGTAGCGCAGAAGAGCACCGCAGTACCCGCTGCAACTCGCGCCATTCGACCGAGACTGTTCATGGCTGCAGTCTCCTTCTGGTGCCCACGAGCAGGTATGGGGGGATCCGCGTAAAGCGGCCGCGTTATCCCGGAGGTCTTTGGGCTGTCGTGCTGAGTTCGGCGATCGCGTCCACCAGCGCCGTGGTATCCACGGGCTTGCCGAGGAAGTGACACGCCGCGACCGGGGACTTGATCGACCGCAGCACCGACGGCAGATCGCCGCTCAGCACGACGCCCGGAACGTCATAGCCCGCGCGCTCCCGCAGACGCAGCAGCATGTCGAGACCCGTACTCTTGCCGTCGAGGTGATAGTCGGCGATCAGCACGTCGCCGGGTGCCAGGCGCTCGAGCAGCACCTCTGCCTCCGCGACGGTGCGAGCGCTCAACGTTTCGTGGCCTTCCAGCTTCAGGAACAGCTCGGTCGCGATGCGAACGCCATCGTTGTCTTCGACCAGGAACAGCCGCGCCTTGCGTGGAGCGCTGGCGGCAACCTGCTCGGGCGCCGGCTCGACGCTGGCAACTCCGGAGGCAACTCGATACTTGTTGGGGATGCGCAGGATTGCCTGCGTCCCCTCGCCCACCCTGGAGTGGATCCTGATTGCGAATCCAAGCAGCCGCGCCACCTCCTTCACGATCGCCAGCCCCAACCCCACGCCCATGCGCTTGGTGCCGTGCGTGTCGACCTGGTAGTACTCGTCGAAGATCCGCTCGAGCTTGTCGGCGGGAATGCCGATGCCGGAGTCCTCGACGGAGATGACGACGCCGTCCGCTTCGGTCGCGCACTTCACGCGCACCCAACCGCGATCGGTGTACTTCAATGCGTTGCCGAGCAGGTTCTGCAACAGCTGATAGAACAAGGTCCGGTCGGTCGACAGGACGATGCGCGGTGCTTCGACCTGCAGATCGAGCTCGCGCGCGCGGGCGATCGAGGAGAACTCCGAGCGCAACTCCCCGAAGATTTCCGCCAGCGAGACCTCGACGCTGACGGGCTCGATCGCGCCGGATTCCAGGCGGCTGATATCGAGCAGTGCGTTCAAGAGGCGCGTCATGCTCTCGATGGCCTGCCGCTGCTGCTGCAGCAGTTCGCGCACCTGCGCATCCGGCAAGAACTTCATCATCGAAGCATTGAGCAGCTGGATCGTCTGCATCGGCTGCCGCAGGTCATGACTGGCCGTCGCGAGGAACCGGCTCTTCGCACGATTGGCGCGCTCGGCTTCCTTACGCGCCGCGACCAGTTCCTCGCTGGCGAGCCTGCGCTGCGTGGTATCGCGAATGGCGGCAGCGATGAACAGCTTGCCGCCGATGCGGAACGGAGCGAGGCGGATGCCTGCCGAGAACTCGCTGCCATCGGCGCGCAAGGCGAACAGATCGGCAATGCGGGCACCCATCTCCCGACTGTGCGGGTTGCGCATGAAACCGGCCGTGTGCCGGACATGATTCGCGCGCAGCCGCTCGGGGATCAGCAGGTCGAGCGGTTTGCCGACCAGGGATTCCGGTGCGTGGCCGAACAGCTCCCGGACGGTCTCGTTCGCAAAGCGGATCCGATTGGCGTCGTCGATGACGATCAGCGCATCGGGGGCAAATTGCAGCAGGTGCTCGGTGATTTCGCGCAGCTCGTCCACGGTTTCAAGTATGCATGGCTCGCTACGGCCGGTCGACGGACGTAAGATCGCCGCCGACAGGCGGGTTGTCTCTACGGGACGGGCACAGGTCTCTGCGTGGAATTCGCGGGTGTGGTTCGGGCCGGCCTCGGGCAGGCTGGCACCATGAGCACCCCTCTCAAAGTGATGACGGGCAAGCAGATGCAGGATTCCAGGGTATTGCTCGAACAGCTGCTCCAGGTCGCACGCATGTCCGCGCTGGAGGAGATGGCGAGCGGAATCGCGCACGAGCTGAATCAACCGATCGGCGCGATCACGACGTTTGCGCAGGCGGGTCAACGCATGCTCGAACGTCCTCAGCCCATGGTCGGCGAAGCAGCCGAAGTCATGCGGCACATCAGCAACGAGGCCCTGAATGCCGGTGAAGGGATCCGGCGGATTCGCAGCCTGTTCCACGGCCATCATGCCGAGCGCACCGACTGCAACCTGGCAGACGTGGTCGCCGAGCTCATGCCCGTGCTCGAGCTGCTCGCAGTTCGAAGCGGCGCAACGCTGCAGTTCTCGTCGCAGCGTGCTCTGCCGTCAGTCGCGATCGACCGGTTGCGTATTCAGCATGTACTGTTTGCGCTGGTTCAGAACGCGCTCGAAGCACCGACGCGCAACGGCGAAACGCCGCAGGTGCGCATCGACGTCAGCAGCGATCGATACAATGTGCGCGTGACCGTCGAGGACAGCGGCCTGGGAATTCCAGACGAGGCTCGCGAACAGCTGTTCCGCCCGTTCTTCACCACCAAGACCCACGGCACAGGACTGGGACTCGCATCGAGCCGCGCCGTCGCGGAATCGCACGAAGGCTCCCTGGACGTGGAGAATGTTGCGGGTGGCGGCACTCGCTTCTGCCTGCGTCTCCCCGCTTCGGCCAAGGCAGAGGAAGGCGACGCATGACGAAAGACAGCAAGCGCAAGCCTGTGATCTACATCGTGGATGACGACGATGGCATGCGCCGGGCGCTGACGGTTCTGATGACCACGGTCGGCTATCAACCCGTGGCATTCGCGCGGCCGGCCGAGTTCCTGTCGAAGTACGATGCGAATCAGGCGGGCTGCCTGGTGCTCGACGTGCGCATGCCGGAGATGAGCGGCCTCGAGGTGCAGCAGCAGCTGAATCGCAGTGGCGCGCTGATCCCGGTGATTCTGATCACGGGCCACGGCGACATCCCGATGGCCGTGCAAGCGATGAAGGACGGCGCATTCGACTTTCTGCAGAAGCCGTTCCGCGATCAGGAGCTGCTCGACCGGATCAACGCCGCGCTCAAGCAGGACGCACAGAATCGCGAGAGCGTCGATCGCCTTGCCGACCTGAGGCAACGAGCGGAGTCGCTCACGCCGCGCGAGCGCGAAGTCATGGGCCACGTCGTCGACGGCAAGGCGAACAAAGTCATTGCGATCGACCTCGGCCTGAGCGAGCGCACCGTGGAAATTCACCGCGCCAACGTCATGGAGAAGATGGCTGCGCGCTCGGTCGCGCACCTGGTGAAGATGCACCTGACTCTCGGCGGAGAGGCGTGATCTCGCGGGACATCACGAACAGGTGCTGCCCGGGATCGTAGCGCACGGTGAACCCGAGGCGTCTCGCGAGAGCGATCATCGGTTCATTGTCGGGTAGCACGAGGCCGATCAGCCGCCGGATGTGTTGCTCCCGCGCATAAGCGATGAGCTGCCGCAGCAGCAGGCTGCCAACGCCGGAGCGTTGCCACGCATCCGTGACGCTGATGCCCAGTTCCGCAGCACCGGCCTCATCCGTTTCGCAATAGCGTGCGACGCCGACAAAATGCTCGACTCCACCCTGCTGCACCGTGGCCACGAAGGCCATCCGCTGCCGATAGTCGATGTCCATGAGCTGGTCGAGCAGGTGGCGCGGCAGGAACTTCAGCGGCGTGAACAAGCGAAAATAACGCGAGCGCTCCGAAAGGCCATTGATATAGGCGATTTCGCGCTCGCGATCGTCCTGGCGCAGCGGCCGGATGCAGACAGTTGCCCCGAGGCGGCTGCGGGCGCGCGTCACCCATCTGGCTAGATCGCTTGCGTTCATAGCGCGACATTACGTTCGATCGCGTCGCACGACTCTCCGGAGTCCCCCTTAGAGCATCGTGCCGATTCCGAATAACCCGCCCGCGAGCGTGCGTCGACACTGGGCACCATGCAAACACTCCAGTTCGACGCTGCGACGCTACACCGCTACGACCGGCCCGGGCCTCGCTATACGTCATATCCCACGGCGCCGCACTTCGATGCGGAATTCACCGAGAAAATGCTTCGCGAGCACATCGCGCACAGCAACGCCTGGCCGCTGCCGCGCCAGCTGTCGCTGTACGTGCACGTGCCATTCTGCTTCAGCCCCTGCTTCTACTGCGGCTGCAATCGCATCATCACGCGCGACATCGGTCGTGCGCGTCCCTACCTCGAGCGCCTGCAGCGCGAAGTCGCGATGTACGGCGCGCTGTTCGATGACAATCGCGAAGTCGTGCAAGTACACCTCGGCGGCGGCACGCCGAACTTCATGCGGCCTGCCGACCTCGGCGTGCTGCTGCAGACCATAGGCGACAACTTCCGACTCAGCAGCAGCGCCGAGCGCGATTTCTCGATCGAGCTCGATCCGCGCCAGGTCCAGGCAGGCGACATAGCTGAGTACGCGCGCATCGGGTTCAACCGCGCGAGCCTGGGCGTGCAGGACTTCGATCCGGAAGTGCAGCGGGCGGTGAACCGCGTGCAGAGCGTAGAAGAAACGATGCGCGTCATCGACGCGTGCCGAACCGAGGGCTTCCGTTCGATCAATGTCGATCTGATCTACGGCCTGCCGAAGCAAACGATCGCCGGATTCTCGCGCACGCTCGACACGGTGCTCGCGAGCCGACCTGATCGCCTGGCGGTTTACAGCTACGCGCATCTCCCGACGATGTTCAAGGCGCAGCGTCAGATCGCCGACGCCGATCTACCCAGCAGAGAAACGAAGCTGGGTCTGCTCGCACTCGCGGTCAAGCAGCTCTCCGACGCCGGCTATCGCTACATCGGCATGGATCACTTCGCCTTGCCCGACGACGATCTCGCCGTCTCGCAGGTGCACGGCACGCTGCAGCGAAATTTCATGGGCTACACCACGCACGCGAACTGCGACCTGGTCGGGCTCGGCATGAGCGCGATCAGTCACATCGGCGACAGCTTCAGCCAGAACGCCCGCGATCTGCCCGGCTGGCAACGCGCCATCGACAACGGACGTCTGCCCGTCTGGCGCGGCCGCGAACTGCAGTTCGACGACGTGCTGCGCGGCGAAGTCATCCAGCAGCTCATGTGCCAGGGGCGCGTCGACATGCCTGAGATCGAGGCGCGCTTCGCGATCGACTTCCCGTCGTACTTCGCGACCGCGCTGGCGCAGCTGCGCCCGCTCGCTGTCGCTGGACTGGTCACGCTCACTTCTCGATCGATCACCGCGACTGCACGCGGACGCTTGCTGCTGCGCGTGATCGCAATGTGCTTCGACCGCTATCTCGACGCCGCGCCGCTGCCGGAGGCTCGTCCGCAGTTCTCGCGCGTCATCTGAGGAATTCCCAAAGTAGGACCACAAAAATGAGTACGCATAGAAAACTGTGGATAGGCCTGGGCGCCCTGCTGCTGGTGTCGTTCTCGGCGCTGTTGTGGGTCGGCAGCGAGATCCATCGCGTGATGCCGCCAATCCCGACCGCCGTGGTCACCGAGCACGGCAAGACGATCCTGACTCGCGCCGACATCGAGAAGGGCCGGCAAGTCTGGCAGTCGATCGGCGGTCAGCAACTCGGCTCGATCTGGGGTCACGGCAGTTACGTCGCACCCGACTGGACTGCGGACTGGCTGCATCGCGAAGCCACGGCGTGGCTCGACATCGAATCGCTGCGCCAGAACGCCGTGCCGTACAGCGGACTCGGCGAAGAGCAGCAGGCGTCGCTGGCGACGCTGCTCCAGCCGCGTCTGCGTGCAAACACGTATGACGAGGCCACCGGCAACATCGTCATCCCGACGGATCGTGCCGCTGCGATCGCGGCCGTCCAGCAACACTACACGGCGTTGTTCGGCGACGATCCGAAGCTGCACAACCTGCGTAAAGCCTATGCGATGAAGGAAGGCACGGTGCTCGATGCGGATAACCGCACAGCGTTGACTGCATTCATCTGGTGGACGTCATGGTCGGCAGTCACCAATCGACCGGGCAAGCAGATCAGCTACACCAACAACTGGCCGCACGATCCGCTCGTCGGCAACACGCCACCGTCGCATCTGCTGCTGTGGACAGTGTTCAGCGTCTTGTTCCTGATCGCGGGCATCGCGCTGCTCGGTTGGCATCACGCGAGGCAACGCGAAGAGGCGCCGCCTGCGCTGCCCGCCAACGATCCGCTGGCGATGATTCGGGTCACGCCTTCGATGCGCGCGACTGCAAAGTACTTCTGGCTCGTCATCGCGTTGTTCCTGACGCAGATCCTGCTCGGCGCCATCACCGCGCACTATCAGGTCGAAGGTCAGGAGGCGTATGGCTTCGCGCTCTCCAACATCCTGCCCTACTCGCTGAGTCGCACCTGGCACACGCAGCTCGCAGTGCTGTGGATCGCGACTGCGTGGCTCGGCATGGGCCTGTACATCGGTCCCGCGATCTCGGGCCATGAGCCGCGTTTCCAGCGGCTCGGCGTCAACTTTCTGTTCGTCTGTCTGCTGGTCATCGTCGTCGGCGCATTCACGGGACAATGGCTCGCGGTGATGCAGAAGCTCGGACTCGACAAAAACTTCTGGTTCGGCCACCAGGGCTGGGAGTACGTCGACCTCGGCCGCTTCTGGCAGATCTTCCTGTTCATCGGCCTCGGTGTGTGGCTGACGCTCGTCGGCCGCGCGTTGTGGCCAGCCATCCGCAAAGGCGGTGAATCGAAGTCGATCATCGTGCTGCTGTTCCTCTCCACCATCTGCATCGGCCTGTTCTACGGCGCCGGGTTGATGTGGGGCGAGCACACGCACCTGTCGATGGTCGAATACTGGCGCTGGTGGGTCGTGCACCTGTGGGTTGAGGGCTTCTTCGAAGTCTTCGCGACCGCAGTGATCGCGTTCCTCTTCACGCGCCTCGGCCTGCTGCGGGTGAGCAGCGCCGTGACCGCGGTACTGTTCGCCACGATCGTGTTCCTGTCGGGTGGCGTACTCGGTACGTTGCATCACTTGTACTTCGCGGGCACGCCGACGGCGGTGATCGCGCTCGGCGCCAGCTTCTCGGCGCTCGAAGTGGTGCCGCTGGCGTTCATCGGCTTCGAGGCTTATCACACCTTCAAGCTCGGACAGGCCACGCCGTGGATGCAGCGCTATCGCTGGCCGATCATGTTCTTCACGGCGGTGGCGTTCTGGAATCTGGTCGGTGCCGGGCTGTTCGGCTTCCTGATCAACCCGCCGCTGCCGCTGTACTACATGCAGGGCCTCAACCTCACGCCGCTCCACGGCCACACTGCGCTGTTCGGCGTCTACGGGTTCCTGGGCATTGGGCTGATGCTGTTCTGCCTGCGCGGACTGCGACCGAACATCGCGTGGAACGAGCGCATCCTGAAGACCAGCTTCTGGGCGTTCAACATCGGGCTTGCCGCGATGGCACTGCTGACGCTGCTGCCGATCGGATTGATCCAGCTCACCGCTGCGATCGATCACGGCTACTGGTATGCGCGCTCTGCTGACCTGATGCAGAAGCCGATCATCCAGCTATTGGTCTGGTTGCGGGTGCCCGGCGACACGATCTTCAGCGTCGGTGCACTCGCCCTCGCGTGGTTCGTGTTCCGCCTGTGGGTGGCGCCGAAAGTGCCCGCGAACGTGCCCGGCAGCACGCAGCCGGTGGAGCGCTGACGATGGAGTCGCCCGTGCGCATGCTTGCAGCGGCGCCGCATCGCCTGTTGTTCTTCGTCGGCGCGAGCAACGTGCTGCTGGCGATGACCTGGTGGGCGCTGTGGCTGGTCGATGCGCGCTGGCAAGTGATCGGCTTGCCCCAGCCTGCCGTCCCGGCCGGCTGGCTGCACGCGATCATCATGCAGTACCAGGTGCTGCCGGCTTTCATGTTCGGCTTCCTGTTGACCGTGTTCCCGCGGTGGATGAGCCTGCCCGCACTGACGCGCGCGCATTACGTGCCGGTCGGTGTGGGTCTGCTCGCGGGACAACTTTGTTCGCTCGCGGGATTGCTCGGCAGCCGGGTGTTGCTGGAGCTCGGAGCGGTGCTCACGACAACTTCGTGGACGATCGGCACGACGTTCCTGGTGTACCTCGTCTGTCTCGACAAGGCGCGAACGTGGCATGCCGTCAGCTGCGCGTTCGCGCTGGGCTTCGGCTTGCTCGGACTCGTGTCGTACATCCTGTTCCTGAAGAGCTCGGAGCCGCGCTTGCTGTTCGCCTCGATCAAGATCGGCAGCATCGCGGTGCTGCTGCCGATTTACTTCACCGTATGTCATCGCATGATTCCGTTCTTCGCGGGTATGGCGTTGCGCGGCTATCAAGCCTCTCGACCTCTCTGGGTGCTCGCGGCTCTGTGGCCGTTGTGGCTGCTCCACACCTGGCTCGAGCTGCGTCACGGCTACGCCTGGCTGTGGCTGCCTGATCTCGCGATCGGAATGCTCAGCGCACGGCTGCTGTGGTCGTGGTGGCCGCGCCGTTCGCAGATGCCCGCCCTGTTGCGCGTTCTGTTCATCGGCTTTGCATGGCTGCCGATAGCGTTCGCGCTCTATTCCATTCAGAGCCTGTGGTACGCCTCGACCAGCGACTTCGTGCTCGGCCGCGCGCCGGCGCACGCGCTGTTCATCGGCTTCTTCGGCAGCCTGCTGGTCGCCATGGTCACTCGCGTGACACAAGGTCACTCGGGTCGGCCGCTGGTCCTCGGCAACACCGCAGCCTTCGCGTTCGTCGTCGTGCAGGGAGTCGCGATCACCCGCGTCCTCGCCGAAGTGCTGCCGGATACCGTCGCCTGGCACGCGGTTGCCGGCATCGGCTGGATCGTCGCCTTCCTCCCCTGGGTGCTGCGTTCGGGCAGAATCTATCTCTCGCCGCGAATCGACGGGCAACCTGGCTGACTCGATGATCGAGTTCTATCCGCAGATCAAGGCCGTGCACATTGCGGCCGTCATACTGAGCGGTCTGCTGTTCCTGATGCGCGGGGGCGCCGTGCAACTCGGCGCCTCCTGGGCGATGGCGGCGCCGCTGCGTTATTTGAGCTACACGATCGACACCGTGCTGCTGACCGCGGCACTCATGCTCGCCACGATCATCCATCAGTTTCCGTTCGTGCAAGGCTGGCTGACGGCCAAAGTGCTGTTGCTGGTCGTCTATGTCGTGCTCGGCAGTTTTGCACTGAAGCGCGGCCGCACTCGCGCAGTGCGGACCTCCTGCTGGATTGCTGCTCTGCTCGTCTATCTGTTCATTTTCAGCATCGCCCGCGCTCATAACCCTCTCGGAATCATCGCGCTGTTGATGAGCTGAGCCGCCGCTGCGGCTGCCCCGGAACCGCATGGTGGATCCTCGTAGGGTGCGCGCAAGCTGCGTCCGCCAGACTGTGAATGCACCCTCGTCAGGACGTACGAAAAGTGAACAAACAACGGCTGGTTCTCCTTCTCGCATCCGTGGCAGCACTCGCACTCGCGGGCTGCAGCCGTGAGTCAGCACCGAAGGCTCCCGCCGCTGCTGCCGACACCGGCGGCTCGCGCCAGGGCGACTTCGGACCGCCGCAGGGCGAGCCGATTCACGCCGTGCTCACCAGTCCGCCGAACGTGCCGCCGCCGACGAAGCGCAACTATCCGGCGAAAGTCATCGTCGAGCTGGAAGTGAAGGAAGTCGACATGGAGATCGCCGAAGGCTCCACGTACACGTTCTGGACCTTCGGCGGCACGGTGCCCGGCAGCTTCGTGCGCGTGCGACAGGGCGACACGGTCGAGTTCCATCTCAAGAACCATCCCGACAGCAAGATGCCGCACAACATCGACCTGCATGGCGTCACCGGACCCGGCGGCGGCGCGGCCTCGAGTTTCACGGCGCCGGGGCACCAGTCGCAGTTCACGTTCAAGGCGCTCAATCAGGGCATCTATGTTTATCACTGCGCGACCGCGCCGGTGGGCATGCACGTCGCGAACGGCATGTACGGCCTCATCCTGGTCGAGCCGCCGGAAGGTCTGTCGCCGGTCGATCACGAGTACTACGTGATGCAGGGCGACTTCTACACCGTCGGCAAGTATCGCGAGAAAGGCCACCAGGCCTTCGACATGCAGAAGGCCATCGACGAGAACGCGACGTACGTGCTGTTCAATGGGTCCGAGTCGGCACTGACCGGCCCGCGTGCGCTCAAGGCCGACGTGGGCCAGCACATCCGCCTGTTCGTCGGCAACGGCGGACCGAATCTCATCTCGAGCTTCCACGTGATCGGCGAGATCTTCGATAGGGTGCAGCAGGAAGGCGGCACGCACCCCCAGGAGAACGTGCAGACGACGCTGATTCCCGCCGGCGGCGCCGCCATCGTCGAGTTCCACACCGAGGTGCCGGGCAACTACATCCTGGTCGATCACTCGATCTTCCGTGCGTTCAACAAGGGCGCGCTCGCCTTGCTCGAAGTGAAAGGCGATCCGCGCCCGGACATCTATTCGGGCAAGCAGGTCGACGAGATGTATCTCGGCGACAAGCTCGTCAGTCTCGCGCCGGTCGCTGCCGCTGCGAAGGCAAGCGTCTCCGGCACGCTGACTCGCGAGCAGCAGGCGCAGGCGGGCAGCGTGCTCTTCATGGGCACCTGCTCCACCTGCCATCAGCCGAACGGCGAAGGCCTCGCGAACGTGTTCCCGCCGCTCGCCAAGTCGGATCTGCTCGCGAAGACACCGCAGCGTGCGATCGAGATCGTGCTCAACGGGTTGACGGGACCGATCACCGTCAACGGCAACCAGTACAACTCGGTGATGCCGCCGATGAGCCAGCTCAACGACGACGAAGTGGCGAACATCCTGACCTACGTGCAGAGCAGCTGGGGCAACGACGGGCCGCAGGTCACTGCGAAGCAGGTCGCGGAGATTCGGGCGAAGACCAAGCGGCCTGAGGGCGCGGCGCACTGAGCGGAGGTGAAGTGAACGCAAGCACGCGACGCTGGCCGGCTGCAGTTCTCTGCGGGCTGCTGGCGTCGCAGGCGTTTGCAGAGGAGCCAGTGCTCGTCCGGGGCGGCAAGTTCGAGTCGGTGCTGCCGCCAGCAGTGGGCGTGAGAGAAGTCAGCGTCGCTGATTTCCATCTCGATCGCACGCCGGTGAGCAACGCGCAGTTCGCACAGTTCGTGCAGCAGCATCCAGAATGGCGCCGGGACCAAGTCGCTGCATTGTTCGCCGACACTGAATATCTCGCGCATTGGTCGTCACCCGTCGAACCCGGCGCGCAGATTCTCGATCAGCCCGTAGTCCGCGTGAGCTGGTTTGCGGCCAGCGCTTACTGCGAAGCGCGCGGCGGGCGCTTGCCGAGTTGGTACGAGTGGGAATACGCAGAGACGACCAACGCGACCGACGTCAGCCTGCACGACGTAACCTGGGAATGGGTCGACGACTTCGCCGGCATGCTGGTCGCCGGCGACAATCGCCAGCAGAGCGATCCGGACGCGCTGCGCTTCTGCGGTCCTGGCGGGCTGACGATGGAGCACAAGGAGAGGTACGAGACGCTGATGCGCGTAGCCCTGCTGTCGAGCATGCAGGCGCGCTATACCGGGCCCGCGATGGGCTTTCGCTGTGCTCAGTAGACTCTCGACGCTGCTGCTGTTGCTGATCGTGAGCATTGCCCACGGCGACGTCACCTATCCGCCGCAATCGATTTATCAGCTGGAAGCCGCGCTGACGAACCAATCAGGCGAACAGCACGGGCTCGATATCTACGCAGGACATCCAGTCCTGGTCACGATGTTCTACGGTTCCTGCCCCGCCGCCTGCCCACTGCTCATCGACACGCTATTCGCAGTCGAGCGCGCGGCACCGCCTGCGCAACGGGAGCGATTGCGGGTGCTGATGATCTCGATCGATCCGCAGCGTGATACGCCGCAAACCCTGCAAGAGCTCGCGCGTGTGCGACACATCGACCTGTCGCGCTGGACGCTTGCACGCACGGATGCGGCAACAACGCGTCGAATCGCCGCGGTACTCAACGTGCAGTATCGGCAGCTGCCGAACGGCGACTTCAATCACTCCAGCATCATCACGGTGCTCTCGCCGAAGGGCGAGATCCTTGCGCACAGCTCAATGCTCGGCAAAGCGGACAGCGCTTTGCTCGAAGCTGAGCTGAAATCGCACCAGTTGGGTGACCGATGACTAAGATCCGCGCTTTGCTCGCCGACCTGGCTACGCCCTCGTGAGCGATCTGTTAGCGACCACCGGCATCAGCCGACGATAGAGCAGCATCGTTCCCAGCAGCCCGGCGAGCAGCAGGAGGATCAGCACGCTGCCTACCAGCAGTGCCGTGCCAACCCACGCGCTACCAGCACGTGATGCGGAATCGCTGACCTTCAGCAGGTCTCCGAGTATCCCTTTGCGCTGTGCAT
>Ga0070675_100001057_pt1 | contig 19829 bp, 19 predicted proteins | sample KBSM43metaG_FD_65343 | JGI IMG/M metagenome (GOLD analysis project Ga0070675, IMG submission 65343) | Miscanthus rhizosphere microbial communities from Kellogg Biological Station, Michigan, USA - KBS M4-3 metaG | ecosystem: Host-associated > Plants > Roots > Rhizosphere > Soil ... | reverse complement strand
TCGATCGCGACCGCGATCGTGCGCGCGCGGTCGGCGGCGGAGATGCCGGTGGTGACCCCGGTCTTCGCCTCGATCGAGATCGTGAATGCCGTCTCGTGGCGGGTGCCGTTGTGGCGGCTCATCAGTGGCAGGCCGAGCTGGTCGACGCGTGCCTTGTTCATCGCGAGGCAGATTAGTCCGCGGCCGTGCGTCGCCATGAAGTTGATCGCATCCGGCGTTGCCATCTGCGCGGGGATGATGAGGTCGCCCTCATTCTCGCGATCCTCGTCGTCGACCAGGATGAACATGCGCCCGTTGCGCGCCTCCTCGATCACCTCCTCAGGCGTCGAGAGAAAGGCATGGCGCAGGCGCGATATCTGCGGATTAGACGACACGGCGCAATTGCTCCATCCGGCCGAGATAACGCGCCAGCACGTCGATCTCGATATTGACCTGGCGCCCAGGCGCCACCTCGCCCCACGTCGTCATCTGTTGCGTGTGCGGGATGACGTTGAGCCCGAAGCGCACCGCCCCGTCGGGCTGATCGGAAACTTCGTTCACGGTCAGCGAGATGCCGTCGAGTGCGACCGAGCCCTTGGCCGCGATATAGGGCGCGAGCGCCGCGGGCGCCTCGATCACGATCCGCGTGCTGTCGCCCTCCGGCGTGACCTCAGTGACGACGCCGACGCCATCGACATGGCCGGTGACGATATGGCCGCCCAACTCATCCCCGACGCGCAGCGCGCGCTCCAGGTTGAGCGGCGTGCCCTCGCTCCAGTCGCCCGCGGTGCGCGACAGCGTCTCCGCCGAGACCTCGACCGCGAACCATTCGGGGCCCTTGTCGACCACCGTCAGGCACACTCCGGAACAGGCAATCGATGCGCCCATATCGATGCTCGCCGTGTCATAGACGGTGCCGATACGCAGACGCAGATCGCCGCGATGCTCGATGCCAGTGATGCGGCCGATGTCGGTGATGATGCCGGTAAACATGGTTCCTCTGCGCCTCATCCAGGCGGAAAAGTCGAGCAACTTTTCCTGATGGGGCTTATGCGCGCTCGTAGACTTCGAGCCGGTCGATGCCAAGCATTCGGCTGTCACCCAGGCGCCAGCGCCCATGGGCGTCGGCCAGCGACCCAAGCCCGATATCGCCGAGCGCGGGTTTGCCCGTCCCGATCAGGATCGGCGCGCGGTACAGCAGCAGTCGGTCGACAAGCCCCTCGGCAAGGAAGGCCGAAGCCGTCTGGGCGCCGCCCTCGACGAGGAGATGGTCGACACCATCGAGCGTCGCGATCGCGCCAGGCGTGCGGATCGTCCGCGCCTCCTGGGTTTCGAGCGAGGAGGATTCTGTGAGGATCACGCGGATCGGCGACCTCCCCTCCAGCCCCGCCAGCCGCACGTCGAGTCGCGGCTGGTCCACTTCCCACGTCCCGCGCCCGACCAGGATCGCCTCATGCCGGCTACGTTCGAGATGCGTATGCGCCCGCGCCGCCGCGCCCGTAATCCATTGGCTCTCACCATCGGCGCGCGCGATCATGCCGTCGAGCGACAAGGCCAGCTTGAGCGTGACGTGCGGCCGGCCCAGCGCTTGCCGCGTCAGGAAACCCGCCATGCTGCGCTGCGCCTGCGCTGCCAGCACGTCTTCCGCAATTTCGATTCCCGCAGCGCGCAGCCGGGCGAAGCCTTCCCCCGCGGTGCGCTTGTCGGGATCGGTCAGCGCCGCAACCACCCGCGCCGGTCCCGCCGCGACCAGGAGGTCGGAACAGGCCGGCCCACGCGGGCTCGCATGCGCGCACGGCTCGAGCGTCACATAGACCGTCGCACCCTTCGCCGCCGTGCCCGCTTCTGCCAGCGCCATCGCCTCGGCATGGGGGCGCCCGCCGGGTTGGGTCCAGCCCCGGCCAATCACGCGTCCGTCCTTGACGATCAGGCAGCCGACATTGGGGTTGGGGGCGCTCCGCCCCCGCCCGCGCGCGGCAAGCGCGAGCGCGGCGGCCATGAAGCGGCTATCGTCCGCGTTCAAAAGCCGTACTTCGACAGCGCGTCCTGAATCTTCTTCCACTGGCGCCGCCGCTCGTCCGCCGCCACGCGCCGCTCGCGCGCATCGGCCCATTGATCCTGCTTGATCTGGGCGTCGGTGCGGTTGGCGGGGAAATTCTCCGCATAGATGAGCTGCGGCCCTTTGGGCATCGCATCCCAGCGCGTTTGCAGGATGAAGCCGCTCACAATCATCGACGTTATGCCGAGCGACAAGGCGCCGAAAACGAGCTTGTAGCGGCTCGTGCTGCTGTTCCAGACACGTTTGATGTCCGCGATCAGCGCCCTGGGCCGGGCAGGACGGAGAAAAATCCTCATAAAGCGAAGATAGGGCGTTGCCGGTCCGGTTGCCAGCCTCAGCCGGCAGCCGCGGCCCTGAACCGCTCGATCGAACGCTCGCGGCCGATCAGCGGCAGCAACGCCTTCATGTCGGGCCCATGTTCCTGGCCCGTCAGCGCGACCCGCAGCGGCAGGAACAAGGACCGCCCCTTGCGCCCGGTTTGCTCCTTGAGCGCGCCGGTCAGCGCGTGCCACGGATCCTCGCCCCAGGCGAGGTCTGTGGCAACATTGGCTGCAGCGATCAGATAGTCGCGGTCCGCCGGATCGATCGCGGGCGGGTCCAGGTCATGCTCGGTCACCTGCAGCCAGGCGCCGGCCTCGTCGACGCGCTCGACATTGGGCCGTACCGCCAGCCACAAAGCCTCGCTCATCGTATCGGGCAGGCGCGCACGCACGCTTGCGAAGTCCATCAGGTGGATTGTGCGCGCATTCACGGCCCGCAACTCGTCGAGATCGAAGCGGGCCGGCGCGCGGCCGAAGCGGGCGAAGTCGATGCTGGCGATCAGCGGCGCCATGTCGCTCACCGCCTCGACCGGATCGCTCGTTCCGATTCGCGCGAGCAAAGCGGCGAGCGCGAGCGGCTCGATCCCGTCCTCACGGAATGCATCGGCGCCGAGCGACCCCAGCCGCTTGGACAATTTGCCCTCGCTGCCGACCAGCAACGCCTCATGCGCGAAGGCCGGCGCGGGCGCGCCCAACGCCGCGAACATCTGCAGCTGCAGCCCGGCATTGGTCACATGATCCTCGCCGCGCACGATATGCGTCACGCCCATGTCGATATCGTCGATCACGCTCGGCAGCATGTAGAGCCAGCTTCCGTCGGCGCGGCGGATCACCGGATCGGACTGGAGCTTCGGATCGAGATGCTGCCGACCGCGGATCAGATCGTCCCATTCGATCATCGCGTCATGATCGAGCCTGAATCGCCAATGCGGCTTGATGCCCTCCGCCTCCAGCCGGGCGCGCTCATCATCGGTCAGCGCGAGCGCGGCACGATCGTAGATTGGCGGCAGGCCGCGCCCGGCAAGCACCTTGCGCTTGAGATCGAGTTCGTCGGCCGTCTCATAGGCCGGATAAACTCGCCCTGCGGCGCGCAATTCCTCAAAGCGAGTTTCGTACAACGCGAACCGATCCGACTGGCGCACCCACTGGTCCGGCGAAAGTCCCAACCAGTCGAGATCGGCATGGATCGCCGCGGCATGTTCCTCGGTCGAACGCGCCAGATCGGTGTCATCCAGCCGCAGCAAGAAGCGCCCGTCATGCTTGCGTGCCCACAGCCAGTTGTGAAGCGCGGTACGGATATTGCCGACATGCAGCCTGCCGGTCGGGGACGGCGCGAAACGGGTAATCGTGGAGGCCATGGAGCCCCCTAGAGCCTCCCTCCTGCCGGTGGAAGGCCTAGCCGAACAGGAAGTGACCGAGCAGGCGTGTCGGGATCAGCGTGAAATAACCGGCAACGATCAGGCTGGCGTAGATGATCGTCATTGTCCGCCGGTGGCGCGCGACATTGCCCCGGCGCGCATCCCAGATCGCCCGAGGAATGCCGACGAGCGTAATCGCCGACAAGATATGAATCGGCCCGAGATGCCCCATCACGCCGTGCAGGCCAAAGCTCGCCACCGCGGCGACGACCATCAGCACAGCCCAGATACGGCCCAGCAGGCGATGGAGCCGGTCCCCCTTGCGCCGCCACAGCATGACCGCCCCGAGCGGGATGGCGGGCAGGATCGCCGAAAGATGGACGATCATCCAAGGAGACAGCCGCGCCGAAGGCTGACCGATATGCCGGACGAAGGCGATGACGAGCAACACCATCAGCAGGCCCGCTGCGGCGAGCAAAGGATCGCGTAGACTGCGCGGATAGGTCCAATCGTTCGCGGTTACGGTTGCCATGCGCACCCCCTGTTGCAGCCTTGCTGCCAGAGATGGCCGGCCTCGCCAAGCACCGAATCCAGAGGCATGATTACGCGCCCGGAACATGATAAAGAGAGTTGGCAAAGGAGGGGACGATGGAAAATCTCACGCATCTCAACTGGGCCGCAGTGATCGTTGCGGCGCTCGTCGGTTATTTCCCGGGCGCGCTTTGGTATTCGCCGATCGGTTTTCTGAAGCCATGGGCACGCGAACTCGGCGTCGATTTGAACGCGAAGCCCGATGGAGTCGGCCTCAAGGTGGCGATCGGCCTTATTCCTGCGCTGGTCGCGGCGATCGTCTTTGCAATGATCGTGGGGCCGCATCCCTCGCTGCATCACGGGCTGGTGATGGGTGCCGAGGTGGCGGTCGGCTTCATCGCGTCCAGCCTTGCGATCCAATATCTGTACGAGCAGCGTAGCCTGACCTTCTGGCTGATCAATTCGGGCTACCACCTGCTGCAGTTCCTGCTGATGGGTATTGTTCTCGCGCTCTGGCCCTGAATGCTTCTCTTCTGCCCTCTTCCCCGCGTGCGGCCGCACCGCTAGGGGGAGCGTCGCGGGAAGAGGGAAGAGAACCAGCCCATGAAGTTGATGACCGGCAACGCCAACCGCGTACTCGCCAAGGCGATCGCCGACTATCTCGAGATCGGTCTTACCGACGCCTCGGTCCGCCGTTTCGCGGACGAGGAGGTCTTCGTCGAAATCCACGAAAATGTCCGGGGTGAGGACGTGTTCGTGCTTCAGTCGACGGGGTATCCGACCAACGACAATCTGATGGAGCTCTTGATCTGCATCGATGCGCTGCGCCGCGCGTCGGCCAAGCGGATCACCGCGGTCGTCCCTTATTTCGGCTATGCCCGGCAGGACCGTAAGCCCGGGCCGCGTACGCCGATCTCCGCTAAACTGGTCGCCAATCTGATCACCGTGGCAGGCGCCGACCGCGTCCTGTCGGTCGATCTCCACGCGGGGCAGATCCAGGGCTTCTTCGATATCCCGACCGACAATCTCTATGCCGCGCCGGTCATCTCCGCCGACATCCAGGCGCGTTTCGGCAAGAAGAATCTGATGGTCGTCTCACCCGACGTGGGCGGCGTGGTGCGCGCGCGCAGCCTGTCAAAGCGGCTCAATAACTGCCCGCTCGCGATCGTCGACAAACGCCGCGAGAAACCCGGTGAGTCGGAAGTGATGAACATCATCGGCGATGTCGAGGGGCGCTTCTGCATCCTGGTCGACGACATCGTCGATTCGGCCGGCACGCTCTGCAACGCCGCCGCAGCCCTGCGCGAGGCGGGTGCGGAGGATGTGGTCGCCTATGTCAGCCACGGTGTGCTGTCGGGTGGCGCGGTCGCGCGCGTCGAAGGGTCGCAGCTGTCGGAACTCGTCATTACCGATTCGATCCAGCCGCTGCAGCCGGTGCTCGACGCCAGGAAGGTCCGCCTCCTCCCGATCGCGCCTTTGCTCGCCGAAGCGATCAAGCGCATCTCCGACGAAAGCTCGGTCTCGAGCCTGTTCGACTGATCGATGCGGATCCTCGTCGTCGGCGGCTATGGCTTTGTCGGCCGGGCGGTCGCCGAGGCGCTGCAGCGTCGCGGGCATGAGGTCGTCGGCTGGGGCCGCTCGGCGGCGATCGGGCGGAGGATCCTCCCAAACGCACATTGGATCGAGGGCGATCTCGGTCGCATCGCCGGCCCGGAAGACTGGCGCGCGGCGCTGATCGGGATCGACGCGGTGGTCAACGCCAGCGGTGCCCTGCAGGATGGAGCCGACGGCGCGCTCCACCAGATCCAGGGTGGCGCGATCGTTGGGTTGATCGATGCCTGCGAAGCAGCCGGCGTGCGCCAATTCGTGCAGATTTCGGCGGTGGGCGCCACTCCTGACGCCAGCACGCGCTTCATGACCACCAAAGCGATAGCGGACGCGCATCTGCGCCAAAGCGGGCTTGGCTGGACGATCCTGCGACCGGCTTTGGTCATTGGCCGCAATGCCTATGGCGGCACCGCGTTGATCCGCGCATTGGCGGCGCTCCCCATCGCGCTGACGATCCACGGCAAGAGCCTGGTCCAGTGCGTCGCGCTTGAGGACGTCGCTGCGGCCGGTGTAGCGGCGGTCGAAGGCACATTGCCGGACCAAACCGACCTCGTGCTCGCCGCCGATGAGCGCCTGAGTTTACAGCAGGTCATTGCCCTACACCGGCACTGGCTCGGCCTGCCGCCCGCCAGGCTGGAACTTGACTTTCCAGCGGCCCTAGCAGCCCCGATCACACTGATTGCGGATCTGGCTGGCTGGTTCGGTTGGCGCTCGCCGCTTCGGTCGACCGCGATGCATGTCATGCTGGCGGGCATCTTGGCCGAGGGCGCAGGCAGGTCCGATCTGGCACCGCTCGCGCGGATTTTGGCCGCTTATCCTTCCGGCGCGCAGGATCGCGCGGCGGCCCGGTTATTCCTTCTGCTTCCGGTCATCATCCTCGCCTTGGCGGCCTTGTGGATCGGTTCAGGCGTTGTCGGGCTGGTTCACAGCGCGCCTGCCGCGGCTCTGATCGGCGGCGGGCCAAGCGCGCAATTCATGGTACAAATCTGCTCCCTGATCGATCTCCTGCTCGGCGGGATGATCCTGATCCGAAAATGGGCAAAGCGCGCAGCCTTGCTGATGGTATTGATGTCCGTCGCCTATCTGGTCGGAGGCAGCCTGCTCACCCCCTCGCTCTGGCTCGATCCGCTCGCGCCGTTGCTCAAGATTCTGCCGTCTTTAGGTCTGGCGCTCGTTGCCGCCACTTTGCTGGATCGCCGATGACTTACCACCTGCTGCTCTGGCTCCACATCATCGGTGCCACATTGCTGCTCGGCACGGGCGCGGGCATCGCCTTCTTCATGGTGATGGCGCATCACACTCGCGATCCGGCCGTAGTCGCTCATGTCGCGGCTACGGTGGTGGTGGCCGATTTCCTGTTCACCGCCACTGCCGTCGTCGCCCAGCCGATCACTGGCGCCGCCCTGATGGCGATTCAGGGCTGGCCATCATCGACGCCATGGATTGCGCTCGCGCTGATTCTTTACGGCGTGATCGGGCTGTTCTGGATTCCCGTCGTCTTCATGCAAATTCGTATGCGCAATCTGGCGCGCACGGCGGTCGCGGAAGGCAGATCTTTGCCGCCAGCTTATCATCGGCTCTATCGCCGATGGTTCATGTTCGGCTTTCCCGCTTTTTTCGCCTTGCTCGCCATTCTCTGGCTGATGGCGACCAAGCCGGATCTTTGACCGAAGAATCAGGCGGCGGCGACTTGATCGCGTCCGCCGGCCTTGGCGCGGTAGAGGGAGAGGTCGGCGCGGGCCATCGCCTGCGAGAGGCTCTTCTCATCGGCAAGGACGCGCGACAGGCCGATACTGAGTGAGAAATCCGGCAGGCCGGTGGACGCGGGATCCGGCATCGCCCGGACCTGCTCGGCCAGTGCGCGCGCATCCTGGTCGTCGGCGGTTGGCGCCGCCATCACGAACTCGTCGCCGCCCAGGCGCACGAACATTCCGCCACGTTCGGCGGCGAGCGCCTGGATGCGACAGGACAAAGCGATCAGCACCGCATCGCCTGCGGCGTGGCCATGCGTGTCGTTGATCTTCTTGAAATGATCGATGTCGATCAGGAACAGGCTGGTCTCCGCACGCGCCAATTCCCGATCATGCTGCTTGAGCGCGGTCCGGTTCCAAGCGCCGGTCAGGGCGTCGCGCAAGGCGGATTCCTTAAGTTCGCGGAGCGCGCGCTCCCAGGGCGTGGCAAGCAGCCCCAGGTTAAGCACGCCGAGCAGGACCTGGTCCTGCAGCATCGGCAGCAGATCGAGCGTGGTCGAACCGAACGAGCCCCACAATTCTATGCAAATCGATACGATATAGCCCGGCCCATAAGCCAGCATCGCGATGCCCACGATCCGGCGCGGCGCGGCAACATCCTCGTCGCTGCGCAGGATGGCGGCCGCGCAGATCACCATGCAGGCCCCAAGCGCGACCGAGCCAAGGACATGGCTCAGCACCAGCCCCGCATGGTCGGGCACCAAAGCCAGCGGCAACGAGACTGCGAGCGCAGTAGCCGTGATCGGCACCGCCATCCAATTCCGGAAGGCCGGCTTGCCGTCAAAAATCCGCATGCCCGTGACCAGCAGGAAGTCTGCCAGCGCCACCAGTCCATAATCCACCGCACTCGAAAAGGGTGTGGGCGGTCCGGGCTTATATTCAAATCCGAACAAGGCCATTGCGTAGAGAACCGAGCTCAGGCCCCAGTGCAGCAGATAGGTTTGATCACGGCGGCGCGCCCAGAACGTTATGAAGATCGCCGCATAAGCCGCACTCTCCAGCAGGCTGCACAGGCGCAGGGTCGGGATGTCGGGGTGGGAAACCATCTGGTTCGCTATCTCGATCCGCCGCCAGCCGACAGGGTCAACGGCAGCCGGATGGGGATCGTTCCGGACCGGAACCGGTTCCAGAATCGCCCTGCCCTCATAAAGGACCAGCCCGTCCCTATTGCGATGGTGGCGCTATCCAAAACGGAAGTCCTGCATGTCGATCCATATGACAAAGCGGAGCGCGATAGCCTCGCGCTCCCGAAGAAAAGGCCTGAACACCGCTAGCGGCGGGCGGAGCCCGCTTTGCCTCAGCCCGCGTTCATCACGGATTGGTTACCGCTATCCTCGTTCATCATCTCGTCATTGGCGTTGGTGTCCGCCATGTTCGAAAGCTCGGCCGAGGCATTGGCCTCGTTGCTCGTGGCCTCATCGGCCTTGTGGCAAGCGCCGAGCATGAGCGCGGTCGCAATCGCGCCGCCGGCCAGCAATGTCCGGATGTTCATTATAACCCCCCTAAGCCGTGCCCTTCGGGCCGGCGGCAAATCGTCGCTGAAAGTGGGCCTTTTGTCCAGTCCGCTGACCATGGAGCAGTCCTGGCGGCCCGACGCAGACCAAAAGAAAAGGACCGCTGTCGCCAGCGGCCCTTCCCTTTCGTACCCGGATCGGAAGATCAGAACTTGAAACGCGCACCCAGCAGGAAGCGCGCGGAGCCTTCCTGCATGAAGAAGGTCTCGACCTTGTCGCGGCCGTAGGTGCGGATGCCCTCCTCGGTCAGGTTGATGCCTTCGAACGACACCGAGATCCTCGGGGTGATATCGTAGCTGATGTTCAGATCGAGCTGCCCGTAAGGCGCGGTGAAGACAGGATTGTGGCTGCCACCGCGGTTCAGGTCCGACAGGAACTTCTTGCGGTAATTATACGCCAGGCGCGCCGAGATGCCGTGCTTGTCGTAAATGGCGGTGACGTTGAACGTATCGCTGAGACCGACCAGCGCGAACTGGTTGGCGCTGGGATCCGCGGTCACGTTGGCGCCGACGTCGCCACGCACGAGCGTATAGCTGCCCGCGACGCCGATACCCGAATTGCCGAAGAAATATTCCCCGGCCAGTTCGAAGCCCCAGATCTTGGCGTCCTTATTGTTGATCGGCGTGTTGACCTGGAACTGCATCAGCGGGTCGTTCGCGTCGGGCAGGATGTCGACAGCGGCGAGCACCGAGTCGACGAACGACTGCTTCAGCGCGCGATTGGTCGTGTCGTAGTTCGCATTGAACTGGGCCTGGGCAGCGGCGAGATTGCCGCCATTCTGCTGCATCAGCGCGGTCAACGTGAACAGGTTCACGTCGCTGAGATCATAACCCATGCTTTGCAGCGCGGTCTTGGCCGTGCCCGAACGCGTCCCGGGCTGACCCGACGTGGGATCTCGCAGGCCGAACAAGTTCTGGCTGACCAGGCTGTTACCGATGAAATTGTGCACGCGCTTCTCGAAGAAGCCGCCCGACAGATAACTGCCCGGCTTGAAATACCATTCCAGCGACAGATCGAAATTGTCCGAGATCAGCGGCTGCAGATCGGCATCGTTCTTGAAGCCGCCCGGCGTCCCGCCGAGCACCGTCGGCCGGCCCGGGGGCGTGGCGGTCGTGGAGGCGAAGAGATTGCCATAATTCGGGCGCGAGATCGTCTTGGAGAAAGAGAAGCGACCGATCAGATTGTCGCGGATGGCGATCTGAAAATCGAGCGAGGGGAGCAGGTTGTTATACCGGCCTTTCGCCGCCACCGGCTGCTGCGCTGCCGACTGGAAGATGGTGAAGTCGTTATCCGCCTGCCACACGACCGCGGTCGGGATGGTTTGAAGCGATGTCGAATTGACCCGCGTCCGCTCGTAACGCGCGCCCGCGACCATCGTGGCGTCGTGATCGCCGACCTGGCCCTTCCACGTGAACTGGCCATAAACCGCCCAGATATTCTCCTTCACGCGATTGTTGGTGTTCGCGTCGATGCGCATATTGTGGCCCATGGCTTTGTAGGCATCGAACAAGGTGTTGTAGAGCTTGGTCGCGTCCTGCGTGCGCCAGGAGATGAGCGCGTCGCCGGTTGCCTTCGGGTCGTGGTGGTGGAAGGTGCAGACTAGGCAGAATTCCTGGACCTGGCCCGGCGCGATCGCATTCACGTCGCGCGGGTTGGCATTGCCCCAGTCGCCGAGCGTCTGGATCGTGTTATACTGACGCTGATCTACCTTGGACGCGCGATAGTCGCCGCCGAAATCGAAGCGGCTGCCGCCACCCAGATCCCAGCCCGCATCAAGGCGGCCTTCCTTTAGATTCTGATGCTGCCAGGACGAGAATTGGCGGTTTTGCTGGGTCGCGAGATCGCCGACATCCCAATGGCCGTTATTGTTGCCCTTGGCGGAATCGTTGGTCGAGATCGTCTCGCGCGGGAAACCGGTCGACTGATCCAGCCCATATTGCGACAGGATCGGCGAGCTGATCGCCACCGCGGTCGAACTCACGCCGTTGGGATTGTCCGGCGTGCTGGACGCGATGCTGACATGGCCATCCGCGACGATGTGGAAATTGTCGGTGAGATCCCACTTCGCATTCAGGCCATAATCCTTGAGCTGGCCCTTTTGCGCGCGATAGGCCTGCTCGGCGCCGCTGTCCTTGGTCGAGCCATTTTCCACCTCGTGCAGGTAGGTGGTCGTCACGACGCCAGGATTGCTGTTGAAGGTCACCACGTCGAACGGACGGTTGAACCAATTGGACTGGTCCGAGCGGCGCTCGCTCTGCTTGTCCTGCGCGAACAAGGTATCCGCGGTGATGGTCAGCGTATCGGTGGGCTTCCATTGGACCGAACCCTGCGCGTTGATGCGGGTACGACGGTCTTCGGAAAAGTGATAGCGGAAGTCGTCGGGCACGCCGACCAATGTGTTGGGGTCGGTGGGCGTGTTGTTCAGCTTGGTCTGGGCATTGATGTACGGCCCGCCCGTATTCAGGAAGTCCGACAGCTTGACGATATTCCAGGCGTTATTGGCAACCGATGGAACCGAGAAGTTCCGGCGCTGATAGCTGCCGAATACCGACACACCGAACGTCTGCTCGGGGTTGGACCAGCTGAGCACGCCAGAGACTTCGGGCGTGACATGGCTGCCGCAAGCGACGCAATCGCGCGTACTGCGGTCATAGTCGGCTTTGCCGCCGATCGATCCGTTGAAGCCGCTATCGCGCGCGTCGAGCGGCTTGCGGCTGACGACGTTAATCGTCGCACCTATGCCGCCGGTCGGAACCGCGGCGCGGCCGGTCTTGTAGACTTCGAGCGTCTTCACGCCTTCGGATGCGAGGTTGGAGAAGTCGAACGAGCGATCGAAACCGCCCGCGCCGTCGCCATTCTGGTCGCCGCCGACGACGGTGATGTTCGCTGCCGCGAGCTGGCGGCCGTTGAGCGTGACGAGGTTATATTGCGGGCCGAAGCCGCGCACCGTGACGGTCGCACCTTCGCCGTTGACGCGGTTGATCGACACGCCGGTGATGCGCTGGAGCGATTCCGCGAGGTTGGTATCGGGGAATTTGCCGATATCCTCCGACGAGATCGCGTCGACCACGCCGGTCGAGTCACGCTTGATCGCGATCGAACGTTCGAGCGAGGCGCGGATACCGGTGACGACAACTTCGTCGCCTGCCAGCTCATCGGCCTGCGCCACGGCCGGATTGGCGGTAGCGGGTTGAGCACCGGTTGCGGCACCCGAATTCGACGCCGTCTGCGCCAATGCCGCGCCGGGGACCATCAAACAGGTCGCGATTGCGAAAGCGGAAGCCGAGCGCGCAAGCGCCGACGAAAGTCGTAAACCGTTCATATTTCCTCCCTTTTCGGCGACTTTCCCGAGGCGCCGTTTCTTTGGACAAGCAGTGTTTTCCTGCTTGGTTATCCGCGTATCATGATCGACATCGATGTCAATAATTGCTGCGTTAGCGCTAACAGGCTGATGCTGTAGGTTTATCCGATGAAGTGAACGGTACCCGGACGGTCCGCAGCAATCGAAGTGTCGACAAAGCAAAAAAAAAGGAACGGCCGCCGCGCAGGGCGCGGCAGCCGTCAATTCCCGGCTACAGAAGCAGCCTTGGGGGGGGTAGGAGAACCCAATGGGGGTTGCGTAGGATCGACTTCTCGACGATTCAGACATCGATGTCAATCAAGATCCGACCTGCGACCTCACAACCGTTGCAAGTCGTTGCCCGGGCGGTAAATATTCGGTCCGTGGCGGGGATGGCTCATCAGGACAATGCGACGCGGCTGTTCCGCCTGTCGATCGGCGTCTTCTTCATCGGCGGCTTCCTGTCCTCGACCATCAGCCTGTTCGTGCCGCGCATGACGTTGGTCTACGGGCTCGATTATGTGCGCGCGCTGCTGATCCAGTTCGCCTTCCATATGAGCTATCTCTTGTTCGCGATCCCGATCGCGCTCGCGATCATCGCAATCGGCTATATGCGCTCGGCCGCGATCGGGCTGACGGTGATGGCAGTCTCCTGCATGCTGTTCCTATACGCGCATGGGCTCCATTCTTATGCGATGGTCCTTTTCTCGTTGCTGATGCTGTCGGCGGGTATCACGTTCCTTCAGATAGCGGCGAACACGGTGGTGGCGGTGGTCGGCAGCGCGGAAGGCGCCGCCTATCGCCTCAACCTGCTGCAGGCATTCAACTCGGTCGGCACCGTGGTCGCTCCGCTGGTCGCCGCGCAATATGTGCTGGGCAATCCCGCGACGACGGGTTTGCCCGCGATCGTGGAGATCGCCCCGCCGTTCGTCTTCGCAATCCTGGCGCTGGCCGCGCTCGCCGGGATCTTCTTCTTCAACCGGGCGCTGCTCGACCGATCGGCACAGGCCAACATTGCGGGTGCACGGCTGGACTGGCCCTTGCTGTTGCGCAACCGGCGGCTGGTGGCAGGCGCGGTCGGGATCTTCGTCTATGCCGGCGCCGAGGTCGCGATCGGGGCGCTATTGGTCAATTATCTGGTGATGCCAGGCACTTTCGCGGCGGCGCCGGTCAGCGCGGCGCGGATGGTCAGCCTCTATTGGGGCGGCGCGATGCTGGGGCGGCTGGCCGGGGCCTATGCGATGAAACGCATCCGTCCGGCCATGCTGTTGATGCTCGCCGCGATCGGCGCGGCTTCGCTCACCGTGATCGCCGCGACCTGGGAGGGCATGATCGGCGGCGTGGCGCTGCTGGCGGTCGGCCTGTGCAATTCGATCATGTATCCGACCATCTACGTGCTGGCGCTGCCCGAGGATCCGAGACTGGCGACGCCGGGCGGCACCTTGCTGTGCATGGCGGTGGTCGGCGGAGCGGTTGTGCCGATACTGACCGGCGCGCTTGCCGATCGGGTCGGGCTCGCGGCCTCTTTGGTGCTGCCCGCTTTGTGCTATCTGTTCATCGCCGCGTTCGCGCGGGCTTGTCGGGGGTCGAGGGTTTGACGGTCGTAACGATCAAGGATGTGGCGGCGCGCGCCGGGGTTTCGCCCAAGACGGTATCGCGCGTGATCAACGGCGAAGCGCACGTCCGCGCCGACAAGCGCGAGCAGGTGCTGCGCGTAGTGCGCGAACTCGATTACCGCCCCAATGCCTTCGCGCGCAGCCTGTCGAGCTCGCGATCCTACCTTCTCGGCTTCCTGACCGACGATCCCAGCTCGGGTTATGCCGCCGACGTTCAATTGGGCGCGCTCAAACGCTGCCGCGAACGGTCCTATCACCTGCTGGTCGAGCCGATCGACCGCAGTGATCCGCATTGGGCGCGCGAACTCGCCGGAACGCTCAGCACGTTGCGGCTCGACGGCATCATGCTGACCCCACCTTTGTGCGACGATCCCAAGGTGCTCGAAGTGCTCGAGGCTGCGGACCTGCCCTATGTCCGCATCTCGCCAAGCGGCGAGGAGGATCGGTCGGGCTATGTCCGCATGGACGACCAGGCCGCCGCCGCCGAGATGACGCGCCACCTGATTTCGCGCGGCCACAAACGCATCGGCTTCCTCAAGGGCGATCCGGCGCACAGCGCGTCGCGCAAGCGCTTCGCCGGCTTCGTCGAGGCCATGATCGCGGCGCATTTGCCGATCGACCCGTCGACCGTGCTGGAAGGCGACTTCTCGGTCCGATCGGGCGTCGAGCTCGGCGAGAGACTATTGTCCGCCGCCGAGCGGCCGACCGCGGTCTTCGCCTCCAACGACGACATGGCACTGGGGGTGCTGATGGTGGCGATGAAGCATCACCTGAGCGTGCCCGACCAGCTCGCGATCGGCGGCTTCGACGATGCCCCGACCTCGCGGCTCGCCTGGCCGCAGCTCACCACCATCCACCAGCCAAAGGCGGCGATGGCGGCGGCGGCGGTCGATATGCTGAACGACCCTTATTATCGCCAGGCCGAAAACAGCGTCAGCTTCCGCCGCTCACTCGATTACCAGCTCAAGGTACGCGGGAGTACGGTAGCGGAGGCGTGAGCGTCCGGCCGCAGGTTACTCCTCGCCCATCCTCAGCGCGGCGATGAACGCCTCCTGCGGGATGCTCACCGACCCGTACTCCCGCATGCGCTTCTTGCCCTCTTTCTGCTTGTCGAGGAGCTTGCGCTTGCGGGTGGCGTCGCCGCCGTAGCATTTGGCGGTCACGTCCTTGCGGAGCGCGGCGATCGTCTCGCGCGCGATGACCTTGCCGCCGATCGCGGCCTGGATCGGGATCTTGAACATGTGGCGCGGGATCAGGTCCTTCAGCCGCTCGCACATGCCGCGGCCGCGCGCCTCGGCAGCGACGCGGTGGACGATCATGCTGAGCGCATCGACCGGCTCTTCATTGACCAGGATCTGCATCTTGACGAGGTCGCCCTCGCGATAGCCGATCTGGTGATAGTCGAAGCTAGCATAGCCGCGGCTGATCGATTTCAGACGGTCGTAGAAATCGAACACGACCTCATTGAGCGGCAGCTCGTAGGTCAGCTGTGCGCGGCCGCCGACATAAGTAAGGTTCTTCTGGATGCCGCGCCGATCCTGGCACAGCTTGAGGATCGAGCCGAGATATTCGTCGGGGACGTAGATCGTCGCCTCGATCCACGGCTCCTCGATCATCTCGATCCGGTTGGGATCGGGCATGTCGGCCGGATTGTGCAGCTCGATAACCTGCGCGTCTTCGGTCTTCGAATGCGACAGATGGATATGATAGACGACCGAGGGCGCAGTCGTGATCAGGTCCAGATCATATTCGCGCATCAGCCGTTCCTGGATGATCTCCAGGTGGAGCAGGCCGAGGAAGCCACAACGGAAGCCGAAGCCCAAGGCGGCCGACGTCTCCATCTCGAAGCTGAAGCTTGCGTCGTTCAGACGCAGCTTGGAAATGCTGTCGCGCAATTTTTCGAAGTCGTTGGCATCGGTCGGGAACAGGCCGCAGAACACGACCGGCTGGACCTCCTTGAAGCCCGGCAGCGGCTCGGCCGCGGGCCTCTTGGCGTCGGTGATCGTGTCGCCGACCCGCGTCTCGGTGATCTCCTTGATCTGCGCGGTGATGAAGCCGATTTCGCCCGGGCCCAATTCGGTCAGCTGCTCGATCTTGGGGCGGAAACAGCCGACGCGGTCGACCAGATGCTGGGTACCACCCGCCATGAAGGCGATCTGCTGACCCTTCTTGAGCACGCCCGCCATCACGCGCACGAGGATGACGACGCCGAGATAAGGGTCGTACCAGCTGTCGACGAGCATCGCCTTCAAGGGCGCGGCGGCATCGCCCTTGGGCGCGGGAATGCGCTCGATGATCGCGTCGAGAATCTCCTCGATGCCAATGCCCGATTTGGCCGAAGCGAGAATCGCGTTGGAGGCGTCGAGGCCAATCACCTCCTCGATCTCGGCGCGGACCTTTTCGGGCTCGGCCGCAGGCAGATCGATCTTGTTGATGACGGGGACGATCTCATGATCATGCTCGATCGACTGATAGACGTTGGCGAGCGTCTGCGCCTCGACGCCCTGCGCCGCGTCGACCACCAGCAAGGCGCCTTCGCAAGCAGCGAGGCTGCGCGAGACTTCATAGGCGAAGTCGACGTGACCGGGCGTATCCATCAGGTTCAGGACATGGCCCTTCCAGTCGAGGCGCACGGTCTGCGCCTTGATCGTGATGCCGCGTTCCTTCTCGATATCCATATTGTCGAGCACCTGGGCCGACATTTCGCGCTCGGTCAGGCCGCCGGTGCGCTGGATCAGGCGATCGGCAAGCGTCGACTTGCCATGGTCGATATGCGCGATGATCGAGAAGTTACGGATCTTGTCGAGAGGAGTCATAGGCGGGAGCGCCTAGCAGGGGTGCGCCGTCGCGCAAAGGGCAAGGCGCGCTTCCCTTCCCCTGCGTCATCCCAGCGAAAGCTGGGATCTCGTGAGAAGTGCGGGGCGCTTGCCTCCTGAGATCCCAGCTTTCGCTGGGATGACGGTAGTTACTTCTTCCCGCGCGGCTTGCCAGCGGGCTTGGTCGCGGCAGCGGGCTCGTCATAGCTGGTCGGCGCGTGACCGGGATCCTTCTGCGCGGCGAGCTCGGCCTTGAGCGCAGCGACCTCGTCGCGCGCGGCGGCGGCCATCGCCTTGACCGCCTCGAATTCCTCGCGGCCGACGAAATCGAAGCCGCCGATCCAGCCCTTGAACTTCTCGCGCGCGTTGGCTTCGGCCTCGCGCCCTGCGCCCGCCACAGTGCCGGCCAGGCCGTTCATCATCTTGGCGAGGTCCTCGAAGAACCGGTTGTCGCTCTGCATCTCGTGACTCCCTAGGTGTATTAGTCGACTACATGGGTAGCCGGAAGCCCTTTGGCAATATCAAGCACCCCCGCGCGTGGCCGCAAGCAGGAATTCTACATTGCCTTCGGGCCCAGTGATCGGGCTCCTCTCGATTCCGACAACGTGCCAGCCTTGGCTTTCGGCCCAGGCGCGCGCGTGTGCGCAGACGCGTTCGTGGACTGCAGGATCGCGCACCACACCGCCTTTACCCACTTCCCCGCGCCCCGCTTCGAACTGCGGCTTGATTAGGGCGATCAGCCGCGCATCGGGTTTGGCGAAGGTCAGTGGCCGGTCGAGCACCTTGGCGAGGCCGATGAAGCTCGCGTCGCACACGATCAGGTCGACGCCTTCCGGGATTTCGCTGGCGGTCAGATTGCGCGCGTTGGTCTTTTCCAGCACGACCACCCGATCGTCCTGGCGGAGCTTCCAGGCGAGCTGGTTCGTGCCGCTGTCGACCGCATAGACTCTGGCCGCGCCACGCGTGAGCAAGACGTCGGTGAAACCACCGGTCGAGGATCCGACGTCGATGGCAATCGCGCCCGTCACGTCCCAGCCGAAATGGGTCAGCGCATGATCGAGCTTGATTCCGCCGCGCGACACCCAGGGATGGTCGCGCCCGCGAACGTCGAGTGCCGCATCCGCTGGCAATTGGTCGCCGGCCTTGGCGAGCTTGCGCTCGCCGACATAGACCAACCCTGCCAGGATCAGCGCCTGCGCGCGCGTGCGGCTTTCGGCAAGGCCGCGGTCGACAAGCAGCTGATCGGCGCGGATGCGGGTCATGGACATGCAGATAGTCGCCCGGAGGGTCCCGCGCCATCCGCTTTGCGCTTGCCAGAAGGGCGCGCGCATGTGATTCTAAATCACCAAATCGGTTAGGAGTCCACCATGATCACGTGCATCCGCGAGGTCCGCAACGCCAGGGGACTGACCCTGCTCGACGTTGCGCAACGGTGCGACCCGCCGACGACCGCGCAAACGATTGGCCGGCTGGAGACGGGAACGCGCACGGTCAGCGTCGGCTGGCTCAATCGGATCGCGCGCGCGCTCGATGTCGAGGCGGCTGACCTGGTGCGCACCCCCGAAAAGGCCGAACTGCCGGTCGCAGCCCTGGTGACGCGCGATGGCGCCCACCTTCCCCCCAAGCCGCTCACCGCCACCCCGCCCCAGCCGGAAAAAGGCGCAATGGCGATTCTGGTCGAGCAAAGCGTGGGCGACTATCGCGCCGGCGACGTGATCTGGTGCGATCGGCTTGTGCCCGATCAATATGGCCGCGCGCTCAACCGCGACGTGCTCGTGCCGCGCGCGAGCGGGCGTTTTGCCTTCGGGCGGATGATCGGGCTGGAAACGGACCGACTACTGCTGCTTCCGCTGGCCAGCGGCGCGCGCCAGACGGTGATCGTGGATTCGCCCTGGCTGGGCGTGGTGCGCCGGCTGGTGCGTGAACTTTAGCATTTGAGTCCGCTCGTTTGAAGCGGCACACCGCCAAATCACGCCCCAACGCGAAGTCGCTTTCGAATTCTGGCCGGGGGCGCGGTGGGAGCCCGACCATCAGGGGTGTCGCCGAGATCGATCACGCACACCATGCGATATTCGGGATGGGGGCCGCAGGCGACGCCCGCGAAGCGCAGTTCGGGCGAATAGATGACACCGCGATGGCCGCGATCGGGAACGCCGTCGTCGATAATCAGCTGCCGCACGACATCGGCCGGATCGACTGGCCCATAGGCAATCACCTCGGCGACGAAGCTTCCCCCGCCATGCCGGTGCGCACGATCGGCGGGGGTCGAACCGTCACTGGCATCATGGCCGGTGCCACCCTGCGCCTGGTCTGCGACGAGGTCGGCAGCGCTGGCCGCGAACAGCGGCGCCGCGGCAACCGCCGCGACGGGTGGCTGGCGAGTGAGGAAGGCGATGGCGTCATCGACCACCGCAACGCCCTCCTCTGTCTCAAGCTCGGCGTCAGCGCCGGGATAGCGGAGCAGCTTGCCATGGAAATAGGTGCGGTATTGCTGGAGTCCGGCCGCATAAGCGGCAGGGTCGGTACGCGCGCTGTTGAGCGCGACCAGCACCTGGTGCTCGAATGGCGTTTCTGCCGCCACGGACCCGCTGCCGGCTAAAACAGGGAAAATCACACTGAGAAGTTGGAGCCGCATCATCACCTTGAAACGCCGTACCAGATCGGAACCCTACCGAAACGATCATTTGGGGGGTGGTTAATCGCCGCGCCTACCAAGGGATTGTTAAATTTTGAGAAATTGCGACGGCTTGAGGCCCAAAACCCCGATTTTTCCTTCCGGAGGGTGGGATTTTCCGGTAAGCAGCCCGAGTTGGGGCAGAATCTTCTCGCAATTGACATTTCGGGACCGGAACCAACGGTTCGGCGGGGATTTATTGCAACATTAGTATCTTTGCGTTTGTGGGATGATGCATGCGATTAATTGGGGTAATCGTGGTG
>Ga0070675_100001056_pt1 | contig 19842 bp, 19 predicted proteins | sample KBSM43metaG_FD_65343 | JGI IMG/M metagenome (GOLD analysis project Ga0070675, IMG submission 65343) | Miscanthus rhizosphere microbial communities from Kellogg Biological Station, Michigan, USA - KBS M4-3 metaG | ecosystem: Host-associated > Plants > Roots > Rhizosphere > Soil ... | reverse complement strand
CGCCGGATCAACCCGCGGGTGCGGTTCGTCAGCTTCCAGTGACGCTAGGTTCGCCGAGTGCGTGACACCGCTGAGCTCGACGCCGCCGACCCGCTCGCGGCGTACCGCGACCGGTTCGTCGGCGCCGAGACCCCGCTCGTCTACTTCGACGGCAACTCGCTGGGCCGGCTGCCGCACGCCACCCGCGAGCGGCTGCGCGCGGCCGTCGACACCGAGTGGGGCGTCGACCTGATCCGGGGGTGGAGCCGCTGGATCGACCTCGCCCGCGAGGCCGGCGACGTGCTGGCCACCGGCGTGCTCGGCGTCGCGCCCGGTGAGGTGGTGCTCGGCGACTCCACCAGCGTCAACCTGTACAAGCTCGCCGCCGCCGCGCTGGATGCCCGGCCCGGCCGCCGCACGGTGCTGGTGGAGGCCGACAACTTCCCCACCGACCTGTACGTGCTCCAGGGGCTCGCGGCCGCCACCGGCCGGACGCTGCGCGTCGTCGACGTGGACATCGACGCCGGGGTGCGGGCGGACGCCGTCGCCGACGCGCTGGACGACGACGTGGCGCTGGTCTGCGCGTCGCACGTCTCGTACCGGTCGGGGGCGCGGGCCGATCTGCGCGCGATCACCGCGCGCGCCCACGACGCCGGCGCGCTGACCCTGTGGGACCTGTCCCACTCGGCCGGCTCGGTGCCGACGCCGCTGGCCGACGCCGGCGCGGACCTCGCCGTCGGATGCACGTACAAGTACCTCAACGCCGGGCCGGGCGCGCCCGCGTTCCTGTACGTGCGGGCCGACCTGCAGGCCGAGCTGCGCCAACCGATCTGGGGCTGGTTCGGCCAGCGCGAGCAGTTCGCGATGGGCGGCACGTACGACCCCGTCGACGGGATCGAGCGCTTCTGCGTGGGCACGCCGCCGGTGCTGGGCGGGTACGCCGCGCTGGAAGGGGCGCGGATCACGGCCGAGGCGGGGATCGCGGCGATCGCCGCGAAGGGCGCCGAGCTGACGGCGTACGCCATCGACCTGGCCGACGGGTGGCTCGCCGAACACGGGGTGCGGGTGGCCACGCCGCGCGACCCGGCCCGGCGCGGCGCGCACGTCACCCTGCACCACCCGGCGGCGTGGCAGGTCACGCAGGCGGCGATCGCCGCCGGGGTGGTACCCGACTACCGGACGCCGGACCGGCTGCGGATCGGGCTGGCGCCGCTCTACACCCGCTTCGCGGACGTGGCCGAGGGGTTCGGCCGGCTGCGGGAGATCCTGGCGTCCCGCGGGTACGAGAGGTTCCCGGCGACGCCGGGCCGGGTCACCTGATCACGCCGCGGGTGCGCTGGGCAGGTCCAGCCAGTCGGCCCAGCGCGGGTCGGGTGCGCGGTGGCCGAGCACCCGCCAGGCCAGCCCCTTGGGCGCCATCGGCGTGACACGTAAACGCCAGCCGAGCTCGGCTGGCGTTTTGTCGCCCTTGGTGTGGTTGCACCGGGCGCAGGCGGCTACCACGTTGTCCCACGAGTGCCGCCCACCCCGGCTGCGTGGCAGCACGTGGTCTATCGTCTCGGCGCTGCCGTGGCAGTAGGCGCAGCGCCAGCCGTCGCGGGCGAAGATCGCGCGCCGCGACATGCCGACGTGGGTGCGGTACGGCACCCGGACGTACCGGGTGAGCCGGACCACGGAGGGGATCGGTAGGCTCGACCGGGCGCTGTGGAGGATGCCCTCCCCGTCTGCGACGCAGACCGCTTTGGCCGACAGGATCAGGATCGTGGCTCGTCTGACAGAAACAACGCACAGAGGCTCGTACGTGGCGTTGAGGACCAACGCCGTGTTGGCGATTGTGCGTCGTATGTCAGGCATCGCCGTCCTCCTCGTCTGAGCGGCGCTCCGTGCGCCAATCGTCCCCGATGGATCGCGATAATGCACGTACTATTTGCGGCCGATTGCGGCCCGCCAAAAGGCGCCTGACCTGCACCGCGCCATACAACCGGACGCCCCGACCGGAAGGTAATGATCACGTTGATCGCGGATTCCGCGCTTGCCCTGCTTGCGGTACCGCGCGCGCCGTCGCCCTCGGCCGACTGCACCGACGCCCGCGCGGTGTGCGAGCGGATCTACGACTGGACCGGCCTGGACTGGCTCGCCTCCGGAAGCTACTTCCTGTTGGTCAAGCCGTTACGGATCCTGCTGATCATCCTGGGCGCGATCCTCGTGCGGTTCCTGGTACACCGGTTGATCAACCGGCTCACCCGCACCGCCGCCACCCCCGGGCCCGGCATCGCGGTGCTGCGCCCGCTGCGCTCCCGGATGCCGGCGCTCGCGCCGCAGCAGAACGGCCTGTCGGAGCGGCGGCGCGCCCGGGCCGAGGCGCTCGGGTCGATCCTTTCCAGCATCGCGTCGGCGGTGGTGTTCGGGATCGCGTTCATGCTGGTCCTCGACGAGCTCGGGGTGAACCTGGCCCCGATCCTGGCCGGCGCGGGTGTCCTGGGCGTGGCCATCGGTTTCGGCGCCCAGAACCTGGTGCGCGACTTCCTGTCCGGGCTGTTCATGCTGTTCGAGGACCAGTACGGGGTGGGTGACCTGGTCGGCATCGGCGACGTGGAGGGCACCGTCGAGGCCATCGGCCTGCGGATCACGACGGTTCGTGACGCCACCGGCGTCGTCTGGTACATCCGTAACGGCGAGATCCAGAAGCTGGCGAACAAGAGCCAGGGCTGGGCGCTGGTGATGGTGGACGTGCCGGTCGGCTTCGTCGACGTCGACAAGGCGGTGGAGACGCTGCGGACGGCGGCGCTGGAGTGGGCCGAGTCCGAGGAGTGGCGCGGCGACGTCATCGAACCGCCGGAGGTGGTCGGCGTCGAGGAGGTGACCGCCGACGGCGCGGTCGTCCGGACCACCGTCAAGACGCCGGCCGAGGCGCAGTGGCGGGCCGCCCGCGAGCTGCGCCGGCGGCTCACCGAGGCGCTGGCCGCCGCCGGGATCGCTGAGCAGATCAGCACCGGTGTCCACGTCAAGCCGACGACCGATGGCACCGACCCCACCGAGTAGATCTTCCCGCGTCCGGCCCGGCATCGCGAAGATCTTGCGGCCGGAGCGCCGGCATTCATCGTATATGTCGGTTTTTGTCGACGACCGGATGTGCAAGATCGCCGACAGCAGTCGATCACTCCTTCGGCGGGGGTCGCGCACCGACCGTGCGTTCGGATATGGTCCGTTCGGTTAGGTTCGTCGGCTGGCCGTTTGGTCAATGGGTTGTCGTCTCAACGGCCAGACATTGACAACCGCCACATAGCAGCGCGCCACTTAGCACAGCCTGTAAGACAAAGCGAACAGCGACGGCGCTGACGCGATCATGGAGGCCCCGCCGGTGTCCGACCAGGACAACGCCGACCGCCCAGCGACCTTTCGTGAGGTTCTGGCAAGCGGCGAGTACCGCGCGTTGTACCTCGCGAGCGCGCTGTCCTGGTTCGGCGACTACGTCGCACGGGCGGCGGTCACCTCGCTCGTCTTCCAGCGGACCGAATCGGTGGCGGCCTCGGCCGCCACCTTCGCTATCAGCTACGTTCCGTGGTTGGGCCTCGGCCCGATCCTCGCCGCGCTCGCCGAGCGGCTGCCGTTCCGCCGCACGATGATCACGGCGGACATGCTCCGCATGATCCTCATGGCGCTCGTGGCGCTGCCCGGAATGCCTGTCTGGGGCATGATCCTCCTGCTGTTCGCGACCGCGCTGTGCAACCCGCCGTTCGACGCCGCCCGTTCGGCCCTGCTCGCCAAGGTGCTCACCGGGGACAAGTACGTCGTCGGCCTGACCCTGCAGTCGACATCGCACCAGGCGGCCCAGGTCGCCGGGTACCTGTCCGGCGCCGGGCTGTCCGCCATCGCGCCACAGGCGGCCCTGCTGTTCAACGCCGCCACGTTCGGCCTCTCGGCGCTGCTGCTCTGGCTGGGGGTGCAGCGACGGCCCGCCGCGCTGGCGAAGGAGAACCGCGCCAACCTGCTCAAGGAGACCGCGAGCGGGCTGCGCCTGGTGTTCACCGCGCCGCTGCTACGGGGCGTGGCGATCCTCGTCTTCCTCGGCGTGCTGTTCGCGATCGTGCCGGAGGGCCTCGCCGCCGCGTGGGCGGCCAGCCTCTCGGACGACCCGGAGACGCGCGGCTGGATCCAGGGCGCGATCATGATCGCCAATCCGGTCGGGTTCGTCGTCGGCGGCATCGTCGTGGGGCGCCTGCTCGGCCCGAAGCGCCGGCAACGCCTCATCCAGGCGTTCGCGATCGCGGTGCCGGCCACGCTGGCGCCGGCCGTGCTCGACCCGCCGGTCGCCGTCGTGCTCGTCCTCAGCTTCCTCTGCGGCGCGGCCACCGCGGCGGTGATTCCCGCCACCAACGGGCTGTTCGTGCAGGCGCTGCCCAGCACGTACCGGGCGCGCGCGTTCGGCGTCATGAAGAGCGGCGTCCAGGTCCTGCAGGGCCTCGGGGTGTTCATCACCGGCTGGCTCGCCGACCGCTTCGAACTCTCGACCGTGATCGGCCTGTGGGGCCTGCTCGGCGTCTGCCTCATGGGCGTGGCCGTCCTGACCTGGCCGAGCGCCAAGCAGATCGACGCCGAGATCGCCCACGCCCGCGAGCTGAACAAGGCGACGGAGGAAGCCGAGGCCGAGGCCGCCGAGCGGGCCGAGGCAGCCGCCGCGGCCCAGCCCGGTGTCCGCCGGCCGAGTCCGCGGCCCGGCCCTCGGCCCGGCCCGAACGCCTGGCCCACCGGCGACCCCGACCCGCGCTACGGCGACCCCTGGGACCACCCGGCACCATACGGCCGGGCCGTCGGCGTGGCGCGGGTGGTGCCGCGCGACCCGATCGAGGTCACCGAGGCGATCCGGCGGGCGGCGCCGCGCGCGCCGGGCCGGCACGCGGCCGACGAGCCGAACGGGGCAGCGGCCGCCGCTGAAGACGCGCCGGGCTATGGTGGCCGGCACTCGTCGGAGGCCGTCCGCCGGCGGATCTCGCGGCCGGTCGGCCGCATCTACTCGACGGAGTCCGCGCGCGCCCGCGAAGCCGCCGCCGATCCGGCCGAGGGCGACCAGCAGCCGCCGGACGCGACGGTCGGGGGCCCGCCGGAGCCGGGCGCAACTGGCCCCGGACCGGGCGCCGCGACGCGTCCCGCGCCCGGCTGGACCGGGCCGTCCGGCGAGGCGCCCGGCTGGACCGGGCCGTCCGGCGGGGCACCCGGGTGGACCGGACCGTCGGGCGAGACCGCCGGGCCGTCCGTGGCGACGCCCGGACCGTCGGGAGCGCCCTGGTCGTCGAACGGATCCGCCGCCGCACCACCGCTCCCCGGGCCGACGGTGACCGACCCGCAGTGGTATCCACTCGCCGAGCCGCCCGGCCAGGGCCCGGCGGCCGGTACCTGGCCGTCACCGGACGCGTCGCCGGACGAGCCGCCGTGGCCGTCGCACCAGCACGCCGTCCAGCAGCACGCGGCACACCAGCACGCCGTGCAGCAGCACGCGGCACACCAGCACGCCGTCCAGCAGCACGCGGCACACCAGCACGCCGTCCAGCAGCACGCGGCACACCAGCACGCCGTCCAGCAGCAGCGCGCCGAGCGGCGCCGGGCCGACGAGCAGCACCTGGACGACGAGCGCACCGACGCGGTGCAGCCACGCCCCCGGCCCCGCCCGCACCCGGCAGAGCCGCTGTAGATCCGCCCATGATCAGGTTGATCTTGCAAATGTGGCGGAACAAATCGCCCGGAAACGGGCGGGATTTCCGCCACGACTGCAAGATCAACTTGATCATGACGTGCGCGCGGCGGCACGGGGGCCGGCTGGCACCATAGAAGGGTGACCAACCTGCTGGAGCCGTCCGGCCCCACGTTCTTCGATCTCGTCGGCGGCGAACCGACGTTCCGCAAGCTCGTCGACGAGTTCTACGCCGGCGTCGCCACCGACCCGATCCTCCGCCCGCTGTATCCCGATGAGGACCTCGGCCCGGCCAACGAGCGGCTGCGGCTGTTCCTGATCCAGTACTGGGGCGGGCCGGGCACGTACTCGCAGCAGCGCGGCCATCCGCGCCTGCGGATGCGGCATGCGCCGTTCCGCGTGGGCCCGGCCGAGCGCGACGCCTGGCTGACGCACATGCGGCGCGCCGTCGAGAGCCTCGGGTTGCCGGCCGAACAGGAGAACCGCCTGTGGGAGTACCTGGAAAGGGCGGCACACTTCATGGTCAACGCGCCCGACGGGTGAAGAATCCGGTCGAATCGCGCGTCTAGCTCAGAAGTCGGCTCGTTGGTGCGAATGTACCAAAAAGGTATATCCGTTCCAAAGGAGCACACTGCATGCGTCGACGCCTACATGCCGCCGCGACCGCCGTCCTGACGGCCGTCCTCGCGATCAATGTGGCCGCGGCCGGACCGGCGGCGGCGGACACCGCCCACGTCGCGACCGTGTCCACGAACCCGGTCGACTACACGCCGCACGTGCTCGACGGCACGGTCTGGGACGTGACACTGGTCGGCCCGAGCACGGTCGTGGTCGCCGGCGACTTCTCCGAGGTCAGCGACTCGACCGGCAAGACCATCTACCCGCGCGACAACCTGTTCGCATACAACCTGACCACCGGGGCGGTGCTCCCCCTGTCGGTGCAGGTCGACGGCCCGGTGTACGCGGTGGTCGGCAGCGCGGACGGCTCGGCCGTCTACCTCGGCGGCGCCTTCAAGAAGATCAACGGTGTCGCGCAGCGCGGCCTGGCCAAGCTGACGCTGGCCACCAACACCCGCGACGCCGCGTTCACCGGGGTCATCGCCTGGGGTGACGTGCGTGAACTGGCCATCTCCGGATCGTGGCTGTACGCCGGTGGCCCGTTCACCGGGATCGGCGGGCTCAGCCGCACCGCGCTCGCCCGACTGAACCTGACCACCGGCGCCGCCGACCCCGCGTTCGACGCCAAGATCACCGCACCGAGCCTCAGCCGGGCCCGGGTCGAGGACTTCGCGATCAGCCCGAACGGGACCCGGCTCGTAGCGATCGGCGCCATCCAGTACGCCGGCGGGGTACGCCGCACGCAGCTGGCCATGTACGACCTGACCACCCCGGCGCCGACGCTCGTCGACTGGTACACCAACGCCTACACGGCGCCGTGCCGCAAGGGCTTCGAGACCTACATGCGCGGGATCGACTTCGCGCCGGACAACTCGTACTTCGTCGTGGTGACGACCGGGCGGGCGTCGGACCCGAAGAAGCTCTGCGACACCGCGGCCCGGTTCAACACCGTGGGCACCGGCCCGCAGTCGCCGGTCTGGGTGAACCACACCGGTGGCGACTCCCTCTACACGGCGTCGATCACCGGGCCGTCGGTGTACGTCGGCGGCCACCAGCGCTGGCAGAACAACCCGTTCGGGCACGAGTCGGCGGGCAAGGGTGCAGTCGCCCGCGAGGGCATCGCCGCCCTCGACCCGGTGACCGGCCTGGCCCAGCCGTGGAACCCGACCCGCGCCCGCGGCGTGGGCGTCCGGGCGATGCTCGCGACCTCGGCCGGCCTGATCGTCGGTTCGGACACCGAGCGGCTCGGCAAGGAGTACCACGGCCGGATCGGGATGTTCCCCCTCGCGTAGCACCCCACCGAAATACGAAGCGGCCCCGGTCGGTAAACCCGACCGGGGCCGCTTCGCGTCGATGGGGTGACTGAAGGGATTTGAACCCTCGACACCCGGGACCACAACCCGGTGCTCTGCCAACTGAGCTACAGCCACCATGCGCCCGCCTGCTGGCGGGCGACGACCAATGATAACGGCATGAGGTGCCCCGCCGTCGAGCGGGATATCACGCGTCCGGAGACGGCAACCCGACGATCTCGGCGGCGATCGCCTTGGCGGTGTCGACGTCCGGGCCGGGCTGCGGGATGAAGATCGCGCGACGGTAGAACTCCAGCTCCCGGATGCTCTCCAGGATGTCGACGAGGGCGCGGTGGGCCAGGCCCTTCGCCGGCTGGCCGAAGTACGCCCGCGGGTACCAGCGGCGGCACAGCTCCTTGATCGAGGACACGTCGATCATCCGGTAGTGCAGGAATGCGTCGAGGCGCGGCATGTCCCGGGAGATGAACCCGCGGTCGGTCGCGATGGAGTTGCCACACAGGGGCGCTGAGCGCGGCTCCGCGACGTGTTTGCGGACGTAGTCGAGGACCAGGTCCTCGGCCTGTGTGAGCGTCGTGTCCGATTCGCGGACGGCGGCCGTGAGCCCCGACTTGTCGTGCATCTCACGAACGACGTCGACCATGCCCTCGAGAAGCTCGTCGGGAACCTTTATGGTCACGTCCAGACCGGCGTCGAGTGGCACCAAATCGGCACCGGTGACCACGACCGCCACCTCGATCAATGCGTCGCGGCGCAGGTCGAGGCCGGTCATCTCGCAATCGATCCAGACCAGAAGATCACTCACGCGATTCAGCCTAGTGTGACGATGGCATCGCGTGCGACGCGTACCGCATACCTCGCCCACGGGGAGGGCAAGCGTTGGTTAAGGTTGCCGCGGCCCCATCCGCGATCGACGCAGCGCGCAACCGGTCGCACGGAACGTAGACAAGGAACGCCGCACGTGACGTCCACCAGCAGCCCACGCCGGGCGAACGCGCGCAGGCTGATCCTGCTCGCCGTCGTCACGGCAGCGGTGGTGGCCGCCCAGATCTGGTACGGCAACCGGCACCACTTCCTCGACCTGCGGATCTACGTCAACGCGGTGCGCTGGTGGGCGAACGGGCACCCGCTCTACGAGTTCGCCCACGACGACCCGATCCAGGGCCGGCTGGGCTTCACCTATCCCCCGTTCGCGGCCCTGGTGCTCGCCCCGCTGGGCGTGCTCGGGTTCCGCGCCAGCATCGTGCTGTTCGTGGCCGGCACGGCGGTGGCGGTTGCGGTGACGTCGTTCTGGCTGGTCCGGCCGATCGCGCGCCGGCACGGCGTGCCGCTGTGGTTCGCGACGGCGTTGGCCCTGCCGCTGATCAGCACGCTGGAGCCGATCCGGGAGACGGTGACGTTCGGCCAGATCAACATGCTTCTGGTGCTGCTCGTCCTCACCGACCTGCTCCTGGTCGCGCCGCGCTGGCCGCGGCTGGCGGGCATCGGCATCGGCATCGCGGCCGCGATCAAGCTGACGCCGGCGATCTTCATCGTGTACTTGTTGATCACCAAGCGGTGGCGGGCCGCCCTGACGGCCACCGCGACGACCGTGGCGGCCTCGCTGCTCGCGGCGGCCGTGTCGTGGCGGGACTCCTGGCACTTCTGGACCGAAGCGCTGTGGGAGACGGGCCGGGTCGGCCACCCGGACCGGATCGCGAACCAGTCGATCTTCGGCATGCTGGCCCGGCTGAGCGCGCCGCAGGAGCCGAACCAGGTGGTCTGGGTGGCGCTGGTGCTGGTCGTCGCCGGATACGGCCTGTGGCGGGCCCGCCGCGCCGCGCTGGCCGGCGACGAGGTCGTCGGCCTGACGCTCACCGGGTTCGCGGGCGGGCTGGCCAGCCCCATCACGTGGCCCCATCACCTGTTCTGGTTCGTGCCGGCACTGCTGGTGCTGATCGACGTCGGCCTCGGTCAGGACTCCGGCAAGAGAAAGCCGTGGCTGCTCGGGCTGGCCGGTCTGTGCTGGGCGACGGTCACCGTCAGCGTGATCTCGCTGTTCGAACTCGGGCTGAGCCGCCGGCTGTTCGACACGGGGCCACAGGGCTTCCTGATCGTCAACTGGTATGTGATCCTCACGGCCGCGCTGATCGTGGCGCTGCCGGTGCGCGGACACCTGCTGGCGGCACCGGTGCTCGGATCCCGCCCGTCGACCAAGAGCCAGCCGGCCCTGGCGGCCGCCACTACCGGATCGCTGGACGCCTGCTGATCGCCCGATCGGGCGCTTACCTTCGACGCGCGTACGGACATACAGTCATTTCGTCGGGTTTAGCGCTGGAAGAATCCGACGGCCACTTCCCCCGTGGCGTGGTACCCCCCGGTTGATCCGGCGGCCCTCGTCCCCCCGTACGAGGGCCGCCGGGTCTGGGCACAACGGAGGGTCACCCCTCCTTGATCGTCACCCGCTGGGTGACCGTCGCCTGGTCGGTCTCCGACAGCCGCAGCGTGAACTTCAGCTCCCAGACGCCCGCCGACGGGAACGTCGGCTCGGCCACGGCGTGGTCGGCGGTGATCGGCAGCATCGGGATGTCCAGCGGGTCGATGCCGCCGTCGACCGGCGCGGCCGTCGCCCTCCACTCGACGACGGCCTGCGGCTGGCCGTTCAGGTCGTACGCGTACAGGTGCATCGAATTGCCGCCGACGGCGGCCGGATCGAGGTCCATCCGCAGCCGGTACAGGTCGCTTCCCATCGTCACCGAGTACGGCTGCGCCACGCCGGTCGGCGTCGCGCTGCGGGCCGGCGGCGTCTGCACGAGCGCGGCCGCCACCGCCAAGACCACTCCGGTGATCGCGAGTTCGGCGAGGATCGAGCGGCGCAGCGGCTTCACCGGCGGCTCCGGCGGATCCTCGTCGAGGAAATCGTCGTCTTCGACGTCGTCGTCGGCCTCGATCTCTTCGGCCGCGGACCCGGCGCCCGCCGCGACGAGCGCGCGCCGCGCGGGCGCCTGCACCAGCCGACGGGAGTACCAGGCGACGGCGAGCACCACGGCCAGCAGCCCGACCTTGACCAGCACCAGCCGGCCGTAGGTGGTGTCGAACAGGCGGCCGGGCGAGGCGATCTCGATGATCGCCTGGGCGGTGCCGGTGAGCGCCAGGACGATCACGGCCATCATCGCCCAGGACGACCAGACCGGCAGGATCGCGCCCAGTTCGCGGGCGTTGGCCTTGCGCAGCAGCACGCCGACGAGCACCACGAGACCGCCCAGCCACACGCCCATGGCCGCGAGGTGCGCCGCGTCGGCGACGAGCGACACCGCTGGCGCCGGCGACACGGCGGCGTGCCCGGACAGCGGCCATGTTCCCAGGCCCACCACCGCGAAGAACGAGACCACCGCGAGGTCCACAGTGGACGGCCCGGAGCCGCGCACGAACGGCCGGAGCAGCACGGCGATCGCCGCCAGCACGCCGAGGCGCACCGTGTGCGTGGTGCCGTACGAGCCGGCCAGCGCGGTCTGCAGCGCCTCCGTGCTCGCCCCGAACAGCGACGTGCCCGCGGTGTACGGGCCCTGCAGGAGCATCTCGGCGACCGTGCTGAACGCGGTGATCCCCAACCCGAAAGCGACCATGCGGGCCGGCGTGCGGCGGGACACCCGCGCCGGCCAGAGCCGGGCCAGGAACAGCATCGGGCCGATCATCAGCACGAGGCCGGCATAGCCGAGCCAGCGGGTGAAGCCCAGCGTCCAGGCGACCAAGGGATCGACGTTGGTGACTGTTGAGTCGCCCTCGGTGGGCGGGTCGGCCGACGGCGCGCCGACCGAGAACAGGAAGCTGCCGCCGATGGGATGGCTGTCCGCGGAGATCACGCGGTACGTGACCAGGTACGAGCCCCGCCCCGCGTTCTTGCGGATCGGGATCACGAGCTGGTTGGCGGTGGTGGTGGGCGGCCCCTCGTCGACCCGGGACCGGTCCGGGCCGATCACCCTGATGCGCTCGTCGACCGGGCGCACGGCCTCGGTGAAGGTCAGCGTGACCGCGTCGGGGGCGCTTGCCAGCACGGCGTTCTGGGGCGGATCGGTGCGGATGAGGCTCGCGTGTGCCGACGCGGGACTGGAGTAGACGAGCACGAGACCGAGGCCGACCAGCAGCCCGGCCACCGCGCGGAGCGCGGTGTGCCCGATTCGTGTGATCACCGCAACGCCACTTCCTCGGGCCGTGTCCGGCCGGGCCGCGGGACCGTTCGGCCGGCCCCGCCGGTCCGGTATGCCAAAGCCACGAGCATAGCGGCCGGCACGACCGTCACCAGATGGGCCGCCTCGTGGCCGAGCGTCGTGTAGCCCTGCGCGAGATCGAGCACCGCCGATAGGGCGAGGCAACCGGCCAGCACCAGGCCGACCGGCGCGTACGCCCGGGCCAGCGCCGGCCGGAACGCCGCCAGCAGGAACGCCACCGCGAACGCCGTCACCTCGTGGTGCGGGTGGGTGCCGGCGACGCCGAGCACGCCGGGCAGGGCGAGCAGCAGCTGCACCGATGCGAACGCCGCGAGCCCCAGCCGCAGCCCGAGCTCGATCCGGGCACGGACGACGGCGGTGCGGCGATCGGCCGTCGCGCGGTCGGCGGCCAGCCGGGCGAGCACGGCGACGGTCAGGTCGGGGGCCGCCGGGGGCGGTGCGGCGGCCCGCAGCCGCTCGGCGCCGGCCAGCCACGCCTGGCAGCCGTGGCACCCCTCGAGGTGGGTGACCAGCCAGGCCGGGTCGACCCCCGGTTCCTCGCCGTCGAGCCGGGCGGACAGCGCTAGGCGCGCCTGCGAGCACGTCATGCCCGAAGAGTCGGTCGCGGCGGGGCGAAAGTTCCCGCGTAGGCTTCCGGCCGTGACTGCGGAGCCGCGCGACGAGCTCGAGGACGTCGCTGTTGCCGCGGCGGCCGGCGATCCGCTCGCGCAGGCCACGCTCGTGCGGGCCACCCAGGCCGACGTCTGGCGGCTGGCCGCCGCGCTCGTCGACCGCGACACCGCCGACGATCTCACCCAGGAGACGTACCTGCGGGCGCTGGGGGCGCTGCCCTCGTTCGAGGGGCGCGCCGCCGTGCGCACCTGGCTGCTGGCGATCGCCCGCCGCACCTGCGCCGATCACCTGCGCGCCACCGTCCGCCGGCGCCGGCTCGGTGACCGCCTCGTCGCCCAGCCCGCCGAGCCGTCGCACGACCACACCGGGATCGTCGACGCGGTCGACCTGGTCCGCCGCCTCGGACCGGCGCGCCGAGCCGCGTTCGTGCTCACCCAGGTGGTCGGGCTCTCCTATCAGGAAGCGGCCGCCGTCGAGGGCGTGCCGGTCGGCACCATCCGCTCGCGCGTCGCCCGGGCGCGAACAGACCTTGTCGACGCGATGAGCCCGCGATTCCCGGATGACTCCTGGGAAAACGTCCAGCCGGGAACCGATCGGATCATCGGGGAGACTAACCGGGTGTGAGGTGGACAGGGCTGGCGGCCCGGCTTGTGCTGGCCGGCGTCTTCCTCGCCGCTGGCGGCGCGAAGGTGGGCGATCTCGCCGCGTCGGTGCGGGCGGTGCATGCGTACGACCTGTTGCCGTACACCGCGTCCAAGGTCGTCGGGGCGACGCTGCCGTTCGTCGAGATCGCCGTGGGGCTGCTGCTGCTGGTGGGCTTCGCCACCCGGCTCGCGGCGGCGGTCAGCGCGGCGCTGATGCTCGTGTTCGTGGGCGGAATCGCCTCGGTGTGGGCGCGCGGGCTGCGCATCGACTGCGGATGCTTCGGCGGTGGCGGCGAACTCGCGGCCGACCGCTCGCCCTCGTACGGCTGGGAGATCGCCCGCGACGTCGCCCTGCTCGCCATGGCCGGTTACCTGCTATTCCGTCCGGCGGGCCGCTTCGCGCTGGACAATGCCTTCATACCGGAAGAAGACGACGATGGTGACGACGAGGAAGAAGCCGATCAAGAGTCAGCGGTCGGCTCGGCCGGCTGAGTCGGGGGGCAAGGCGGCCGGTGCGAAGCGGCCGGCCCGCTCGGTGATGGCCCGCCAGCTGGCCCGCGAGCGCGCCCGCCGGCGGGCGTGGATCGCGGCCGGAATCGCCGCGGTGCTGCTCGTCGTTGCCGGTTTCGCCGGCTGGTACGCCTACCAGTCGCAGCGGCCGGACAAGGCCGCCGCCTCGGCGCCGCCGCCGGCCGGGGCCGACGCCGCCGGGGTGCGGGTGGGCACCGGACCGGTGACCGTCGACGTCTACCTGGACTTCATGTGCCCGCACTGCCGCGACTTCGAGGACAAGGCCGCCGACACGCTCGCGAAGCTGGTCAGCGACGGCGCGGCGACGGTGGTGTACCACCCGCTCGCCTTCCTCGACTCGGCATCGTCCACCAAGTACTCGAGCCGCTCGGCGGCCGCCTCCGGATGCGCGGCCGACGCCGGCACGTTCGTCGAGTACGCGGCCGCGCTGTACGCGCAGCAACCCGCGGAGGGCAGCGCCGGGCTGAGCGAGACCCAACTGGTGAACCTGGCCTCGGTGGCCGGTATCACCGATCCGGCGTTCGAGCAGTGCGTGCGCACCGACAAGCACCTCGCCTGGGTCGACGGCGTCACCGAGCAGGCGGTGAAGAAGGGTGTGCGCGGCACGCCCACGATCATGGTCAACGGCCAGGCGGTAGACGCCGACCCGCAGGCCATCACCGACGCAGTAGCCAAGGCATCCTGACCGACATATCCGCCGATCTTGCAGTTGTGGTGCCAGGGTTTGCCGCGAGCTGCCCCATTTGCGGCCCACCACAACTGCAAGATCGACGTATGTCCAGCGTCCGGGGGGCGCTGCTAGGCGGGGACCTGGAAGCCGTACGGGAGTTCCAGGCGGTGGCTCGCCAGCAGCGCCTCGTTGCGGAGCAACTCGCCGGTGGGGGCGTCGGCGACCACCGCGCCCTCGTCGAGGATCACCGACCGCTCGCAGAGCTGTAGGGCGTACGGCAGGTCGTGCGTCACCATGAGCATCGTCACCGGCAACGAGGTCAGGATCTCCGCCAGTTCCCGACGGCTCGCCGGGTCCAGGTTGGACGACGGCTCGTCCAGCACCAGCAGCGACGGGCGCATCGCCAGCACGGTCGCCACCGCGACCCGGCGCCGCTGCCCGAACGAGAGGTGGTGCGGCGCCCGGTCCCGGTGCTCGGACATGCCGACGGAGGCCAGCGCCTCGTCCACGCGAGCGTCCAAAGCAGAACCACGTAGTCCCAGGTTCGACGGCCCGAACGCCACGTCGTCGGCGACGGTGGGCATGAAGAGCTGGTCGTCCGGGTCCTGGAACACGATGCCGACGCGCCGGCGCACCTCGGCGAGCGAGGACCGGTCGCGCGGGTTCACCGGCAGCCCGTCGACCACCACCGACCCGGATCCGCCGTGCAGCACCCCGTTGAGGTGCAGCACCAGCGTCGTCTTGCCGGCGCCGTTCGGCCCCAGCAGCGCCACCCGCTCCCCCGCCGCCAGCGAGAGGTCGATGCCGCGCAGCGCCTGGCGACCATCGGGGTAGGCGAACGAGAGCGACGAGACGGTCAGCATCACAGCACCGCCGCCAGCGCGACGACGCCCGCCGCCACCGGCACCGCCAGCCCGAGCGTCCACTCGACCGGGCGCGCCACGGGAGGGCCGCCCACCGCCGGCATCCGCCCGGTGTAGCCGCGCGCCAGCATCGCCACGTACACCCGCTCGCCGCGCTCGTACGCCCGCAGGAACAGCGCCCCGATCCCGGCCGCGAGCGCGCGCACCTGCCAGATGAACCGCGGATCGTAGCCGCGGGAGAGCCGGGCGATCCGCATCCGCCGCGCCTCGTCGGTGAGCACCTGCAGGTAGCGCAGCATGAACGCGGCGATCTGCACGAGCACGTCCGGGCAGCGCAGCCGGGCCAGGCCGAGGATCAGGTCGCGCGGCGTCGTGGTCGCCGCCAGGAGCAACGAGACGACGACGCCGAGCGTGCCCTTCGCGATGATGTTCCAGCCCTGCCAGAGCCCCTCGACGGACAGCGCCACGCCGAGCACCCGCGTGTCCGGGCCGGGGGCGGTGAACGGGAGCACCAGGGCGAGGAGCACGAACGGCAGCTCGATGACGGCGTGCCGGGCCAGCCACCACGGGCCCACCCGCGCGAGCGCCGCGACCGCCGCGAGCAGCCCCAGGTAGAGGGCGAACGCGGGGACAGCGGTGCGCGGGGTGAGCACTATCGCGAGCGTCAGCAGCACCGAGGCGGCGACCTTCACCTCCGGAGCGAGCCGGTGCACGGCGGTGTCGCCGGGCCGGTAGAACCCGCCCGCCCCGTGGCTACCCGACACTGGTGGGCCGCCGACGCACCAGCCGGAACACGCCGTACCCGACGCCGAGCGTCACGAGCACCCCGATCGCCCCGGCGAGGCCTGTCGACAGCGGACCGTCCAGGCCACGGATCCCGTAGTCGGCGAGCGGGCTGTCGGCCGTCTGGTTGTCGGCCTCGCGCTTGGCGAAGCAGTCGCCGCCGGTGATGTTGCCCTGGGCGTCGAAGGTGCAGCCCTTACGCGCGGCCGCGTCCAGACCGTCGGGCGCCGACGACGCGAAGCTCGACACGACACCGGCCAGCAGCAGCGTCACCAGCAGACCGGTCAACAGGAAGATCCGGTTACGCGACATGTGGTGCTCCTTGGACCACGTGCCTGTCGGATGACGATTCGACCGGCCGGCGCCGCAATGCGTAAACAAGATCCGGCCTTGATCTGGCGACGGCCGCGACGGTTACCGCGGTGATCAACCCTTCGCCCAGGCCGATCAGTAGGTGCGAGCCGGACATGGCCGCGAACATCGCGCCGACGGACAGACCGTTCCCCCCGCCGAGCGCGTACTCGAGCACGAAACCCTGCGCGGCCACCAGGACGCTGATGACGCTCGCGAGCAGCGCGGTGGCGAACAGCGGGATCCGCAGCCGCAGCAGGGCGACGATCACGAGGTAGCCGGCGGCCGTGCCGAGCAGCGCCATGTTCGTGACGTTGAGGCCGAGCGCCGTGACGCCGCCGTCGGCGAAGAGCAGCGCCTGGACGACCAGCACCACGGTGACGCACAGCGCACCCACCCACGGGCCGACCAGCATGGCCGCGAGCGCGCCGCCGAGCAGGTGGCCGCTGACGCCGGGCAGCACCGGGAAGTTGAGCATCTGGACGGCGAAGATGAACGCCGCGACGAGGCCGGCCATCGGGGCCAGCCTCTCGTCGAGGTCGTGCCGGGCGCGTAGCACGCAGAACGTGAGCGCCGCGACTGCCAGCGCGGCGAACGCGGCGCTCACCGGTGCGTCGATGAGTCCGTTCGATATGTGCATGGCCTGGGCGTCCATGTCACCTCCCATGGGCGGAGCGTATTTCCGGTCGCGAGCTTTTGCCAATAGTTCGCAACAGCGGTCCCGGCGGATGGGAGTAGGGTTCGGCTGCATGAGTGACGTGCGCCTGCAGCCGGGCGATGCAGCCCCCGACTTCAGCCTGACGACCGACAAGAACGAGCAGTTGTCGCTGGCCAGCCTGCGCGGCAAGCGGGTGATCCTGTACGCCTACCCGGCCGCGATGACGCCGGGCTGCACCACGCAGGCGTGCGACTTCCGCGACTCGATCGCGTCGCTGCGCGGCCACGGCTACGAGGTGATCGGGATCTCCCCGGACAAGCCGGCGAAGCTCGCCCAGTTCCGCGAGCGCGACCTGATCCCGTTCCCGCTGGTGTCCGACCCCGACAAGGCGGTGCTCGTCGCGTACGGGGCGTACGGCGAGAAGAAGCTGTACGGCAAGACCACGCAGGGTGTGATCCGCTCGACGTTCGTGATCGACGCCGACGGCAAGATCGAGCAGGCCCAGTACAACGTCAAGGCCACCGGACATGTGGCAAAACTCCGCCGTGACCTGGGCATCGACTAGATTGCGAACGTAGTGCGGCCGTAACACAATCTCTCTACGCTGCCGTCATGGCGGACATCTTCGACGCGTACCCGATGTCCGCCGCGTGGGACGAGATGTTCGTGCGGCCCGGGGTGCCGCGCTCCCCTTACCGGTCGGTGTTCGCGACCCTCCAGCCGCTGGCGGGCGCCGACCTGCGGTACCGGGCCGACCAGTTGGCGCGGGTGTTCACCGACCGCGGGGTGACGTTCGCGTACGCGGGCGAGGAGCGGCCGTTCCCGCTCGACCTGGTGCCGCGCATCATCGACGCGTACGAGTGGGACCTGCTGACCCGGGCGGTGCGCCAGCGCGTCCGGACGCTGGAGGCGTTCCTCGCCGACCTGTACGGGCCGGCGAACGTGCTGAAGGACGGCCTGGTTCCCCGGCGGGTCATCGCCACCAGCGCCCATTTCCACCGGCAGGCGTACGGGATCAACCCGCCCAACGGGGTGCGCGTGCAGGTCAGCGGCGTCGACCTGGTGCGCGATGAACTGGGCCGGTTCCGGGTGCTCGAAGACAACCTGCGCATCCCCTCGGGAGTGTCGTACGTGATCGAGAACCGCCGGGCGATGACGCAGACGCTGCCGGTGCTCTTCGCCGAGGCGCCGGTGTACCCGGTCGACGACTACCCGGCCCGGCTGCTGGCCGCGCTGCGCAAGGCGGCGCCGGACGGCGCCCCGGACCCGTGCGTCGTGGTGCTGACGCCCGGCGTCTACAACGCCGCCTACTTCGAGCACGCGCTGCTGGCCCGGCTGATGGGCGTCGAGCTGGTGGAGGGGCGCGACCTGCGCTGCCACGGCAACCGGGTGTTCATGCGCACCACGCACGGCGAGCAACCCGTGCACGTGGTCTACCGCCGGATCGACGACGAGTTCATCGATCCGCTGCACTTCCGGCCCGACTCGGTGATCGGGGCGCCGGGCATCGTGAACGCGGCGCGGGCCGGGAACGTGACGCTGGCGAACGCCATCGGCAACGGCGTGGCCGACGACAAGCTGATCTACACCTACGTCCCGGACCTGGTGCGGTACTACCTGCACGAGGAGCCGTTGATCGACAACGTCGAGACGTACCGGCTCGACGACTCCGACGTCCTGCACGACGTCCTGGACCGGCTCGACGAACTCGTGCTCAAGCCGGTGGAGGGCTCCGGCGGCAAGGGCATCGTGATCGGTCCGCACGCCGACGAGAAGACGCTGCGTACGCTCCGCTGCGCTGTCGAAGCCGACCCGCGCGGCTGGATCGCCCAGCGCCCCGTGCTGCTGTCGACCTCGCCCACGCTGGTCGGCGACCGGGTCGCGCCGCGGCACATCGACCTGCGGCCGTTCGCCGTCAACGACGGCGACGACGTCTGGCTGCTGCCCGGCGGCCTCACCCGGGTCGCGCTGCCGGAGGGCGCGCTGGTGGTGAACTCGAGCCAGGGCGGCGGGTCCAAGGACACGTGGGTGCTGGCCGAGGCGCTGACGCCGACGGCTCCGCCGACGCCGATCCCGCCCGCCCCGGCGCTGTCGGTGCCGGATCATCGCGATCTCGGCCCGGGCGGCGCGGCGCTCGCCGCGCAACAGCAGCAACAACAACAGGCCTTGGCGACGGTGGACGCATGCTGAGCCGCATCGCCGAGTCGCTGTTCTGGATCGGGCGGTACATCGAGCGCGCCGACGACACCGCGCGCATCCTCGACGCCTACATCGCCCGCCTGCTCGAGGACCCGTGGGCCGACGAGGACCGGGGCGGTCGGGCGATCCTGTCCATCCTCGGCGCGCAACCGCCGAGCGACGCGCGGGTCACCACGTCGGCGGTGCTCGACGTCCTCGCGTTCGACGCCACCAACCCGTCGGCGATCGCGGGCGCGCTCACGGCGGCGCGCGACAACGCGCGCGGCGCGCGCGAGACGATCTCCAGCGAGATGTGGGAGTGCCTGAACGTCACGTGGCACGCCCTGCCGGCCCGGCGGCTGTCCGCCGACCGCCTGGGGCCGGCGATGTACCTGCAGTTCGTGCGGGAACGGGCCGCCGTGCTGGCCGGGCTCGCCGAGTCGACGATGAGCCGCGACGACGGCTGGCGGTTCCTCATCCTCGGCCGCAGCCTCGAACGGGTCGACATGACGGCGCGGATGATCTCCGTTCAGACCGATGCGGCGCCCGACCACCCGGCCTGGCGAACCGTGCTGCGGGCCTGCGGGGCCGACGAGTCGTTCCTGCGCACCCACGGCGGCACCGTGCGGGCCGACCGGGTGGCCGAGTTCCTGCTGCTGGACCGGCTGTTCCCGCGCTCCGCGCTGCACGCGCTGACCACCGCCGAACAGTGCCTGCTGGAATTGGATCCGGCGGTCGAGCGGGCCGG
>Ga0070675_100001055_pt1 | contig 19873 bp, 14 predicted proteins | sample KBSM43metaG_FD_65343 | JGI IMG/M metagenome (GOLD analysis project Ga0070675, IMG submission 65343) | Miscanthus rhizosphere microbial communities from Kellogg Biological Station, Michigan, USA - KBS M4-3 metaG | ecosystem: Host-associated > Plants > Roots > Rhizosphere > Soil ... | reverse complement strand
CCGACCACTGGCGTGATCGATATCGGTGGCGTCCTCGCCACCGCTGTGGGCTCGGACGGCCGCACGATTGTCGGGACGGCCACGGACACGCGCGGCGTGCGGAATGCCGCGATCTGGCAGCGCGCCGCGGAGTGGCGGCCGCTCGGAGGATTCACGAACGGCGTGCCGTGCGAGACCAGCCTGAGCGACGCGACCGGGGTGAGCCGTGACGGCACGGTGGTCGTGGGCGCCGCGCGAATCGACTGCCGCAGCGTCCATGCGTTCCGGTGGGAGGAATCGACCGGCATGGTCGACCTCGGCAGCACCGTCGCAGGTGCGAGCAGTCAGGCCCTCGGCGTGTCGGGCAACGGCAAGGTCGTTGTCGGGTGGCAGCGGCGCGCCGATGGATCCGATTTCGGCGTGCGGTGGGTTGAGGGCCGGCAGGAGTCATTCGCCGGTCCGGAGGGGCCAGTGAGTCATGCGCTCGCGGCAAATCTGGATGGCTCGGTGATCGTGGGCCGACAATGCCGTCCCGGCGCGCGAGTCGAGGATCAGAGCGCGTGGATATGGCTCGCGAGCAGAGGCGTGAAGTGCCTGCCGCCTCCGGCCTTGCGGCCATCGCAGGGCACCGTGCTGGGGTACGCCAACGCCGTGAGCGATCACGCCCGGGTGGTGGGCGGCGGACAGAAGGTGGCTTCGTCGTCGGACTCCGAGGCGGTGATCTGGATCGACGGGGCGCCGTCGTACCTGAAGGACTACCTGCGCGCTCACGGCGTGCCCGATGCGTTCGAGCGATGGATCAACACCGGTGAAATCACCGGCATCTCCCAGGATGGCCGCATCCTCGTCGGCTATGGCGCCGCGATCGGCGGATACCGCGGCTACGTCGTGGTCCTGAAGCGAATGGAGCCGAAACCATGGCCCGATTGATCTGCGCGCTCGCCGCGCTGATGTGCCTGGCGGCGCCGTCCGAGGTCCGCGCCCAGGCCTGGCAAGGGGCCGCGCTCTTCGGCATGACGCCAGGCTCTGCCCTCGATCGCCGAGCGGCCGCCCTCGATTCCCTCGACGTGGGGGGCGGGTTCACTTGGGGCCTCCAGATGTCGCGGCTGGTGACGCCCCACCTGGCCGCCGAACTGTCGTGGATGACGCACTGGTCAGGGCTCGAAATCGGAACCGCGGCGGGCAAGGAGCACCTGTTCGAGATGACAGTCAATCAACTGCACGCCAACGCCGTCTTCCGGCTGCGGGACCCTGCCGCGCGGACGCGTCCGTTCCTGTTTGCCGGTCTGGGCCCGACGTTCCTCAATGCCCTCGGACAACCGGCGGAGACCAAGCTGTCGTTCGGTCTGGGTGGCGGTGCCGAGGTCTTCTTCTCGAAGTGGGGCGGAGTGCGCGCGCAGTTCCGGTATAAGCCGACGCCGCTCGGCGACGAGAACGGGGGCGACTTCTGCGATCCCTTCGGCTTCTGCCAGGGCACACTGCAGCAGGTCGAGTTCTCGGCCGGATTGACCATCCGCTTCTGACTGGCGGCGGTGTCGCGTCGTTGCCGCGACCGGCCGCGCCCGTTAATAGGTGCGCCCTGCACGACTCGGACGTGCGACCTCCTGGTTCGTAGGTTCGTGCCAAGTGCTTGGACTCGCGGGTCTTCGTGCCTGTAGCTCGTGTCGGCCCGGCGTGTTATGGGATGTTCGGGTCCCGAAGGGTGGAAAGGCGAGGGTGAAGGTCGCATAACGGGCATTCGGTCACCTGTGCCCTTGCTAGTGTTTCCTCCTTTTCTGTCAGCGTGAACGGATCGAAGGACCAGTCCTCCCGCTTGGCTTCGACGACGTCGGAGATGCGCGAGAAGGAGGAGCGGGCGCGGCGCGCCCGTGCCGCGATAGCGGACGACCAGGTTGCCCTTCCGCTGGCTCGGACCGAACACATGAATGTCGCCCGCTGGGAGAGCGGGACGGACGTGACGAAGGCCAGTCCGACCACCGTGATGCTCGAGCGAGGTCTGGATGTCATCAGCGGCGATTGTACGGTCAGCACCACGACGCTCTGCCGCGATTCCGGCCTACGGAGTCGGCACCAGGCGCGTCAGTTCGTCGAACCAGTTGACGACGACGTTGATCGGACTGGCGCCGCTCGCTTCCTGTTCCTTCAACATCAGGAAGCGGCCGTCTCTGGGCGACACGTCATAGGTCCATGCACCGACGGCGGTCGTCGAGTAGCTTCGATTCGCGAAGAGATCACTCGTCGTTCCGACGATCAGATCGGGTGTGAACCGGACAGAGACAGCTTTCATGCCGCCGTCGAGCGCGCGATAGAAGAGTTCACCGCTTCCCGCGGGGCCCCACAGCGGCTGCGTACCGCCGTCGCGCGAGACGAGCTCTTTCCGCTGGTCAACGGTCGGAAACGATCGGATGTAGATTTCATTGCGGCCGGATTCGTCCGACTGGTAGGCGAGCCACCGGCCATCAGGCGAGACGTCCGCGTTGCCTTCCCGGTGCTCCGAGCGAATCAACGACTGGATCCGCGCCGGTTCCTCAAGGGTCAGGACGCCCACATCGCCCGATCGGGCGGTAGGGCCCTGAATAAACACCAGCAAGCGTCCGGCATCCGGCGAGACGAACGGCATGTAGTTGTCGGGCCCCCGGAACACTCGCGTCGATGGCCCCGAGCCGTCGGCGGAACGGGCGAACACGTTGAACACGCCTTCGGGGTCGGACGCAAACAGGATGCGTTTTCCGTCAACGCTCCATGCCGGCATCATGTCCTCGGCCGGCCCGTCGGTGATCCGGGTCATGACCTGGCGTTCGAGGTTCCAGACCCAGATGTCGCGATTCGCGCCGCCGACGTCGAGCGCCACCCGGGTGCCGTCCGGCGAGATTCGAGGATAGAAGTAGTAGCCGACGGCCGCGCCCATCGGCTGCTCGCGCCCCTTGCGATCGACCCACACCAGGGTTCGCAGGCGCTGCCGGGTTGGGGCGACATAGACCAACGTACCGCTCTGCGACACGTCGAAGTTGGCGGTAGCCGGACCGAAGGTCTCGGCCACCTGGATCGACTCGAGTGCGAACGGCTTGCCGCCAACGGCCAGCGAGGCCAGGTCCAGCGATACCCCGTGGAGTCGGCCTCCGGCCGCGTAAACGACATGCCCGGTGGCCACGTAGCGCGCGGCGTGTCCACCCCGCAAGAGCACCTTCTGTTGCTTCGTGTCCAGATCGATCAGCGCGATCTCGGCATTGGCGATGGTGTCCCGCAGGATGGTGAAGAGCGCGACTCGCCGGCCGGGGAGAATATTCGGCCACGCGTACCGCACCTCGCCGCGCTCGGCGGCCGGGCGAGCCAGCAGTTGTGCGGGGCCACCATCGGCGTTTATCGTGAACAGCCCGACCCCGTCCGCGAAGACGATGGTTCCGTCGGTGCCCCAACTGCCTCCGAGCTGCCGCCCGGCATTCACGACGATGGTGAGGGGAGGGGTCCCGCCGCGAACGCGCAGCTTCCGCAAGCCGGTATTCACGTCGAAAAACCCCACCCACTCGCCGTCAGGCGAAAAGAACGGTTCGCCGCCGCTTCCCTCCGTCCCCGGCATTTGCACAGCTTCTGCAGCTGCCAGCTCGCGGAGCCAGAGCCATCCCCCCGCGACATACGCGAGACGGGAACCGTCGGGTGAGATCGCAATACTTCTCGCGGCCGCTGGCACGGCCTCACCGGTCGGTATCACGCTGAAGCGCACCACTGGAGCGGCGGCCTGGGAAGTCGAACGCGACCCCGCAAGCCAACCGAACAGGACCGCGACTGCGAGCACCCCAGCCCCAACCGTGACCAGCTGAACGGTCCGCCGGTAGGATGGCGCCGCTGACGGCCGTACGCTCGAGGGTTCGTCGCGGCGCGAGCGGGTGTCGGCGATGTCGACGCGAGCGTCGCCGATGTGCTGCAACCGTTGCCTGGGAGAACGCTCGAGGCACAGCCGGAGGAGCCGCCGCGTCGCGACCGGCGTCGCGTTCGGCAGCACCTCGAATTCCGGGTGTGCGTCGAGCACCTTCGTCAGCGACTCGGCAACGGTCCGTCCTTGAAACGGCGAGCGGCCGGTCAGCATCTCGAACAGCACGCACCCGAACGCCCAGATGTCGCTCCGCCGATCGATCACCTCTCCGCGCGCCTGCTCAGGCGACATGTAGGCGGCGGTGCCGGGCACGAGACCGGGCTGTGTATCCCGAATCACGCCATTCGAGTTCGAGGTCGGCGTACTTCGTTCTATGGCGCTGTCGAATACTTTGGCCACGCCAAAGTCCAGCAGCTTGACCCGGTTCTCGGGCGTGACCATGACGTTCGCGGGCTTGAGGTCGCGATGCACGATCCCCCGTTCGTGCGCGGCTTCGAGCGCCTCCGCGATCTGGTGCGCGATCTCGAGCGACGCGTCGATCGGAAGCGGGCCTCGACGGAGCCGCTCCGCGAGCGTCTGGCCCTCCACAACCTCCAGCACCAGGGCCGAGATGCCTCCGACGTGCTCGATGCCGTGAATGGTCGCGATGTTCGGATGGCTCAGCGACGCCAGGACGTGCGCCTCCCGCTCGAAACGGGCGAGGCGCTCCGTGTTCCGTGAGAAGCGGTTGGGCAGCACCTTCAGCGCTACGTCGCGCAGCAGTCTCGTGTCGCGTGCGCGGTAGACCTCACCCATGCCGCCGCTGCCGATGACCGACACGACTTCGTAGATTCCGAACCTGATGCCCGGCGCGAGAGTATCGGTGGCTGACGCGTCGCTCACCGCCGCCGTCGCGACTTCGTGGCCGGCGGCCATCTGCGCGATGACATCCAGAGCTGGCACCGGCAAAAACCGCTCGGCTGCCTCGTCATGCGGCAGTAGTGAGGAGACCTCCCGGAGCAGCGACTCATCGCCGCCACACGCGCTCGCCACAAACGCGGCGCGGTCCGCCTCGTCGAGCGCCAGGGCCTCGTGACACAGACGTTCGATCTGATCCTCGCGATCGGGCGTCATCGCTCGTTCGCGTCACTGAGCTCGCGCAGCAGCCACATCTTGGCGAAGCGCCAGTCACGTTTGATGGTATCCGGGGACACCCGCAGCGTGTCAGCCGCCTGGTCGACGCTGAAGCCGCCAAAGAAGCGGAGTTCCACGACCTGAACTTTGCGCGGGTGAATGGATTCCAGCTTTTGCAGGGCGTCGTCGAGCGCCTCGAAGTCCAACCCGGAGTCGGCGAGGACGTCCGACGCCTCATCGAGTGGGACTCGGCGCAGGCGTCCGCCCCGCTTGTCATTCCCACGGGCGCGAGCCGAGTCCACCAGGAGACGCCGCATCATCCGCGCGGCGAGCGCGAAAAAATGACCGCGGCCTTCCAACTGAATGCGCTCCACGTCGACCAGCCGGAGGTACACCTCGTTGACGAGCGCGGTGGCCTGGAGTGTGTGACCGACCGGCTCCCTCCGCATGTACTGACTCGCGAGCCGGCGCAGTTCGTCGTAGACCAGCGGCATCAACCGGTCGCAGGCGTCCTGGTCGCCGCGTCCCCACGCGAGCAACAGATCGGTTGGGCTAGCCGACGGACCGGCCATGCGCGGATTCTAAGCAATGGGGATGCCCCCTTCCCGCCACTCTTTCCGCAATAGAGGTTGAGGCCGTTTTCGGCGACGCCGATCGGACGGCACCTCATGTATAGGTTCGCGGACGAGCAGGAGAGAACCATGATGATGAGACTCGGAAAGATGCCGTGCTGGATCCTGGCGTTGCTGGTCGTGCTCTCCTGGTGGGTCACACCCGCGTCCGCTCAGGCGAAGAGCGGCCTGAACGCGATCACGCACCAGGAATTGGCAGCGGCTCGCCGCGCCACGGCCAAGTACCACGATCTCGCGCAGGCCGAAGCCGACGGATACGTCAACATCGACCTCTACGAGTCGGGGGAGGGGTTTCACTGGGTCAAACCCTCGCTGATTGACGCAACCTTCGACCCCGCGCAGCCGGAGATACTGCTCTACGCGCCGGTTCCAGGGGAGGCGCGACTGCAACTGGTCGCCGTCGAGTACGTCGTGCCGCTCAGCGAGCCGCAGCCTGCCGGCTTCGCCGGGGCGGCCGACAAATGGCGGCAGGATGTGGAGGAGTTCGGCCTCTGGGAACTGACCGTCTGGATCTGGGAACACAACCCGAAGGGCGTGTTCACTTACCTGAACGCCCGCGTGCCGTGATCGGCGCGGCACCCCTCGAGACTGACCATGCGCACTCGAATCACATCGCTCGTGACCGGCATCGTGCTGGCCGGCACTGCGGGGCTGCTCGCAACCACGCTGCACGCCGGGCCTGACTCCTGGTGGCTGGATCAGCAACTCGAGGCCGTGCTGGCAGAACACGGCTTTACCGGGGCGATCGAGTCGACGCTGCCAACGCGACTCGGCCGCCCCATCGACCGCCAGCTCGCGGACACTGGCCGGCTGCTCTTCTTCGACACCGTCGGAGGCTTGAACAACGACAACAACTGTTCCGGCTGCCATTCTCCGACTCACGGCTTCGGTGACACTCAATCCATCGCCATCGGCGTCGAGAACAACGGCATTGTCGGGCCCGGCCGCACGGGGCCCCGGAATCAGCGCCGCACTCCGACCGTCGCCAACAGCGCGTTCTTCCCCAATCTGATGTGGAACTCTCGCTTTGCGGCGGTCTCGCACGATCCATTCGACAATAGCGCCGGCTTCAGCTTTCCCGCGCCGGAGGGGTTCACGCTCTCCTATCAGCCGCACCTGCTGGTCGCCCAGGCGTTCATCCCGCCGACGGAACGGGTGGAGGTCGCGGGGTTCGATTTTCCTGGTGACAACTTCGATATCCGTGACGAAGTGCTGCGGCGCATCAACGACGTGCCGGAGTACCGCGCGAGATTCGCCAGGAGCTTTCCGTCAGTCCGGAACGGCGGGCCGGTCACGTTCGATATGTTCGGTCGCGCGATCGCAGAGTTCGAGTTCACCCTCGTGTTCGCCAATGCGCCGATCGATCGGTTCGCGCGAGGGATGAAGAACGCGATGACGGACGAGCAGAAGAACGGCGCGATGCTCTTCTTCGGTGCCGCGAAATGTGTGCAGTGTCATGCGGTCTCAGGCGCGTCCAATGAAATGTTCAGCGATTTCAGCGCGCATGTGATCGGTGTGCCGCAGATCGCACCGCTGATTGGCAACGTGACCTTCGATGGACCCACAAGAGCCGAGGACTTCGGTTTGGAACAGGTCACCGGGAACCCGGACGACCGCTACAAGTTCCGGACCTCACCCATCCGCAACGTGGGGCTGCAACCGGCGTTCTTTCACAACGGAGCCTTCACCGCACTGGAGGACGCTGTCCGGCATCACCTGGACGTGTTTGCATCGGCACGTAGCTACGATCCGGCCGCCGCCGGCGTCGCGGCAGATCTGCGGACACTGGCGGGTCCGATCGAGCCGGTCCTGGCGCGTATCGATCCTCTTCTGGCGACTCCGATTGATTTGACGAGCGAGCAGTTCAGAGATCTCGTCGACTTCGTTCGCCATGGGCTGCTGGACCGGCGGGCGACGCCGGAACATCTCCGCAAGTTGATTCCCCGTTCGGTGCCCAGTGGCCTTCCCGTCCTGGACTTCCAGTAGATCGTTGCGCGCAAATACGATGACCGCTGCTCCCTTCGGGGAAGCGTCGCCGCCGCCCTCGGCGGCAACCGCTCGTGCAACCCGGATGAGTCGTTTGACGTCCCGCTTGCGGACGCTCGGCCTGGTCCGCACCCCTGCCGCGGACCCGTCTTCGAAGATCACTGCGCTGCGCGCCAGCCTCGACGAGGCGCGGCAGTCGATCCAGCGATGGAAGGCACGGGCCGGACAGCTTGGCGCACGGCTCGACGAATGCGCAGCGGGCGGCCGCCGGCCACGGGGCCGCGCAGGAGGCGTCGGCGCGGGCGCAGGCACAGGCGCAGGCGTGGCGGCATGAGATTCCCTCACCGGCCGCGGTGCGGAGCTGTCCGAAGGTGACCGCGCGAATCAAGCCCTGGTCCTACACGAATCCAATGGCTCGGGCTCGTGCGACAAGTGGCGCGAGTCCTTCTTCGTCGCACAGCGACACCGCGCGAAGGAGCTCTGCGTGCGAGATGCCCCAATCGGGACCGGGCTGTACGCCTGGGCTCTCGGCATGGAGTCGAGCCAACAGTCGCGCGGCGCAGCCGCGCGCGCTCGCTTCCGCGTCGTTGCGGACGCGGATAGCCTGCTTGACCTTGTCGCCATCCAGAGGTCCCACACTGCGGGACACTGGATCGTAGTGATGTATCCAGTAACCGATACCGACACCGTCCACGCCGGAGCATGTGGCCAGTTCGATGTGCTCAGAGGACATACCGCCAGAGATATAGGTCTCGATCCCCGCGGCGTGCGCCTCGTCAACCCAGCTCACGAGGCCGGCGAAGCCGAGGAGATCGATGAGCGGCACCGACGGAATGGTCGCCGACGAGCTGTCAATCGTCACGCGGTCCCACCCTCCGGCCCGCGTCATTGCGATAGCCAAGCGGGCAATGTCCGTCGCCTGATTGATGATCGCCACGGACTTGTCGTCCGACCCGTGCGGCACGCGATCGTTGCGGAGCGGGCGATTGAGGTTGAACTGCGTGGAGAGATGCTGGTCATCACGGCGGTCAACGGACTCTCGCACCCGACGCATGAAGTCCACCGCCTGGGACACGGTGAGGCCCTCGAAGCTGAACTTCACATCGGCCACGCCGTTGGCGAACGCCGCGCTGGCCGTGGCTGCTGCGACGTGTGACGGTGTAATCGGATCGGCGTCGTAGGCCTCCGCGACGTCCCACACCCTGAAATCAGCGCTGTCCCACGCAGCGACCTGGTAGTTGGGCCGTCCTGCGTAGACCGACACGGGCACATCATCGGCCGCATGCAAGCGGAGGATGCCGTTCAGCCGGATGTCGACCATGCGATACGGGGCGATTGCGAGGTTCGGGAGACCATCATGTCCGCTGCGGGTGATGACTTCGTGATGCACCACGACGCCATCGAGGTGATCCGGATCCCGAAGCGTGACATCCAGATGCCCTTCGCCATCGTCGGCCAGTGACAGCACCGTCTGGTGCAGGCGCTGACCGGACTTGTGGATCGGTTTGAATAACGCCGGAGGCTGCACGCCGCGGCGCACCTGATCTTCGGCGCGCTGCAGCAGCGCCTGCTCGAGGATGGTGAACGGCCGGCGTTCGGTGCGTGCCCGCTTGATGGCGATCATCGCGGCGGTGACGTCGTTCTCCGCCAGTCGACGTTCTGCCTCGGCCTGAAGGATGGGGTCGTTCCACGCGTTGATACCGTCGAGGTATCTGGCGGCGAGTTCGCTCAGTGAGCCCAAGTGGACCGGTCGGGCCGTCATCAAATGTGTCCTCCGACAGTGCCATACACTAGCTCAGGTAACAGTTCACGGAGAGCAATTGTTCGAAGAGGCTCCTGGTGTCGTTAGAGCTGTTCGGAGCGCGCCATGTCGAGAAACCTGGTTCTCTGCGCGGATGGCACCTGCAATGCGTTCGGCCACTCGTCGTCGAACGTTGCTCGATTGCTTAAGCATGTCGAACTCCTGAACGCGACGGAGCAGCTGGTGTGCTACGACCAGGGCATCGGCACGCGGCGCAGCGAGTACAAGAGTCTCGAGCGGTTCAAGGACGGACTCGGTGAGTCCGGCGCCCTCGAACTGCTCGATCCGCCTGACGATGCGTGGGGGCGCCCGTGGACGTGGCCGTCGCTCATCAAGTCGATGACGGAGGGGGCTGGACTGGAGACAAACGTCGCCCAGCTCTACGAGCAGCTCGCGACGCGGTATTCACCGACGGACCAGGTTTTTCTATTCGGATTCAGCCGGGGCGCCTTTACCGTCCGTGCGCTGGCCGGTCTCACCTGGCGTTACGGCCTGCCGCCGTCCAACGACCCGAGCGTCGCCAGGGCCCGCTTCGCAGAAGCCTGGCCGTTGTTCGTCAACGAATTCCCGGACGACACCGGCATCAAGGCTGAGCGGGCACTCCGGTTCCGCGAGCGACACAGGCAACGTGAATGCCCTATCTACTTTCTCGGGTTGTGGGACACGGTGAAGTCGTACGGCGGGATCCGCCCGGTCATGTTGCCGCACCTGCGGCACAACCCGTCAGTCGAGATCGTGCGCCACGCGATGTCGCTCGATGAGTGCCGTGCGTGGTTCGAACTCACGACCTGGGGCTGGCTCGACCTGGACCGCGGACCAGACGCGGCAGGATCGCGACTCGCGCAGAGCGACAGAGAAAAGATCAGCAACCGGAAGGACATACTCGAGGTGTGGTTCTCGGGTTGTCATGCCGATATCGGTGGGGGAGCGGGGTGTGAGCGGTCCTCGGAGATCGCCTTTCGATGGATGCTGGCTGAAGCGCACCACGCTGGCTTGAGCCTCAACGGCCAAGGCCGGGAGTGCCTGGCGGTGAAGCGAGAGCAGGAGAGACCCATCACGAATCAGTCGCGCACTCTCTTCTGGAAGGTCATTGACAATCGAATCCCTCGGAACGCCATCAGAAACGACGGCGTGTGGCCGCTGCTCGAAGAGGCGAAACCCGGAGCGTCGCCTCGCCAGCCGTTGAAGTCGGTGCGTGACAAGACGATCTGGTATCACGAGAGTGTCCAGGACTTGTCGCGTTTCGAACCTGTGTCCGGCGATGTGCAACTCAAGGTGAGCGAGACGCGTCGGTCGCCCAGTGCCGTCGCGACGGCAGAACAATCGAAAACGCTGGTGTCGAAGTCTCAATAGCCAGTTCCGCGACGCGCGCCTGAACGAATCATGGAACTCCTCGGGATGGGCGGTGTCTGTCCGAAGGGGGGAGAGAGGCGAGGGTCAACGTCGCATAACGGGTCTTCAGTCAACCTTCGACAGCGCTAATACCGACTAGCCTCCCAGAGGCTGCGATTCGTCCTCGAACACGAACGGAAGGCCCGCCGACGAGAGCAGCCAGAACCGGTTAGCGATCAGCATGTGCTGGAGCAACGCCACCAGATCGGCGTCGGCGCCCGCGCCGTCACATCGGCTGACCGCCGCCAGCATCGCCGCGTCGGCATAGCCCTTATGGGTGACGAGGTCGCGTAGCATCTCGAGCACGCCGGCATCGTAGCTCACTGCTTCACGTATCCGCACCGGAGCTGATTCCCGGCTGTCGAGATCCCGATGTTCTCGTCATCGGGAACCTCGGGTGGGCACGGCTTTCGGCGGCAACCCTCGTCCTTCCCGGTTGCGGCATCCCGCTTCAGGGGTCGATTGGAGTCGCTCAGAACCGCGGACCTCGAGTCGATGGCGCTGTCGCCGCCAAACATCAGGACTGGGGTCCGGGCGAATCCGGCTTCGTCGGCCTGCAATTCGAACCGTTCGAGGGACGATTAGATCGCGATGTATCGAACCGTCAGATAGCGCGGCCTACTTCCACTCCCAGATTCGGGACCTGGTCGTGCCGTCGAAGGCGACCTCGAACTCGAACGCGCCGGCCACGGCACTGAGCCGCGACAGCGTCGGCGTGCTGGAGCTGAACGTCAGCGCACCGCGGTAGCTGAGGTGAATCGACTCTATACTGGGGCCGTGAACGCGGAGCCCTTTCTGGGGGAAATCGCACGGCATCTCAGAGACTTGCACTTCGACGCCGTCCTGATCGGCAACGCGGCTGCCGCGCTCCAGGGCGCACCCGTAACGACCGTGGACTTCGATTTCATGTTCAGGAGAACGGCGGTCAACCTGCGCAAACTCAAGGCACTCGCCGCGAGGCTCAACGCGACGGTCCTGCGGCCGTACTATCCGGTGTCCGACATGTTCCGGGTCGTCCGCGACGACGACGGACTGCAACTCGACTTCATGGCGACGATTCACGGAGTAAGGTCGTTTGCCGGCCTCCGCGCCAGGGCGCAGACGCTCGAGATCGGCGGGGCGTCCCTGCTTGTGGCCTCACTCGGCGATATCATCAAGAGCAAGAAGGCGGCCCGACGCCCGCGCGATCTCGCGGTGCTGGAGTCATTGGAGAAGACGCGTGAAGAAGCGGAACGCCCGCCGGCGGGCACTGGCAGCGCTCAAGCGCGAAAGCGACCGCGCGCTCGTTGAGTTGATCCGGCGTCGCCTGGCGCTGCCACTGGAGAAGCGGATGGGGTTTCTCCGCAAGCGTGTCTGGGTCCGGGGCAGCGCTCTCTAGAGCCCCCGTAACCACGTACGCGTTATCGGGTCTCCGCGAGCTTGAAATACGGTTCTATCGTCTTCCGACCCTCGTCGTCCATCGGCACGCCCAGCGCCGCGAACGGCCGGATTGCTGTTGGTGGCGGCGGCTCGAAAGTTGACCGAAAGACCCGTCATGCGACCTTGGGCCCTCGCCGCTCTGCGCACCGAGATCACCCTTCCTCCCTTCGGACAGAGGCGGCGTCGTCGGCCGCGAGGAACATCGCGGAGGGTTTCGGCCGCTTCCGCCATGAAGAATTCGCCCAACTCGTGCGCGTCGCTAAGGTCGCATAACTTGTCTTCGGTCAACATCGACCCACTGATGTTTCTCACGTATTACAGACTGGTCCCAGTCACTCGCACTCAGGGCCCTCAATCCCAGTGGCCTATCGCCCTACGCAACTTCGAGAAGACTTCGCAACCCTCAATAGGCTGACTCCCATTCAGAATCCGGCGCAGTCCAGCGAGCATCAGCGCCGGTGCGAGGGCCACGGCGATCAGAGTTCCGCGATCCTGTGGAGTGCGGCAAGAAGAGATCTGCTTGTGCAGCCTACTTGCCGCGGCGAGCCAGTTGTCAGGCGAGCCGCTTGGCGAGCACGTCGTCCAGGGCGCTCGGGCGCGACTGGTGGGCGTGGTGCTCGAGGAAGTCGATCACGTGACGGCGCGCTTCGTGATAGCGCGGGTGCGCCAGCACGGTGGCGCGGCTCCGGGGACGGGCGAACGGGACGGTGTAGACGTCGCCCACGGTGGCTTCGGGCCCGTCGGTCATGAGCACGAGATGGTCGGCGAGGTAGAGCGCCTCGTCGATGTCGTGGGTCACCATGATCACCGTCTTGCCCGACGCCTCCCACACGCGCAGGAGCAGGTCCTGCAGCTCGAACCGGGTGAGCGAATCGAGCTGCGAGAACGGCTCGTCGAGCAGCAGGAAGCGCGGTTCGACGACCAGCGCTCGCGCCAGCGACACGCACTGCTGAGTGCCGAGCGACAGCTCGCCGGGCATCTGCATCGCGCAGTCGCCGATGCCGACGATGTCGAGGTAGAAGAGCGCCAGCTCCCGCGCCTCCTTCTTCGTCTTGGGCGTCGCGCCCTGCGTCGCCGCCACCACCACGTTGTCCAGCACGTTCAGCCACGGCAGCAGGCACGGCGACTGGAACACGATCGCGCGCTCGGCGCCGGGCCCCGTCACTTCGTGGCCGTCGATAATCACTCCGCCGTAGGTGGCGTTGTCGAGTCCGGCGACGATCGAGAGCACCGTCGACTTGCCGCACCCGGAATGGCCGAGGATGGCCACGAACGTGCCAGCGAGCACGCGCGCGTTCACGTCCTTGACGGCCACGAAGGGGCCGGCGGGGGTGCTGAACACCTTGGTCAGTCCGGTCAGTTCGAGCGGTACGAACACGGCTCTCTCCTTCGCAGTCAAGCCTGGCCCGAGGCTTTGGCGGGCTCCGTCGCTGTCGCCAGAGCCGGGTTCGACCCCGCGGCCGACGGCCGTCCGCGCCGCTGCATCGACGCGGTGAGCGCCGCCACGACGTGCGCGCGCGCGTGCGTCGCCTGCTCGTCGTGAGCCAATTGGGCCAGCGTGCGCGGCCGCGCCAGCTCCACGGCGATCGAGGCGCCGAGCGAGGCCGGGGGCCCCGGGACGATCGGCATGATGCGGTGCGACAGCAGAATCGCCTCCTCGACGCTGTTGGTGATCATCACCGTCGTCACCGGACGATCCCGGCCGGCGCACAGCTGCGCCAGGTCCTGCTGCAGCGTGTCGCGGGTGAGGGCGTCGAGCGCGCCGAACGGCTCGTCGAGGAAGAGCACGCGCGGCTCGGTGGCAAACGCCCGTGCCAGCGACACCCGCTGCCGCATGCCGCCCGAGAGCTGCCGCGGCTTGCGATCGATGGCGTTGCCGAGGCCGACGCGTTCGAGCGCCTCGGTGGCCCGCGCCCGCTGCTCGGCAGCCGTCGTGGTGGGGAACGCCGCCGACACCGCCAGCCGCACGTTCTCGAGCGCGCTGAACCAGGGGAGGAGCGAATAGTTCTGGAAGACGAACGCCGCGTCGCCGCGGATGCCCGTCACCGGCTTGCCGTCGATGACGATCGTGCCGGCATCGGGTGACGTGAGGCCGGCGAGCAGGCTGAGCAGCGTGGACTTGCCGCTGCCCATCGAGCCGACGATCGAGACGAACTCGCCGTACTCGACGTCGAGCGCCACGTCCTTGAGGACGTGACGCACGCCGCCCGGCGACGGGAACGATTTGGAAAGGCCGCGAACTTCGAGGAAGGCCACCAGCGGCTCCTACGAGGCCCGCAGCCGCGACTCGGCCAGGCCCATGAGCCGATCGAGCGCGAACCCGACCACGCCGATGGTGATGATGGCCAGCAGGATGTGGGCGTAGACCAGGCTGTTGTACTCCTGCCAGAGGAACCCGCCGACGCCAGGGGTGCCGGTGAGCATCTCGCTGGCCACGATCACGAGCCAGGCGATGCCGAGGCTGAGACGGTAGCCGGTGAACATGTAGGGCAGCGTCGCCGGGACGATGATCTTGATGAACGTGGTCGTTCGCGACAGCCGCAGCACCTTGGCCACGTTCCAGTAGTCCTGCGGAATTGCGCGCACGCCCATCATGGTGTTGATGACCGTGGGCCACATCGAGCACACGGCGATTGCGAAGAGCGCCGCCGGCTCGGACTGCTGGAACAGCACGAGCCCGAGCGGCAGCCAGGCGAGCGGCGAAATCGGCCGCAGCACCTGCATGATGGGATCGAACATCCGCGTCAGAAGCGGCGACACGCCGAGCAGGAAGCCGATTGGCGTGGCGATGGTGATGCCGAGCAGGAAGCCCTGGGCCACGCGCACCAGGCTGTAGTAGGCAAGCAGGACGATGCCCTGGTCCGACTCGCCGCGCTTGGCGAGCGGCTCGAGAATGTAGATCTTGCTTTCTTCCCACGTCCGCACCGGCGACGGCAGATCCGGCACCGCGAGGCTGGCGGCCCACCAGGCCGCCAGCGCCATCCCGATACCGCAGAGCGGGAGCAGCATGTTGATCAAACGCTTCATCAAGTTCATCTCCTTCGGGCCGGTGTGGGGGCCGCCTTCAGGCGGCCCGTGAGGGCCGGCTAAAGCCGGCCCCTACGTACAAATGGCTAGCCCTGCAGGCTGTGCACCTTGAACGACCGGGCGTATTTCTCGGGCTCCTTGCTGTCGAACACGCTGTCGAAGAGCGTGATCTTCGTGTCCGCGGGTGCCGTGACCTTTACGCCCATCTCCTTCATGGCGTCCATGTAGAGATCGGGACGCATCACCTTCTTGGGAATGCCGACGTAGTCTGGCGCGCCCTTGGTGAAGCCCCAGCGCCGGAGCTGCGTCAGCCACCACTGCGCGTAGATCGGCTGCGGATAATTGCAGCTGCGCTGGTTGAAGATCATGTAGTTGGGGTCCTGCTCGACGCGGCCGTCGCCGTACTCGTACTTGCCGAGCAGGCGCTCGAGGATGATCGACGGCGGGCAATTGATGTAGGCCGGACGGGCAATGACTTCCGCCGCCTTGGCGCGATTGTTGAGGTCGTCGAGGTGCACGCTGGCCAGGTGCAGCGCCTTGAGCACCGCCTTCACCGTCTTCGGGTTCTTCAGCGCGAACTCCTCGGTGAAGGCGCACACCTTCTCCGGGTGGTCTTTCCACATCTTCTGCGTCGTGATGGCGGTGAACCCGATACCGTCGTCGATCGCGCGGTTGTTCCACGGCTCGCCGACGCAGAACCCGTCCATCTTGCCGACCTTCATGTTGGCGACCATCTGGGCCGGCGGGATCGTGACCAGGTTCACGTCCTTGTCCGGGTTGATGCCGCCCGAGGCAAGCCAGTAGCGGATCCACATTGCGTGCGTGCCCGGTGGGAACGTCATCGCGAACGTCATCGGCTCGCCCGCGGCCTTGGCCTTCTCGACGAGCGGCTTGAGCGCCTGTGGCGTCTTCACGCCCGCGGCCTTCAGCTTGTTGTCGAGCGTGATCGCCTGGCCGTTGCGATTGAGCAGCCAGGGGATGACCATCGGCTTCACCGGCGAGCCGGCGAGGCCCATCGTGGAGGCGATCGGCATGCCGATCAGCATGTGCGTGGCGTGGTTCTCACCGATCGAGAGCTTGTCGCGGATGACCGCCCACGACGCTTCCTTCGAGATGGTCGATTGGATACCGAACTGCTTGAAGTAGCCGAGCTCGTGCGCCATCACGATCGGCGCGCAGTCGGTGAGCGCGATGATGCCGAAGCGCATCGCCGCCGTTTCGGGCGCATCGTTCGCGTAGGCATTGCCCACCCAGCCCTTGGGCATGCCGGAGAACAGGACGCCGGCGGCGGAGGTGCTCGCCGCTTTCAGGAACCGGCGGCGTGAAGATGTCGGTTTCGTCGTCGTCATCGGATCACTCACCTCACTTATCCGCGAGAAACACGTAGGTCAGCATCAGGTAGGGCTGGCTGTAGGACATCCCCGGCGTGGCCTGCTCGAGGAACTTGCCCGTGAACATGTGCGCGTAGCCGGCGGCGAGCTGCAGCTGCGGCGTGAGGGCGCGCGTCACCTGGAAGTCGATCTCCTGGCCGACGTGGCCGCTGGCGGCGCCGCCGGGCACGAAGGCGATGCGCGCGCCGCTGGCCGCGTAGAGGCCGTCGGTCTTTTCGGCGAGCCACCACGTGTGGTAGTTCACGGAGACCGGCGTGGCTTTGATGGGCGAGAACTCGAAGCCCTCGCGCAGGTGGTGCACGTTGCGCCAGCCCACCTGATCGCCCAGACCGAGCTTGTCGTGACCGGTGGGGTAGAGCTGATCGAACGTGCCGCGGGTGCCGTCGGTGGGGTTCTCGTCGCCGGTCGCGAAGTTGTACTCGGAGGTGAGCTTGACCGCGCCCTTGCCGGGCAGCGATTCGCGGATCTGCCAGTGGCTGGCCCAGGCGCTGAGCGAGTCGCCTGCGAGCGAGCCGCGCTGCATGGCCATTTCGACGCCGTAGTCGAGGCCGGCCGGCAGCCGTCCGGCGGTGCGGGCGCCGAAGGTCGTCTGCTCGAGGTTGCCGAAGGGTCCGAGCTCGCTGCGCAGGTTCTCGTCGCGCCGGTAGAAGACGTAGGGTTCGACCGTGGCTTTGGGCAGGAGCTTGGACGTAGAGGCGTAGGCGCCCGTCAGGAGGTTGCCGTTGCCGCTCTTGTCGAACTCGTCGGGCAGGCTCCGCACCAGTGAGGCGGCGAACACATCCACCTGGAACGCCTTGTGGCGGAGGATGCCGCGGGCGGCGTCCCACGTGCGGCCGGTGTTCACCCACGCCAGATGACCGAGCAGGCGCTGCTCGCCGAAGGCGAGCTCCTGCCGGCCAAGCCGCGCGGCCACCGGCGCTTTGGCGGAGCCCACTTCGGCAAAACCAACCCGCATGTCGAACGGGCCGCGGAAGGGCGCCGTGGTCGGGCCCACGGTCTTGCCGGCGACGCGCGCGTCCTGCAGGTTGACCTGGAACGACAGCGACCGGCTCGGCGTGACCGCCACGTTGAGGCGCACGCGGCTCAGGGCGTAGCTGTCATCGCGCTCCGCGGTGAAGCCTTGGTTCTGGAAGCCTTCGATGCGCTCGCGGAACTCACCACGCACGCGCAGCCAGGCGGGCAGCTTCTGGTTGGCGCGATTGACTATCGGCACCTTCTGCGGCACCTGGACCTGCGCCTGGGCGGCGGCAGGTGGCGGCGCCTGGCTGGCGGCGGGCGGCGTGGCGGCGGCGGGCTGCAGTTGCGCCTGGACGGTCGTGGGCGCGGCCTGTTGTGCCGCGGCGGTCAAGGGAAGGCCAAGCAGCACGGCCGCCGGCCAGAGCCTGCGGGCCCGCGCAGGCGAGCCGGTCTTGCTGAACATGCGAGTCTCTCCTCACTCGCGCGACGCGGGCACTCGCAGGACGGCGACGGTGCCGGCCATGCGCGCGGGCGTGGCGCGAAACGAACAGTCGAACGTGACCGTGGTGAGGCGTCTGGGCCTTGTTACACGAGGTGCGTCGTGGCCGAACTGGACGTGCGGTGATCGTGCGCCGGCGTCTGGGCCGCTGAACAGCACTTGAGCAAAGGCCGTTCCGAACGGCCTGAACGGCGCACGCGGCGACGATCCGGACGGCTGCGCGCGCGATTTCGTCCCGCCGTCATTCGATATTTCAGGGCAGCGAGGTGTCGGGTTCCGCGACGCGAGAGCCCTACAAGACGGTGGGTCCAGATTGGCTTTCGAACAATTTCGTGACCATGCCTGGCGTCGTCTCACGAGGGGGCGCGACAGCTCCGCGCGCGACGCAAGCGAGGGTCGAAAAGACCCGGAACGACACGGCGTAGCGCTTCGCAGCCGCTCCCTCAGCCGGCGTGCGCCGAACTCGCGTCAGCGGCCACAACGTCTGCAGATGCAGTGTTCTACGGGGCGTCACGCGGCGGCGGATTCGGCGCGCCGGCTCTTTCGGATCTAGCACTTAGCGGCTGTTGGACCATCTCTTCCACTTTTGTTTGAATCGCTCTCTCTGGCTACGCCAGCGTCGCCATGTCCCCCCTTGCCGCATTCGCGGCCGGTGTGTATCTTCGAAGGGGGCCAACGCCACGAGCGCGGGCCCTCACGCCCGCCCTTGCCGCCGGGCTGCGCTGTCGTCCAGGCGCACACTCAATCGCGCTCCCTGTCGAGCCACTCGAGATGTGTCACGCACGTGCGTGACCCAACGGGTCCGCCATGGGAGTGTCGATGTCACTGCCGCTCTTGAAGCGGGCAACCGAAGACGGCGTCACCTTCGCGCTGACGAAGCGACCGGTGCCGACGTTGCTCGCGCCGCTGCGGCCGGGTGGTCCCGTCCCTCTCTCCGCGCGCATGCCGACGCGCGCGCTCGAGCCCGGCGAACAGTACCGATTCCACTTCGACATGGGGAAGTGCATCGGCTGCAAGTGCTGCGTCGTCGCCTGCAACGAGCAGAACGGCAACCCCGCCGAGATCAACTGGCGCCGCGTTGGCGACATCGAAGGCGGCTTTTTTCCAGCGGTCGCGCAGAACCACTTGTCGATGGGCTGCAACCACTGCCTCGAGCCGACGTGCTTGCAGGGCTGCCCGGTCGACGCCTACTCGAAGGATTCGATCACGGGCATCGTGCGGCACAGCGCCGACGCCTGCATCGGCTGTCAGTACTGCACGTGGAACTGTTCCTACGGCGTCCCGCAGTACAACCAGGAGCGGGGCGTGGTGGGGAAGTGCGACATGTGCCACGGCCGGCTGGAGGCCGGTCAGGCGCCGGCCTGCGTGAGCGCGTGTCCGGAGGGTGCCATCCAGATCGAAATCGTCAACACCGGCCAGTGGCGCGCCGCGGTCGAAGCCTTTGCCCCGCCGAACGGCGTGCCGACCGGTGACGGGAGCCTCTCGACGACGCGCGTCACGCTGCCGGCCAACCTGCCACCGAACGCGAGCCCGCGCGACGCCACGCACGTGGTGCCCGCCGAGGCGCACTGGCCGCTCGTGATCATGACGGTGCTGACACAGCTCTCGGTCGGCGCCTTTGCGACGATCTGGCTGCTGCAACTGCTCGGCAAGGGCGCGCACCTCGGCACCGCAGCGATCGGGTCGCTGCTCGTCGGCGGCCTGGCGCTGGCGGCCTCGACGATGCACCTGGGACGGCCGATTCACGCGTATCGCGCCATCCGCATGTGGAAGCGCTCGTGGTTGAGCCGCGAGGTGCTGCTGTTC
>Ga0070675_100001052_pt1 | contig 19904 bp, 17 predicted proteins | sample KBSM43metaG_FD_65343 | JGI IMG/M metagenome (GOLD analysis project Ga0070675, IMG submission 65343) | Miscanthus rhizosphere microbial communities from Kellogg Biological Station, Michigan, USA - KBS M4-3 metaG | ecosystem: Host-associated > Plants > Roots > Rhizosphere > Soil ... | reverse complement strand
GTCGCTTCGGTTCCCGCAGGAAATAATACATCGACACGAGAGCCGAATCGAATCAACCCGACTAGTTCCCCTTTGCCGACGGAGTCTCCCGCCTTCTTCCAAAAGACGATTCGGCGAGCCACGATCCCGGCGATCTGGGTGAACACGATCGTGATGCGCCCATCACTCACCATAACGATGTTGCGTTCGTTGTCGGTGCTCGCCTTGTCATTAAATGCTACAAGGAACTTTCCGGGCCGATAGTCGATGGCTTCAATCCTGCCCGCAATGGGGCTTCGATTTACGTGCACATTGAAAAGCGAGAGGAAAATGCTCATTTTCGTTACATTTCCAACGCGCTCGAGCCTGACGACCTTGCCGTCCGCGGGTGAGACTATCGCCCGGGGATCAGCGGGAATATCTCGGGTCGGGTTCCGAAAAAAGAATGCCACAAAGGCAAACATTCCACACAGCAAAAGCCCAATCCAGGACAGCTTCAAGGCAAAGGCGGCAAACGCAAGAATCGCCAAGGGGACCAAAAAACGGTATGCGTCTCGAACAATCATGGAAGAAGTTGGAATGGGAACCGCGGCGTCGTTTCCCGGTTCCCGATATTGTTTTATGTAGGCTGGTGGCTTAACTCGTTCTTGAACTTCAGGACCATAAAGTTCATCTGATCCTTCAACTGCAGCTTCCTTTTCTTGAGATTGACTTCGTCGAGGTGGTCTTGTTCGGTAAGGTGCGGATGACTTAGAAGCTGCTTAAGCTTTGTTTCCTGCTGGTGGTGTTCCTCGGCCAGACGACGGAAGTCCGCGCTCGAGGACATCAGGTGCTCCTTGATCTCCTCCTCTTTCATCATCATCTCCTCCTTTTGGGGGTTAAGGATTACTGGGATCGGACTGAGCCGAACCGTAACACACGAGAAACGAGACTGCAACACGCGAGTTGTACTCCAAAATCTACCCGGAGGTATGGCTCGGTCCACCGTTTTTTCCCTGATTTAGGGTGGATCATTCCCTGATTCTGGCCCGGTAGACCCCAGTGATTTTGGAAACCTCTGTAGATATCTGCGCTAAGGTTCACCTCTCTCAAATGGCAGCGATATTGCACGACACTAACGAATTCTGAATTTAAGCCAGGAGGTTTGATTATGAAGAGAATGACAACGCTGACGGTTCTGTGCTCAGTGTTCGTACTGACTCTCACCCTGACTGCTGCACCATTTCAGAACCCCCCAGCGCCGCCAGCTGGAGGGGCTCCGCCAGCGGCGCAGGCTCCGCCCAGCGCAGAGAAGTCCTTCCAGGGGCAGTTGAGCAAGGTCGACGACCGAGCGAAGGAACTTACAATCAAGGGCGCCGACAACAAAGAAATGATCTTCACCTGGAACGAACAGACGAAGATCACCGGTGCTGAAGGTCCGCAAGGATTAGCCGGCAAAACAGGCTCGACCATGAAGGTCACGTACCGGGAGAACCGCGGGGCAAATCTGGCGACGGCAATCGACGTCCAGCCCGCAAAATAAGAGCACAAGTTCAACGTCAGGAGCCAACAGGCCGCATGGATCGAAAGATCATGCGGCCTGTTCAACTTTGAGGCTGTTCGTAGAGGTTCTTTTCCATGACGAAGGCATCTTCGATCGGATTCGAATAATAGTCCTTCCTCTCACCCAACACCTTAAATCCGAAACCTTCATAAAACCGGATCGCTGAGCTATTCGACTTGCGGACTTCAAGCAGCACGCGGCTCGCGTACCGCTTGAGGGATTCGCTGACCACGGTATTCATCAACTGTTTGCCGATACCAGATCGCGCATGACGCGCGTCAACGGCGATGTTGTAGACCTCGGCATTTGTTCCAGCCACGTGAAAGATCACAAATCCCGCAGTGAAGGGTCGCCCGGATTCGTCTTCGATCTCCGCGAGGTAGCTGGCCGTAAATCCTTCGTCGTTCACGAGCCGGTAATAACTGTCCTCGGACCAGTGCGACAAATGTGCCCACGATCGTTCGATTTCGATAATTCGCCGAACGTCAGAAGGCCTGACTTTTCGGATTCGAACCTGTAACGCTTTCATGCTGCCGTTCTCGTTTTATCTCTGCTTCCGTTCTCCGCACATAAAGAGGTGACAGTGGCGCACTGTTGGACAGTACTGCCAGTTCTGCCAGAGCCGTCGCCAAATAAAGATCCACATCGACTATTGTCCAACCAGGACGTGTGATGTACTCGGAATATCGCAGTGCGCCATCACCGCAAAACAGGATCTCCGAATCCGGTAGTGACCCAAACCACTGTTCGGGAGGCAGGACTACAGGGGGTTGGACCTCTAGCAGCAACGCACTGCCGTCGCGTCGGTAAATTGCCCCATAGACCTCGCCGCGTCGCGCGTCGATAACCGGCGCGATGACTTTCTCCCGAATCCCGCATTTCCAGGCTAACGCTTCGAGCGTGGACACGCCCGCGCCCGGTTTATTATGGGCGGCCGCAAAGGCTTCCATCGCCGCCAGGCCTACTCGGAGACCCGTAAACGATCCGGGGCCTCGAGCGGCGACAAACAGATCGATATCCGGCAAGCCAAACGGCACATACCTGAACAGGAAATCAACCGAGCGGAAGAGGCGGTCCGAATGTTGCACAGAACGTCTTAGACGGACCTCACCAAGGACTTCTCCATTTTCATGGATGCACACGCTTCCCCGTTCAGAACTGGTATCGACAGCAAGGATGCGCATAGGGCCTATTATAGTAGCTCTTCCGACGAGCGGCGGGTGGCGATACTTTTCCTTCCGGTGTCACGCCGCTATGATGCCCTGAGATGGATCGAGACCCGCACACAGTCCAACCGGAAAATGACAACCGTTCATCGCGCGTGTGGCTTTTTCTGATTATTGCCGCCGCGGCAGCGATCATTCCCTATTTGATGACGCTGACGTTCGGGTTTGTTTATGACGATCGCCTGGCCATTGAAGAAAACGCGCACCTTCGCGTATGGCCCGGCCTGGGCCGTATCTTTCTGTCTGACGTGTGGTCGCTGAGCGACCTCAGTACTCATTCCAACTACTACCGCCCCATGTTTGTCCTCGCGTACGCAGTGGTCTTTCGTGCCGTGGGAAACATGCCGGGTGCGTTCCATCTCCTGAATGTTCTGTTCCACTCGGCCGTAACGGGGATGGTCTTCTTTCTGACGCTGCGTCTTTGGCGTAAGGAGTTCACCGCTTTTCTTTCCGCGCTGCTGTTCGCTCTTCATCCTGTGCACGTGGAACCGGTCGCATGGGTCGCAGCGCTAAGCGAATTAGCTTTTTGCTTCTTTGTGCTGACGGCGGTCTTGTTCTATTCCGAAAACCGGCAGGCGCGCTGGCCCGCCGTTGCGGCACTTTCAAGCTTTGCCATGGCACTGTTGTGGAAAGAGTCTGCGATTGCCTACGCCCCGATTGCAGTGCTCTACGACATTCTGGTTATCCGGCACTGGCGTTGGAAGCGGTGGCTTGGAATTGTCGCTGTGATATTCGCTTATGTCGGGTTCCGGGCTGCTGCCGTCGGAGGTCTGGCGCCTTCGGTGCTCTATCCTGACCTTTCCTTCAGTACGCAGGTTTTCACGGCTGTCACAAACGTGGGGTTCTATCTGTCGAAACTCCTGGCCCCAGTCCATCTCAGCGCATTTTATGAACTGAAGTTTGTGCACGGCATAACGCTCACAGTCGCTGTTGTTCTCGCTCTGGTACTGCTGTCGATCTGGAAGCTGCGCGGCCGACACGCCTGGGCTGCCGGGTGGATTCTCGTCTCGCTGTTGCCGGTCCTGCTTGTCTCACGAATCGCCGTGCCTCTGGCTGACCGCGACCTGTACCTGCCGTCGGTAGGTTTCGTCTGGCTTGCAGCGATGGGAATCGAACGCCTTGGCCGACAGACTTCCGTCGTTTTGATGGCAATCCTGGCTATTGCCTATGGGGCGCTGACGATTCAGCGCCTGCCGGTCTGGCGTGATGATCTTCCTCTGTTCGAAAGCGAACTTCGAGAGAATCCGGAGAGCCAGAGCCTGCGATTGCTTCTCGCTTCGGAATTGGCTCGACGCGGTTCGTTTGATGAAGCGCTTTTGCATCTCGATGAAATCCTGAAACGAAACCCGGACAGCATGGAGGCTCTTGTCAGCAAGGCAGGGATTCTCAGTTCCATCGAAGACTGGCCTGGAGTGCGGGCAACATGTGCTGCGGTGTTCGTCAAAGATCCCAACTCCTCACATTGCCTCTTGAACGTCGGCTATGCCGACGAACGCGAAGGACGTCTCGCTGATGCCCATGCGAAGTTTGCGCGTGCGTTTAGAAACGATCCGGCGCTTTCACAGGCGCTCCTTCAGCGGGGCGTAATGGAGGCAAGAATGGGTGATCTGTCCGCCGCGGTCAAAACCATGGAGTCCGCTGTGAAACGCAACCCAACCGCTCCGGCCCTGAATAATCTCGGCAGTGTCTACGCCAATCGTGGAGAAATCCAGAAGGCCGTGCAGGCTTTTCAGACTGCAGTCCGCGTGGATCCTTCGTTCGAACCGGCCCGCCGGAACCTCGAGAAGGCCCTGGCGGACGCGGCGCATTAGATCTACTCGTATCTTAATGCTTCAATCGGATCGAGCGATGCGGCCTTGTGCGCAGGATAGTAGCCAAAGAAGACACCGGTCGCCGCTGAAAACGCGAACGCAATCGACGCGGCTTGAGGTGACACGAAACTCGGCCAACCCATGACCCTGGCGATTGCGAGCGAAAGGCCGATGCCGACCAGCACTCCGATCATTCCACCCAGCATGCACAGGATGACCGATTCTGCGAGGAACTGCATTCGGATGTAGCTGCCCCTTGAACCAATCGCCATGCGAATGCCAATCTCGCGAGTTCTTTCCGTCACAGAGACGAGCATGATGTTCATGATTCCGATTCCGCCGACCAGCAGGGAGACGGCGGCAATGCTGCCCAGCAGCAGAGTCATCACGCGCGTCGTGGCTTCAGCGGCCTCCGCAACTTCAGTGAGGTTGTTGACGCGGAAGTCCTCGGGTTGTCCGGGCCGAATGGAGTGGCGCTCTCTGAGAAGCTCCGTGATCTGATCTTTGGCGGCGCCGGTGGCCTGTGCTCCGATGGCGGATACCGTAATGCGGTTAATGCGTGGTATCGCGCTGTTCGTCATCTTCTTCTGCACGGTCGTATACGGCATGATGGCGATATCATCCTGGTCCTGACCGTTTGCCGACTGGCCTTTGGGAGCCAGCACTCCGATAACCTGGTAGGGCAGGTTTCGGATCCGAATCGTCTGGCCTACAGCCTCGCTTCCCTGGAAGAGATTGTCTGCGATGGTCTTGCCAAGCACCACAACGCGCCTTGCGGTCTGAACATCGAGAGCTGTGAAGAAATCTCCCTGGTCGATTTTCAGTCCGCGAATCTCCAGATAGTGTTCGTTCGATCCTTCAACGCGTGATTGCCAGTTCTGATTTCCGAAGACGAACTGTCCCTGGGCCTGAGCGATAGGCGTGACCAGTTTGACCGTTGGAACTTCCTTCGTGATCGCGTCCACGTCCCCTTCCGTCAGCGATTGCTGGTCATTCCCCTGCCGCGCGCCGCCACCCGAGTTCCAGCCGCCGCCACCCTGGACCTGGAGGACGTTGGTGCCCATACCGGCGACCTGGTCCTGCACCAGCTTCTGAGCTCCCTGACCGAGCGACACCATGGCGATCACAGCAGACACACCGATCACGATGCCCAGCATGGTCAACGCGGTCTGGATCTTGTTCTTCCCGAGCGCATGAACGGCCATTTTTTGGATATCAAGGAATCTCATGAATGAACCTCCAGCGGATGCAGCAATGTCATGATGTCGTCCTGTGGCGTGATGGCACGATCCTCCTGGATGAGCCCATCCTTGAAACGAACCAGTCTCTTGGCGTGAAGAGCAACATCCGGTTCATGCGTCACGAGCACAATTGTGATGCCGCGCTCGCGATTAAGCTTCTGGAACATCCCCATGATTTCCTCAGCGGTCTTGCTGTCGAGAGCGCCGGTAGGCTCGTCCGCCAGAATGATTGCCGGGTTACTGGCGATGGCGCGCGCAAGCGCCACACGCTGTTGTTGTCCGCCCGAAAGCTGGTTCGGAAAACTATGTTCCTTTTCCGCAAGTCCTACCCCTTCGAGAGCGGCTCGCGCACGCGCCGTTCGCTCCGCGGGCGACACGCCGGCGTAGACCATGGGAAGTTCAACATTGGCGAGAGCACTTGTACGCGGGATCAGATTGAACGCCTGGAAGACAAACCCGATTTTCTGATTCCGGGTATCCGCCAATTCATTTCTCGACATGGTGGATACGTCGATTCCATCCAGAATGTAGGTTCCGCCGCTGAGCCGGTCCAGACATCCGATGATGTTCATCATCGTCGATTTGCCGGAACCCGAAGGACCCATAACCGCGACAAACTCGCCACGCTTGACGTCCATCGAGACTCCTTGCAGCGCATGAACCTCGATTTCGCCCGTCCGGTAAATCTTGTGAACGCCCCTGAGCTGGATAACCGGTGCAGTGGAGGCGGACGACCCCGTCTCGCGCTCCGGCATTAAAAGCCTCCTCTGCCGCGGTTACCACCACCACCGATATTGGGAACCCCAAAGGGAAGATTGTTCGTCGGCCGTGCAGGAGTCGCTGTGGTCTGAGTGAGATCGCTGACCACAACCTCCATGCCTTCCATGAGTTCTTGTCCCGATACTTCGGTACGTGTTCCATCGCTCAGTCCGGTTCTCACGACGACAGGTTTGAACTCCGGCACTGCGGGATCCTGAACCCAGAGGACAGCAGTCTGAGACCTGCCCTGTCCACCGCCTCTACCGCCACCTCGGCCTTGTCCTCGACCACCACCACCACCACCACGACCTTGAAACTCTCCACCACCACCGCCACCCGCGCCTCTGCCCTGGAATCCTCCGCCACCGCCTCGATTACCTCGGCGCTGGCCTCCATTTCCTTCTCCAGCATTTTCACCGCGCGATCCTTCTGCGCTCGGAACGGGAGGAACGGCCGCAGCACTTTCAGCACTCGCTGTCTGCTCTGGTGTTGCCGCTGATCCTGGGGTTGCAGGTGTGCCCTGTCTCGCTCCGCGAATCAATTCCTGAATCTTCTCCTGCGTGACTCCTGCGGGTCTGAATCGGAGAGCGCTGTTGGGTACGGTGAGAACGTTTTCGTGCTGATCCACAATCATCGTGAGGTTCGCGGTCATTCCAGGCTTTAGCTTCAGTTGTGGGTTTTCGACATGGATGATCACGCTGTAGGTGACTACATTCTGAACAGTCGTGGGCTCCAGTCGAACTTCAGAAATCTTTCCGGCGAAAGTCTCACTGGGATAAGCATCGACCGTGAAGGACACCTGAACGTCGTTGTTGATTTTGCCGATGTCGGCTTCGTCAACACTGGCCTTGACCTGCATCCGCGAAAGATCATTCGCGATCAGAAACAGTATGGGCGCAGACAAACTCGCCGCGACCGTCTGGCCGATGTCCACACTGCGCGAGATGACAACACCGTCAACCGGTGAGTAGATCTTTGTGAGCTCCAGATTGATTTGCGCTCGCTCAAGTTGGGCTTTGGCTCCGACGATATCCGATTTCACCTGTTCGATGGAGGCCTGGCGCGATCGGATCTGAGCCTGAGCCTGCCTCACCGCAGCCTGGGCCTGTTCAACTTTGGCAGCGGCGGATTCTGCGTTGGTCCGCGCAATGTCGTGATCGGCGGACGACACCAGCCCCTTTTCGAGAAGCTGCTTCGATCGTTCGTAAAGCAGGGCGGTGTTTTCATTGGAAACCTGCGTCACTTTAAGGTTGGCTTCCACCTGAACAAGATTGGCTTCCTGATTCAGGAGATCCGCCTGGGCCGACTGCATCCGCGCCTGGGCCGCTGCATTCTGCGCTTCCTCTGTGAGCACCTGGGACTGGAATGTCCGGGGATCAATCTCGGCGAGTAACTGTCCCTGCCGCACGACCGAGTTGTAATCGGCGTGCAGGGCGGAAATCTGCCCTGAAATCTGGCTGCCTACCTGCACGGTTCGCAGCGCTTCGAGGGTCCCATTTGCGTTGACGCTGATCCGGATCGTTCCTCGCTCGACCCGGGCCTTGACCATGCCGGCCTCGGCGGATTTGTTGCGTCCTAACGCCCAATAGCTGACCCCGGCGGCAACCGCTACCAGGCCGATAATGACGGTCAAGGCTCTGGCTTTCGATCTGCCTCCCGGTTTCGTTGCAGACATTAATTCCCTCCCGATATCGTAACTAAAGTATTAGAGCACATGAAGTTGCCGAGCGGTAGGATACATATCGCGTTCGCCCCTATACGTGCAACTTTCTGGTGTTCCTACCCTCCTTTTTTTTGATACGGTCAGAGGTCCCCGGAAGTTACTTGATGAATGGACAGGATTTAACTGCACTGACCCCCATGCTTCGGCAGTATCACGCTGTCAAACAGGAAGTTCCGGATGCCCTCCTCCTGTTCCGGCTCGGCGATTTCTACGAACTTTTTTTTGAAGATGCGGTTACGGCTTCTCGCGAGCTGGAAATCACCCTGACCGCCCGGCACAAGGACAGTGAACAGCCTGTCCCCATGTGCGGCGTTCCCTACCACGCGGCAGACGGGTATATCGCGCGCCTTCTTCGCAAGGGTCACAAGGTCGCAATCTGCGACCAGATGGAGGCTCCCCAGAAAGGCACGAAACTTGTCCGTCGTGAAGTCACCCGAATCGTCACTCCCGGTACCATCACCGACAGCAATCTGCTAACTCCGGGTGAAAACAACTACCTGTTGGCGCTGACGGAGAACGGAGACGAGATCGGTTGCGCGTTTCTCGATCTCTCGACGGGTGAGTTCCGAGCCTCCCAATTCGCGGGCGAGAGCCGATGGCCCCGGCTTCTCCTCGAGGTTGACCACCTGGCTCCGCGCGAAGTTCTCTTCCCCGAACGAATGAAGGCCTCCGTGCAACAACTCGACGGAATCACCAGGACGCCGCTTGATGACTGGCTGTTCGATATGGATTACGCATCACGGATCCTGCGCGACCAGTTAAAGGCCGCCACTCTGGAAGGTTTCGGGCTTGCCGACAAGGCGCTCGCGACCGGCGCATCGGGCGCGATCGTGCACTACGTCCGTCAGACACAAAAGGCCGCGCTCGAACACATCAATACGCTCACCTGTCAGGAGACGGCGGCCTACCTTGTTCTGGATCCCTCAACGATTCGCAATCTGGAGCTTCTCGAGTCGTCTGCCGGCGAAGCAAAGGACAGTCTCCTGGGATTCTACAGTAAGAGTCGCACCGGCATGGGTGCACGGTTGCTTCGAGGATGGATGATTAGGCCTTCCATAGATGCGCAGGAAATCGAAGGCCGTTACGAAGCTGTCGAGGAGATTTCGCGCTCGACAGTCGTTGCCGAAGAAATCTCCAACTCTTTCGAAGGCATATTCGATCTGGAGCGGCTGCTTTCGCGCATCACAATCGGAACCGCGGGGCCGCGAGAGCTTGCGTCGCTCCGAAGTTCGATCGGTAAGCTTCCTGCCGTCGGCGGTGTTCTCGAGAAGCGAAAAGCGGCCAGATTCGCTTCCCTGCGCGCTCGTCTCGATTTTCTGGAAGATCTTCACACTCTGCTCACCCGTTCCGTGAGCGAGAACCCGCCACTGGCTCTTGCCGATGGCGGCGTAATTCGCGAGGGCTACCACCAGGAACTGGATGATCTGCGCAACCTCTCAAAAAACAACAAGGGCTATCTGGCAATGCTGGAGTCGAGAGAGCGCGAGAGAACAGGGATCAACTCTCTCAAGGTCAGGTTCAACAACGTCTTTGGTTATTACATCGAGATTTCCAACGCGAATCTCCATCTGGTTCCGAAGGATTATGACCGCAAACAAACGCTCGTAAACGGTGAGAGGTTCTCCACAGCGGAGCTCAAGGAATACGAGGGAAAAATCCTCACGGCAGAAGAGCGCATTCTGGAAATCGAAAAACAGCTGTTCCTGGAGATTCGCGCCCAAATTGCCGCGGAGGCTCGCCGCATTCGGGAGAGCGCTGCAGTTGTCGCAGAGCTCGATGTCCTGGCGAACTTCGCGTCAACTGCGAGGCATTACGGATATGTCCGGCCTGATATCACGTCAACGGACGAACTCACGATTCATAAGGGACGTCATCCCGTCATCGAATCGCTTGCAGAACAGCACCGCGCGGATCGCTTTGTTCCGAACGATCTCTACCTCAACGATTCTTCGGATCGCATCATCATCCTTACCGGCCCGAACATGGGAGGCAAATCCACGTTCCTCCGGCAGGCCGCGCTGATGGTCATCATGGCGCAGATGGGATCCTTCGTGCCGGCGAAGATGATGAAGTTTGCTTTGGTGGATCGCATCTTCACGCGAATCGGAGCTTCCGATCATCTGACGCGCGGCCGCTCGACATTCATGGTCGAGATGACGGAAACCGCAATGATCCTCAACTCCGCAACCTCCCGAAGCCTCATCGTTCTCGATGAAATCGGCCGCGGCACTGCGACGTTCGACGGTCTGTCGATCGCATGGGCGGTCATCGAACACATCCAGTCGCTTATTCATGCAAAGACACTTTTTGCGACGCACTATCACGAACTTACCGAACTCGCCGACCTTCTGCCCGGTATTCGGAATTACCACGTGACCGTCAAGGAAACGGAAAACCGGATCATCTTTCTAAGAACGATTGAATCGGGAGCAGCCGACCGCAGCTATGGCATTGAGGTAGCGCGTCTTGCCGGGATACCACTGAACGTGACGACACGAGCCCGGGAGATTCTTAAAAAACATGAGGAGAACGAACATCAGTTGTCCGATAATCTCACGGTCCGCTCAAAAAGAAAGACTCGGATCGTCGTCAACCAGCTCCCGCTTTTTACGGCGCTGGAGGAGGAACTACGACGTTCTCTGTCCGCTATAGACATCGACAACCTCACACCTGTCGAGGCGCTGAAAAAACTCGCCGATCTCAGGAAGAGAGCGAATGAAGGATCTTAGCCGTTTAGCACTTGAAGAAAAGGTGGGCCAGCTCTTCTTTCTCGGGTTTCACGGCCAGGAGCCGGACCGGGAGACACGGGAGCTGCTCGACGTCATCAAGCCCGGCGGCATCGTTCTTTCACGACGCAACATTGAGACGTTCGACCAGACAACAAGGCTGACGTCACGATTTACAGAGAGCCGCGACATTCCTGCATTCGTTGCAATCAACCAGGAAGGCGGCGCCGCAGATCGGCTGCGGCAACTGTTCGCGCCCATTCCTTCAATGAGTGATGCCGCAAACGGCGGCATGGCGCAACTGCGCCGGCTTGCACGGGTCATAGGCGCTGAACTTCAGGCGACGGGCTTCAACACACTTTTCGGTCCCGTTCTCGATCTGTCAACGCCTGGTTCGATTCTTCGGGGAAGGACGCTGGCTGCTTCGCCTGCAGCGGCAACAAGATCAGGCAGTGCTTTCATTGAGGAGGTTGCCGAAAGCGGAACGATCGTCTGCGGAAAACACTTTCCAGGATTGGGCGCCGTGCAGCGTGACCCGCATTTCACCCTTCCCCAGGTTGACAAGCCCAAAAAGCTTCTTCTGATGGAAGACATTGCTCCGTTTGTGAATCTGTTCAACATGCTTCCGATGATCATGGTTGGCCACGCCTACTATCCATCGCTATCCGACTCCAGGGCCGTGCCGGCATCGCTGTCGCCGCGAGTCGTGGACAAGCTGCTGCGAAAAAAACTCGGCTACCAGGGCCTGATTCTTACCGACGATATGACTCTTGGCGCAGTCACGGGCCTTGGACTCACTCCCGAACGCTTCCTCGAAGCCTTTGAGGCAGGCAATGACATGCTCCTTTTCTCGCAGACGACGCCGCTTGTGGAGCAGGCATTCCAGTCAATCCTGCGAGCGGCCCGGCAGAGCACGGCCATGCGTAATCGCATCACGGCGTCCGTTCAGCGGATTCTTGCGCTCAAGCGACGGATACCACTGCCCTTGCGGAATAGGGCCACTGCGCGCTCCCGCATTCTCCGGCATATTGATCGCCTGTCACGGGGAGTGGAGGTTCACGTTTAGCCCTGTTTACGGTGGCTTTTTCCCGCAGCCGGTCAAGTGCAATTGTTTTGAAAGTATCGCGGCGACTGGGCGGTTCCCTTCCCTCAGGCCGAACGTCTATAATTCGACCCAATGAATCTCGAATCGAAAGCCGGAACGGGAGAAGAAACCGAAGTCGGCAGTTACTTTGTAGCGAACTACCCTCCATTTTCGGTGTGGTCGAAGGACGATATCGATCGCGTCGCTTTGCCCGCGATGCAGGCGAAACCCGTGCCAGGAATACCGCTCGGGATGTACCTGCACATTCCCTTCTGCAGAAAACGTTGCCACTTTTGCTACTTCCGCGTTTACACCGATAAGAGTGCGGATGAAATCGCGGCCTACCTCGACACGCTCGTGCGCGAAGCGGAACTCTACAGCCGCCTTCCCGCGTATCAAGGCAGGTCCATGGATTTCGTTTATTTTGGCGGAGGAACGCCGTCGTTTCTCTCAACGCAGCAGCTGGAGAGTCTGGTCGGCCGGCTGACGCAGCTGATGCCCTGGAAGAATGCCGAGGAAATTACATTCGAATGCGAACCCGGCACTCTCACCGAACACAAGCTGACAGCCATTCACCAGATGGGAGTGACACGCCTGAGCCTGGGGATCGAAAATTTCGATGACACCATCCTCGAGGTCAATGGACGAGCCCATCGTTCCGCCGAAATCTTCCGAGCCTACGATTTCGCACGCAAGCTGAACTTTCCCCAGATCAACATCGACCTGATTGCCGGCATGCTCGGCGAGTCGAATGAAAACTGGATGGCGTGCGTGGACAGAACCATCGACATGGCTCCCGACAGCGTCACCATTTATCAGATGGAACTTCCCTTCAACACAACCATCAGCAAGGATGTGCTGAAAGGCACCGGCCAGTTCAACCAGCCGCTGGCCACCTGGGCGATGAAGCGCCGGTGGGTTCAACAGGCCTTTGAAAAGCTTCTCGCCTCCGGATACCACATCAAGAGCGCGTATACGGTCGTCAAGGATCCTTCGAAGCGATTCGTCTACACCGATCGGCTCTGGCAGGGCGCGGATATGATGGCTCTGGGAGTTGCCTCGTTCGGCCACATCAATGGCGTTCATGTGCAGAACCTGGATTCGTGGGAAGCGTATAGCAGCGCTGTTGGAAACGGGACAATTCCGCTCAGCCGTGCGTACCGGCCGACGAACGAGGAAAGAATGATTCGCGAGTTCATTCTCCAGTTGAAGCGCGGCTCGCTGAAGCCTGCTTATTTTCGCGATAAGTACAGCGTGCGCGTTCTGGATCGCTTCAACGACCAGTTTGACTCGCTCGAGTCGGAAGGATACCTGCGCGAGGCGAATGAGGAGATCGTGACGCTGTCGACAGATGGATTGCTTCGCGTGGACTCGCTGCTTCCGCGATTCTTCTTACCGCAGCACACGGGAATCCGATATACGTGACGTTCAGAGGAGTACTGTTTGGTCTTTGAGTTCCGCTTGAAACGCCGTGTGCAGTTCTACGAGACGGACGCCGCGGGCATCGTCCACTTCAGCAATTATTTTCGCTACATGGAAGAGGCCGAACACGCCCTTTGGCGCTCTGCGGGACTCACCATTTCTGTACGCGGCGCCGAGATTGGCTGGCCTCGGGTGAACGTCTCCTTCGAATACGCCCGTCCTCTTCGCTTCGAAGATGACTTTGAAGTCCACATTCGCATCGTTGAAATTGGAGAAAAGAAGATCCGGTACAAGTGCTCGATCCTGCTTGACGATGTTCCGGTGGCAACCGGAACGATGACCATCGTCTGTGTGACCAAACGTCCCAATGAGCCCATGAAGTCCGTTCCGATTCCTGCAGAGATTGTCTCGCGCCTTCGCGTGGCGCCCGAAGGTGGCCAGGCTTCATGAAACAGGACAGGACTATTCCTCCGTCGGAGTGCCTGGATCGACGGGCACTGGAGGCGCATCAGGCTGAACGCCTTCAGCGCCTGCTGACATGCATCTTTGGGCACAATCCTTTCTATACGGAAAAGTTAAAAACGGCAGGCATCGCCCCAGGGACTTTGCGATTGCTGGAAGACCTGGGAAAGCTTCCTTTTACGGTAAAGGGAGAACTTGTATCAGACCAGGCCGAGCATCCCCCGTTTGGCACGAAGTACACGGAGCCCATCGCAAACTACACGCGTTATTGCCAGACTTCTTCAACGACGGGTTCCCCTTTGCGCTGGCTCGATACGAATGAGAGCTGGCAGTGGGTTCTGGAATGCTGGAAGGCGGTGTTCCGTGGAGCCGGCGTGACCGCCGGAGACAGAATCTTCTTTCCATTTTCATTCGGTCCCTTTCTCGGCTTCTGGTCCGCCTTTGAGGCTGGAACCCAGATCGGCGCGCATTGCATTCCCGGTGGAGGAATGTCGAGTCAGGTTCGACTCGAGCTTATTCGAAACACGAGGGCCACTGTCGTTTGCTGCACGCCGACCTATGCGCTGTGGCTGGCGGAGATCGCCGCGAAGGACGAGGGATTCGTTGGAAAGCTCTCCGACATTGGAGTTCGCATTCTGATTGTTGCCGGCGAGCCCGGTGGCAGCATTCGCGCAACGCGCGAACGTATTGAACGTGCTTGGGGCGCGCGGGTCATTGATCATCACGGTCTCACCGAGACAGGGCCGTTGAGTTTTGAGTGCTTGGAGAATCCCGGATTTCTCCATCTCAACGAAGCAGAATTTATCTGTGAAGTGCTCGATCCAATGACCGGCCATCCGGTTCCCGATGGGTTGCGGGGCGAGCTTGTTGTGACCAACCTCGGAAGGACCGCAAGTCCCGTTGTTCGCTACCGGACCGGCGACATGGTTGTCAGACGTTCGGAGCCTTGTGTCTGCGGGCGCACATGGGCGCGCCTCGAGGGCGGAATACTCGCACGTGCTGATGACATGGTTAATATCCGGGGTGTGAACGTCTATCCCACCAGCATAGAATCCGTGGTGCGTAGCATCCCGGAGATTGCGGAATTTCGATCCATCGTTTCGCAGCCAGGTGTACTGAGGACTTTGTCGGTGGAGATTGAAATCGACGGCGGCGCGGATTCTGCTGCTGTCTCCTCGAAACTTGTCCGGCAGTTGCGCAGCGCTCTGGGTCTTACGGTCCCTGTCCGAATCGTGGACCCTGGAACTCTACCTAGGTTTGAGATGAAGGCTCGACGTTTCGTCATTGAAGGAGGAGGCAAGCTTTGATTCCAGCCAGTACCGACGTTGTTGTGATCGGGGGCGGTCCGTCAGGATCGACGGCTTCGACGCTTCTTGCGCAGCAGGGATTTCGTGTCGAGCTTTTCGAGCGTGAACACTTTCCTCGCTTTCATATCGGAGAGTCGCTGATTCCTGAGACGTACTGGGTGCTGAAGCGACTCAACATGCTGCCCAAGATGCAGGCCAGCCACTTCGTCAAGAAGTACAGCGTCCAGTTCGTCAATTCAAAGGGTAAGCTTTCCGCCCCGTTCTACTTCTGGGACAACAAGCCTCACGAGTGTTCTCAAACCTGGCAGGTTGTGCGAAGCGAATTCGACCACATGATGCTGAACAATGCTCGTGAGCACGGAGTTCATGCTCACGAAGGAATTCGCGTCATGGACGTGATCTTCGAAGGCGATCGCGCTGTCGGAGTCAACATCAGGAAGGAAGACGGCACGCTCCAGGAAGTTCGCGCGAAGGTTGTCGTGGATGCGAGCGGCCAGATCGGGCTCCTGCAGAACCGGCTGCGCCTGCGCGTATGGGATCCGGTTCTCAACAAAGGCGCAATCTGGACGTATTGGGAAGGCGCCTATCGCGATTCGGGCAAAGATGAAGGCGCGACGATCGTTATACAGACGGTCAGCAAGAACGGGTGGTTCTGGTACATCCCGCTTCACAACAACATCGTCAGCGTCGGCGTCGTTGCTCCTTTCGATTATTTGTTCAAGGGGCGCGGCGAGTATTCCGCGACGTACAACGAAGAGGTCGAGCTTTGTCCCAACGTGAAGTCTCGCGTCTCCACTGCCAGGCGTGTCAGCGGTTACTTCGCGACGAAGGACTATTCCTATCGGGCCACGCGCATTGCCGGCGATGGATGGGTCATGGTCGGCGATGCTTTCGGATTTCTCGATCCGCTCTATTCTTCAGGCGTTCTGCTCGCGCTCAAGTCGGGCGAACTCGCGGCCGATGCCATTGCCGAGGGCCTGCGCAAAGGTGATACGTCAGCGGCGCAGCTCGGTCAGTGGGAAGACTATTTCAACAAAGGCGTCGATCGAATGCGCCGTCTGGTTTGCGAGTACTACGACGGATTCAGCTTCGGCGGCTTCGTGAAGAATTTCCCGAATCTACAGGGCACCGTAACCGATGTTCTCATTGGAGACGTATTCGACGGGCACGTCGACAAGCTGTGGGGGCCGATGGAATCACTCTATGAGCCCGGCAAAGCTGCGATTCCAACGTGGAAGGCCGGACTTCCGGCAGACCAGATTCCCGAAAAGGCCAATGAGCTGATGTTGCCTGAAGATCGCAGCGTAGTCGTGCGGCCTTATCCCAAATAGGGACCAACAGCTGTCCCAATTGTCCTCGCACCCGGTGCCGGGGTGCTCCCAACAGGATGGAGACAAACCCCGGATCGCTCAGCCCGGGACTAATTCTCCCAGCAGCCCTTCGGACTGCAAGGCGTAGGCCAGCGCCAGCAAATACGCAATTCACCGTATGCCGCCTGCACGCGTCTCACCGTACTCTGATCTGGACTTCCGGCCCGTCTCTCGAACAGCAACTTACCGTGATCCGCAACGTTCTCATCGCAGAAAGTACAGTGGCTCAGGTCCTGGGCCTCATTCTCGTCGCTGCCCTTCTGACGGCGCGGCCGCGTTCGATTGCGAACCGTCTTCTCGGAGTCGCGTTGCTGTGTGTGGTCTTCCACCAGGTTCTTATGGTATTGAACCTGTCCGGCGCGATCACATCGTTCCCGATATTGTTTCGTCTGTCATTTCCCTTCCAGTTGCTGGCGATTCCTGCGTTCTACCTGTACGTCGTTGCCCTAACGACGCCGGACTTCAAGCTGGAGCGGAAGCATGCCGTCCATCTTCTGCCGTTTGCACTGGGCGCGGTTTGGTATGGAGCTGTCTTGATTTGGGGAGGCTCGTCGCTGTTTGAACTGGGGCCTGTCCTGGATCGTGAACTCTATGGGCGAACTGTCGTAAAGCTGCTGGTAGTGATTCCTTACTTCATCATTGCCCGAAAGCAGGTGCAGGCGTTCGCGCTTGAGGCGAAGCAGCATGTTTCCGATACAAGTCCCTTCCGGCTGAACTGGCTGCGCACGCTCCTTGTTCTGGCTGGCGCCTCTGTAGCCGTCGATATTCTCGATGTGGCGACCGGGCCGTCGATTCCGTTTTGGTATCTCACCCCGGGGGTATGTCTGATCTCACTGATCGTGATTTCCTACCTCTCCATTCGGGTGTCTCCCGTATTTGCTTCTGAAGTTCGCCGGAGGCTGGAAGAATCTCCTTCCGAGGAAGTCGTCCCTCCCCAGGGAAAGGTTGAGGACATCCCGAACGATCCTGGAACGGGCGCCCTGCCCGACGCTGAACTGGAGAAACAGAAAGGACGACTAACCGAGATCCTCGAAGCCAAATCTCTCTATCTCAATCCCGACCTTCGCCTCTCAGATCTTGCGGACGCGATGGGCGTGCGGCCCTATCGCGTCTCCCACATCCTGAACCAGGGGTTACATACATCCTTCTACGATCTCATCAATCAATACCGCATCGCGAAAGCACAGGAAATACTGATTTCGCCGGCTGCCGAGCGCCTGAATCTGCTCGGTGTCGCCATTGAGAGCGGGTTTCGATCCAAATCTGTCTTTAACGAAGTGTTCAAAAAAACGACAGGGCGAACCCCATCTCAGTTCCGTGACGCGAAGATGTCCGAATCATCTGATCCGGTCAACCGGATTGCCCGGTCCGGGCGATGAATTCCTGCGATTCCCGCATGTTTGGGCAGGAGGAGTTCAAACATGTTTACACGGATTTCTGATACCCGGCCCCGCTATCTGGAAACTCTGGTTCTTGATGATGACTCCCATTGGCGCCAATTGGTTGCCCTCAATCTGGAAACCCGCCTGGGCACATTGCCCTTTCTAGCCGCAGATGGAAAGGAAGCTCTGGAAATCATGTCCGAGCGCCCCATCGATGTCGTTATCTGCGACCTTCAGATGCCGGGAATGGACGGCCTTCAATTCCTGGAAAAGGCGCGGAAGACATCTTCCAGGACGCAAGTAATACTGATGTCGGGAGACTTCGAGTCTTTTCCTACTGCCCCGCGGGAACTGATCGACAAGGGCGCGCTCGCGGCTATTCCGAAAACGGAGATTTGTTCGACCCTGATAGATGTGCTCCAGATTTTGCAGGACATGCCCGAACAGAGGTCCCAGGTCCCGCACTGGCGCACACGAACGTACAAGGAGTGGTCCAGCGTCAATTAGTGCGGCTTATCCCAAACAATAAAGAACGCCATCCTGGGAGCCAATCAGAACGCGGTTGGATGCGATCGCCGGTGACGAAACAATCGCCGAACCTGCGTCGAATTCGCCGTGTTTCGCACCTGTGGCCGCATCCAGAACATAGAGATGTCCATCGCTCGAGCCGATGTAAACACGCCCGGCCGCAACCGCCGGTGAGGAATCCACGCGAGCTTTAGTTGGGAAAGCCCAAAGCTCTTTGCCGCTCGTCTTGTTCAACGCTCGAACGATCTTGTCCCGGCCTCCTAGAATGATCCGGTCCGGCAGTAGCGCCGCGGATGAATAGAACGGGAAGTCACGCTCAGGATCATCGAAAACCCAGAGGCCCTTCTTCGCCTTGAGGTCGAGGGCCACAACGTCATCGTTGAAGGTTCCGAAATAGGCGCGATCTCCTTCGATAAGAGGTGAAGCTCCCGTGTAAGCGCCGACCTTGATCTCGTAGAGCTGCTTTCCATCCGTAATGCGGATCGCCCGAAAGACCTCGTCGCATCCGGCAATGTATGCGACGTCACCGACGACCGCGGGTGTGGCGTGCACCATGCCTTCGGTCTGGTACTTCCAGCGAACCTTGCCCGTGCGGGCATCGAGCGCATAAAGATTGCCGTCGTAAGAACCCATCAGGACGATGTCATTGACGAACACCGGCGACGACTTGATCTCCCCCATGGTTTTGAATGTCCATAGCGGGGTTCCATCACGAAGCCTGACCGCGTGTACGACGCCATCAAGATCGCCAACAAAGACCGCATCGGTGCCTACGGCAGGTGACGACTCGTCGATATAGCTCTTCGTCGCATACTTCCAGCGAAGCTTTCCGGACGCAAAGTCGACAGCGATGAGGTCCCCGTTGCCGACGCCAACGTAAACCACACCTCCAGCTACCGCTGGGGACGAGAGAATGGCTTCTTTAGTCTCGTAGGCCCAGATGACTTTAAGCGCTGCAGGGGGCGAGGAGGTGGAGACACCGGTGAGGCGTGGAGTGTTTCGAAACTGACGCCACTCGGAGGCAGAGGTGGTTTGGCTGCTGGCGGGGAGGGATGCCAGCAGGAGAAGCGTGAATGTAAGGCGTTGAATCATGCGTGAAGCTCTGAGGCCTCTTGGCGGGGCCTCTTTTAAGGGATCCGACCAAGTCTAATTATCGTCGGACAACAATCAACGGACAGCCGACTATCCGAAGAATGCTTCCTCCAATAGTCGGCTGTCTGGAGTGAACCCCATCGGTGAGACACGACAATTGACAACAAACTCGATTTTTTTGTTAATCGCCGTCGGGCCTGTTGGAACGGTGGAAAACTGAGCACGTTTCTTTGCTCAGTTTTCCAAGCA
>Ga0070675_100001051_pt1 | contig 19911 bp, 14 predicted proteins | sample KBSM43metaG_FD_65343 | JGI IMG/M metagenome (GOLD analysis project Ga0070675, IMG submission 65343) | Miscanthus rhizosphere microbial communities from Kellogg Biological Station, Michigan, USA - KBS M4-3 metaG | ecosystem: Host-associated > Plants > Roots > Rhizosphere > Soil ... | reverse complement strand
CGGCATGCGCGGCCCAGTTCGGCGTCACGCTCCACTCGTCCTGCGCATACAGCGCGAAGCGGGTCGAGGTCGCCGCGACGTTGTCGCCGAACTCGACGAGCAGCGGCGCGCCGTCCTGCAGGGTCGTGCGGGTCTCGCGCCGGCGGTCGCTCTCGGCCTCGGCGCCGGTGACGACGTTGTGGCCGTCGCCGATCTGCGCGATCAGCTTCTCGCTGAAAGTCAGATGCCGGTCACGCGCGTCGGCGCTGTCCTCGAGCGTGCGGCTCAGCGCGCCACCGGTCTGCTCGATGCGCAGGCTGTGGGTCTGGGTTCGCGTCAGGCCGATCCCGGCCCGGCTTTCGAGGCGCGCCAGCTGGCCGAGGCGACGGTTCCACTGCGCGTTGAGGCGCGTCAGCAGGTAGCTGCCGTCGCCGTCGGTGGCGCTGTGGTCGTACGGCGCCGCAAGCGTGCCGACCGTCTGGTCGAGCACGCCGGTCCGGCGCGACGTGCCGTTGCCGTAGACGACCAGCGGAATCAGCGTGAGGTTGTGGCCCTCCTCGCTGCCGCGCCATTGCAGGCGCCCCGTCGCGTGCAGGCCCTGCCGATGCTCGCGCACGGTGCCGACATCGCGCTGATCGAGCGTCACGGTGCCGTCGTCCAGATCGCGATCGACCGTCGTCGTCGTGCTGTCGCTGGCGCGGTTCTGGCGGAACGCCGACAGCGAGTAGTTGTAGATGAAGGGGCCGAACGTGTCGTTGCGGATCCACGAGACCGAGGGCTGGAGCCGGTCGTTCTCGATGCCGGTGCCGATGCGCACGTCGTTGATTCGCTTGGTGTAGCCGCCGCGCGTGACGATGTTGATCGTGCCGGCAATCGCGCGCGCGCCGGTTTCGGCGGTCGGCGCGCGCAGGATTTCGATGCGCTCGATCTGCTCGGGCGCCAATGAGTCGAGCGAGAAGCCGGCCGGCACGCGTTCACCGTCAAGCAGGATCTGCGTGTAGCCGCTGCCGAGACCGCGCAGGCGGATCGCACCGCCGCGCCCCGGCCGGCCCTGGATCGTCACGCCGGGCAGGCGCTTCAGCACGTCGCCGAGCGTGCTGTCGCCGAAGCGCTCGATTTCCTCGCGGCCGATGATGATCTTTCCGGCGGTCGACTGGCGTCGTTCCTCCACGTCGTCGGCGCGCCCGCCGGTGATCTCGACCTTGTCGAGCTGTGCGGCGCCGCCCGACGGTGCGGCGGCGGCCGCCGGTGCCGTCGCGCCCTCCGAGGCCGGGACCGATGGATCGCCGGCGGCCTGCGCTGCGAGCGGCAGCGCCACAAGCCACAACGCGGATGCCACGAGCCACGCGCTGTACTGCGAAAGACGCAGGCAGCAAGGTCGCAGCATGGGCCGAAATTATCGGGAGGCGTTTGGTCCCCTCACCCCACGAAAACCCTGCGCAGTAATTATGAATTACGGCGTGTAGACTTCGACGCATGGTCGAGCCGACACCGCTGCACCGAGCTTCCCTGCACGAAGAGGTCGCGGCGCGGCTGCGCACGATGGTGTTCGAGCGCCAGCTTGCTGCCGGCGCGCGCATCGACGAGCTGGCGCTGGCGCGCGAGTGGCACATCAGCCGCACGCCGATGCGCGAGGCGCTGAAAGTGCTCGCCGCCGAGGGTCTGGTGACGCTGGTGCCGCGCCTGGGCTGCCGCGTCACCGAGCTGTCCGAGGACGATGCCGAAGAGCTGTTCCCGATCATGGCGCTGCTCGAAGGGCGCTGCGCGTTCGAGGCGGCCAGCAAGGCGAAGCCGACCGACCTGAAGCAGCTGCGCCGCCTGCACGACGCGCTCGAGAAGCACGCCGCCGCGCGCAATGTCGACGGCTACTACCGCGCCAACCACACGTTCCACAGCAAGGTGCAGGCGCTCGCCGCGAACCGCTGGCTCGACCGCGCGACCAACGACCTGCGCCGCTTCGTGCGCCTGTTGCGCGGACGGCAGCTCAATTGGCCCGGCCGCATCGAGCAGTCGATCGGCGAGCACCGCGCCTTGCTCGCGGCGATCGAGGCCAAGGAGCCGGCGCGTGCCGAGAAGCTAATGCACGACCACCTGATGGCGCAGCTCGCCGCGTTGAAGGCAATGCGCGCCCATGAACAAGCCGACAAGGCAGCACGCCATGCTTGACGCCCTGCGCGAAGCGGCCAAGCGCGTGGTCGACGACCACACCCTGCGCACTCTGCTGACCGATTGCCAACGGCTGCTGTCGGAGCGCGGCGAAGCCAACAGCGCGAGCATCGCGCGCGATCTCGTCAGCCGCTTCAACCGCTTGCCCGAGGACCAGCGCGGCCTCTTCTTCGAGCGCCTCGCGATCGACTTCAGCCCGGACCCGAAGGCGGTGCTGCAGAGCGCGCAAGCCTATGCGAGCAACCCGAACGCGGCGAACCTGGTTCGCCTCGGCCAGCTCGCCGAGCCGCCGCGCCAAGAGCTGCTGCGGCGGATCAACCGGCTGCCCGGCGGCACCGCAAGCATCGTCGCGATGCGCCACGCGCTGCTGCCGCAGCTGCCGAAGCAGCCCGAGCTGCAGGCGCTCGCAGCCGACTTCCAGCACCTGCTGTCGAGCTGGTTCAACCCCGGCTTTCTCGAGCTGCAGCGGGTCGACTGGAACTCGCCGGCGCAGCTGCTCGAGCAGATCATCCGACACGAGTCGGTGCATGCGATCGACGGCTGGGACGACCTGCGCCGGCGCCTCCAGCCGGACCGCCGCTGCTTCGCGTTCTTCCACCCGCAGCTGCCGGGCGAGCCGCTGATCTTCGTCGAGGTCGCGCTGCTGCCCGAAATGCCGCAGGCGATCGCGCCGCTGATCGACAAGAAAGCGACGCCGCTGCCGCCGAGCACCTTCAAGGTCGCGGCGTTCTATTCGATCAGCAACTGCCAGCCGGGCTTGCGTGGGGTGTCGCTCGGCAACTTCCTGATCAAGCGGGTCGCCGAGACGTTGGCGGCCGAGCTGCCGCAACTGCGCACGTTCTGCACGCTGTCACCGATCCCCGGCTTCGCCGCATGGGTGCGTGCCGGCGCGGTCTGCGACGGCTTGCCGCGCACCCGCCAGCAGCATCTCGACGAAGCGCGCAGCACGGTCGACGACGCATTCGGCGGCGACCTGAACCGGCTCGCCAACGCGCCGATCCTGCGCACCTTGCCCGAGCAGGTCGGCCAAGCGCTGACCCGTCTCGCCGCTGTCTTCCTGGCGAGCGTGTCGCCGACGCCCCAGGGCGACCCGGTCGCTCGCTTCCACCTCGACAACGGGGCACGCCTCGAGCGCCTCAATCACTGCGGTGATCTGTCGGCCAAAGGGGTTCGGCAATCCTTTGGCATGATGGTTAACTACCTCTACGACCTGCAAAAGGTCGAGGTCCACCACGAGAAGTTCCTGCGCGCCGAAGTGGCGCACTCGCGAGCCATCGGCGCGCTGCTCTGACATCTCACTGACAACACGATGGAGACAAGTCCCATGCATTCACCCTTCATCCCGCGCGGCATGACGCGCCGCCTGCTGGTGCTCGCCGCCGGCGCGCTGCTCGCGACGCCGCTGGTCCACGCGCAGGGCAGCGGCTGGCCGACCAAGCCGGTCACGATCGTCGTGCCGTTCCCGAGCGGCGGCGGCACCGACGCCTTCGCGCGCCCGCTGACCGCGGTGCTGACCAAGAACCTCGGCAAGCAGATCATCATCGACAACCGCGGCGGCGCCGGCGGCACCGTCGGCGCGACGATCGCGTCGAAGGCCGCGCCGGACGGCTACATGTTCTTCATGGGCGCGGTGCACCACACGATCGCACCCTCGATGTACCCGAAGCTCGACTACAACCTCGAGTCGGACTTCGTGCCGGTCGCGCTGCTGGCGAGCGTGCCGCAGGTCGTCGTCGTCAACCCGACGCGGGTCGCTGCGAAGGACCTGAAGAGCCTGATCGAGTACCTGCGCAAGAACCCCGGCAAGCTGAACTACGCATCGGCGGGCAACGGCACCTCGCACCACCTTGCCGGCGAGCTGTTCAAGCTGCAGACCAACACCTTCATCACGCACATCCCGTACCGCGGCGCGGGCCCCGCGCTGCAGGACCTGATCGCCGGCCAGGTCGACATGCTGTTCGACGGCCTCGGCTCCTCGGCGACCCACATCAAGAACGGCCGCATCCGCGCACTCGCGGTCGCCTCGCCACGCCGCGCTCCGGGTTTCGCCGACATCCCGACGTCCGCCGAGGCCGGCCTCGCGAGCTACCAGGTCTCGACCTGGTATGGCCTGTGGGCGCCGAAGGGCACGCCGAAGGACATCATCGACAAGATGGAGGCCGAGCTGCACAAGGCCTTCGCGAGCGACGAGATCAAGACCCTGTGGAACGGTCTCGGCGCCGAGGTACCCAACATGTACGGCGACGCATTCGGCAAGTTCGTAACCAGCGAGACCAAGCGCTGGGCCGAGGTGGTGAAGAGCTCCGGCGCGAAGCTCGAGTGAACGCGAATCTGTTCGTCGCCCTGCGGGAGGCCTTTCCCCGCGAGCTCGACGCGACCGCGATCGAGACCGCCGATGGTCCGCTGCTGCGATACAGCTGGCGCGACCTCGAACGCGCGACCGCGATGCTCGCCAACCTGCTCGACTCGCTCGAGCTGCCGGCCGGGGCACGCGTCGCGGTGCAGACCGAGAAGTCGGTCGAGGCGCTGCTGCTCTACCTCGCGGTGCTGCGCGCCGGCTTCGTCTACCTGCCGTTGAACAGCGCGTACCAGGCAGCCGAGCTCGAGTACTTCATCGGCAATGCCGAGCCGAGCGTCGTCGTCTGCACGCCGGAGCGCTTCGCGCGCATCTCGAAGATCGCCTTCAAGGCCGGCACCGCGCACGTCTTCACGCTCGGTGCCGAGCGCGAGGGCAGCCTGCTCGAGCGCGCCGCTCACCACGCCGACAAGCACACGCCGGCGATTCGGAACGCCGACGAGCTCGCGGCGATCCTGTACACGAGCGGGACGACCGGGCGCAGCAAGGGCGCGATGCTGTCGCACGGCAACCTGCTGAGCAACGCCCGGACCTTGCAGAAGTACTGGGGCTGGCGGCCCGGCGACGTGCTGATTCACGCGTTACCGATCTTTCACGTGCACGGCCTCTTCGTCGCCTCGCACGGCGCGCTGCTGAACGGCAGCAAGATGCTGTGGTTCAGCCGCTTCGACGCCAAGGCCGTGGTCGCGCGTCTGCCCGACGCGACGGTCTTCATGGGCGTGCCGACGCTCTATGTGCGGCTGCTCGCCGAACCCGGCCTGACGCGCGAGGCGTGCAGCCACATGCGGCTCTTCATCAGCGGTTCGGCACCGCTCCTGCTCGAGACGTTCGAGCAGTTCCGCGAGCGTACCGGCCACACGATTCTCGAGCGCTACGGCATGAGCGAGACGGTCATGCTGACCTCGAACCCGTACTTCGAGGCCGAGGGGGAGCGGATCGGCGGCACGGTCGGATTCGCACTGCCGGGTGTCGGCGTGCGCGTCGTCGATGAGAAGGGTGCGCCCTGCTCGGCCGACACGATCGGCGCGCTCGAGGTCTCCGGCCCGAACGTGTTCAGCGGCTATTGGCGAATGCCCGAGAAGACGCGCGAGGAATTCAGCGCCGACGGCTGGTTCTGCACCGGCGACGTCGGCCAGATCGACGCCAACGGGCGCGTGCGCATCGTCGGCCGCAGCAAGGACCTCGTGATCAGCGGCGGCTACAACGTCTACCCGGCCGAGATCGAGGGCTTCCTGAACGACATGCCGGGCGTGGCCGAGAGCGCGGTGATCGGCGTCCCGCACGCCGACTTCGGCGAGGCGGTGGTCGCCATCGTCGTCGCGCGGCCGGAGGTGCGCCCAGACCCAGCGGCGCTGATCGCCGGCCTGAAGGCACGGATCGCCAACTTCAAGGTGCCGAAGCAGATCTTCGTCGTCGACGAACTGCCGCGCAACACGATGGGCAAGGTGCAGAAGAACCTGCTGCGCGAGCAGCACAACGCCCTATTTGGCGCGCCGTCAGGATCGGGCGCAGGGCCGTCGTAGGCCGTCCCTCGTTCGACGGGCCTTGCATGTCAAAAGGTCGACCAGGGCTGTCCTTCACAAGTGGCAGAAACCGCTGCGGGGCGCAGCGGACGACAGCCCTTCCTGCGGCCGAACTTGACGGACGCCAGAAGGCTGGGAATCGAAAGGATTAACAGTGACGCCAGCGCCGAAATCCATCAAATGCCGACTCTGTGACGGCACGGCAAACTTCGAGTTCGCAAGACAAGCCGCAGATGGCGACGTTATTGATTACTTCATCTGCACAAATTGCGGGTCGCTCGAAACAGAGGATCCGTACTGGCTCACCTCGTATCATCCCAGCGGCGAAGGTGATCTTCTTAACCTGGATACATATGCGGCGGAGCGGACTCTACGTTCGCGTGTTTCAATATATCTTATATGGCGACTCGTCGGCTTCCATATGCAGCGGGAGAAATTATTGGATTGGGGAGGCGGGGTTGGACTGTTGGTACGACTCCTGCGAGATATCGGAATCGATGCCCACTTGTACGATAAATACGCGTCCAACCACTATGCGTCAGGCTTCTCGATGTCTATGATGGAAAAGTATGACATGGTAACCGCGTTCGAGGTTCTTGAACATCTAATAAAACCCTCTAAAGAGTTAGCCGACCTCTTCGATTTGCAACCAACGGTGGTTGTCGCTTCAACTATGTTATTCAACGGACAAGGGGCGGATTGGTCTTACCTCGGTCCGGCAAAAAGCGAACACGTGTTTTTCTATTCCGAGCGAGCTCTTCGCTTGATAGGAAACCGATTTGGATACAGTGTGGAGATCCTAAAGACCAATATTATTATCTTCTACAAGAATCCCATTTCCAGATTTCGCATTCGCATCGCTGCCGCCCTAACGTCGCGGAACTATCTTTCAGGAGTTCTGTTTGCTGTCATTCGCCATAAATCGTATTGCGATGCAGACAATCAGGCGATCCGCGCAATGTTGCAATCCGACTAAGAAAAGTGCAGACAGCGTCCGGCTCACGCTTTCGCGGCCGCCATCGGCGCTTGGCGTGGCATCACGATCGACAGCAGCCAGTAGGCCGCGCCGGCGATCGCGACCCCGAAGAACCAGCCGTAGGTGCCCCACCAATCGGGCAGCAGGTGCGTGAAGTTCGGCAGGATGCTCGAGAACAGCGCGCCGACGCCGGCAGCGATCAACGCGTTGACGTTCCAGCCGCCCTGGTAGCGGTAGACGCCGTGCTCGTCGTAGAGCGCCGTGACATCCACCTCGCCCTTCGCGATCAGGTAGTAGTCGACCAGGATGATGCCGAGGAGCGGCCCCATCGTCGCGCCGATCGCACCGACGAACGTCGCCGCGTTGCGCTCCCACGGTGCGAATAGATAGAGCACCAGCGCGATGCCGGCCGCGATGTAGCCGCCGGTCTTGAAGCTGATCTTGCGCGGGAACAGATTGGCGAAGTCGAACGCCGGCGACACGAAGTTGGCGACGACGTTGATGCCGAGCGTCGCCACCGCGAACGTCAGCGCGGCGAGCGCGGCGAGGCACCAGCTGTCGAACTTGGCCGAGATCTGCTCGGGATGCAGCAGCACCTCGCCGTAGACCTTGAACGCCGCGATCGTCGTGACGCCGGCGACCAGCGAGAACAGCACGAGATTGATCGGCAGGCCCCACTGGTTGCCGCGGCGCACCGTCGCCTTGTCCGGCGCGTAGCGCGAGAAGTCGCAGAAGTTCAGGTAGAGCGCCGCGAAATACGTGACCCAGGTTGCGCCCACCGCCGTCAGCGCCCAGAACGAGCCGGGTGTGCCGGTGACACCCGCGTCTTTGGTCTTCGCCAGCAGCACCTCCTGCGGGATGCCGTGGTCGAACGAGAAGCCGCCGGCCTTGATGCAGAGGCCGACCGCGAGCACCAGCTTCGCGACCCAAACCGCGGGCCCGGCCCAGTCTGAAACTTGCGCACCGTTTCCATGCCGTTCTGGATGATCAAGAGCTGCAGGGCCCAGACGACCACGAAGCAGATGACCTCGAGCCCCGAGTGGCCGAGGAAATGCGTCGACTTGTGGAACGCCATGATCGAGTCGGTGCGGGTCAGCAGCGCGACGATCGCACCCGATGCCGCCGCGGTCTGGGCGCCGTACAAGAAGCAGGCGACGACGGCGCGTACCAGCGCCGGCAGGTTCGCGCCCCAGACCCCGAACGACGCGCGCGCCAGCACCGGATACGGCACACCGGGCTTGACGCCGGCATAGCCGACCAGGTTCATCAGCGCAAAGATGATCAGCGAGCCGAGCCCGATCGCGACGATGAAGTTGAGGAAGCTGCCGCACAGCAGGAACAGGCTCGCCGCGAGGTAGTAGCCCCAAAGGCTGTGCACGTCCGAGGTCCAGACGTTGAAGATGCTGAAGGCGCCCCAGTTGCGCTCCTTCGCGGGCGCGAGGTCCTCGTTGTAGAGGTCCGGGGATGGGTTGCGGATGTCCGGGCGAGGCTCCTGGTGGAAGTCGATGACACCGTGCCGGAGCGGATCCGGCGTGTCCATGGCCATGCAAGCTTAGTGCCGCTGTCCGTCGGCGCCAATCAAAAGAAAACGGCCGGGTCTCACGACCCGGCCGTTTGCTGCGCCAGCGCAACGAAAGTCCACGGTAAGCCGTGGACCGTTGCTGACGATCAGTCGTGGCGGTAGATGTCGACGTCCTTGGTCTCGCGCACGAACAGCATGCCGACCACGAACGTGATCGAAGCGAAGATGATCGGGTACCAGAGGCCGTTGTACATGTTGCCGGTCTGCGCCACGATCGCCAGCCCGGTGGCCGGCAGCAGACCGCCGAACCAGCCATTGCCGATGTGATACGGCAGGCTCATCGAGGTGTAGCGGATGCGGGTCGGGAACAGCTCGACCAGCATCGCCGCGATCGGCCCGTAGACCATCGTCACGTAGATCACCATCACGGTCAGGATCAGGACGACCTTCCACCAGTTGCCGCTCATGAACGGAATCGGCTTCGCCTTCGCGGGATAGCCGGCGGCATTGACCGCCGCGGTGATCTCCTTCTTGAACGCGTCGTCCTTCGCCTTGACCTCGGCCGGCGCCAAGCCACTCGCTTCGAAGCCCGGAATGACCTTGTCGCCGATCTTGACCTGGGCGACGCTGCCCGCGGGAGCAGCCTCGTTGTCGTAGCTCACCGAGCGCCCGGCCAGCGCCTGCTTGGCGACGTCGCACGAGCTCGTGAACTTCGCGACGCCAGTCGGGTTGAACTGGAACGAGCAACGAGCCGGGTCGGCGACGACGACGACCTTGTTCTTGGCCTGCGCGGCAGCCAGCTCCGGGTTGGCCGCTTCGGCCAGCGCGTGGAACAGCGGGAAGTACGTCAGCGCGGCCAGCAGGCAGCCGGCCATGATGATGGGCTTGCGGCCGATCTTGTCGGACAGCTTGCCGAACACGATGAAGAACGGCGTGCCGATCAAGAGCGCAAACGCGATCAGGATGTTCGCGGTCGCGCCATCGACCTTCAGCGCGCCGGTCAGGAAGAACAGCGCATAGAACTGGCCCGTGTACCAGACCACCGCCTGGCCCATCGTCAGGCCGACCAGCGCCAGGATCACGATCTTCAGGTTCTTCCACTCGCCGAACGACTCGGTCAGCGGCGCCTTCGAGGTCTTGCCCTCTTCCTTCATCTTCTTGAAGGCCGGCGACTCGTTCATCGACAGCCGGATCCAGACGCTGATGCCGAGCAGGATGAACGAGACCAGGAAAGGAATGCGCCAGCCCCACTCGGCGAACGCCTCCTCGCCGGTCCAGGTGCGGACGCCGAGGATCACGAGCAGCGAGAGGAACAGGCCGAGCGTCGCCGTGGTCTGGATCCACGACGTGAACTCGCCGCGCTTGCCGTGCGGCGCATGCTCGGCGACATAGGTGGCTGCACCGCCGTACTCGCCGCCGAGCGCGAGGCCCTGCAGCAGGCGCAGGCCGATCAGGATGATCGGCGCGGCGATGCCGATCGACGCATACCCTGGGAGCAGGCCGACGACGAAGGTCGACAGGCCCATGATCAGGATCGTCACCAGGAACGTGTACTTGCGTCCGATCATGTCGCCGAGGCGGCCGAAGAAGATCGCGCCGAACGGTCGGACGATGAAGCCGGCCGCGAACGCGAGCAGCGAGAAGATGGTCTGCGACCCGGGGTCGAGGTTCGAGAAGAACTGCTTGCCGATGATCACGGCGAGCGTGCCGTAGAGGTAGAAGTCGTACCACTCGAACACGGTGCCGAGACTCGACGCGAAGATGACTTTCTTCTCCTCGCGGGTCATCGGTGCGCCGACTGTCGACGCGGTGTGGGCCACTGTCGTTGCCATGCTGTCTCCTGCTGTTGATGGAACACCGCCCGGGTGCGCGGTGGTGGGGCACGGCATCTTGGGGGCTGGCTCTGACCGCCTGCTGACGTGGCGCTGAACGATTGCTTACAAACTCCGGGTGAACCCGCACGAATTGTTTCTCAATATGAGAATCCGGCGCTTTCAAACAGCGCGCCGCAGGCCGGGACGCGGTGACCCAGCCTGATGCCAGCCCCCGCCGGCCGCAAACCACGGATCGCCGCGCAGGTACGCGGCGACCATCTCGAGCGCGTCGAGGCCCCAGAAGGACAGACCGTCGACGACCAATGTCGGCACGCCGAACAGGCCCGCTTCGATCGCCTGAGTGGTGGCATCGCGCAGCGCCTGCTTCACGGCATCGCCGGCCGGATCGAGGCGCGGCGCGAGCTGTGTCGTCAAGGCGGCCAGCCGCTCCGCATCGTTCGCATCGCCGCAGCCTTGCCAGACGTGGTGCAACACGGACCGGCAGGCATGGCGATTCGGTGTGCCGGTCGGCGGGCTCGCGCAGGCCTGCAACAAGCGCAGCAGCGCCAGGGGATTGAACGGATGCTGCGCCGGCATCTGCATCTCGATGCCGTGGCGATGCGCGATCCAGAGCACCTGCCGGTAGGTCCAGGCCCGTTTCGGTTCGATCTCGGCCGGGCCCTTGTGGCTCCAGTGCTTAAGCAGCGCACCGAACAGCACCGGCCGGTAGGTGACGCTGTAGGTGAGCCCCTCGAAGACTTCGGGCATGCGCTCGAACGCGAGATACGCGTACGGCGAGATCGGATCGAACCAGAAATCGATGAACTTCATCGCGTTTCGCTGCCCGTTGCGTCGACCGCCCGGCGGCGCTGCGGCAGCTGCTTCCAGACTTCGCGCTTCTGCGCGTTGTTGAGGACGCCCCACGCCGCGATCTCGTCGATCGTGCGCAGACACCCCTCGCACCAGCCGGTGCGCGCATCGATGCTGCAGACGTTCACGCAAGGGCTGGCGATCGTCGGCGCTGTCGACGACGTTGTCGTGGTCGACGGCACGGGAGGGGGTGGCGCAGCGGGAAGCGAGGACATCACGGTGCCGATCGTCCCACAGGCTTCGGCCGCTTGCGCCGGGCTGGCTTCATGTCCCTGCGCACGATCGCGCCGACGTGTAGCAGCGCTGCGCGGGCCGGCGCGAAGTCGAGCTGGGCATCACGCCGGTGTGCCGAACAGGCGCTGCGATTCCTCCGCGGTGTAGTAGCCGAGCGCGACGTCACGCGTTCGGTCGGCCGTCGGACGCTGACCGGGTTCGCCGAAGCCGCCGCCGCCCGGCGTCGACACGCTGATGACATCGCCGGCATGGATCTCGATGTCCTGGTCCTTCGAGAGGTGCTTCGGCACGTACTCGACGCCGTCGCGAATGATCTTCACCTTGTTGACGCCGCCGGCGCCGCCGCCCTGCGCGCCGGGAGGCCCGGCGCGGCCGTGGTCCATCACCATCGAGACCCGCGCGTCGCCGCGCCGCAAGCGGATCCGGTAATTGACGCCGAACCCGCCGCGGTGTTGGCCCGCTCCGCCGGAACCCTCATGCAGCGAGTACTCCTCGAACAGCACCGGGTAGAGCTGCTCCATGATCTCGATCGGCGTCGTCTTCGAGATGCCGATCGTCGAGCAGCCGTTCGAGATGCCGTCGCCATGCGGGCTGCCACCGTAGCCGCCGCCCGAGATCACGTACATCACGTATGCGCGCTTCGTCTTCGGGTCGAAGCCGCCGACGCCGAGGTTGCCGCTGGTGCCGGCCGGTGCGCCGAACAGCTGGTCGGGGATCGCTGTGCCGAGCGCCGCAAACACCGCCTCGGCGATGCGCTGGCTGACCTCGGCCGCACAGCCCGAAACCGGCCGCGGGTACCTCGCGTAGAGGAACGTACCTTCGGGCTCGACGATGTGCAGCGGCTCGAACGTGCCGGCGTTGATCGAGACCTCGGGGAACACGTGCTTCACCGCCAGGTAGATCGACGACTTGGTGGTCGCGATCACGCTGTTCATCGGCCCCTTGCACGGCGGCGACGAGCCGCTCATGTCGAACGACAGGCGCGCGTCATCGTCCTGCCCCGACTTCGTGATCCGCATCGCGATGCGCAGCGGCTCGTTGACGACGCCGTCCGAATCGACGAACGCCTCGCCGTCGTAGACGCCGTCGGGGATGGACGCGATGCGCTCGCGCATCTGTCGCGCCGCACGCCGCTTCAGCTCGCCGATCGCCGCCTCGACGGTCGTGTCGCCATAGCGGTCGAGCAGCGCCGTGAGGCGCCGTTCGCCGGTCGCGAGCGCCGCGGCCTGCGCCTTGATGTCGCCGATGCGCTGGTCGGCGATGCGGATGTTCGACAGGATGATCGACAGGATCTCGTCGTCGATCTTGCCGCGCTTGTAGAGCTTGACCGGCGGCAGCCGCAGCCCTTCCTGCTCGACCTCGGTCGCGTTGGCAGAGAAGCCGCCCGGCACCATGCCGCCGGTGTCAGGCCAGTGGCCGGTGTTGGCGAGCCAGCACCACGGTTGGCCGTTTCGAAAGAACGGCTGCACGAACTTGACGTCCATCAGGTGCGTGCCGCCGAGGTACGGGTCGTTGACGATGAACACGTCGCCCGGCCCGAGCGCGATCTTCAACCGCTGCACGCGCTCGATCACCGCCTGCACCGTGAACTGCATAGTGCCGACGAAGACCGGCAGGCCGAGCTCGCCTTGCGCGATCAGTTCACCGGTCGTCAGGTGGTAGATGCCGTCGGAGCGGTCGAGGGCCTCGGCGATCACGGGGCTGAAGGCGCTCCTTACGAACGCGAGGTCCATTTCGTTGCAGACTTGCTGCAGGCCGTTTTGGATCACCCCGAGGGTGATCGGGTCGATCAACGTCGTGTCCATTGCTGACTGCGTCGGTGCTGCCATGTGAGTGCTCTTTGGGTGAGCCGGTGCGGCTCGGACGTTGCCGGGTCCCGCCCCGGCGGGCGGGTGACTTTCATTTGCTGGCACAAATGAAAGTCACCAAAGCAAAGTGCCTCAATACCGATTTGGCCAGACATCTGTGGGGTAAGAGCCCGCGATTCAGGACGACCGCGCAGCTCGGGCCGTTTCCTCTTGGACTGGCGCCGCCTACCGCGGCGCTTTCCTAGCGGCTCGAATTCGTTGCCGGCGCCAGCGACCGCTTTCGCTCTCGCGCGCGTTCCAAGCCGAACGAGTCGGCCGCGCAGACCGACGGAACGTCGCCGATCTACCAACCGCGCTTTCCGACCTATGAAGTCGCGAAGCGACGAAGGGTCGGCGAGGAAACGAGCCGATGGAATGCGGTGCCTCACAAAACGCGACAGGATGCAGCCACGTCCTCCGCACGTATGTGTGTTGAGGCCCTTTGCTTTGGTGACTTTCATTTGGGCCAGCAAATGAAAGTTACCCGCCCGCCGGGCGGAACCCGGCGCGGCCTCCCAGAGGCAGAACCCGTAAGGGCAATAGACCCCCTCACACAGTGATGACCAAGTTCCCGATGGAATCGATCCACACCCTATTCCCCGGCTCCACGACCGTCGTGCAATCCAACTGCTCGACGATCGCCGGCCCGTCGAACCGAGCATCCCGCGGCAGCTGATCGCGCAGATAGACCGGCGTCTCGACCCACCCCCCATCGAACCAGACCGGCCGAATGGTGCGGCGAGCCTCCTCGAGCGTCGCCGCCGGCACGCCCGCCGAGATCAGCGCAAGCGACAACGGCTTGCGCTGCCCGATCACCGCGGTGTGCAGGTTGACCAGCACGGGCCGGATCTCCGACAGCTCGACGCCGAAGCGCTGCCAGTACGCGGCCTCGAACGCGGTGCGCAACTCCCTCACCGTGATGTTGATGTCGGCCACCGCGACCGGAAGGATGTGGCTCTGCCCATGGAACTGCATGTCGGCGCGGTGCACGCTGACGATGCGCTCGACCGCGACCTGTTCGTGCGCGATACGCTCGCGGCCGGCGGCGATCTGGGCGTGGAAGACCGCGCCGATGCGGGCCTCGTCGAGCGCCTCCAACGGCTGGTTGACGGTCGCGACGAAGTCATGGCGCAGGTCGGCGACGACGCAGCCGAGCGCGTTCGTCAGCCCCGGCCGGGCCGGGATCAGCACGGTCGGGATGCCGAGCTCGCGCGCCAGCGCAACGGCGTGCAGCGGGCCGGCGCCGCCGAACGCGAACAGCGCGAAGTCGCGCGGATCGTGACCGCGCGCGAGGCTGACCATGCGCACGGCGCCGGCCATCTTGTCGTTCGCGACACGGACGATCGCGGCAGCAGCGGCCGTCGCATCGAGGCCGAGCGGCGTGCCCACCACCGAAGCGATCGCAGCGCGCAGATGGTCGATCGAGACGGGGTGGTCGACCGACAACAGCCGCTCCGGGTCGAGCCGGCCGAGCGCGAGGTTCGCGTCGGTGATCGTCGGCCGCGTGCCGCCGCGGCCGTAGCAGATCGGACCCGGCGTCGCGCCGGCACTCTCCGGCCCGACCCGCAACATGCCGCCGGCGTCGACGCTCGCGAGCGAGCCGCCGCCGGCGCCAATCGTGTGGACGTCGACCATCGGCACATGGATCGGCATCGCGTACTCGAGCTCGAGGTCGCTGGAGACCGACGGCAGGCCGTTCAGCACCAGCGCAACATCGCTCGACGTGCCGCCCATGTCGTAGGTCACGACGTTCGCGAACTGGCCCGCCACGCGGCCGGCCTGCATCGCGGTGACCGCCGCCGCGATCACGCCGGACGCCGGGCCCGACATCACGGTCGCGACCGCGTGCTCGGCGACGATCGACGACGAGACCGTCCCGCCGTTGCCCTGCATCACCAGCAGCTCGCGCGTGAAGCCGCGGCCCGCGAGCTCGGCACGCAGGCGCGCGATGTAGCGGTGCAGCACCGGCTGGATCGCGGCGTTGACCGCAGCAGTGGTGCCGCGCTCGTACTCGCGGTACTCGGCGACGACGGTGTGGCCGGCCGTCACGTGCGGGTTCGGCCACAGCGCTCGCACGATCTCGGCGGCGCGCGCCTCGTGCGCGGCATTGATGTAGCTGTGCAGGAAATGGATCACGACGCTCTCGGCGCCAGCCGCGATCAGCGCGCGCGTCGCCGTGGCGACACCGGCCTCGTCGAGCGGCACCAGAACCTGGCCCTCGGCGTCCATGCGCTCGTCGACCTCGAAGCGCAGCTCGCGGGGGATCAGCGGCACGAAGCGGCCGGTCAGGCCATAGGGCGTCGGCCGCGTGCGGCGGCCGAGCTCGAGCACATCGCGAAAGCCGCGCGTCGTGATCAGGCCGACCTTCGCGATCTTGCGCTCGAGCATCGCGTTCGTCGTCGTCGTCGTGCCGTGCACGATCGCGTCGAGGGAGGCCGGGTCGGCGCCGGCCGCATCGAGCGCGGCGAGCACGCCCCAGGCCTGGTTCTCGACGGTGGTCGGCACCTTCGCGAGCCGCACCGTCGCGGTCGCGTCGTCGACCAGGATCAGGTCGGTGAACGTGCCGCCGACGTCGATGCCGGCGATGCGGCTCATGCGAACCTCTGCGTGCGCCACGGTGTGGATGCGAGTGCTTTCATACGCTGAGGTAGGTTCGTTGCACGGCCTCGTCCGCCATCAGCGCCTGCATCGAATCGGCATAGCGGACCTGCCCTTTCTCGAGCACGACCGCGCGGTCGGCGACGAGGCGCGCGAAGTGCAGGTTCTGCTCCGACAGCAGGATCGACAGGCCTTCACGCTTCAGCTTCACGATCATCTGCGCCATCTGCTCGACGATGACCGGCGCGACGCCTTCCGACGGCTCGTCGAGCAGGATCAGGTGCGGGTTGCCCATCAAGGTGCGCGCGATCGTCAACATCTGCTGCTCGCCGCCGCTCATCCGGCCGCCGGGCCGATCGGTCATCGACGCGAGATTGGGGAACAGCGCGAACAGCTGGTCCTCCGTCCAGTGCGGCGCGCCCTCGCGCGGCGGCTGGCGGCCGACGCTCAGGTTCTCGCGCACCGTCAGGTCGGTGAAGATGCGCCGGTCCTCAGGCACCCAGCCGAGGCCGAGGCGCGCGATCCGGTGCGACGGCAAGGTCGAGATGTCGAGTCCGCGGTAGGTGACCTTGCCGGCCCGCTTCGCAAGCAGGCCCATGATCGTCTTCATCGCGGTCGACTTGCCGGCGCCGTTGCGGCCCATCAGCGCAACGCACTCGCCTTCGTCGACGCGCAGCGACACGCCGTACAGGATCTGCGCCTTGCCGTACCAGGCGTCGAGTGCGTCGACCTCAAGCATGGCCGGTCGCTCCGCTGAGCGCGCTGCCGCCGGCCGGCTCGCTGCGTGATGGCGCATGGGAAGCCTCGGCCGGCACCGCCATCGGCAACTCGAAGGTCGTGCCCATCCCGAAGTACACCTCGCGCACCTGCGGGTCGTCGCGAACGACCGCCGGCTCGCCCTCGGCGATCAGCCGGCCGCGCGCCAGCACGATCATCCGATCGGCATGCGCGAAGACCACGTCCATGCTGTGCTCGGTGAACAGCACGCCGATCGAGCGCTCGCGCGCGACCCGGCGGGTCAGCGCCATCAGGTCGTTGCGCTCGGCCGGCCCCATGCCGGCGGTCGGCTCGTCCATCAGCAAGAGGCGCGGCTGGTTCGCGAGCGCCATCGCCAGCTCGACGCGCTTGACGTCGCCGTACGCCAGCACGCTCATCGCGCGTTCGGCCTGCGCATCCATGCCGATGCTGGCGAGGAGCGCGAGCGCCTCGTCGCGGAATTGCATGCGCGCCGAGCGCCAGGCTCGGAACACGCGACCGGCGTGCGACAGCAACGCAAGCTGCACGTTCTCGACAACCGTCAGCGACGCGAACGTCTCGGCGATCTGGAACGTGCGGCCTACGCCGAGACGCCAGATGCGGTCCGGCCGAAGGCCTATCAGTTCGGCGCCGTCCAGCACGACTGAGCCGCTGTCCGGCTTCAGCTGGCCGTTGACCATGTTGAAGCAGGTCGTTTTGCCCGCGCCGTTCGGTCCGATCAACGCAAGCATCTCGCCGGCCGCCAGATCAAAGCTGACATCACGCACCGCATGGAGCCCGCCGAAAGCCTTCGACAGATGCGCGACCCGCAGCAGCGGTGCCGCGCCGCTTGCCGACACCGAAGCGCGCACCGGCGCGCTCACGCCGGCTCCTTCAAGAACACGCGCCGCAACGTGCCGGCGATGCCGAGCGGGAACACCAGCACCAGCGTCAGCATGATCGCGCCGAGCAGCGCGCGCCAGTAGTCGGTCTGGCGCGCAACGGTGTCCTGCAGCCACGTGAACAGCGCACCGCCGACCCACGGACCCGAGAGCGCCTGTACGCCGCCGAGCAGCACCATCACGAGGCCGTCGACCGACTTGCCGACGCCGAGCGTCTCCGGCGAGATCGTGCCCTTCGCGAACGCGAAGAGCGCACCCGCCAGGCCGGCGAGTGCCCCCGAGATCACGAAACCGAGCCACTGCAGGCGTGGCACGTCGATGCCGATCGCGCTCGCCCGTAACGGCGAGTCGCGGCCGGCTCGCAGTGCGAGGCCGAGCGGCGCATGCAGCATGCGCGCGAGGAGGCCACAGCCGGCCACTGTGAACAGCAGGGTCACGAGGTAGTAGACCGGCTTCGGCGCCAGCCACGCGGCCGGCCAGATGCCGACCAGGCCGTTGCTGCCGCCGGTCAATGCGTCCCATTGGTAGACGATCGACCAGACGATCTGCGCGAACGCCAGGGTCAGCATCGCGAGGTAGACGCCGGACAGGCGCACGCAGAACCAGCCGAACAGCAGCGCGCCGAACGCGCCGAGCAGCGGCGCGAGCAGCAGCGCCGCTTCCATCGGCAGCGCCAGCGCCTTCAGGAACAGCGCCGCGCCGTACGCGCCGAGGCCGAAGTACGCGGCGTGGCCGAACGAGTGCATGCCGGCCGGGCCCATCACGAAGTGCAGGCTCGCCGCGAACAGCACCGCGATCAGCAGGTCGATCATCAGCACGACGACATACGGCGCCGGCCTCTGCAGCAGCGGCACCAGCAGCAACGCGGCGAGCGCGACGTAACCCCAGCGCTTCCAGACCACCGGCAGCGGCCGCAGCGGCGTCTCGAGCGCAGCGGCACCGCGCACCACGCCCTGCGGCTTGCCGAACAGGCCCCACGGGCGCCAGACCAGCACGATCGCCATCACGAGGAATTCGGCGACCAGGGTGAGCTTGCTGAGCGGAAACGGCGTGCCGAACAGGTCGATCGAGCCGGCGCCGATGCAGAACGCCTTGACCATCGCGATCAGCACCGCGGCGACGAATGCGCCGAACACCGAGCCCATGCCGCCGACCACGACGACGACGAACGCCTCGCCGATCAGCGCGAGGTCGAGGCTCAGGTTGGCCGGCTCGTGCGGCATCTGCAACGCACCGCCGAGCGCGGCGAGGAAGGTGCCGAGCGCGAACACCGACGTGAAGAGCCACTGCTGGTTGACGCCGAGCGCGCCGACCATCTCGCGGTCCTGCGTCGCGGCCCGCACCAGCAGACCCCAGCGCGTGCGCGTCAGCAGCAGCCAGAGCGCGCCGAGGACGAGCGGGCCGACCGCGATCGAGAACAGGTCGTAGGTCGGGAAGCGCCGGCCGAGCAACGTCACCGCGCCCGCGAGGCCGGGCGCCTTCGGGCCGAGCAGGTCTTCGGGACCCCAAGCCCACAGCGCCGCGTCCTTGATGACGAGGACCAGCGCGAAGGTCGCGAGCAACTGATACAGCTCCGGTGCGCCGTAGAGGCGGCGCAGCACCAGCATCTCGATCACCGCGCCGAGCACAGCGACCGCGAGCGCGGCCAGCAGCACGCCGCCCCAGAAACCGAGTGGCCCGGCCGCGAACCAGCCGGTCAGCGAGACCGCCGCATAGAGCCCGAGCATGTAGAACGAGCCGTGCGCGAAGTTGACGATCCGCGTCACGCCGAAGATCAGCGAGAGCCCGCAGCCGACCAGGAACAGCGCCGACGCCGACGCCAGTCCGGTCAGGATCTGCAGCAGCGCGGAATCGAGCGTCATCGGCGAAGCGTCAGGCGAGCCGCGCGCCGACCATGCCGATGCGGGCCGTCCTCGGGGCGGCCGGCGCGAAACTCATGCGGTTCGGGCGGTAGCGGTCGAGAGCCGATCAGTCGATTGCCCGCATCTTCTTGACTTCCTCGTCGCTCGGCAGGTACTTCGCGCCGTCGAGGTAGACGTAGTCGACCATCACGCCCTTGTTGCCCTCGAGCTTGGTGCGGCCGAGGTAGGCACCCATCGTCGACTGGTGGTCGATCGCGCGGTACGTGATCTTGCCGAGCGGCGACATCAGCTGCAGGCCGCTGAACGCGGCGATCAGTTTCTCGGTCTCGGTCGATTTCGCCTTCTTGATGCCTTCGGCGATCGACCAGATCGTCGAGTAGCCGACCACCGAGCCGAGCTTCGGGTATTCGTTGTACTTGCGGAAGTAGGCCAGGAAGAACTTCTTGTGCTCGTCGGTCTGGATGCCGTAGTACGGATAGCCGGTGACGATCCAGCCGACCGGCGCCTCCTCGCGCAGCGGCTCGATG
>Ga0070675_100001050_pt1 | contig 19912 bp, 25 predicted proteins | sample KBSM43metaG_FD_65343 | JGI IMG/M metagenome (GOLD analysis project Ga0070675, IMG submission 65343) | Miscanthus rhizosphere microbial communities from Kellogg Biological Station, Michigan, USA - KBS M4-3 metaG | ecosystem: Host-associated > Plants > Roots > Rhizosphere > Soil ... | reverse complement strand
CAGACCGACGGGGTCTGCCCGACGAGCGAACAGATCGGCACGCGGCGGCCGTCGGTCAGGCATACCAGCGTGTCGCCGGTCACGCACTCGCGAAGGTCCGAGAGCTGCGGGCGGTGATCCGAACGCGCCTCGGGCGCGCGGCTCAACTGCGACAGCACGATGATCGGGACGTTGAGCTCCTTGGCGAGCCCCTTGATCGAGCGCGAGATCGAGGCGAGCTCCAGGGTGCGGTTCTCGAAACGGCCGCGCCCGGTCATGAGCTGGATATAGTCCACGACCAGCAGGTGCAGGCCGTGCTCGGCCTGCAGGCGCCGCGACTTGGCCCGCATCTCCATCACGCCGATGCCGGCGGTGTCGTCGATGTGCAGCCGCATGTTGCTGAGGGTCTCGAGCGCGTGGGCGATGCGGCCGTAATCCTTCTGGCCGATGGCGCCGCTCATCAGCCGGTGGCTGTCGATGTGCGCCTCCGACGTGAGCATGCGCAGGAACAGCGACTCCTTCGACATTTCCAGGCTGAAGAAGCCGACCGTGAGATCGGGCTGCGCGGCCACGTACTGCGCGATGTTCAGCACCAGACTCGTCTTCCCCATCGACGGGCGGGCCGCCACGATCACGAGGTCCCCCGGCTGCAGCCCGCGCGTCATGCCGTCGAGATCGGCGAAGCCGGTGGGCACGCCGGTGATGAGCCGCTTCTGCTCGAAGAGCTGCTCGATCTTCGGAAAGTTCTCTTTGACCAGATCGCGCATCTCGACGAAGCCCGCCTTCAGGCGGTCCTCGGCGACGGCGAAGATCGACCTCTCGGCCTCGTCGAGGATCAGGTCCGATTCCTGCTCGGCTCCGTAGGCCTCGGCGACGATCTTGTTCGCGGCGTAGATCAGATTGCGGAGGGTGGCCTTCTCCTTGACGATCCTCGCGTAGTACTCGACGTTGGTGGCGCGCGGCACGCCGTCGGCGAGCGAGGCCACGTAGGCGGGCCCTCCCACGTCGTCGAGGTTGCCGGTCCGCGACAGTTCTTCCTTGAGCGTGACGAAGTCGATGGCATGGCTGCGCTCGCTGAGCGCGGCCATGCCGTCGAAGATGCGGCGGTGGGCGTCGCGGTAGAAGTCCTCGCCCTTGAGGACCTGCGCCGCCAGGTTGAATGCGTCGTTCTGGACGAGGATCGCCCCGAGCACCGACCGTTCGGCCTCGAGATTGTGCGGGAGCGTACGCTCCGCCGGGGCGACCATGCTGTCGGCCATGACGACTGCGAAACCGGCGAAACCCGCGCGTTACAGCGAGGCGAGCGCGGCCTTGACCTTGCCGTAATCGGGCTCGTTGCGAGCGTCCTCCAGCACTTCCTTGTAGCGCACGGTCCCCTGGCGATCGACGACGAAGGTGGCGCGCTTGGAGATGTCGTGGAGGCCGATCATGTCGGGATTGACGACGCCGTAGGCGCGAATCACCTCTTTGTTGAAGTCGCTCAGGAGCGTCTCATTCAACTGTTCTGCCTTGCGCCAGGCCCCCAGCGCGAAGAAAGTGTCGACGGTGATCCCGAGGACCCTGGCCGAGAGCTTGTCGAGTTCGGAGGAAGAATCGCGGAACGTGCACATCTCCGTCGTGCACGTGCCGCTGAACGCGGCCGGCATGAACGCCAGGACCACCGGGCCCTTCTTCAACTCCTCGCTGAGCGTGACCGGCTCGCGATCCTGGTTCGGGAGAGTGAAATCCGGCGCCTTGGCGCCCACGTCAACGGCCATTCGAGTCTCCTTCCCGGAGCATGCCCCGGTCGCTGTTCGGTGAAGCCCCGTATTGTAGCGTCCCCGGCGGCTTGACCGCACCGTCATCGCGTGAGTACGCTCCGCGCGCTATCTGGCAAACCGGCTTGACGCCGGTTCAAGGCGCGACCCGCCAAGAACGCGGCTCGCGCGACAGTATCTGGCAAACCGGCTTAACGCCGGTTCGCGATCTGGCAACCGGCCCGAGCCGAGCGCCAGAGGAGCCGCGTGTGACGCCAATCAGTTCCGCCAGCGCGGCTGCTGCCGCACCGGCCGCGGCCGACATCCCGTGGTATCGCACCGTCACGCGCCAACAGTGGCGCACGCTGCTCGCCGCGAAGTTCGGCTGGATGCTCGACGCCATGGACTTCATGCTCTACACCATGGCAATTGGCCAGCTCCGGACGTACTTCGGGTTCGGGGACGACACGGCCGGGATGCTCGGCACCGTGACCCTGGTCATGTCAGGGGTCGGCGGCACGATTTTCGGGTACATCGCGGATCGCTTCGGCCGGACGCGGGCGCTGATGGGCACGATCCTGATTTTCTCCCTGGCGTCGCTCGGCGCCGCGACGTCGCAGAGCGTCCTGCAACTGCTGTTCTGGCGGGCAGTGCTCGGCATCGGCATGGGCGGCGAGTGGGCCTCCGGCGCGGTGCTCGTCAGCGAGACCTGGCCCGCCGCGCTTCGCAACAAGGCCATCAGCATCATGCAGTCCGGGTGGGCCCTGGGCTACATGATGGCGTCGATCGCGGCCGCGATCATCCTGGGCTCGCCGTCGCTTGGCGCCGACGCCTGGCGATGGCTGTTCGTGGTGGGCGTGGTGCCGGCGTTCTTTACGCTCTGGATTCGACGCTACGTGCAGGAGCCTGAGGCGTGGAGCCGCCGGGCGCGGCAGACGGGCGGACCAAGTCCGTTTGCCGCCATTTTCGGGCCGACGCTGCTCCGGCGCACGCTGCTCATCATCGCGCTCGGCTCCGCGGTGCAGTTTGCGAATTGGGGCCTCTTTTTCTGGCTGCCGACGTTCCTGGCACGCCCGGTCGCCCAAGGCGGCGCCGGTATGGGCGTGGTCGGATCGCTGCCATGGATCATCCCGGTGCAGCTGGGCGCGTACTTCGGCTACCTGACCTTCGGATTCATCGCCGACCGGCTGGGCCGGCGACGGGCGTTCGTGCTGTACATGCTGGGAGCGGCACTGCTCGTGCCGATCTACGGGCAAATGGCGCGCAGCCCATTCGTCCTCCTGGCGCTCGGCCCGCTGATCGGCTACTTCGGTTACGGATACTTCAGCATGTTCGGCAGCTTCGTCGCCGAGCTGTATCCCGCGGCGGTGCGCGCGACGGGGCAAGGAACCAGCTACAACATCGGACGCATGGCGGGCGCCGTGGCGCCGTACACCATCGGCGTGATCGCTGCGCAGCCCGGCATCGGCATCGGCCTGGCGCTCAGTGTCACCTCGGCGTTCTTCCTGCTGGCCGCCGCCCTGGTCTTCACGCTCCCTGACCGCAGCGGCCAGGCGCTCGAGGCCTAGCGTCGTGGTAGCCTCACCGCCCAAGGAGCAAAGATGACCCAGTCGAAACCCATGACCGCCGCCGTGACCGACACCGCCGCCCGCGCGGTCGGATGGCAGGTCTGGGTGCCCTGCGTCGGCATGGCGCTCTGCTCGTGGCTGTCGTTCGTGGACCGGCAGGTGCTCAACATCCTGGCCCCGACAATCATCAAGGACACGGGCCTCACCAACCAGGACTTCACCGCCGCCACGTCGTTCTTCTTCCTCACCTACACGCTCGGCAACCCGGTATGGGGCACGGTGATCGATTACATCGGCCTGCGCAAGGGCATGCTGCTGGCGGTGGCGGTGTGGACGGTGGCCAGCATGTCGCACTCGTGGATGGCGAGCTTTGCCGGCTTCGCGCTGGCGCGCGCCGTGCTCGGGGTCGGCGAGGGCGGCACGTTCCCGGGCGGGCTGCGCACGGCAGTCGAAACGCTGCCGCCGGTGATGCGCGCGCGGGGCATCGCGCTCTCGTTCAGCGGGGGCACCATCGGCGCGGTGATGATGCCGCTGCTCCTGGGGCCGCTCGCCATCAGCTACGGCTGGCGCAACGCGTTCCTCGCCACCGGCCTGCTCGGCGTCATCTGGATGGTCATCTGGGCGGCGATTGCGCGCCCGCCGTTCCTCCCCGCGACGTCGGCGCGGCCCCACAAGGCGATGTGGCCCAACTTCGGCGAGCGGCGGGTGTGGGCACTCATCTTCAGCTACGCGCTGCCGGCCATCTCGCCGGGCCCCGTGCTGACGATCCTCGCGCTGTATCTGGGACAGGGCCTGGGGATGACGCAGGCGCAGGTGAACGGCGTCGTCTGGGTGCCGCCCCTCACCTGGGGCATCGGCTATTTCTTCTGGGGCTGGGCCGCCGACAAGTTCGCGGCCACCAACACGCGCCCGATCGGGCTGTTCCTGCTCCTCACCGTGGCCTCGCTCACGCTCGGCTTCGCCACGTGGACCACCTCGCCGGCCATCGCCATCGCGCTCATCTCGTTCTCGACGTTCATCGGCGGCGGCTTCCAGATGGTGGCACTAAAGGCGGGGTCGTTCGCGTTCCCGCGCGAGCAGTCGGCGATGATGACCGGCATCGCCTCGGGCTCGTGGTCACTCGTCAACTTCCTTCTGCTGAACGCGATCGGTGCAGGCCTGACCATCGGGGGCGTGCGGGTCTTTCCGGGCTTCAACTGGATGAACACGCAGAGTTGGGAGGAGATCTTCTGGCTGATCGCGGTGCTGCCCGCCATCGGCATCGGCTTGTGGATGGCGCTCAACGCGAGCGCCCCAAAAACCGCGACGACGTAGAACGTGTCGACCAAGGCGGTCTTAGACCGCCCGTCCACCGTTCCTCCTACTCGAACCCAGGGGTCAGCTTCAGATCGAGCGCCCGCGTCTCGCCCTCGCGCAGCGTGAACCTCGTGGAGCTGTCGCGCAGCCGCGCCTGCACGTCGGGCACGAACTGCCGTCCCTGCTCGAGCGATTCAATCGCGGTCGCCTCGTAGGCTCCCGGCGGCAGACCGCGGACGCGGAAGCGCCCGTCCTGGTCGGGTCGCACCACGCGGAGGTAGCGCGTCATGGCCGGCGCCGGCTTGGGGTCCGAGGGCTGCACTACGACGGCGTAGTCCTTCAGCGCGCGCCCCCGCGCATCCGTCACCTGGCCGCTCACCTCCGTGAGCTTGTCGGTGAGCACGATGGTCAGGCCCGACAGCCCACCGGCGAGGTCCGTCGGCGTGTCGGTGATGTCCACGCCCTCGAGCAGCGCCGACTTGAGCGTCCACGCCGGCGGCGCCGACACGCGGAAGAGCACCGGACCCGTACCACCGGCCAGTTCGAACGCCCCGTCGTCGGCCACGACGCCGTTGGCGAGCGGCGACCCCGCGCTGAACACGATCCGTCCCGGGTCGCCGGACTGCGCGAAGACCCGCAAGGGCACCACTCCCGTTCGTGGCGAGTCGCCTTCGAACACCACGCGTCCCGTCACGGTCGCGCCGCGGCTGGTCGTCACGCGCAAGTTCAACAGGTCGGCGCCTCCGATCGAGACCGGCACCGACGCGCCTTCGCTGCGGCCGTCACCGGCCGCCGCCATGATCGGCTGCACCGACAGCTGGTAGTCGCCCGGCGCGACGTTCGACAGCGTGAATGCGCCATCGGGGCCGGTCTGGCCGGTGTTGAACCCGGCCCCCGACGGGCCCGAGGCCGGCGACAGGATGATCATGGCCCCCACGGCCGGTTTCCCGGTGGAGTCGGTCACGATGCCACCCACCCGCGACATGCGCGCCGCCGTCAGCGAGAACTGCACCGTCGACTCCTGACCCAGCGTCGTCGTGACGGTTTGCGCCTCGTTGATATTGGTGGTGCCGGGGTGGTACGACGTGACGTACGACTCGCCGGTGTCCACCGAATTGCCACCGAAGTTCAGCGAGATCATGTCCCGGCCGGCGGCACTGACGATGTACTCGCCGGGCATGAGCCCGAACACACGGAACTGGCCGAGGTCGTCGGTCTGGGCGCTGGCGGCTGGCTGCGGCCGGCGCTGGCCGTCGGGGCCGTACGCATAGCGCAGCGCCTGCACCTGCGCTCGCGCGATCGGCTCGCCGAACTCGTCGGTGACGCGGCCGGCGATGACGCTCCCGCGCGGCAGGGCCACGTTGATCGACGTGAGCGACTGGCCGTCGGCGAGGATGAACGGCGTGCCCGGCTCGTAGGGCCGCCGCTGCCCATATTCGAGCGCGACGTAGCCGCCTTTGGTGACGTTCACCGAGTAGCGGCCGGCGGGAAGCTCGCTGAATTCGTAGCGGCCCTCGGCATCGGTGGTCGTGGAGCGGCGCAGCTGCAGTTCCGCCGCGTTCAGCATCACCTGCGCGCGCCGCAACGGAGCCGTGGAACCGGCCGCGGTGACGCGGCCCCGGACGACGCCGGTGCCTGTCGGAGTTGCGCGAGTGGGATCCCGCGGCGGCAGGCCGCCCGGAACGCCGGGGAGTCCGGGACGCGGGGCCGTGGCGCCGCCCGGCGGGACGAACACGCCGCCCGGCGGGGCCTGCGGCGGGGTTTGCGCGACGAGATTCGCCGCGAGCAGCCATGCGGTGACAGCGAGGAAAGCCTGAGTGCGCCTCATCTGAATGCCCTTCCGCAGCTGAAAACGGTGACGAGGGCGGAATCTTACGCCGGCTCTTCTGACGACGCGGGGAGAGAGATGGCTGGGTCTGGCGGGGCTGACGCTCCGCCTGCTAAAGACTCGATCCTGCCGGGGTCACCCTGGTGCTCTGGCTGGACACGCACTGCCACCGGCCGGCCCGCTTCACGAACACGTCCACGAAGCGGTAGGTGACCGACACCACCTTGCCGCTCTTGGGGCCGGTCATGTGGCGGCTGAACCAGACCAGCGCGGTGTCGCCGTAGATGCGGACGCGGAAGCTGTCGAGCACCGAGGAATTTACCTGCTGATCGAAATCGAGGGTCTGGGCCAGCTCCGCGGCCTTGTCGCCACGCGTCCCGTCACCGTAAGTGGCCACGAACTCGTCGGCGAGCACGCGCTCGATGAAGCGGATGTCCTTGGCCACGAACGCGGCGTCCCAGGCCCGTTCGAGCTGCACCAGTTCCTGCTCTTCCGGCGTGAGCTCGCCCTGCGGCGGCGCCTGGCCGTTCTTGAACTCCTGCCCCGCTCGCGCAATAGCCGGCACGGCGGCCAGCCCCACGAGCACGCACACGGCTATCCAGGCCCGCACTCGCTGCATGAGCTCACCAGTCCGTCGGCATGTAGTCTTTGAAAAAGGCGCCCCAACGGTGGACGCCGGTGTTGAACCCGTCGATGATCGGATCGACGATGCGCGCGGCCCCGTCGACGATGTCGAGCGGCGGGTGGAAGCGATGGTCCTGCGTTTTCCGCTGCGCGATCTCGAACGGGTCCTCGTCGGTCACCCAGCCCGTGTCCACGCTGTTCATGTGGATGCCGTCGGCGTGGTAGTCGGTGGCGGCGGTGCGCGTCATCATGTTCAGCGACGCCTTCGCCATGTTGGTGTGCGGGTGCCGCGTGGTCTTGAAGTTCCGGTAGAACTGGCCCTCCACCGCCGACACGTTCACGATGTGCTTGTCGCGCTCGGGCGTCTTCAGCATCAGCGGCTTCAGCCGGGCGTTGAAGATGAACGGCGCCACGGCGTTGACCAGCTGCACCTCGAGCAGCTCCACGGTGGACACTTCGGCGAGCAGCAGCCGCCACGAGTTGCGGCCGCGGAGATCCACCTGCTGCAGATCCTGATCGAGGCGGCCCTCGGGAAAGAGATCCTTCTGCGCCGAGAGCTCCTCCGGCAGCAGCGCCACCTGGGACAGGCGCGCCGATTCGGCGAGCCCCGACACCGCGGATAGCCCCCGTTCGAGCGCCTTGACGGCCTCGCCGCCACCCTCGGGCAGCAGGTGATAGCCGCGCAACCCTTCGTACGGGCCCACCAGCTTGCGCACGTGGTCCGGCATGTCGCCCAGCGCCGCTGTCTCCTCCGCCATCATGTGGGTATAAAAGTCGGGCGGACGGCGCACCGTCTGGCAGGCGTTGTTGATGATGAAGTCGAGGCGCGGCCGCCTGGTCAGCAGTTCGCGGCAGAACGCCTCCACGCTCGGCGTGTGACGCAGATCGAGACCGAACACCTCGAGCCGGTGACCCCACTCGGGGAAGTCGGGCTCCTCGGCGTAGCGGCTGGCAGCGTTGCGGGGGAAACGCGTCGTGACGATGAGATGCGCGCCGGCGCGGAGCAGCTTCAGCCCGGTCTGGTAGCCGATTTTCACGCGTCCGCCGGTGAGCAGCGCCACCCGGCCGCGCAGATCGGCCAGCTCCGTGCGCTTGCGGAAGTTGAGCTCGGCGCAGGTCGGGCACAACTGGTCGTAGAAATGGTGGACCACGGCGTACTTCTGCTTGCAGACGTAGCAGTGGACCGGCTCGATCGCCTCACGCGCGCCTTCCTCGCCGTGTACGTCCTTCGGCTCGAAGCCGTCGGGCGGAAACACATTGGGCGTCGTGAACACGGGCCGCCGGCGCAGCGCGCGGATGCCGGTGTCGTTCAACACCCGGTCGTCCTTCTTCAGCCGCGCAATCTTCTCCTGGCGCGCGGTCGCCTTGGCCAGCCGGCGCAGGGTACGGGCGTCGGGGTTGTGCACCTTCGACACGGCGCGGAGAAACCGCTTGCGCTCCCCGTCGGGCAGCGCAGCAAGGAGGCGGCGATCCTGCGCCACGGCGTCGAGCACGTCGGCCGCAGCCTCGAGCTCCTCGCGCGACGGCGCGCGCGATTCCGGTGGCGTACGGGTCGCGGACATGTCTCCAGCGTACCGTACAGGCGCCTCAGCGCTTCCTTGCGGCCTCCCTGGCCCGGGCGACGGGCGAAGCCGTCTTGTTCCTGGCCGTGGCCTTCCTGGCCGTGACCGCGCGGGGCGTCGCGCGTCTCGGTCTCGGCTTCGACGCGGCGGACAGCGCCATACGGCGCCGCCAGGCGAGCGTGAGCGCCTCGCCCACCAGCTCCTCATCGGCCAAGGCAAGCTGGATGCGCGTGGACCCCGCCCGCCCCCACGCGCCGGATTCGGGCGAGAACACGCCGGGCGCCTCGGCGACCAAGCGAGCCTGATCCTCCGGCGAGAGACCCACCGCCGCGGTGCGGAGCCCGTGCTGCAGCGTGGCGAAGATCCGGCCGCCGACGCGGAAGTCGGGGTGCCCCATGTGCGCGCCCTCGACCACCCCGTCGAGCGCCAGCACCATGCGGCGATAGTCGTCGGCCGTCACGCGGGCTGCCGCCGCTGAACCTGCAGCGCCCCCGACGGGCAGCGCGCCACCTGCGCGGCCACGTCGTCGGCCGGCGCGGCCTCGGGCGCCACCCACCGCCGGCGTTTGATGTCGAACACCGCCGGCAGGCCGCGGACACAGATCCCGGTATGGCGGCACTTCGCCGGATCGAAGCTCACCGTGATCTCCGGCGTTTCGTATACCTGTAGTCGCGTGCTCGTCATCGTTGTGTAGACGGGGCTATTGCGGCTGCATCAGGCCGTGCAGCTTCTGAATCGTGCCCCAGTTGCGCGAGGTGACGGCGTCGCCGAGCGTCTTCTCCACCTCTTCGAGGACACGGCTCTTGGCGACGCCGTCCCTGCACCACAGGTAGCACACCCGCTCGCCCAGCGCGAGGCGCTCGCCGCGCCAGCGCCGGCGGGCCAGCGGCTCCAGCCGGGCGCGGTCGTCGCGGGTCGCCAGCACGCCCACCAGCAACCGGCTCGGATGCGTCGCCACCGCGACCAGGGAGTTGCCGCGCACCGCGACGTCGAGTTCGGCCGCGGTGAGCACCGTCACCCGCGACCGTACGCCCAGACGCTTCTCGATGGCCGCGCCGATCTGGCGCGACGGATCACCGTTGCGCGCGCTGGACGAGAACACGACGTTGCCGCTGTTGAGCAGCGTGCGCACGTCGGCGAACCCGAGGCCGGTCATGACCGAGCGCAAATCCTCCATCGCGACGCGCTTGGCGGTGCCGACGTTGATGCCACGCAGCAGGGCGACATGAGTGGCGGGCATAGAGCGCTCCCTGGTTATCGCCGCGCCGTACGCTTCTTGACCTCTTTCGAGAGCGCGAAGCTCTCCGGACGCGTCAGGTTTTTGATGAACTCGACGCGGCGCACCCGCATGGCGGTCCAGTCGTCGTCGATGGCCACCATGCGCACCGGCTCGAAGCCGGCGTCGCCGAGCGGTTGAAAGCCGGTGTCGCGATTGAACTCGCAGGTGTACTTCTTCGAGCTGCCCTTGGGATACGCGAACCACACCACGGCGTCGCCCTTGGCTTTCTGCGCCACCGCCTTGGCCAGGTCGTCCACCTCCCTTTGCTTGGTGACGAAGGCGAGCGAGAAGCCGAAATGCTTCACGTCGGCCGGCCGCCGCTTCACGGCGACGCCGTCGAGGGCCTTCAACTGAGGCTCGAACGACGGCGGCGCGTTGACGACGAGAATCTCGGACTGGTCCTTCAGGTTGAGCTTGCCCCACACGTCGGCCACGCTCGCACCTCGCCCCTCATTGTGCCGCACACGCGGCGGTCAGTCACCGGCCACGAACGCCGCCAGCCGCCATTGCCCCGCCGCCCGCTGGAAGATCGCGCGATGCTCGACCGGGCTACGAAGAAACGACGCGGCGACGTAGCCCATGCGCCCGTTCCACAAGCGCACGTGGACCGCGCTGCCGCTTCCGGGGCCTGGCAGCAGTTGCAGGACGTCGAAACTCACACTGGTCACCACAGCCGAGTCCGGCTGGACTGTTGCCCGCACACGAACCAGGTCGCCGACGACCGCCGTGCACTGGAAGGAGTCCACATCCTCGGGCCAGGTGGCGAACACGTAAGGCGCCTCGAACGAGGTTGGCGAGCGGAACGCACCGCCGAGGGCCAGGGTTGTGGCCAGGTCGGCCCACAGGGTGCTGTTCGGATCCCGGAGCCGCGCCTTGAAGGCGTCCATGCCGGCATCGGAGCCGAACGAGGTGCGAATGCCAGGGTCCACGGCAGCGAGCAGCGCAGGTTCGTCGCGCCGCGCAATCGCCGCCTGCAGGCGCGCTCGAAAGCTGAAAAAGTCGGGCTGAGTCGTGGCCTGATCGACCGGCAGCAGCCGGAGACGCGGAGACTCGCCGCGCCGCTGCTGGCTGATGCACGGCCAGGCCGCGGCGGACCGCGGAGCGGGCCCCTGGGCGAACGCCGCCATCACCAGCGGGAGGACCATCCCAATTGACATGCGATCCCGGGGGCTACTCGTAGAACTCTGGCGCCTTCTTCAGCTTGGCGTGCGCGGTGAGGTCGTGCTGGATCCACAACGCCGCGCCCGTCCGCTTCAGGAACGTCTCGAGACTGGCCCGGGCCGCGCGCGTCTGCGGCTCGCTGAACTCGAAGGTCGGGTAGCGGTCCATCGTCCGTTCCTGCGGATAGTGATACAGGTCGCCCGACAGCACCACGCCTCCGGTCTTGGCCAGCTTCACGTAAAGCACCTGGTGCCCGGGCGTGTGTCCGTAGGCCTGCTTCAGGATCACGGTGCCATCGCCGAACACGTCGTGCTCGGCGGCCGTCACCGCAACGGTCTTGCTCGTGCGCAGGCGGGCATAGGTCTCGGGCCGGACCGAACCGGGCGGCTTCTCCACGAACATGGCCTCACGCTCGATCGGCGGGGACAGCCAGACGGCGCCCGCAAACGCGTTGGCATTGGCGGTGTGGTCCCAGTGGTGGTGCGAGATCGCCAGATGAGTGACGGCGCTCGCCTGGTACCCGGCCGACGCCAGCTGCGCGGCGAGCGGCGCGCGAATGGTGACCTGCCGCTCCGCGCCGTCCGCCAGCACGAGCCGATGTGCCACCGGCTGGCCGGTCGGCGTCCATTCGCTGTCGGGAACCGCACCGGTATCCCACATCAGCACGCCGCGCGGGTGCGTGATCAGATACGCGGCCACCGACAGGCGCGTCTCGCCGACGTCCTCCTTGGTCAGACGATAGCGTCCCGGATCCGATTCGAGGATGCCGCCGTCGAGGACGTACAGCCGCACGCCGGCCGCAGCCACCGCCGGTCCGGATGGTGCCTGCGCCGCCGGCATCGCGCCGGCGGCCAGCGTGGCCAGCACGAGCGCCAGGGCCACACGCGCGTTCGTTCTCAGCCGATCGCTCATTGGACGCTCCCCTCCTCGGTGGCGTCCACATCGAACGCCACGTCCTGCAGGTCCTCGCCGCCGTTCCAGATCACGCGCGCCAGCTTCCAGCCCGCGGGGCGCCTGACGTAGAGCCACAGGTAGTGGCCGCGCTCGCGCACCACCGTCCCCGTTTGTTTCTCGCGCAAGGACTGCGTGAAGCTGCCGCGATCGAACGCCAGGTCGCCGTCGATCACGATCTCGGCGCTGTCGCACACGAGCTCGCGGTTAAACTGCGCCAGCAGGCGCCCGAGCACGTCGCGCATGAAGGTGAGGCAGGCCCTCTTGCCCTCACGCGCCGGCGCATCGGGCGGCAGCACCACGGCGTCGTCGTCGAGGGTGGCGGCGAAGAAGGTGAGATCGCCGCTGCACTCGGCGGCAATGATGCCTTCCCGCAGTCGAGAGAGCTGTCCGACGTCTGCGTCTGCCATCGTCCCGTGTTACCGGATCGGCATTGTGCCATAGCGTCAGCGGCGCGACGGCACGTAGTGGAAATGCACCAGGTAGACGCGGTCGCCGCGCCCGTGCCTGGCCACCTTCAGCAGATCGATGACGCCGTGAAAGCCGGATCGCCGTGCCAGCTCCGGCGTGACGTGCGCGATGCTGATCGGCTCGATGGCGTCCACCTCGACCTCGCCCTCGGCGTCCACTCGGTAGCGGCCGCCGACCCGCACGTGCGGCCGGGTCCAGATACGGACGCTGCAGGTGATCTCGCCGCGCTTGATCGGATCGCGCAGCCGCTTCGTGAACATCATGGCGCCCGCGTCCTCCGCTCCTCAGACCGCGGCGTCGAATTCCCGGCGGTAACGCGCCTCGCCCGCCAGGGGCATCGCGCGCCCGGCGTCGAGCACGAGCAGCATGACCGCCTCGTCGGGGATGTCCGGCCACTGGCAGCGGACGCCATGGCGGGAGGCCGGCACGAACCCGAAGCGCGGGTAATACGCGGGGTGGCCGATGACGAGCACGAACGGCGCGCCCGCTGCCTGCACGCGCGCGAGGCCGGCCCGCACCAGCGCCGAGCCGAGCCCGCGGCGCTGCTGCTCGGGACGCACCGCCATCGGCGCCAGACCGTAGCCGCGCACCACGCCCGCGGCCGCGCCGATCTCGACGGGCGTGAACAGAATGTGGCCAGCCACCTCGCTCTCGTGCTCGGCCACGAGCGAGATGCGATCGGGGCACGCGAGGCGGAGGGCGTCGACGATCGACGCTTCGAGCGGCGACTCGAAGGCGCGCTGCAGGACGCCGCGAATCGCCGCAGCGTCGCCTTCCGTCTCGTCGCGGATCACGGCCCCAAGGCCTTGCGCATCGAAGCCGCCTCCCCGGAGTCGAGCATCTTCCGGAACGTCAACGACACGCGACGGCCCCGCGGCAGCGTCCGGCCTTGCCACTCGTCGTCAGCGCGGGCCGGGATGGCGTGCTGCCAGTCCCGGCGGGCTTCGCCCGACAGCACCATCGCGCTGCGCGGCTCGATCAGCAGGGCGCGCGCTGAGTGGCTGTCCCGCACGAACTCCATTACGCACGCCGATCCGAGGCCGACGCCGACGATCACGTCGGCGAACACCGGTGCGTCCACGTGCGGCCGGATCCCCTCGCCCGCTTGATACTCGGTGACGATCAGCTGGTCGGCCACGTACGGCATCAACTCGTCGGCGTGCAGGCGAGACGCCAGGGCTGCCGCCCACTCCGGCAGGTCTCCGACCCGGTATAGGCCACCCTTGGCCCGGTCATACCAGTGGCCGTAGAACTGAATGCGCCGTCCGCCGCCGTCCCGCCACTCGAGGCCGCTCACCGTCCGCAGCAGCTCGTCGTGCTCGCCGGTGCCCAGGTACTCCGGTAGGTAGCGCAGCCCTGGAATCACGGCGTCGCGTTCACGCGCGGCACTCGACGGGGCTTCGGGAGGACGGGCAGTCCGCGTGTGCATGGCGTGCCGGCAGACCATCGTACTGCACCCCTCGCGTTCGGGCTCGGCGTCAGGTCGCTTCCGCCCGATGCCGAGCAGGTGCGCGCTGGCGCCGATCACAGAAGGCTCGCGTTCGAGCGCCGCGGCCACTTCCAGGAAGTCGCGGCGCAGCGCCGGGTCCTGCCAGCGGCGGTCGAAATCCGCCACCATCCAACCGGGCCCCTCCACGCCGTACACGCCCACGTCCTCGAATCCGGCGCCCTCGAGCTCCTCGCACAGATCGCCGGGCCGATGGAGGAACGCCGTGGTGAAGTAGTCGGTGCGGCCGGTGTCGTTGCGATGTTGCCCGTCGTGGAGGTCGCGGTCGCGGATCCGCACGAACGCCGCGTCGGCGCCGAGCCCGCGAGCGAGTCCGTCGAGGGCGGAGGCGTAGCGCGAGATCGCCGCGACAGCGACGAGGCCCGACGGCACCAGCACCCGTGCCGCCTCGCGCAGGGCCGCGGCGCGATCGGCGGCGTCCGGCAGGTGATACAGCGGCCCCATCACCAGCACCACGTCGGCGCTCGCGTCCGCGTGCGGCAAGGCCCGGGCGTCGGCCACTTCGAGCGAGGCGATCGGCGTCGGGAGGGCCGCGTTTCGCCGCCGTGCCTCGGCCACCAGCCGCGGCGAAGCGTCCACCAGATGCACGCGGTAGCCGAGGGCGGCGAGCCACGCCGAATAGGCGCCGGCCGCACCCCCGACATCGAACACTCGCGCGGGCGCCGGCGGCAGTACCGCCGTCAGGATGTGCTTGGTCCGCTCGAACTCGAGCTGGGACGGCCCCCGTTGCAGCCGCGACTCCTCGGCGTACTGCTCGTAGTACTCGACGACCTCCCGCAGAGGTTCCATGCCGGCGTCCTCTCGCGGCCCGGCACGTGACGGCAGCCCAGGCCTCGTGTTGGGCTCAGCGGCCCGAATTCATCGTCCAGCCGTTGCCCAGTCCGTACGGAATCGTCACGAAGGGCGCGGCCTCGACGTGGCGGATGAGCCCGCCGCGCACCGAGAAGGTTTCCATGGTGACGAGGTTCTGCAGCATGCCGGGCGGCGCGTCGGCCGGTGCGCCGCGGCGCGTGCCATCGTGCACGAACAGCGGGAAGGTGCCCACGGTCTGCTTCTGCTCGTCGAGGATGAGCCCCCGGCGCGGCCGGATGTGCTTCATGTAGGCAAAGATCTTCGAGTCGATCTGCTGCGCGCACGTCAGCATGCTGAAGGCGAGCTGCGACTTGCCCTGCTCGGTATTCGGGTCGGGCAGCTGTGGCCCCGGCATCATGCGTCCGCCCGGCGGCGGGTTGTTCACGGTGCGGTAGCCGTTTTCGTGGCGCACGCAATCGTCGGCAAAGGCGCCGATCGTGCCGCTGTCGCCCTCGAGCGCGTCGAAGTACGAGTTGGCGACGCGGAGCATCACCTCGCGCGACACGCGCTGCGCGGCCGGCACGTCCTCGGTAAGTACCGCGCGCCACAACAGGCCCTCGCCCACGTCCAGCTGGCCGGTGTTCTCGGTCATCCGGACGTCCTTGGTCAGCGGCGGCACCGCCTTGGGGTCGTGTGCGTAGATGGCGTTCAGGTAGCGGTCGAGAATGTTGACGAGGCAGGCCCGATCGCAGGCCTTGATCGCGGCGGCGTTCCCGGCGGGCTCCTGAGCGGCGGCGGTAGCCGCGGCCGCGCAGACGAGCGCACTGCTCAGCACCTTCATACGGGTCATGAGCCCTGCTCCTCCGGCGCCGGAGTATAGCGCGATCGCAACGGCCGTCCGGCGCGCGCACCGAGCCTGGTCGCGTCAGTGCACCAGGAGCAGCAGCCGCGGGATCGCGGCCATCGTCAGCAGGCACGCGGCCACACACCAGGCGGTCTTCATCCAGGTGCCAGGACCGACGCGCTCGCCAAGCTCGGTGGCAAAGCCGGCCGCGGCGACGAGGGCGGCGGCCAGGATGCCGAGCGCGGCGATGTCACGCGCGTGGAGACCGGTGATCGGATTGCGCGCGGCGAGCGCCGCGGCTGCGGCGGCCGCGGCTGCAGCCACGAGCGCGGCGCGCGTCACCAGCGATCGCCATGGCCGCGTGTCTGCGGCCATCGGGGACGTGCTGAACGACGCCATCAGCCCGGCGGCGAAGAAAAAGGGCCAGAAGAGCGGCGTGCGGTACGTGTCCCAGGCGCCCTCCCGCCAGAACAGCCAGACGCTCACCACCGGTACCGCAAGCCCCGCGGCCGCCACGACACTCCTCACGCGGCGCCCGAGTGGCGCGCCGGCGACGCCGGCGAGCCGTCCCCTGCCGGGCCGATCAGATCCCACAGGTTGCCGTAGAGGTCGGCGAAGACTGCGACCGTGCCGTAGGGCTCCACCCGCGGCTCCCGCACGAAGCGGACGCTGTGCGCGGTGAGGTGCGCATGGTCGCGCCAGAAGTCGTCGGTGTGGAGGAAGAACGCGACGCGTCCGCCGGTCTGGTTGCCGGCGGCGGCCCGCTGCGCGTCATTCGACGCGCGAGCCAGCAGCAGGTTCACCCCTCCGCCCCGCGGCGCGACCACCACCCAGCGCTTGTCTTGCTCGGGCATGTAGGTGTCCTCGACCAGCTCGAACCGAAGCACCCTCGTGAAGAACGCGATGGCGTCGTCGTAGTCGCGCACCACGAACGTGACGCGCGCGATGAACGGGCCGGGCCCTGGGGACGTCATGGTCGTCACTCCAGCACCGGCGTGAACCGATCGGTCACGGTTCGCCAAGCTCGATCTCGCGCTCCTTCACGCCGTCTTCCGGAGGACCGTAGCGCAGCTGCACGCGGGCGCCGCGCATGAACGCGCTGGCTTCCAACGCGGGACGCACGGCAGCAAACAGCCGGTCCGCGTCGGGTCCGTACATGTACAGGTAACCGTCGCTGCCGTCGGCCGCCACCTCGTTCCCGTCGAACTCCCCGGCCCCGGCCGCGACAATTGCGCGTTCAAGCTCGTCCTCGAGCGCGAACAGCCGCCAGAGATCGGTGCTGCCGTATTGAAAGTGCACGATCACGGCATGGTCCCCCATCGCACCTGCCCCTTTCGCGTCGGAATACGAGCCACTGTTCCGCCGCTGCCATCTTACCGTCGCGGATCGGATGGCATCGGCAGGGGTGCGTCCTGGTATTTCCGATATTTCCCGAGCAGTCTGCCGGCGGCGTAGACGAGCGGGATGACCGCATGGCGCACGAGAGGGGGAATCTCGAGCATCGCGTACTCGGTGCGGTAGCGCGTCATGAGGAACGCCCCGTCGAACAGGCCCGGCCGGCCGCCGTTCGCCTTGGTCGAGGCGAAGAGCGTGCTCAGGAAAAATTCGATGTTCCCGGGCGGGCTGCACCAGCCACTCAGGCGCAGTTCGTCCGTGCCGGCGTTCCACCATTTGTGCGCCATCCCCGCCGGCCACACCACCAGCTCGCCGGGACCGGCAAACTGCGGCTCGCTGCCGGACACCTGATAGCCAAGGCGGCCGCTGATGACACGCGCCGCCTCCTCCTGCAGGTAGTGGACGTGCATCGGAGGGCCGGCGCCCGGCTTGGCCGCGCCGTCTGCCAGCGCCCGCTCACCCTCGGGCCCCTGCGTCACGCCGGTGAAGGTGAGGAGCTCGCCCTGCCCGTTGTCGATCGTGTACGGATAACTCTTCATGCCGTTTGCTCGCGCCTCGGTGTGACCATCTACCCGTCAGCGATACTACCCAGTTATGGGAGCCAAGGGGCAAGCCGCCGCGGATGCGGCCTATCTGGACAAGGCGATCGGCCGCTATCCACCGGAGGTTGCCGCGACGGCGCGCGCCGGCCTGCAGACGCTGCGGACGCGATTTCCAGGGGCGCGGCGGCTGGTATACGAGCGCCGGCAGTCGCTGCCCATCGGCTTCGCGGCAGCCGAGCGCGGCTCACCAGTGTTCTCCCTGGTGGTCTACCCGCGGTGGGTCCGCTTCTTCTTCCTCGAAGGGATAGCGATCGACGACCCGCAAGGCCGCCTCGAAGGTACCGGCAACCAGGTGCGCTCGATCCGCCTGGACGAGCGCGCGGCCATCCTCGACGATCCCTACATCCGCGGGCTGATGACGCAGGCGCTGAGGGTGGCCGGCGCGAATTTGAAGAGCGGTGTCGGCCAGATCGTATTCAAATCCCGGATCGGCTCGTAGCCGGGCGCACGCGTGCCTCGCGCGTCAGGCTCCTCTCCGGTCACCTACAGCCGACCGCGGCCAGCCTCGAGACGTTTCTTGATGTCCGCATACGCCACATCGATCAGCCTGCGCAGCGCCGCGGAATCGTAAGCGGCTCCGGGCTTCAACTTCACATGGCGCATTCGCTTGCCAGTGCCCGTCAACAGGCGAGCCGGATCGGGCAGCGCGGCGCCGTAGTAGAACCCGACGTTGACGTGCGCCGTGAACGCGTCGACGTATCCGAAGGGCGCATCCCCGACACACGCGACCGGACAGCCGTCGTGCACGAGTTCCCGAACGTCGCTTCCGCACGCCCGCATGATGTCGAACCATTGACGGGCAATGGCCCCCAATTCACCTGGCTCCTCGTCCATCCACTCGTCTACCGCAGCGTCCCGCTCGACGGCACCGTTGAACCGCAACATCGAATCCATAAAGACACCGCCGGTCAGCCCGCCGGCTCCGCATTCCAAATGTCAACCGCGCAACGCCAGACGCCGTCGTAGTCTCGACGCCAGATCGTAACGGCACGACCGGCAGTGGTCGCGGGCTTGCCATCCGGCCCAGGTGTCGTCACGGCGTTCCGGCTGAACATGTAGCCGAGATTACCGTCCGCCGAGAACTGCACGTCCGTAGACGTCCAGGTAATCCTGAACCCCGGAATCTGAAGGCTTGCTCGCACATATTCGCGGAGCGCCGCCTTCCCCACGACCGCCGGCAGACCGGGCGGCAGCACGACCGCATCGTCGGTCCAGAACGCAAGCATCCGCTCGACGTCACGGCCTTCCGAAGCGAGGCTCGCCCATTCGGCGTCGCGTTCCAGCAGTCGAGCTTTCTCTTCTTCCAGGTCCATTGGAGTCGGTCAGTCTACCTCGCGCAAGAACACCCGAATAGTCGGCCCTGACTCAATTCGGACCGGCCCGTTCCAGCCGATCGACGACGAATACTTCATCGCTGACCGAATGACGTTCCAGTCGCAGGCCGAGTTGTTCTTGAAGCTCGGTAACGAACGACGGCCGATCGCCGGAGGGGGCCAGTTCGTTGGACCACAGCAACTCGAAATCGTAGGTTCCGCCCAAGCCCGTCGTGTCGTCGACAGGCGCGCCTGCGACAGCGATGACCTCCTGGAGAAGAATCCACATCGGCGAACCCACCGCCTTCATGGAATCGACGGTGATTCGCGCCTCGCGGCACGCCGGCTCCGTCGCCGCCACCTTTTCGCAGTCGATTTGCGATCGCCTGATATTCGGGCCCAGCCGCTCATTGTTCGCACGCACCAACCTGAACCCGTCGAGCTGACGCCGTTCCCGGTGAAACATCAGGCCGAATCGCTCGATGATGAGCGCCTGCAGCATCGCCATCGTCTGAGCTCGCGTGGCCGGCTGAGCGGGTTTGGCTTGAACGTCATAACGGGCCTCGCGCGCCCATTCCGGCGCATTCACCAGTTGATAGGGCTGCAAGCCGAATGCAATCGTAATCAGGTGGCGGACAGGCAGTCCTTGTACCTGGATACCTCCATCAGGCATGATCCGCATCGTGCCACCGGTCTGTAACGATAGGCTCGGCCTGACAGAGGCAGCGTCGAACTCGGGTCGTACCGACTGCCCGAGCGTTCCCGCCGCAAGAGCGATCAAAGCGAAGCCGGTCGCCGTCCGTCTGCTGGCCATCGGTCACATCCCTCAGGTTCCCGGCCGCACTGCGCTCAGTTGTCGGTCGGTGCCCTTTCTGCAGCGTCCACCACGACGACATCGAAGGCCACACGATCGAGCCAACCCGGCCCAACAAGTTGACTGTCCATGACGCTGTAGGCGATTCGGATCAAAGCGCGCAGAGACAGGTTCCGTACCCGCACGAGAC
>Ga0070675_100001049_pt1 | contig 19919 bp, 20 predicted proteins | sample KBSM43metaG_FD_65343 | JGI IMG/M metagenome (GOLD analysis project Ga0070675, IMG submission 65343) | Miscanthus rhizosphere microbial communities from Kellogg Biological Station, Michigan, USA - KBS M4-3 metaG | ecosystem: Host-associated > Plants > Roots > Rhizosphere > Soil ... | reverse complement strand
CGCCTCGCCGGCCGGCACCGCGAAGAAGATGGTGCCCGCCAGGCCCACCGCGATCAGGGTGTCACCGGCGATCGAGGCGGCGTGCAGGTCGAGGAGGCGGATCATGCCGGCCTCGCCGGCGCCGCCCCGGGCGCGGGCCAGGCCGACGCCCTTGCCGAGGCCGCGAACCAGCGCGGCGGCACCGAGCAGGATCCCCCGCGCGAGCTGACCGAGCACGCGGAGAATGCCGGCCAGGACCTCGAGCAGCGCCATGCGGTGCATCCTCTCCAATGTTCGTCCAACGGTAGGGAACAATGGGATTCCTGACGAGGGGGGCGAAGTGACAGCGAGTGCGGTTTCCGGCGTTCGGTCCGGTCGGGGTGCCGGCCGCGCCCCGAAGCTGGACCAGGTCTGCGCCGACGCCGTCGGGGTGGCCCGGGGCGGGATCGACGGCATCGATCCGGGGCACGTCGGCGAGCACCTGGAGGCGCTGGCCGAGGCGGAGCGGGTGGTGACGCACCTGTTCGAGTGCCTGCAGCCCGGCTACCGCGGCTGGCGGTGGGCCGTCACCGTCGCCCGGATCGCCCGCAGCCGGCACGTCACCGTGTGTGAGACCGCGCTGCTGCCCGGCCCCGATGCGCTCGCCGCGCCGCCGTGGGTGCCCTGGCAGGACCGGTTGCAGCCGGGCGACCTCGGGGTCGGCGACATCCTGCCCACCGCGCCCGACGACGACCGCCTCGCCCCCGGCTACGTGCTCTCCGACGACCCGGCGGTCGAAGACGTGGCCTGGGAACTCGGCCTGGGGCGCGCCCGGGTGCTCAGCCGCGAGGGGCGCACGGACGCCGCCATGCGCTGGTACGAGGGCGACCAGGGGCCGCTTTCGCCGATCTCGTCGGCGGCTCCGGCGTCGGCCCGGTGCGGGTCGTGCGGGTTCTACCTGCCGCTGGCCGGCTCGATGCGGCTGCTGTTCGGGGCGTGCGCCAACGCGTTCGCGCCCGACGACGGCTCGGTGGTGAGCGCGGATCACGGCTGCGGCGCGCACTCGGAGATCCTGGTGGAGCCGGTGGCCGTTGTGACCGAGCTGCCGACCGTGTACGACGACAGCGAGGTCGACCAGGTGACGGTGCCGAAGCCGGAGGGCTCGGTCGACGCCGACGCCTCGGCCGACGAGGAAGAGTCGTACGGCCACGGCTGAGCGCCTGCGGGGCTAGGCGGCGCGGCGGCGGCGCCTCCGCGCGTCGTAGCGGATCATCGTGAGCAGGCCGGGGATGCCCCACAGGAATCCGGCGACGCAGATCCAGAACCAGTCCTCGTGCGCGTCGCGGAACGGCAGCACCACGATCAGCGCGACGAGCCACGCCGCCATGCCGCCGATCGCGAACGGCACCATCGGGGGATCGAGCGGCCTGAGCGCGGGTTGCTGGCGGGCTCCCGCACCCGGCCCGCCGCCCGGTGCCGGCCCGGCGCCCGGCGCCGGGCCTGGCTGCGACTGACCGACGCCCGGCACGGTCGTCAGCCTAGCGCCGTCAGGTGCGATCCCACGCTTCCGTGATCGCATTCACAGGTCGTTAGCTTTGCTTATTAGGTAGGCTAACTAAGTGATGATCAAGCAGGCGACCCGGCGGGGCCCGGCAGCGGCGCCGCTCGCCGGCATGCTGCGCGACGCGATCATGCGGCTGAACCGCCGGATGCGGCAGGCCCGGCCCCTGGGCGACCTGACGCTGACCCAGATCTCCGCGCTCACGAGCCTCGGCCTGGCCGGCGCGCTCACCCCGCGCGAGCTCGCGGAGCACGAGCGGGTGCAGCCGCCCACGATGACCAAGATCATCGCCAAGCTCGAGGACCGCGGCCTGGTCCAGCGCACCCCGCACCCGACCGACGGGCGGCAGGTGGTCCTGCACGCCACCGAAGCGGGCCGCGCGGCCGTCGCCGACCAACGGCGCGCCGGCGACGCCTGGCTGGCCAAGGCGTTGGCCGAACTGCCGCCGGACGACCGCGAGACGCTGCGCCGCGCCGCTGAGCTGCTCGAACGCATCGCAAAGGGAAACCAACGCTGAGGAGGCGCATCACGAGTGCGGGCCACGCTATTCCGCTCGCTGCGGGTCAGGAACATGCGGCTGTTCGTCGCCGGTCAGCTCACCAAGTTGATCGGCGTCTGGATGTTGTTCATCGCCCAGGACTGGCTGGTCCTCGAGCTCACCGGCAACTCCGGTACGGCGCTCGGCCTGGTCACGGCGTTGCAGTTCACGCCCGTCCTGTTGCTGACCCTGTACGGCGGCCAGCTCGCCGACCGGTTTGACAAGCAGAAGCTGCTGGTCGCCTGCAACGTCGTCTTCGCGGTGCTGGCCCTCGCGCTGGGCCTGCTCGTCGCCTCGCACGCGGTGCAGCTGTGGCACGTGTTCGCGTTCGCGGCCGGCATGGGCGTGATCTCCGCGATCGAGACACCGACGCGGCAGGCGTTCTGGTCGGAGCTGGTGGGCCCGGAGCTGCTGCCCAACGCGCTGTCCCTGGGCTCGGCGACGTTCAACGTGGCCCGGCTGGTCGGCCCGGCCATCGCGGGTGTCGCGATCGCGCTGTGGGGCACCGGGGTCGTCATCCTGATCACCGTCGCGATGTGCGTGGCGCCGGTGGTGCTGCAGCTGCGGATCAGCCCCGCCGAGCTGCACCGGGCCGAGCCGGGCAGTGTCGCCGCCCGCGACGCCCGCATCATCGACGGCCTGCGCTACGTCGGCCGCCGGCCCGACCTGATCATGGTCATGACGCTCGTCATGGTGCTCGGCCTGGCCGCGTTCAACTTCCAGCTGACCCTCGCCGTGCTGTCCAAGACCGTGTTCCACACCGGTGCCAGGTCGTTCGGGCTGCTCACCTCGGGTCTGGCGGCCGGTGCCCTGGTGGGTGCGCTGATCGCCGGGCTGCGGCGGCAGCGCCCGTCGGTGTACGCGGTGCTGCTGGCCGCGATCCTGTTCGCCGGGTTCGAGTCGCTGCTCGGCCTCGCGCCGACGTTCTGGACGGCGGTGGCACTGACCGTGCCCACCGGCTTCTTCATGATCTACTTCGCGCAGTCGGCGAACCAGCGGATCCAGCTGGGCGTCGACCCGGCGTTCCGGGGCCGGGTGATGGCCCTGCACGTGCTGCTGTTCTTCGGCACCACCCCGGTGGGCGCGCCGCTCGTCGGGTGGGTCGCCGAGCACTACGGCGCCCGCGCGTCGATCTGGCTGGGCGGGCTGGTGTCGCTGGCCGCCGCGCTGGCCGTCGGCGTGGTGCAGATGCGCCGTTCGCGGGCCCGGGTGCTGGTGCATCTCCGGCCGCGGCCGCACCTGCACGTCACCGAGCCGGGCGGCGACGGCGTGCCGCCGGTCGAGCTGCGAATGCCGGAACTGCGACCCGCTGTGCGCTAGTTGTCACACCCATGTGGTTAGTTATGCCGCATGGAGTGCACGCGGTTGCTGCGGTTCATGACCGCCGATTTCGAGCGCCTGCGCGAGGTCGCCGCCAAGGATCTGTCGGCCCCGGTGCCGAGCTGTCCGGGCTGGCTCGTGTCCGATCTGGTGCGTCACCTCGGCGCGGTCTACCTGCACAAAGTGGAGGCGATGCGGCAGGGCCGGGCGCCCGAGCCGTGGCCGCCGGAGGGCATGGACGGTGCCGAGCCGCTCGTCCTGCTCGACGAGGCGTGGGGCCAACTCGCGGCCGAGTTCGCCGGCCGGGCCCCGGCGGCGTCCACCTACACCTGGTACGAGCCGGATCAGACAGTCGGCTTCTGGGTGCGCCGGATGGCGCAGGAGACCGTGATCCACCGCATCGATGCGGAGCTGGCCCTGGCCAGCACGGTCGCGCCGGTGCCGGCCGAGCTCGCCGTAGACGGGGTCGACGAGGTGCTCGTGGTGTTCCTCGAGTACGCGTCCAGGCTCTGGTGTGAGGATTTCGGCGACGATCTGGCCACGGCCGACGGGCGTCCCGTGCTCGTGTCCACGGGCGGTGCCGGCTGGCTGGTGCACGCCGGCGCCGACGGTGTGTCGGTGGAGGCCGGGGTCGGTTCGGGTCCGGTGCCGGCGGCCGCGACGATCCGGGCCGAGCCGGAGGCGATGTTGCGCTGGTTGTGGGGCCGCGGCGGCGAGGGCGTCGCGGTGGAGGGCGATGCGGAGCTCGTCGCCCGGCTGCGTCGCCTACTTGTTACCGCTACGCAGTAGGCCGCATCTGCCCATCCGCTAGCGCCGATCGGTGCGCGGGCATAGCCTCGAAGGGTGGCCGTGCTCCGCGCACTCATCATCCTCGCGGCGGTCGCCGCGCTGGCCACTCTGCCGTGCCTGCTGACCCTCGTCATCGCTGGTGGTGGTGGCCCTTCCCGCACCGTTCGCCTGATCAAGGCGGTCGTGCGCCGTTGCCGTCGGGGGCGCATCGCAGATCGGACGTTGACCCGGCGGGAACGCCGTGGCCTGGCTCGCCTCGACCGGTGCTTCGAGCCCCAGGAGCCGCCCGCGGCGACACCCGATCCGCTGCCGATCGAGAAGCTCGCCGCCGACATCCGCCGGCTGCGCCGGCAGCGCGCCGGCATCGCCCAGCGCTCCACGGTGTGGCGGACCGCGGTGGAAGACGCCTACGACGACCGGGTCATGCTGGCCTGCAAACGCCTGGAGATCGCCGCGCACCTGCCCGAGCTGACCGGCGTCGACAGGGAGATCGAGCGGGTGCGGCTGGAGGGTGAGCTGGAGGCCGCCGGCCTCACGCTGCACGGATACGAGGCGGCCGCTCCTTGAGCGAGCGGAGCGAGCGAACTATTGGCAACGGACGTAAGCGCCTCGCGGAGCGAGGCGCTCACGTCCATGGCCTCGCCTCGCGGAGCGAGGCGAGGCCATGATCATTACAGTGGGTTGAGTGCGGCTCTTCATCGCGGCCTACCCGCCCCCGGAGGTGCTCGACCACCTCGTGTCGCACGTGTCCGCGCTCGCCGTGGGCCAGCCGCGCGAACCCGGCCGGTCGGTGCGCCTGGTGCCGCCGGAGCGGCTCCATCTCACGCTTGTGTTTCTCGGCGACGTCCCGGAGGCGAAGCTGCCGCCGGCCAAGGCGGCCGTCGCCGGTTCGGTCGCGCGGTGGATCGCCGCGCACGACCGGCGGGCCAGGCTGCCGTGCATCCGCATCGGCGGCGGGGGGCGGTTCGGCCGCGGCCGGTTCACGACGCTGTGGGCGGGCGTGCGTGGCGACCTCGCCGTGCTGGGTGACCTGGTGGCCGACCTGCGCCGGGAACTGCGCGCCGCGAAGCTGCCCTTCGACGCCAAGGCGTTCCGGCCGCACGTGACGCTGGCCCGCCCCGGCGACCGGCTGCCGGACGAGGATCTCGCCACCGATCTCAAGGCGCTGTGCGACTACCAGGGCCCGGACTGGCCGGTGGCGTCGATCGACCTGGTGGAGAGCCACCAGGGCCCGAACATCACCTACGACCGCCTGGCCGCCTTCACCCTCCACCCCTGAGCCGCCCGCCCGCCCCCAGGTGCGGCGATCGTGGACGTTTGCTACTGCCAGGGCAGTGGCAAACGTCCACGATCGCGGATACTCACCAGGCCCACGCCTCCGGGCCGGGCCCACCGTTGCCCACCGGCGGGAACAGCTCGTCGAGCTTGGCCAGCGTCTCGTCGTCGAGTTTGATTTCCAACGCGCGGAGCGAGTTCTCCAACTGCTCGTTCGTGCGCGGCCCCACGATCGGGGCGGTCACCGCCGGCTGGGCCAGCAGCCACGCCAACGCCACGTCGGCCGGGTCGTGGCCGAGTTCGGCGCACAGCTTCTCGTAGCCCTCGATGGCCGGCCGGTGCGTCGCCAGCGTGTCCGAGGACCGGCCCTCCGTGGAGCGCGACGCCGTCCCGTCGGCGATCTTCCTGATCGCGCCGCCGAGCAGGCCGCCGTGCAGGGGCGACCACGGGATGATCCCGATGCCGTAGTGCTCCGCCGCCGGCAGCACCTCGAGTTCGACGTGCCGGGTGAGCAGGTTGTAGATGCACTGCTCGGAGACCAGCCCCAGGGAGTGCCGGCGCGCGGCCGACTCCTGCGCCGCGGCCAGGTGCCATCCGGCGAAGTTCGACGACCCGACGTAGCGCACCTTGCCCTGGTTGACCAGGACGTCCATGGCCTGCCAGATCTCCTCCCACGGCGTCGAGCGGGAGACGTGGTGCATCTGGTACAGGTCGATCCAGTCGGTCTGCAGCCGGCGCAGCGACTCGTTACAGGCCTGGATGATGTGGCGCGCGGACAGGCCCTGGTCGTTGGGGCCCTCGCCCATCCGGCCGTACACCTTCGTCGCGATCACCACCGATTCGCGCCGACCCCCGCCCTGCGCGAACCACCGCCCGACGATCTGCTCGGTGATGCCTTCGCCGAGCTTCCAGCCGTACACGTTGGCCGTGTCGTAGAACTGGATGCCGAGGTCGAGCGCCCGATCCATGATCTGGAAGCTGTCCGGCTCGGTGGTCTTCGGGCCGAAGTTCATCGTGCCGAGACACAGGCGCGAGACGCGCAGCCCGGTGCGGCCGAGGTTTGTGTACTCCATGACCCAACCCTAATTCGCTCGCGGCCGTCCGGCCGCGCGGACAAGACTGGCCCATATGTCCGGCCAGATCAGTCTGCGTAGCGTCTCGGTCGGCTTCGGCGCCCGCCGCGTACTCACCGATGTCGACCTCACCGTCGCCGCGGGCGACCGGCACGGCGTGGTGGCGCCGAACGGCGTCGGGAAGTCCACGCTGCTGCGGGTGATCGCGGGGGAGCTGGCCCCCGAGTCGGGGGTCGTGGTCCGCGCGCCGGCGTCGGCCTCCGTCCTCCGCCTGGCGCAGGAGCCGACGATCGACGACGTCGAATCGCTGCGCGATCATCTGGCCTGGCGCACCGGGGTGGCGCAGGCGCAGGCGTTGTTGGATGCCGCTGCGTCGGCGCTGGCCGAGGGTCGCGAGGGGCCCGACTACGCCGCCGCCCTGGAGCAGTGGCTGGCTCTCGGCGGAGCCGACTTCGACGAGCGGGCCGCCGCGGTGATCGCCGACCTCGGGCTGCCGGAGGATCTGCTGCACCGGGGCGCGCGGGCGCTCTCCGGCGGGCAGAAGGCCCGGCTGGCCCTCGCGGCGGTGCTGCTCGCCCAGCCCGACCTGCTGCTGCTCGACGAGCCCACCAACGACCTCGACGACGACGGCCTGCGCCGGCTCGAGGAGCGCGTGCTGGCCGTGCCGTCGGGGATCGTCGTGGTGTCGCACGACAGAGCATTCCTGGCCGCCACCGTCGACTCCGTGCTGGAGATCGACGAGTTCACCGGTCGGGTCAGCGAGTTCGGCGGCGGTTACGACGCCTACGTCGAGGAGCGCGAGGCCGCCCGGCAGCGCGCACTGGACGCGCGGGCCGGGTACGAGAACGACCGCGCCAAGCTGGTCGAGGGCGCCCGACGCAAGCGCGAGTGGGCGCGGTCCGGCGCGGCGCGTGCGGCCAACCCGCGTTACGCGCCCGACAACGACAAGAACATCAGGCACGGGCGCATCGAGGGCGCCCAGCGGCTCGGCTCGGCGGCGGCGAAGCTCGACCGCGCGATCGAGCGCCTGGACGCCGATGCCCCCGACGACGTGCGCGAGCCGTGGCGGCTGCGGCTCACTCTTGCGACGGCGCCGCGCGCGGGCGCCGTCGTGGTGGAACTGCGCGACGCGGTGGTGGCCCGCGGCAGCGTCACGCTCGGCCCGTTCGACCTGACCGTGGGGTGGGCCGAGCGGATCCGGCTGGCCGGGCCGAACGGCAGCGGCAAGACCACGCTCGTCGACGCCCTGCTGGGCCGGGAACCGCTGCGCGCCGGTGTCCGGTACGCCGGCCCGTCAGTGGTGTTCGGCGAGCTCGACCAGAGCCGCCGGTCCTTCGCCACCGACGAGCCGGTCGTCGACGTGGTCCGCGCGGCCGTCCCGGGCATGGAGGCCGCCGACGCGCGGACGCTGCTGGCGAAGTTCCGGCTCGCGGGCGACGCGGCTCTGCGCCCGGCGGCACGGTTGTCGCCCGGCGAGCGGACCCGGGCCGCGCTGGCCCTGCTGCAGGCGCGCGGCGTCAACTGCCTGGTGCTCGACGAGCCCACCAACCACCTGGACCTGGAAGCGATCGAGCAGCTGGAGTCGGCCCTGGCCGACTACCCCGGCACCTTGATCATCGTGACCCACGACCGCCGGCTGGCCGACGCAGTCCGCGTCGACCGGGTCCTCGACGTGCGGACCCTCTCGGGCTAGCTGCCGGAGGACTCCCGCGCGGGCGCGCCGCCGAAGAGCACGTCGTCCCAGCTCGGCAGCCGCTTGCGAGGCTTGTCGACGGCACTCGCCGGCCCCTCGGGCTGGGACTTGAGCCGCGGCCGGAGCACCGCAAGCGACGGTACGGCCGGCGTCTCCGGCTCCAACTCGTCGTCGAACGGAGACGTGGTGGCCACCGGTGCGCCGATCAGCGCGGCCGCCCCGCGGGCCCGGCGGGGCTCGGGGCCGCCGGCCGGCGTCTCGTTCGTCGCTTCCCGGGGCGCACCCAGGGGACGCTCCAGCGAGGCGAGCAGCGCGTCGCGTCCCGAGCGGATCGGGTCCTGGCGGGCCGGGGCCTCCGGGCGCAGCGCCGCCGGGAGCATCGGATCGGGCTTGTCGGCGGCGGGCCGCGACGACTCCGGACGGGCGTCGGGGCGCAGCGGATCCGGGCGCAGCCGGTCGGGCCGGCCGGATTCGGGGCGCAGCCGGTCCGGGCGGAGCGGGTCGGGCCGGCCGGTTTCGGGGCGCAGCCGGTCCGGGCGGAGCGGGTCGGGCCGCTGGCGGCCCTGGTCGAGCGCGGCCGGCGTCAGCGCGGCCGGTGTCAGCGCGGCCGGTGTCAGCGGCTCGGCCGGGCCCAGGCCGCGGCCGGGACGGTCGCGGCGCGCGGTATCGGACGCGGGGCGCATCGGCTCGTGGCCGCTGCGCGCGGCCTCGTAGCGCGGGTCGCCGCGGCCGGGCACGGCGGGCGCCGCCTCGACGGACCCCGGCGCCGGCCGCTCCGCGCACAGGTACTGCGCCATGTCGTCGTGCGGGGTGACGTTCTGGCGCGCCTTGTCGAGTTCCCACAGCGCCTGCGCGGTCGCCTTGCCGCTCGGCCAGCGGGCGATCACCCGCCAGGTGCCGTCGTCGCGGCGGTACGCGTCCCAGGAGATCTTCTCGGCGTCGATGCCGTGCTGCCCGAGCCGGGCGTCGACCACCTCGGCCAGCGTGGCGCCCTTGGCCGACGAGCGCAGCTTGGTGCGCCGCGCGTGCTGGGCGAGCATGGCCCGCTCCTGCAGCACCGGACCGGCGTAGCGGAGCACCCGGTCGACCGGCACGCCGGCGACCCGGGCGACGTCGTCGGCCGATTCGCCGGCCCGGATGCGGGCCTGGATGTCGCGCGGGGACAGCGAGGACGAGCCGCCGTCGGTGACCGCCGCGGGCGTGGCGGCACCGGCCGTGCGTTCGATGCGCAGAGCGGTGGAGACCCGGTCGTCGATGGGCAGCGCGAGAAGCCGGCCCACCTCATCGGCGAGCACGAACGCCTGGCCGTCCTCGGAGAGGGCGACGAACCGGACAGGCCGCATCGCGATCCTCCGTCCACTGCTCGCAGCAGCACCGCCCGCACGGCTGCTGTCTTTCGACACAGTACGGGCAGAGCCGCCACGGCCAGGCGCGGCGCGCCGGGAGAAAACCGGGCTACAGGCGTTCCACCACGTAATCGATGCAGGCAGTGAGCGCCTCGATATCACCGGGTTCGATCGTCGGGAACATCGCGATGCGCAACTGATTGCGGCCGAGCTTGCGGTACGGCTCGGTGTCGACGATGCCGTTCGCCCGAAGGGCCTTCGCGATGGCCGACGCGTCGACCCCGTCGACGAAGTCGATCGTGCCGACGACGTTCGACCGCAGCGCCGGGTCGGCCACGAACGGGGTGGCCACCGGGGAGCGTTCGGCCCACCCGTAGAGGATCGACGCGCTCTCCGCACTCCGCTTGGCCGCGAAGGCGAGCCCGCCCGACGCGTTGATCCAGTCGACCTGCTCGGCGGCCAGGAACACCGTTGCCAGCGCCGGGGTGTTGTACGTCTGCTCCAACCGGCTCTGCTCGACGGCCGTCGCCAGGTCCAGGAACGCGGGCGTCCACCGTCCGGAAGACCTGATCTCCTCGATCCTGGCCAGCGCGGCGGGCGACATGACGGCGATCCACAGCCCGCCGTCGGAACCCAGGCACTTCTGCGGGGCGAAGTAGTACGCGTCGGTCTCCGTGAGGTCGACCTCCAGGCCGCCCGCGGCCGACGTGGCGTCGTGCAGCATGAGCGCGCCCGGGTCGGCGCCGGCGACGCGGCGCACCGGCACGGCGACGCCGGTCGAGGTCTCGTTGTGCGGGGTGCAGTACGCGTCGACGCCGTCCTCGGCGACGAGCGTCGGCGCCGAACCGGGCTCCGACTTACGCACGGTGACCGGGCCCAGGTGCGGCGCGGTGCCGGCGGCGGTGGCGAACTTGGCGCCGAACTCGCCGAAGCTCGCGAACTGGGCGCGGTTGCGGATGAGGCCGAACGTGGCGGCGTCCCAGAACGCGGTGGTCCCGCCGTTGCTGATGATCACCTCGTAGCCGGCCGGTGCGCTGAACAGTTCGGCGACGCCGCGGCGCAGCCGGGCCACCTCGTTCTTCACCGTCTTCTGCCGGTGGGAGGTGCCGAGGTAGGTGGTGGACACCGCGGCCAGCGCCTCGACGGCCTCCGGCCGGACCTTGCTCGGTCCGCAGCCGAACCGGCCGTCAGCCGGCTTGAGTGCGTCGGGAATCTGGATCGGGGCGTTCTCGGCCACGCGGAGTCCTCTCGGCGATTTCGGTAGGGACACCGAATCCTCCCACCCGCCGATCCCGACAACCGAGCCTGGCGCCGTCGAGGCGGCACAGCTCACACGAAGGTGGTCCCCAAACGCGAAGTTGGACTCTCGTCGGTGCCCGGCACCGACGAGAGTCCAAGATCGCGGAGATTAGGGTCAGGCGCCGTGGGGGATCTCGGCCCAGCCCTCCACGTCCTGCGGTTTGCGGGGTCCGGGGCCCACGTACTTCGCCGACGGGCGGACCAGCCGACCCAGCCCGTGCTGCTCCAGGATGTGCGCGCTCCAGCCGGCCACCCGGGCGCAGGTGAACATCGAGGTGAACATGTGCGACGGAACCTCGGCGAAGTCGAGCACCACGGCCGACCAGAACTCGACGTTCGTGGCCAGCACGCGGTCGGGCTTGCGGGCATGCAGTTCGGCGAGCGCCGCCTTCTCCAGCGCCTCGGCCACCTCGAAGCGCGGCGAGCCCAGCTCGCGGGCGGTGCGGCGGAGCACCCGGGCCCGCGGGTCCTCGGCCCGGTAGACCCGGTGGCCGAAGCCCATCAGCCGCTCGCCGCGGTCCAGCGCGCCCTTGACGTACGAGGTGGCGTCGCCGAGGCGCTCGACCTCGCCGAGCATGTGCAGCACCCGCGACGGCGCGCCGCCGTGCAGCGGGCCGGACAGCGCCCCGATCGCGCTGGAGATGCAGGCCGCGGCGTCGGCGCCGGTGGAGGCGACCACCCGGGTGGTGAACGTGGACGCGTTCATGCCGTGCTCGGCGGCCGAGATGAAGTAGGCGTCGACGGCCTTGACGTGCCGCGGGTCGGGCTCGCCCCGCCAGCGCTTCATGAAGCGCTCGACGATCGTGTTCGCCTTGTCGATCTCCTTCTGCGGCACGGCCGGCAGCCCCAGCCCGCGCGCCGACTGGGCCACGAACGACAGGGCCGTGACCGATACCCGGGCGAGGTCCTCGCGTACCTGCTCCGGGCCGATGTCGAGGAGCTGGCCGAGGCCCCAGTACGGGGCGAGCATCGCAACCGCGGACTGCACGTCGACCCGGATGTCACCGGAGTGCACGGGCACCGGGAACGGCTCGGCCGGCGGCAGTCCGGGGCCGAACCGGCCGTCGACGAGCAGGGCCCACACGTTGCCGAACGAGACCTGCCCGATGAGGTCCTCGATGTCGACTCCTCGATACCGCAGCGCACCGCCTTCCTTGTCGGGCTCGGCGATCTCGGTCTCGAAGGCGACCACGCCCTCGAGGCCAGGCTTGAAGTCGGACATCGTTAACTCCCAGGTCAAATGGGGTGGCGGCGGTGTCAACTGTATTGCGACGGGTATGCGGTTCCGCACATCTTCACGTATTTCATCGGCGTAACGGAAGGATGTGAAGGTGACTCATGGCACACCTGAGACAGGGCTGGCGCGCATGCGGCGGGAGTATGCCGGTGCATTGATCGAGGGCGATCTGGCGGCGACGTGGTCGATCCAGTTCGGCCGTTGGCTTGGTGACGCCATAGCCGCCGACCTGCCCGAACCCAACGCAATGGTTCTCGCCACAGCGGATGGGCAGGGCCGCCCCGGCGCCCGTACGGTGCTCTTGAAGGGCTACGACGAGCAGGGATTTGTGTTCTACACCAATTACGACTCCCGCAAGGGTCGGGAACTGGCGGCGAATCCGCACGCGAGCGCCGTCTTCGCCTGGCTGCCGTTGCAGCGGCAGGTGCGGATCGACGGCGTCGCGGCGCCGGTGAGCCGCGCCGAGACCGCCGACTATTTCCGGGTGCGCCCGCGCGGCGCGCAGGTCGGGGCGTGGGCCAGCCCGCAGTCCGCGGTCATCGGCTCGCGCTCCGAACTCGAGGCCGCCGTGACCGCCACCGAGAACCGGTTCGCCGGGACCGACGACCTGCCGGCCCCGCCGAACTGGGGCGGTTACCGGCTGGTGCCCGAGGCGGTGGAGTTCTGGCAGGGCCGGGAGAGCCGCCTGCACGACCGGCTCAGGTTCCGCCGCACGAACGACGGCGAATGGATCATCGAACGGCTCGCGCCTTGAGCGTGATCGGGTTCGTGCGCAAGCACGCCATCGACGTCCAACCGCTGCGCTTCCCGGCCTACCGCCGGCTGTTCATCGGCAATGCGGTCTCGTTCATCGGCTTCCAGTTCACCGCGGTGGCCGTCCCGGTCCAGATGTACGACCTCACGAACTCGTCGTTCTGGGTCGGCCTCATCGGGATCGCGGGCCTCATTCCGTTGCTGGTGTTCTCGCTCTGGGGCGGCGCCGTGGCCGACGTGCGCGACCGCCGCAAGGTGCTGCTGGCCAGTTCGAGTCTGATGTGGGCGAGCACGTTCGGCCTGCTGCTGCAGGCGCTGTTCCACGTCGGCAGCGCGGAGGTGCTGCTCGGACTGGTGATGGCGCAGTCGGCCGCGTTCGCGATCAGCGCGCCCACCCGGTCGGCGATGCTGCCCCGGCTGGTGCCGGAGGAGCTGGTGGCCTCGGCGAACACGCTGGGCTTCACCGTGTCCAACGTCGGGCAGGTGCTCGGGCCGCTCGGCGCCGGGCTGGTGCTGCTGCACGGCAGCTTCGCGTGGGCGTACGGCGTCGACGCGGCGCTCTTCACCGTCGCGATGTGGGCCGCGCTGCGGCTGCCGGCGATGCCGCCGGCCGAGCGCGGCGAGGGCGCACCGACCAGCCGGCTCGGTGATCTTGTGGAGAGCATGCGCTACCTGCGCACGCAGCCGGTGCTGCTGCTGACCTTCGCGATCGACATCGCCGCGATGGTGCTGGCGATGCCGCGCGCGGTGTTCCCCGAGGTGGCCGCCGAGCGGTTCGGCGGCGAGGGGGCCGTCGGCTGGCTGTACAGCGCGATCGCGATCGGAGCGGTGGTGGCCGGGCTGGGCTCCGGCTGGGTGGGCCGGATCCGGCGGCAGGGCGTCGCGATCGTGCTGGCCGTCGTGGGTTGGGGGCTCGCGGTCGCGGCGGCCGGGCTCGCGCCGACGCTGTGGCTGTGCGTGCTCGGGCTCGCGGTGGCCGGCGCGGCTGACCTGATCAGTGCCGTCTACCGGCAGACGATCCTGCTGACGTTCGCCCCGGACGAGATGCGCGGCCGGATGCAGGGCGTGTTCATGGCGGTGGTGGCCGGCGGCCCGCGGCTCGGTGACCTGCGCGTCGGCGCGATGGCCGCCGTCACCGGTGCGACTGTCGCGTGGGTCAGCGGCGGGATCGCGGCGGCCGTCGTCGCGGTGCTGCTGGCCGTGGCATACCCGGCCCTGTTGCGCTACACCGCAGCCGAGCGCGCGGAGTAGGGTGCGCGTTCATGGACGTCGCCATCGAAACCGTCCCATCACTCTCCGGCACAGAATGGACGATCGCCGCGCACGGCCACGAGGCCGTCGTGGTCGAGGTCGGCGGGGCGTTGCGGGCATATCGCCACCAGGGCACGGATCTTGTCGACGGGTACGAGCCGGCCGAGTTGTGCCCCGGCTCCGCCGGCAAGGTGATGGCGCCGTGGCCGAACCGCATCCGCGACGGCCGGTACACCTTCGAGGGGTCGCCGTACCAGCTGCCGGTCACCGAGGTGGCCCGCCACACGGCGATCCACGGGCTGGTCAACTGGGTGCGCTGGACCCCGGTCGCGGTGCACGACGACCACGTGGTGCTCGACCACCTGCTGGTGCCGCAGCCCGGCTATCCGTGGCCGCTGCACCTGCGCACGCACTGGGCCGTCGGTCCGGACGGGCTCACCGTGACGCACCGCGTGACCAACCTCAGCGAGCGGCCGGCGCCGTTCGGCCTGGCCACCCACCCGTACCTGCTGGTGCCCGGCAGCGCGGTCGACGACGTCACGCTGACCGTGCCCGGGCAGAGCCGGGTGCTGCTCGACAGTCGCCTGCTGCCGATCGGAACGGCCCGCGTCACCGGCACCGAGTTCGACTTCTCCGGCGGCCGGCGGATCGGCGCGGCGGTGCTCGACGTCGCGTTCGGCGACGTGGCCCGCGGCGACGACGGTCGCAGCGTGGTGACGCTGCGCGCGCCCGCCGGTGGCGGCATCGACGTGTGGGCCGACGAGTCGTTCGGCTGGTGGCAGGTGTTCACCGGTGACACGCTGGCGCCGCCACGGCAGCGCCGCTCGATCGCGGTGGAGCCGATGACCTGCCCGCCCGACGCGCTGCGGTCCGGCCGGGACGTGGTCGTGTTGCCGCCGGGCGGATCGTGGCAGGGCTCGTGGGGAATTTCGCCGGTGGCGGCCTGATGGAGCTCGACCGGGTCGTGCGCCGGCGCCGGATGGTGCGCAACTACGACGCCGACCGCCCGATACCGGGTGAAGTGGTCGAACGCCTGCTGGAGTATGCCGTGCACGCCCCGTCGGCCGGGTTCTCGCAGGGCTGGGGCTTCCTCGTGCTGACCGACGCCGGGGATCGGGACCTGTTCTGGCGGGCGTGTTCGCCGGAGGTCACCACGCCCTGGTCGGAAGGCATGCAACGGGCGCCGCTGATCATCGTCCCGCACTCGAACCGGGACATGTACCTCAGCCGGTACGCCGAGGCCGACAAGGGCTGGACCGACAAGGACGAGGCCCGCTGGCCGGTGCCGTACTGGCACATCGACGCCGGGTTCGCCAGCCTGCTCGTGCTGCTCGGCGCCGTCGACGCCGAACTCGGCGCCTGCTTCTTCGGCATCCCGCCGGAGCGGTTCGACGCCTACCGGGCGGCGTTCGACGTGCCGGTGGAGTTCACCCCGATCGGCGCGATCTCGATCGGTTACCCGGCGCCGGACCGCCGGTCGCCGTCGCTGAAACGCGGGCGCCGACCGGTCGCGGACGTCGCCCATCGCGGACGGTGGGGCCGCCCGTACTGACGGTTGCGAATCGGTGAAATGTCGGCTGCCCTCGGTACGCTGACCACGGCGGTTGTGCCACAGTGCCTGCGGAGGGGGTGCCGTAACTTGATCTTCAAAGCTGTCCGGGATGGCCGGCCGTACCCGGAGCACGGGTTGACGATCAAGGAATGGGCCGACATTCCGCCCCGCCCGGTCCGGCTGGACCAGTTGATCACCACCAAGCGCGAGCTGGCGCTCGACCGCCTCCTGGCCGAAGACTCGACCTTCTACGGCGACCTATTCCCGCACGTGGTGCAGTGGCAGGGCGCGATGTACCTCGAAGACGGCCTGCACCGGGCGCTGCGCGCCGCGTTGCAGCAACGAACGTCGATCCATGCCCGGGTGCTGGGCCTGGCCGGGGAGGCGACTTCAGCGTGACGGATCTGATCGGTCTCGACGAACTGCACTCCGAGGAGGAGCGGCAGATCCGTGGCGTCGTGCGGCGCCTGGTCGACGACCTCGTTCGTCCGAAGGTGGCCGACTGGTACGAGGAGGGCCGCGTCCCGGTCCGCGAGCTGGCGAAGGAGTTCGCGCAGGTCGGACTGCTCGGCATGCACCTCACGGGGTACGGCTGCGCCGGGGCGTCGGCCGTCGCGTACGGGCTGGCCTGCCTGGAGCTCGAGGCCGGTGACTCGGGCGTGCGCAGCCTGGTCAGCGTGCAGGGATCGCTGGCCATGTACGCGATCTGGAAGTACGGCAGCGAGGAGCAGAAGCAGCGCTGGCTGCCGGCGATGGCCGCCGGCGACGCGATCGGCTGCTTCGGCCTCACCGAGCCCGACCACGGGTCCGACCCGGCGTCGATGGCCACCCGCGCCCGGCGCGACGGCTCCGACTGGGTGCTCAACGGCAGCAAGATGTGGATCACCAACGCGCCCGTCGCCGACGTCGCGGTGGTCTGGGCCCGGGTAGACGAGGGAATCACCGGCTTCGCCGTCCCGATGGACACGCCCGGCGTCAGCGCCCGCGAGATCAAGCACAAGATGTCGCTGCGTGCGTCGTCGACCGGGGAGATCGTGCTCGCCGACGTGCGCCTGCCCGCCGACGCCCAGCTACCCGAGGCTCGCGGCCTGAAGGCGCCGTTGAGCTGCCTGAGCCAGGCCCGGTACGGCATCGTGTGGGGCGCTCTCGGGGCGGCCCGCGAATGCCTGGACGTCACGGTCGACTACGCGAAGTCGCGTGAACAGTTCGGCCGGCCGATCGGCGCGTTCCAGCTGACCCAGGCCAAGCTGGCCGACATGGCGGTCGAGTGGGAGAAGGGCTACCTGCTGGCGCTGCACCTGGGCCGGCGCGCCGACGCCGAGACGCTGCGGCCGCACCAGGTCAGCGTCGGGAAGCTGAACAACGTCCGGGAGGCGCTGGCGATCGCCCGTACGTGCCGCACGGTGCTGGGGGCGAACGGCATCAGCGGTGAGTATCCCGTGCTCAGGCACGCGAACAACCTCGAGAGCGTGCTCACGTACGAGGGCACCAGCGAGATCCATCAGCTCGTCATCGGCCAGCAGCTGACCGGCCTGTCCGCATTCGCCTGACCGGCCGCCCCTTGGAGAGCGCGTCCACGCGCGAGGGGCGGACACATCTGTTCTCGCGGTATACGTCGATCTTGCACTTTCCGGTGCGTATCTTTCGCGACAAAGCGTGATAAAGCTAGGCAGCTCGACTGCAAGATCGGCGCGCTACGAAGGCGGTGAGCCTCTCGTCGATCTTGCAGTCGTGAACATCGAAAAAATGGCACCAACCGGTACGCACCCGGCGCTGCGAGTGCAAGATCGACGTATAGCCGGGAGTGCATGCACCCTCCTCCAGTGGCGACCGCGCCGTCGGTGAGGGTTCCACCCGTGCCTGACCAGCGTTTCCCGTGCCGTCCCCGTGCGGTTGTACGCATCGGTAACGGTGAACGGTAGTGTCGCCTGCGGCGCAACCAGCGGCATGGGAGGTTATCGATGCACAACCCGCGACTCACCGTGATCGGCACGGGTTACCTCGGCACCACGCACGCGGTCTGCATGGCCGTGCTGGGCTTCGAGGTGCTCGGCGTCGACGTCGATGAGCGGAAGGTGGAGCTCCTGGCCTCCGGCGAGGTGCCCTTCTTCGAGCCGGGTCTGCCGGAACTGCTGGTCAAGGCGCTGGAGTCGGGTCGCTTGCGGTTCACCACCTCCTACGCGGAGGCCGCCGAGTTCGGCGACGTCCATTTCATCTGCGTCGGCACGCCACAGCAGGCCGGCTCCGACGCGGCCGACCTCACCTACGTCGACGCCGCGTTCACGACGCTGGCCCGCCACCTGCGCCGGCGCACGCTTGTGGTGGGCAAGTCGACGGTGCCGGTGGGCACCGCGGCCCGGCTCATCCGGCAGGTCCACGAGCTGTCGCCGGTCGGCGCGCAGGTGGAGCTGGCCTGGAACCCGGAGTTCCTGCGCGAGGGCTTCGCCGTGGACGACACGATGAACCCCGATCGGCTCGTCTTCGGCGTGCAGACCGCGTGGGCGGAGGAGCGGTTGCGCGCGGCGTACGCCCCGGTCATCGCCGCGGGCGCGCCGGTCAAGGTCACCGATCTGCAGACGGCCGAACTGGTCAAGGTGGCCGCCAACTCGTTCCTGGCGACCAAGATCTCCTACATCAACGCGATGGCGGAGATCTGCGAGGCCACCGGCGCCGACGTGCACGATCTCGCCGAGGCGCTCGCCTATGACGACCGCATCGGCGGCAGGTTCCTCAAGCCCGGCCTGGGCTTCGGCGGCGGCTGCCTGCCGAAGGACATCCGCGCGTTCACGCACCGGGCCGGCGAACTGGGCGTCGGGCAGGCGGTGGCGTTCCTGCGCGAGGTCGACGGGATCAACCAGCGGCGGCGCGCCCGCACCGTCGACCTGGTGCGCGAACTGGCCGGCGGTGACCTCGTCGGGGTCAAGGTGGCCGCGCTCGGCGCGGCCTTCAAACCGAACTCCGACGACATCCGCGACGCCCCCGCGCTCGACGTGGCCACCACGCTGCAGAAGGCCGGCGCGATCGTGACGGTGTTCGACCCGGCGGCGATGGACAACGCGCGCCGGACGTACCCGCAGCTGTCCTACGGCGAGAGCGCCTTCGACGTGGCGCGCGGCGCCGACGTCGTGGTGCTGCTCACCGAGTGGGCCGAGTTCCGCCAGATCGACCCGGGCGCGATGGGCGAGATCGTCGCGCAGCGCCGGATCGTCGACGGGCGGCACGCGCTCGATCCGGCGGAGTGGCGCGCGGCCGGGTGGGAGTACCGCGCGCTCGGGCGCCCGTAACCCGATCGGAGTTTGGGGACTGTTGCCGACCGGGCACTATTGGTGCGGGAGGCGGTGACATCGATGGCTGAAAGCAAAGCTACAGACGAGCAGACCCGGTCGGATCCGCCGACCGCCGAGTATCCCGAGGTCAGCGAGCGCGTCGACGATGAGCGCAGGCCGCTGTGGCCGGACCGCGACGATCGGGGCGATCGGGGCGATCGGGGCGATCGGGCCGATCGGGCCGAAAGGCAGGCGCCGGACCGCGGCGCCCCGCGCTTCCTGCGCGGTGTGTTCTGGCTGGTGGCGACCGTCGGGCTGGTGATGGCCCTGATCCTCGGGGCCCAGTCGGTCGGGTGGCTGCCCGACTTCAAGAACCCGTTCGGCACCCAGAAGGAGGATCGCAGCCAGCCGCCGCTGCTGCAGTCGATCCAGGACCTGAGCCGCTACGTCGCCGCCGAGGGCAACTTCCAGGTGATCATCGACGTGCAGGAGAACCGGAAGTACATCCCGGACTTCCTCGTCAACGAGCGGATCCTGTTCGTGGCCGCCGGCACCGTCGACGCCTACGTCGACTTCGGCAACATCGGGCAGGGCGCGATCAAGGAATCCGACGACAGGCGCACCGTCGAGGTGACGCTGCCGGCACCGCAACTCGGCAAGCCGAACCTGGATCCGGAGAACACCCGGGTCTACTCGGAGCAGCGCGGCCTGCTGAACCGGCTCAAGGACGTCTTCGCGAACGACCCGAACCGGGTCACCGAGGTGTACGCGCTCGCCGAGGAGCGCATCGCGGAGGCGGCGAAGAGCAGCGGCCTCAGCACGCGCGCCGAGGAGAACACCCGCAAGATGCTCGAGGGCCTGCTGCGCTCTCTCGGCTACACCACGATCACCGTCAAGTACCAGGCCGCATAGCAGAGGAACCGTGGACGCCCCGGCTCGCAAGTCGGCCGGGGCGCGTCCATGACCATATGGCGGTGCGGATAAGGCGCGCGTCAGCCGAGCGGTGTA
>Ga0070675_100001048_pt1 | contig 19930 bp, 14 predicted proteins | sample KBSM43metaG_FD_65343 | JGI IMG/M metagenome (GOLD analysis project Ga0070675, IMG submission 65343) | Miscanthus rhizosphere microbial communities from Kellogg Biological Station, Michigan, USA - KBS M4-3 metaG | ecosystem: Host-associated > Plants > Roots > Rhizosphere > Soil ... | reverse complement strand
GCGCGGGAGTTGGTCGACCGCCACGACGGGCACGCCGACCGGCAGGCGGCCATGCGGCGGGTCCTCGACTACTACCTGCACACGGCCGACACCGCCGGCAGGCTGCTGCTCCCCTATCGCGACGATCCGGTGCTGCCGCCACCGGTCGCCGACGCGGCTGACGGCGTCCGCCCCGACGGCCTGGCCGACCACGACCAGGCGATGGCGTGGCTGATCGAGGAGGAGTCGACGCTGCTGGCCGCCCAGCGGCAGGCGGCGCGGGAGGGCCTCAACCAGCATGTCTGGCGGCTCATCTGGGCGCTGGCACGCTACCTCTACTGCCGCGGGCTCTGGCACGAGGCGGCCACCGCCGCGCGGACGGGGCTGCTCGCGGCCGAACGGCTCGGCGACACCCGGGGAATTGCCGTCAGCCACGGCTGCCTCGCCTACGCGTATGCCCACCTTCGCCGCTACGACGAGGCCGAACACCACATGCGGCAGGCCCTTGACATGCACACCGAACTCGGCGACCGCAACGCGATGGCTTACTCGCACCGGTCGTTCGCGACGGCCCTCGACCAACAGCAGCGCTACGCGGAAGGTCTCGAGCACTCCTACGAGGCGCTGCGGTTGTTCGAGGAGACGGGTCACGCAATCGGCGAGGCGCGGTCACTGAACGCCGTGGGATGGTTCCTCCTCCAACTCGGCGACCACGAGCAGGCGGTCGAGTACTGTCTGCGGGCCCTCGAGATTCAGGACAAACTCGGCGACCGGTACGCCGCGGCCGACACGCTGGACAGCCTCGGCGGGGCCTACCACCAGCTCGGCCGCTTCGAGGAGGCGGCCGACCACTACCGGCAGGCACTCGACCGGTTCCGCGAGACCGGCGATCTCTTCAACGAAGCACTCTCCCTGGTGGGTCTCGGCCGGGCCCGGCTCGCCGTGGGAGACACGGATCCCGCCCGTAACGCGTGGGAACTGGCGGCCGGAATCTTCGAGCGACTGGGCCGTCCGGAAAGTCAGAGTGTTCGGATGAAGCTCAAAGACCTTCATCCGAAAGCGTCCCGCGCGCATCTTGACTGACCGTTCGGTAAAGGGGACGGTTACGACACAGCTCGCCTCAGTCGAATATTTCGATCTCTGCGCACGGCCGCCGGAGGCCCGCCATGCCCGACGAGCACACGCCCCACAGCAGCGACCAGGACTCTCCCGCGCGTCGGGTCGAGAACGCCGCGGCGGACTTCGTCGACCACGTCCAGGGCGCCCGGAATCCGGGCGCGTCGCAGCCCGGCAGCACCATCACGAGCATCAAGAGGAACATCGTGGGGTTGCGGCGAGGCGAAGACACCGTCGACGCGGTCGAGGCGCTGGGCCGGCTCTTCACCGCGATCGGCGACCTCCTGCGGCTGGCGCAGGCCGACAGGGAACACGACTCGTTCGCCGCCGACGCGACCGCCGGAGACGGCGAGCCCACAGGGAAGTGACCGCCCGCCGCGACTTTCCGGTCGCCATCGTGTCGATGCCGTTCATGACCGCCGACCGTCCGTCGATCCAACTCGGGCTGCTCAAGGCAATCGCGTGCGACGCCGGGTTCCCCGCCCGGACCCTGCACGCCAACCTCGACTTCGCGGCCCGTCTCGGGGCAGGCAACTACCGGCGGCTCGCCGACCACCGCGGTCCGCTCGTCGGTGACTGGTTGTTCTCGCGCGCGGCGTTCGCGGACGACGCGCCGGACCCGCACGCTCGGCTCCCGCACGACTTCGCCGATGAACTGCGGCACCTGGGCCCACCCGCCGAGGTGCGCCGGTGGTTGGCGCGCATCCGTGACCGCGATGTGCCCGCCTACCTTGACGCGCTGCTGGACGGCGTGCCGTGGAGCCCGTTGCGGGTAGTGGCGTTCAGCTCGACGTTCCAGCAGAACACCGCCTCGTTCGCGTTGGCGCGCCGGTTGAAGGAGCGCCATCCGCACATCGTGACGGTCTTCGGCGGGGCGAACTTCGACGGCGACATGGGCCTGGAACTGGTCCGTTCGACGGACTGCATCGACCTGGCGGTCAGCGGTGAGGCCGACGTCGCTTTTCCCGCGCTGCTGGGTGCGCTCGCCGACGGCACCGATCCGGGTGTCGTCCCCGGCGTGGTGCGGCGCGCGGGCGACGGGCGGGCGGTCGTCGCGCCGGTACCGCGTCCGGAGCAGCGACTGGACGACGCCCCGGTCCCGGACTACGACGAATACTTCGACCGGGCCGAGCGCATGGGTCTGCAGTCGGCGGCCAGCCGCCACGACGTCTGGATCCCGCTCGAGACCGCCCGAGGGTGCTGGTGGGGCGCGAAGCACCACTGCGTGTTCTGCGGGCTGAACGCCACGTCCATGCACTTCCGCGCGAAGTCCCCGCAACGGGTGCTCGACGAGTTGGCCACCCAGGCCCGGCGATACCGCAGCTTCCGTTTCGCCGCCGTCGACAACATCGTGGACGTGTCGTATCTGAAGAGCCTCTTCCCGGCGATCGTCGACAGCGCAGCCGACTACGAGTTCTTCTACGAGGCGAAGGCCAACCTCACCCGCGCCCAGATCCGCCTGCTCGCCCAGGCCGGTGTGGTGGAGTTGCAACCCGGCATCGAGTCGCTCAGCACACACGTGCTGCGGTTGATACGCAAGGGCGTCACCGCGGCTCAGAACATCAACCTGTTGCGATGGGCCCGGTACTACGGAATCCGGACATCGTGGAACGTGCTGTGGGGAATCCCGGGCGAGACCAAGGAGGACTACGCCGCCCAGGCGGCGGTCGTGCCGAATCTGGTCCATCTGCGGCCGCCGGAGTCGGCCGACCGGGTGTGGCTGGAACGGTTCAGCCCGTTCTACACCGACCCGGACACCTTCCCCACCCGGTACCGGAAGCCGGAACGCAGTTACCGCTACGTTTATCCGCGCGACGTGGACCTGGAGAAGGTCGCCTACTTCTTCGACTACGAGTTCGTCGACAGCCTGCCCGACGAGGTGTACGCCGACCTGGCGCGCGGGATCGACGACTGGCAGGCGGCCTGGCAGTCCGGGCCCCGACCGGTGCTGACGTACCGGTCATCGCCGAGTTTCGTGGAGATCTACGACGGCCGGTGGCCGGGCCGAGAAGGCACGTACGGACTCGGCGGCACCCCGGCCGATGTCTACGTGGCCTGTAGCGAGCGACCGATCACCGCGACCGCGGTCTGCGAACGGCTCGGCGGGACCGTGCCGGTCGACGACGTGCGGGCAATCTGCCGCGAGTTCACCCGGCTGGGGTTGATGATTCTCGACGGGCCGCTTGCCCTGTCTCTGGCCATACCGGCGGTCGCCGGTCGCTGACACGCCCGCAGGTGCGCGATGGAACCCATTACGGTTCGGGGTGGCACATTGCCGAAGCCGCCACGGGTAGTAGCGTTTTGCATCCGTGGTCCAGTTCGGCTCCGACGACCCGTGTCCCTTCTGTCAAAAGGTGATCGCGGCTCAGCAACGCACTGCTTTCGACGTTCCGTTGGCGGACCTCGGTGACCTTCTGGTCGTGCCGGCGCTCGGCATGTTCCTTCCGGTTTTGTCGCTCAAGCTGGGCCACGTCCACGCCAGCGGCGATGAGCTCCGTCGCCGAGTATTGCCGCAACGAGTGCAGTCGTGTGGACCGCAGCTTGAGCCGTTGGGCGAGACGCCGGAACCGCTGTAGCCGGGCGTAGTACCTCTCCAGCAGCTCGGCGTCAAGCTTGCCGGCCTCCAACCACGTCGAGCCACTGCTCCATGGCCCGTCGAACGGTAATGGACGACTTCGGCTGCTTGTCCTCGTCGACCTGGTGCCGCATCCGGGTCATCGCGGACGGTGCGGCGTCCGCGGTCTTGCGCGTCTCGCGGAGGTACCGCGGCTTGCCGGTCAATTAGGTCGACACCGGCGTAGACAACGGCGCGGTAGTTCCCTGACGGGAGCCGCTCGATGTAGCCGCGGGGCCGGCGGCGTCGAGGGCGGGGAGGCATGGCGGGACCATAGCGAGTCCCATCCCACGACTCATCCCACGAAGGCAGAAGCCCGGACTCTCGTCCGGGCTGCGGTGCTGGTCAACGTGGGTGCCCCCGGGTAGAGACAAACCTGCATCGGAGCGGTGCGGGCCCATGGCCGCTGAGCTGCTGCTTTCCGTTCTGTGACCTGCTAATCCCCTCAGTTCGGCCATTGCAGGTTGGTCTCTTGACGGCCGTGCCCAAAGTTCTGGCGGGCGCCAAGGATGTGCCGTCCAACCGGCAGCCGGCTGTTGGAGCAGGAGGATCGCCCGGACGATGCACGCGGGCAGTTTCTCGTCGTATGCGGCGATGTGTGCGCCTACGGCGGCGACGTCGTACTGCTTTCCGGTGGAGCACGGCGCACATGCGTCTTCACCGGTCTCGCCGGCGGGACCGCGATCTAACCGTGGGCCGCCCGACCCTGCCGGGATTGGCAACGTCTTGGCAACGCGGTCTTGACAACCAATATGACTACGTAGACAGTGGTCCTCGACACACTATATGACTACGTAGTCAGACTGGTGGCTTGCTCGGTGAGCCGCTGACAACGCCGAAATTTCTGTCGCTCCCCTCATCGGCATCAAGGGCAGGTGACATGTCCGATCCCACGGTTCGCCGTCCGCCAGGTAGTACCGATGTCGCGCGCCTGGCCGGGGTCTCCCAGAAGACCGTGTCCCGGGTCATGAACGGCGAGCGCTACGTCAGTGCGGAGGTCCGTGACCGGGTGCTGTCGGCCGCCCGGGAACTCGGCTATCGGCGTAACACCGCGGCCCGGGCTCTGCATCTCGGCAAGTTCCACCGCATCGGCGTGGTCACGTTGGGCAGCTCGTTGTACGGCCCGGCATCGACGCTGGTCGCGCTGGAGCGTGCGGTACGCGCGACCGGCTACTCGCTGAGCCTGGTCACCACCCTGGAAGGACAGGCCGGTATCGCGCAGGGCGTGGAGACGCTGCTGAGCCAAGGTGTCGACGGCATCGTCCTGGCCGAACCGGTCGACGAAGGCGAAGGTCTACGGCTGGACCTCGACGTTCCGGTGGTAAGCCTGGGCCCGATGCCGGGGCTGACCGCGCCGGATGTCGTTGTCCTCGACGACGCGGGTGTGACCGCGGGTCGGGCCGCGACGGAGCATTTGCTCGAGCTCGGCCACGCCACGGTCTGGCATGTGGCCGGGCCGAGTCATTGGTACTCGGCACTGGGCCGGCTGCAGGGCTGGCGGGAGACGCTCGCCGCCGCCGGCGCGCCCGAACCGCCGGTCGTCGAAGGCGACTGGTCACCCGCGTCGGGCTACGCGGCGGGCCGCACGCTGGTCCGGGCAGACGATGTGACCGCTGTGTTCGTGGCGAACGACGAGATGGCCAGTGGCGTGATCCGGGCGTTCGCTGAGGCGGGCCGGTCAGTTCCGGGCGATGTGAGCGTTGTCGGGGTCGATGACATCCCGATTGCGGCGTTCCTGTCACCGCCGCTGACGACTGTGCGCCAGGAGTTCGACCTCAGGGCCGTCCGTGGGCTGGAGCTGCTGGTGGAGCGGATCGAGGGCACAGCACCCGCGACGCCGCATGACGACGTACCGGTGCATCTGATCGTGCGCGAATCGAGTGCACCGCCCCCATCATCGATGTAAGGAGTACCCCGATGCCGTTACCACGACGTGCCATGAGGTGGTTAGCGCTGGGCCTGGCTGCCACGCTCGCCACACTCGGGCTCACCGCGTGCAGCGGTTCCGACGACAAGGGCTCGACCGGCGCGTCGGCGACGGTGAGCCAGGCCGATATCGACAAGGCGATGCAGACACCGACCGAGCTGACGTTCTGGACGTGGGTGCCGGACATCCAGAAAGAGGTGGCCCTCTTCCAGCGGAAGTATCCGGCGATCAAGGTGAATGTGGTGAACGCCGGGCAGGGTCAGCCGCATTACCAGAAGCTGCGTACGGCCTTGACGGCCGGCAGCGGCGCACCGGACGTGGCGCAGATCGAGTTCCAGAACATTCCGACGTTCACCCTCACCAATAATCTGCTGGACCTGCGGCCGTATGGGGCGGGGGCGCTGAAGGACCAGTTCGTGGACTGGACCTGGGGGCAGGTGACCGGCAAGGACGGCCAGGTATGGGCGATCCCGCAGGACACCGGTCCGATGGGCATGCTGTACCGGCAGGACATCTTCGACAAGCACGGGATCACCCCGCCGAAGACGTGGGCCGAGTTCGCCGACGCCGCCCGCAAGCTGCACGCGGCGGACCCGAACGTGTACCTGACGAATCTGGCCGCGAGCGGGAGCGGTGTCTGGATGGGACTCGCGTGGCAGGCCGGCGCGAAGCAGTTCGAGTACAGCGGGGGCGAGAAGATCGGTGTTAGCGTTAACAACGCGACGTCCAAGAAACTCGCTGACTACTGGGGTGGGCTGGTCAAGGACGGCGTCGTCTCCACCGATCCGGACTTCACCGACCAGTGGTACCAGGGCCTGAACCAGGGCAAGTACGCCACCTGGCTGACCGCGGCATGGGGCCCGGTGTTCCTGTCCACCAGTGCCAAAGACACCAGCGGCAAATGGCGGGCCGCGCCGCTACCGCAGTGGAACGCCGGTGAGAACAAGGCCGGAAACTGGGGCGGCTCCACGTCGGCTGTGATCAAGACGACGAAGAACCCGATCGCGGCGGCCAAGTTCGCCGAGTTCCTCAACACCGACGCCGAGTCAACGATGATGCTGGCGACCCAGCAGTTCCTGTTCCCCCCGACGAAGTCGACGCTGACCAATCCGACATTCGTGGGCCAGAAGCCGGAGTTCTACGGCGGGCAGCAGGTCAACGAGCTCTTCGTCCAGATCAGCGGCACCGTGTCCACCGAGTTCCAGTGGCCGCCGTTCATTGACCAGGCGTCCAACGACTGGAACGAGACGGTCGGCAAGTCGCTTGCCGACAAGTCCGATACCGGAGCCGCCCTCGATCAGTGGCAGGAACGTGTGACCTCGTACGCCAAGAGCCAGGGCTTCACGGTCAAGTAGATGTCCGCCCTGACCGCCGCGGTCCCGCGGCGCCGGCGGGATGCGTCTCGCCGGGCCGCGGTCGGCTACCTGTTCGTAGCGCCGTTCCTCGTCATTTTTGTGGCCATGCTGGTGGTGCCGCTCGTATACGCGGGCTACCTGAGCCTGTTCAGGGAACAGCTCATCGGCGGCACCAGCTTCGCCGGGCTGGACAACTACACACGGGCGTTCGGTGACGAGCGGCTCTGGCAGGGTGTGGCGCGGGTCGGCGTGTTCTTCCTCATCCAGGTCCCGATCATGCTGGTACTCGCGCTGGCTTTCGCGCTCGCGTTGGACAGCGGCGTGCTGTGGCTGAGCCGGCTGTTCCGGCTGGGCTTCTTCGTCCCGTACGCGGTGCCCGGCGTGGTCGCCACCTTGATGTGGGGCTACCTCTACGGTCCCGAGTTCGGGCCGGTCGCGCAGCTGTTCGAGAAGCTGAGCCTGGACCCGCCCAACCTGCTCGGTAGCGACCTCATGCTCGGCTCGATCGCGAACGTCGTGTTCTGGGAGTTCACCGGTTACAACATGATCCTGCTGTACGCCGCACTTCGTGCCATCCCGACCGAGCTGTACGAGGCGGCGGCCGTCGACGGGGCAGGACCCTGGCGCACCGCCTGGAGCGTGAAGATCCCCGCGCTGCGCCCGGCGCTGCTCCTGGCGCTCATCTTCTCTGTGATCGGCAGCTTCCAACTGTTCAACGAGCCGCAGCTGTTGCAACGCCTGGCGCCGAACGTCATCGACAGCGCATTCACACCCAACATATACGCGTATTCACTGGCGTTCACCAGCCAGGACCTCAACTACGCGGCGGCGGTCTCGTTCCTGCTCGGCCTGGTGATCGTCGCGGTCTCCTACACCGTGCAACTCGGCGCCAACCGGAGGAGAACATGACCGCCGCACTCGTCCTTACCGCGCCGACGGCGGCGGAGACGTCACGGCCACCGCGGGAACGGTCCGGTATGGCCGGTGCCCGGCGGAGTCCGCTACTGACCCTAGGGATGTTGGCGTTCCTGGTCTATTTCATGCTGCCGCTGTTCTGGCTTGTCGTGGCGTCGACGAAGACGACCGGTGACCTGTTCTCAAGCTTCGGGCTGTGGTTCGCCGACGGCTTCGCATTGCCGTCGAACCTGCGCCGGCTCTTCACGGTGCAGGATGGCGTGTACGGCCGCTGGCTGCTCAACACGTTCATGTACGCGGTGGTGAGCGCCGGCGGCGCCGCGGTACTGGCCGCGCTCGGCGGCTACGGGTTCGCCAAGTTCCGGTTCCCGGGCAACCGGTTGTTGTTCGGGTTGGTGCTCGGCGCCGTCATGGTGCCCAGCACCGCTCTGGCCATTCCGACCTACCTGCTGTTTAGCAAGGTGGGCCTCGTGGATACGCCGTGGGCGATCATCCTGCCGTCGCTGGTGAACCCGTTCGGGCTCTATCTGATGCGGGTCTACGCCGAGCAGGCGGTGCCGGACGGGATGATCGAGGCGGCGCGCATCGACGGCGCCGGCGAGTTTCGGATCTTCTGGAAGGTCGCGATGCGGTTGCTCGCTCCAGGCTTCGTCACGGTGCTGCTGTTCACCCTGGTCGCCACGTGGAACAACTACTTCCTACCATTGATAATGCTGAATGACCCGTCACTGTTCCCGGTCACGGTGGGTCTGGCGAACTGGGCCGCGACCTCGCGGGCGGCCGGCGGCGCCAGCGGTGACCTGCTGCCGCTGGTCATCACGGGTTCCTTGTTGTCCATCATCCCGCTAGGGGCGGCATTCTTGATGCTGCAGCGGTTCTGGCAGAGCGGCCTCGGGGCCGGAGGAGTCAAGCAATGACGGATGGGCGTGTCCTGTTCGGCGCCGCGTACTACTACGAGTATCAGGCACCCGAGCTGTTGAAGACCGATCTGGACCTGATGGCCGACGCGGGCTTCACGGTGATCCGGGTCGGGGAGTCGGTGTGGTCCACCTGGGAGCCCGAAGACGGCCTGTTCCATCTGGACTGGCTGCAACCGGTCCTGGACGGCGCACACGAGCGGGGCATCGCGGTGGTGCTAGGTACGCCGACGTACGCGGTGCCGCCGTGGCTCGCCCGTCGGTATCCGGAAATCGCGGGTGAGCGGGCGACCGGCCGCCGGATCCCGTGGGGCGCCCGGCAGGAGGTGGACATCACCCATCCGGCGTTCCGGTTCCACGCCGAACGGGTGATCCGTAAGCTGGTCGCCCGGCACGGCGGTCACCCGGCGGTGATCGGGTACCAGGTGGACAACGAACCCGGCAATGAGCTGCTGCACAACCACGGCGTCTTTGAGCGGTTCGTCGACCACCTGCGGCACCGGTACGGCGACGTCGAGACCCTCAACCGCGAGTGGGGCCTGGTCTACTGGTCGCACCGGCTCTGCACCTGGGCCGACCTGTGGCGGCCCGACGGCAACGCACAACCGCAGTATGGACTCGCCTGGCGACGCTTCCAGGCTGACCTCACCACCGAGTTCATCGCCTGGCAGGCCGGGATCGTCCGGGAGTACGCCCGCCCGGACCAGTTCGTCACCACCTGCCTGTCATACAGCCGACCGGCAGTGTCCGATGAGGACCTCACCGCGACGCTCGATGTGACGGCGGGCAACCCCTACTACCTGATGCAGGATGGCCTGGCCCTGCCGGAACCCCGGCCCGAAGGCCGGGCCGCCCATCCGTGGACGACCGAGGGCACCTGGGCGTTGTACCTCAGCGCCGACCGCATGTTCTCGTCCCGGCAGGAGCCGTTCCTGGTCACCGAGACCAACGCCCAGTCCATCGGCTATCCGTGGAACAACCGACCGGCATACGACGGGCAATGGCGGCAGGCCGCGTGGGCGCTCATCTCCCGCGGCGCCCGCATGGTGGAGTACTGGCAGTGGCGCAGCATCCACTACGGCACTGAGACGTACTGGGGTGGCGTCCTGCCTCATAGCGGCCAGCCGGGGCGGACGTACAGAGAGATAGCCGGGATCGGCGCGGAACTGGCGACCGCGGGCGAGGCACTCACCGATCTCACCCCGGACTCCGATATCGCCATGCTCTACTCCACACCGAGCAAGTGGGCACTGGAAGCCCAGCCGCAACTGGCGTTGCCGGACGGCGGCGCCGATCCACACTCGTACGAGGGAATCTTCGGGCCGTTCTACCAGGGTGCGTTCGACGCCGGTTTACAGGTGCGGATCCTCCACGCCGGACAGGTCACCGCCGGCGACGCGGAAACATTCGCCGCCCACCACCCCGTCCTGGTCGTCCCCGCGCTCTACATCGCCGACGACGCCACCTTGAACTGGCTGGCGGACTACGCCGAAGCGGGGGGTCACCTGCTGCTCGGTCCACGCACCGCGTACGCCGACCACGAAGCCCGCGCCCGCCCCGAGGTCCAGCCCGCACGGCTCGCCGCGGCAGCCGGCGCCTGGTACGACGAGTTCAGCAACCTCAGCAACGACCTCCCGCTTCAGGTCCCCGACGGCTCCCCGCTGCGACTACCCGACGACGCGACAGCGACCCGGTGGGCCGACGGGCTCCACGCAGACGACGCGCAGGTCCTCGCCAGCTACGTCCACCCCCACTTCGGACGCTGGGCAGCCGCGACCACCCGACCACACGGCACCGGCCGGGTCACCTACGTCGGCACCGTACCGTCACCCTCCTTCGCCGAAGCCCTCTTTCAATGGGCCGCACCCGACACATCCCCGTGGCGGAACACCCCGCCCTCGGTGACATGTACCGGCGCGACCGCACGTGACGGCCGGCGTCTGCGCTTCGTGCACAACTGGTCCTTCGATGACGTCGACATCCCCCTGGACCACCCGGTCGTCGACGTGCTCAGCCACGAGCACCTGACCGTCGGTGACACCCTGCAACTCGGGCCTTGGGACGTCCGGATCCTCATCGAAACAACAGCCACGACCACCTGACGCCAGCCACCCTTCGCCGGCCGAACGTCGGCAGATCCGCGGACGCCGCCGGTCTCAGCGACGCGCTGCTCGTGCGGCAGCCGAGAGCCTCCCGAGCCGGGCGCATCGTCGCATCGCTGACCGGCACAGCAGCCCGTCCGTACCTCGAAACGCCGCAAGGAGCGCTCATGCGATCGCGTGCACCGACCCTGAACCAGGTCGCCGCACTCGCCGGCGTCTCCCACCAAACCGTGTCGCGCGTCCTCAACCACCACGCCAAAGTCAGCGCGAACACCCGCGCCCGCGTCCTCGCCGCCATACACCAACTCGACTACCAACCCAACACCGCCGCCCGGACCCTCGTCACGGACCGCTCCCAGACCATCGGGCTCATCACCTTCGATGGCACACTGGCCGGACCGTCCAGCATCGTGTGGGCGATCCAGCAGGCCGCTCGACAGGCCGGCTACTTCGTCAGCATCGCGAACGTGCCGCCATCAGACGCGTCCTCCATCCAGGACGCTGTGACCCGCCTCCGGCAACAGCGAGTCGACGGCATCCTCAGCTTCACCCCGACCACCACCGCCCGTACGGCACTCCGCGACGTCCCCTCAGCGATACCACTCGTCGCGATCGGCGCCACCACACCCAGCCGAGCCATCGGCCCACCCACGGTCGGAATCGACAACCGGGCCGGCGCCGCGCTTGCCACCCGCCACCTACTCGCCCTTGGCCACCACACCGTGCACCACGTGGCTGGCCCGCCCGACTGCCCCGAGGCGTCCGAACGGACCACCGGCTGGCGGCACGCACTCCGCGCCGCCGGCCGGCCGGTGCCTCAGGCCCGCACCGGTGACTGGAGCGCCGCATCCGGATACCGCGCCGGTGAACTCCTCATCGCCGACAGGTCGGTGACCGCCATCTTCTGCGGCAACGACCAGATGGCCATCGGCGTCCTCCACGCCCTCCATGCGTCCGGCAGATCCGTCCCGGGGAACGTCAGCGTCGTCGGCTTCGACGACCTGCCCGAGACCGCGTTTCTACTGCCGCCGCTGACGACTATCCGCCACGACTTCGCAGAGATCGGCCGTCGCAGCATCCACCTCCTGATCAGGCAGATCACCGATGACGTCCGAAACCTCACCATCCCTACTGCCATATCGCCGCGGCTGGTCGTCAGAAGCAGCACCGCACCGCCACCCGTCAGCAGTTCCAACGTCTGAAGGAGCGCCACATCGACCTCGGCGCGTGGGACGACCGGATCCTCTCCACCAAGAACGAGAGGCAGCGATGACACCGGGAGAAAACATGCAGATCCGTACGCTCGGCAAGACCGGGCTGCAGGTGACCGAGCTGTGCGTGGGCACCAGTGCGATCGGCAGCATGCCGAAGACGTACGGGTACGAGGTGGCCGAAGACAGGGCGCTGGAAACGCTGCGCCGGGTGTTCCACGGGCCGATCACCTTCATCGATACCTCGAACGAGTACGGTCAGGACGGCTCCAGCGAACGCCTGATCGGCACCGTCCTGCGCGAACTCGGCGGTGTGCCCGAAGGGTTTCTGGTGGCGACCAAGGTGGATCCGGACTCGACCGGAGACTTCTCCGGCCGGCGGGTGCACGCCTCGGTGCGGGAGAGCCGGGAACGGCTGGGCCTGGACCACCTGCCGCTGGTCTACCTGCACGACCCCGAGCGGATTTCCTTCTCGGAGGCGACAGCGCCCGGTGGGCCGGTCGAAGCCATGCGCCAGATGCAGGCCGACGGCGTCATCGGCCATCTGGGTGTGGCGGGCGGCCCGATCGAGCTGCTCCGGCGGTACGCCGACACGGGGGTGTTCGAGGTGGTCATCACCCACAACCGGTTCACGCTCCTGGACCGGTCGGCGCAGCCGCTGCTGAACGACTGTGCAGACGCCGGAGTCGCCGTGGTCAACGCCGCACCGTTCGGCAGCGGCCTGCTCGCCAAAGGCCCGGACGTCACCGACCGCTACTTCTACCAGTCGGCGCCGCCGCAGGTCATCGAGGCAACCGAGCGGATCCAGGCCGTCTGCGAGCGCCATGGTGTGCCGCTGGCCGCCGCAGCGCTGCAGTTCTCCCTGCGTGATCCGCGCATCGCCTCCACCATCGTCGGCATCACCCGGCCGGAGCGGGTCGAACAGACGCTCGAACTCGCCAAGCTTCCGATTCCGGAGTCGCTGTGGCACGAGATCGATCCCGCACCCGAGGAGGTCTGGCTTTCGTGACCACGACGTCCGCCACCATCGACAGCGGGCCGCGGACCCGGTTCTTCCTGCGACTGGCCAGGGCAATGCCCGAGCAGGTCAGCGAGAAGGCGGTCTCGCACACGACGAAGGCCGAAATCGCAGACCTCGCGCAGCGCACCTCGGACTTCGGTCTCCGCCTCGAACTCGCTGGCCCGTCCGTCAAGCCCGGGCGCGGGGGGACCACAGTCGCGAGCCTCCGCCATCTCAGTCAGGCGCTCTGCAGATACCGTTCCGCCGGAGGGTCGAACCTGGTCAAGGGAGAGGTCTGATGGAGTTCTCATCCGGACTTCGGGCTGCGGTGGATCGTGTGATTCCGCAAGATGACCGTCCTGGGGGCTGGGCCGGGGGCGTCGCGGCATATGTCGCGGCATCTCCCGACCTCGGCTGGGCGGCCGATGCCCTGTTGCGACTGGACAAGCGACTGGAAGAGCTCGCCGCAGGGCGCTCGTTCGTCGATCTCGCTCCGGAGCACCAGGACGAGCTCCTCAACATCCTGGCTTCAGGTCCGCAAGGCGCCGCCGATTTCGCAGCCTTGCGCCGTATCGCGTTCGAGGGCTACTACGCCGCCCGCGAAGGCGCGTCCCCTGCGGGGCTTGATCTGGTGGGCTTCCGCGCCGTGCCGGAGGGGGTCGAGCCGGTGGAGTCGGACCTCGTGCCGGACGTCGGCATCGGCGGCGTGCGGCGCGACTATGACGCGATCATCATTGGCAGTGGCCCCGGAGGCGGCGTGGCCGCTCAGCTCCTGGCGCGCGCTGGTCGTCGCGTGCTCGTGATCGAGCGAGCGCTGCGATCGCCCAACGCCGCATTGCGCGGCGATCACCTGCGTGGAAAGCGCAACGCCGTGTACCGGCCGACTGCCGGGCCGGGGGCCGGTCACCCGCGCGTCGCACTGCTCCCCGACGCCGACCGCGTTCTCGACGGGGTAGACAACGCTGCGCTCTACGGCTTGAACGCGAACGCGATGGGTGGTGGCACGAGACTGTGGCAGGGAATGGCTTGGCGATTCCTGCCGGAGGACTTCCGGATGGCCTCGGTCTACGGCAACCCTGAGGGCGCGAGCCTGGCCGACTGGCCGGTCTCCTACGCTGACATGGAGCCCTACTATTCCCGTGCGGAGCTGGAGCTCGGTGTCGCCGGCAGCGAAGGTAACCTCACCACGAGGACGCCGAGATCCACCCGCTACCCGCTGCCGGCCTTCGGTACGGAGCCTGCGCGCGAGCTGCTGGCCGGCGCCGCGGAACGGCTCGGCTGGGGTTGGGGACCCATACCGCTGGCACTCAACAGCGAGCCCCACGACGGGCGGCCTGCGTGTGTGCGCTGCCCACAGTGCGTCGGACACGCCTGCCCGGTGGACGCCAAGAACGGCAGCCACAACACGTTCCTGCCGCGGGCCGCCGCGACGGGCAACTGCGACGTGCTCTACGACGCCGAGGCGATCGAGGTCCAGGACGGGAGCGGCGACGCGCGTGTGACGGTCATGGCGAACACGTCCGGCGACCCCGTGCGCCTCGATCTGCGTGCCGATGTCGTCGTGGTGGCCGCTGGTGCGGTGGAGACCGCTCGGCTGCTTCTGGCCAGTGGGATCGGGAACGACCACATCGGACGCCACCTGCATGACCACCGTTTCGCCACCGTGGCCGGAACCGTCACCGAGTCGGTGAAGCCGTATCGCGGTCCCGGTCACTGCATCGCTACGTTGGATCACGTCCACACCGACTCGATCCGGTGGGGCGGCGGAGTGCTCGTCGACCTGGTGCCTCTGCTTCCCTTGACCGCCGCATCCACCCCGGTACCGGGTGTTCCTGCATGGGGCAGGGAACACAAGGCCTGGATGGCCGGCCAGCGTGCGAACATGCTCGGTATCTTCGGGATTGGGCAGGAGATCCCGATGCCGATGTCGCGGGTGACACTCGGTGACGTGCGCGACCGATGGGGGCGACCGGGAGCCGCCTTACGCAAACTCGTTCACTCGGCTTCGGTCGAGGTCGAGGACGGCATGGCAGTCCGCGCCGAGGAGTGGTTGCGCTCTGCCGGCGCGACCGGACTGTTCCGGCAGCGCGGCCCTGCGACGGCCTCGGCGGCGGGCGAGCACTCGTGCGGCACCGCACGGATGGGCCTCGATCCGACCTCGAGCGCGACGGATCCATTCGGCCGCCCATGGGGCGCCCGAAGGATCGTGGTCTGCGACTCGTCGTTGCACGCCACGAACGGCAGCGTGAACCCGACGCTGACGATCGTGGCGAACGCGTTGCGAGTCGCGGAACACCTGGTCTCAGCGTGGCCTGCGACCGCCGCGGGTCGGATCGCCTGACGCGCGGGAAAGAGGTGCCCGGACGCCGGCGCGTGCCGGACGGCATTGGCTCGGAAATGCGGATGCCCCAGCCGTCCGGCCGGTGCATCCTCGATCGTCTCTTGAACGCGAGAACCGCTTCAACGATCAGTGTTCGATCAACTGCGATGCGCGTTTGCAGTTCTGTGACGTGCCCCCGGCAGGATTCGAACCTGCGCTCCCGCCTCCGGAGGGCGGTGCTCTATCCCCTGAGCTACGGGGGCCAAACTGCGCGAACCAGCCGCGCGACCACAGAACTGTAGCAGAGCCACCTTCCCCGCCGCGCTCGGGTAACCACGCCGGCCGGCCCCGGCCCGCGATGGCCGATCTTGGACGTTTGTCATCGCTCCGGCGACAGCAAACGTCCAAGATCGCGGAGCAGGGCGAGCGGAGCAGGGCGAGCGGAGCGGCGCGAGCGGAGCGGCGCGAGCGGAGCAGGGCGCGCGGAGCGGCCCGCACAAGCGCGCGAGTAGAACACCGCTGCTACAACGGCTGGGCGCCCCAGGCTTTCAGCATTTCGCGCATGGCTTCGATCTCGCCCTGCTGGGCGTTGCGCATCTGCTCGGCCAGCTCACGTACGCGGTCGTTGTCGGTGGTCTGTAGCACGGCGTCGATCATGTGGATGCCGCCCAGGTGGTGGCGCAGCATGAGCTGGCAGAACAGGATGTCGGCGTCCTTGCCGGACGAGTTCTCCAGCTTCGTCAGCTCTTCCTTGCTCGCCAACCCCGGCATGCGCCCATCGGCCTGGAGCATGCCCTGCCCGTTGGGCACCCAGGCCATCGGCGGCTTGTCGGTGGTCAGTGGCAGCCGCCACTCGCGCAGCCAGCCCTCCATCACACCGATCTGGTACTGCTGCGACGTGGCGATGTCGTACGCCATCCGGCGCAGCGTCGAGTCCTGGCCGCGGTCGTACTCGACCATTCCCATGTGGACGGCCTGGCCGTGGTGCACCGTCATGTCGCGGGCGAAGCCCGCCTCGGCGGAGTCGTTGCCGGGAGCCGTGAGCACGGGGGTGAGGCGTCCGGCGGCGTAGCCGAGGCCCATTCCCACCAGGAGCACCACCACCGCGGCGATCATGGAGATCCGACGGCCCCGACCGCCGCCCCCGGACCGCTCGGGCTCCTCGACTGAGGACGAGGACGCGTCCTCGGCCGGCACCACGTCGGTGTCGGCCGAGGACGCACGGGAACTACGCGACATCAGCCACCCGTCTGGGCGCCAGGCTGCTGGGCCGGCTGCAGGTCGCGCGGAGTGGTACCGGTCTCGGTGATGCCGCCGGAGCAGGACGCCGCCTCGACCGCCGCGTTCTTGCGGGTGGCCTTGATGAACTCGTCGATGCGCTTGTCGGCCGGGTTGTTGACCTTCAGCTGGAAGCCCCACGCCTGGACGGACACCGCCGCGTCCATGTTCTCCATCGGGCTCATCAGCGTGTACTCCTTGCCGTCGACCTTCTTCGCAAGCGCGGCGATCTGGTCCTTGTTCAGCTTCGCCGGGTTGTAGACGATCCAGACGGCCCCGTGCTCCATGCTGTGCACCGCGTGCTCGTTGGCAATCGGCGCGTCGTAGACGTCGCCCATGCAGTTCTGCCAGTCCGGGTTGTGCTTGCCGGCGACCGGCGGGTTCTCCGGATACGTGATCGGGCCGGACTGGTGCTGCGCCGGCTTGACCATGTTCGGGTCGGTCTTGCGGAAGTTCTTCGCCCCGTCGATGTCGCTGACCCGGTCGGAGACCGTCTTCGCGCTGTCGTACACCTTCCAGCCCGCGAAGCCGATGATACCGACGGCGATCAGGATGACGGCGGTGAACAGGAGTATCGGCCCCCAGTTGCGGCCCTGGCTCACCTTGACCGGCGCGATGGGCCGGCGTCCGCCGAACTTCGCGGCCGGCTTCGAGACCCCCGCCTTCGCCGCGGGCCGGGTCCCGGCCGACTTCGTGCCCGCCGACCGCGTACCCGCCGACTTCGTCCCGGTTGCCTTGGCCGCGGCGGCCTTTGAGGCGCCGGCGGTCTTCGAGGCGCCGGCGGTCTTCGAGGCGCCGGCGGTCTTCGAGGCGCCGGCCGACTTCGTCGCGGACGACTTCTCCTCGGCGTCGGCCTTGGCCGCCGCCGAAGCCGCCGCCGACCTCGCCGCGCCGGCCGCCTTCGCCCCGGCCGCCTTCGCCCCAACCGACCGGGTCGTGCCGGTGGCCTTGGACGTCCTGGCCGCCGCCCCGGTGGCCTTGGCCCTCGTGCCGGCGGGCTTCTCCGGTGCCGACTCGTCCTTGTCCAGGTTCGGCTTGCCACCGGCCGTGGCCTTGGTCGCCGATGGCCGGCGCGATCCGCCGCCCTGGGGTGTACTGATGCTCATGGGCCTCGTCCGTCGATGGGGGTCCGGGTGTCAGCGTGCGCCACGCACCTGCCGACGAAACCGCCGGCCGGGGCGCTGCCAAGTATGGGAGTCTACCCCCGATAACATTGGTCAGTGACTCCCGCTGAACTCGCTGCGCTCGTGCTGGATGCCGCCCGTGCCGCACTTGCTGCGCGCGGGCTCGACCTGTCAGTTCTCCCAGCTTCAACGAGCGTGGAGCGCCCACGCAACCCCGAGCACGGCGACTATGCGTCGAATCTAGCCCTTCAGCTTGCAAAACCGGCCAAAACGCCGCCCCGCGAGCTCGCATCGGGCATCGCGGAACAGCTCAGCCAGCAGAACGGCATCAAGTCCGTCGAGATCGCCGGCCCCGGCTTCCTGAACATCCGCCTCGACGCGGCCGCCGCCGGTGAGCTCGCCCGCATCGTGGTCACGCAGGGCAAAGACTACGGCCGCAGCACCGCACTGAACGAGATGAAGATCAACCTGGAGTTCGTGAGCGCGAACCCGACGGGTCCCGTGCACCTCGGGCACACCCGGTGGGCCGCCGTCGGCGACTCGCTCGGCCGCATCCTCGCGGCGGCGGGCGCCGAGGTGACCCGGGAGCACTACACCAACGACGCCGGCGCGCAGCTCGAGCGCTTCGGCCGCTCGCTGAAGGCCGCCGCCGACGGAAAGCCGACACCCGAGGACGGCTACGGCGGCGAGTACATCCAGGACATCGCCACCAAGATCAAGAGCGAGCACGACGACCCGACGGAGGAGACCTACCGCGAAGAGGGCTACCGCCTCATGCTCGCGGAGATGAAGGCCAGCCTCGAGCGGTTCAACGTCCACTTCGACGTCTGGTTCTCCGAGCGCAGCCTGCACGAGGGCGGAGCCGTCGAGCATGCCCTCGAGGTACTGAGAAAACAGGGCCACATCTACGAGCACGAGGGCGCCACCTGGCTGCGCACCACCGAGTTCGGTGACGACAAGGACCGGGTCATCGTGCGCAGCAACGGCGAGAAGACCTACTTCGCCGCCGACTGCGCCTACTACATCAACAAGCGCGAGCGCGGCTTCGAGCGCTGCGTCTACCTGCTCGGCGCCGACCACCACGGTTACGTCGGCCGGCTCAAGGCCATCGCCGCCTGCGCCGGCGACGACCCGAACCACAACATCCAGGTGCTCATCGGCCAACTGGTGAACCTGATGCGCGGCGGCGAACCGGTGCGGCTGTCCAAGCGCGCGGGCACCATCATCACGCTCGACGAACTCGTCGACGTGGTCGGAGTCGACGCCGCCCGGTACTCGCTGGCCCGCTCGTCGACCGACTCGCCGCTGACCCTGGACATCGACGAGATCAGCCGGCAGGCACCGGACAACCCGGTCTTCTACGTGCAGTACGCCCACGCCCGCATCGCGAGCCTGCTGCGCAACGCCGCCGAGATGGGCATCGACAAGGGCGATTTCAAGCCCGAACTGCTCGAACACGAGAAGGAAATCGAACTCCTCAAGGCCGTCGGCGACTTCCCACAGGTGGTCACCACCGCGGCCGAACTCAGCGAGCCCCACCGCGTGGCCCGCTACCTCGAGGAACTGGCGACCACCTACCACCGGTTCTACGACAGCTGCCGGGTCCTCCCGCGCGGCGACGAGGCACCCACCGATCTGACCCGGGCCCGCCTGTGGCTGGTCGAGGCGGCACGCATCGTGCTGGCCAACGGCCTGGACCTGCTCGGGGTCAGCGCACCCGAACGGATGTAGGAAGGCATGCGCGCACACGAAGCCGGCGCTCTGCACGGAGACCTGGGAACGAGAGGGCCGGCCTGGCTCCGCACACCGCAGGACATCAACGCGCTCGAACCGCCGCTGTGGCCGTCGACGGTCGAAAGGTCCGAAGCGGGAAGCCTGACCATCGGCGGCCTGGACGTGCGCGACCTGGCCGCCACCCACGGCACGCCGGCATACCTACTCGACGAGGCCGACGTGCGGGAGCGCTGCCGGCGTTTCCGCGACGCGTTCAAGGGCGCCGACGTCTTCTACGCGGGCAAGGCGTTCCTCTGCAAGGCGGTCGTCCGGATGATCGCCGAGGAGGAGCTGAGCCT